>Ga0209693_10000249_pt1 | contig 21098 bp, 17 predicted proteins | sample HubBroMetageWRM3_FD_188345 | JGI IMG/M metagenome (GOLD analysis project Ga0209693, IMG submission 188345) | Warmed soil microbial communities from the Hubbard Brook experimental Forest, New Hampshire - Hubbard Brook CCASE Soil Metagenome WRM 3... | ecosystem: Environmental > Terrestrial > Soil... | reverse complement strand
CCTGCCGGTCGCAATGCTCGAGGATGGCCTCCGGCGCGCCCTTGACCAGGATGAACGGCTGGCCGCTGCCGTCACTGTGCAGGGTGGCCATGAACTTGTGCTCGGATTCGAAGGGGATCGCGTCGATGCGGGGGTGCGCGTCCTGCAGGGCCTTGCGCACCATCCCGAGCTTGCTGCCGAACGGATAGAGCGCTCCTTCGGTCGGGTCGCCCTCGACCTTCCACTGGCCATCTTCCTGGCGGATCTCGGCGTCGTTGCAGAGCAGCGAGACGCGCCCCATGAGCTTGAGGACGGGATCCTCGCCGGCCGGCTTGCCGTCCTTCAGGACCTCGCCTTCGGGCGCATAGCCGTCGCCGCTCACGGTGTAGGCCAGCTCGGCCGTGACCGCCGACACCACCATCATCTCCATGAGCGTCAGCGTGCCGGTCTTGTCCGAGCAGATGCGCGAAACCGAACCCAGCGTCTCGACGGCCGGCAGCCGCCGGATGATGGCGTTGCGCTGCGCCATGCGCTGCACGCCGATCGCCAGCGTGACCGTGATCAGCGCGGGCAAGCCTTCCGGAATGGCCGACACGGCGATGCTGACGACCGCCTGGAAGATGTCGACGAACGCCATGCCGCGGACCCACCGTCCGTAGGCAAACATCGCCACGCTCACCACACCGATCACCGCGGTGATGGCGTAGCCGAATTGCTTGATCTGACGCAGCAGCGGCGTGTCGAGGAGTGTGCTGACCCCGGCCATCATCTGGTTGATGCGGCCGAGCTCGGTATCGGCAGCAGTCGAAACGACGATCCCGCGGCCGCGCCCGGACGCGACCAGTGTGCCCGAGAAGGCCATGCCTTCGCGGTCGCCCACGGTCGACTTCTCGGAGACCGCTTCGGTGGTCTTGTCGATCGGAACCGATTCGCCGGTGAGCGGAGCTTCTTCCGTCCGCAGGTTCTTCACGTCGACGAGGCGCAGGTCGGCCGGGATCTTGTCACCCGATTCGAGCAGCACGACATCGCCCGGCACCAGCTCCTCGGCCGGGATGAGACGGGTCTCGCCGTCCCGCACGGTGCGCGCTTCGGCGGAGAGCATGTTGCGGATCGAATCGAGGGCCTTCTCCGCCTTGCCCTCCTGGAGGAACCCGAGCAACCCGTTGATGACCACGACGCCCAGGATGATCGCCGCATCGAGCCATAGTCCGACCATCAGCTTGACGAAGCCGGCGCCGAGCAGGACGTAGACCAGGACGTTGTTGAACTGCAGCAGGAACCGCATGACGGCGCTCTGCTTCTTGCCTTCCGGCAAGCGGTTGGGTCCGTATTTCGTCAGCCGCTGCGCGGCCTCGGCCACGTCGAGGCCTTTCGCCGGATCGGTGCGAAGTCGCTGGACCACTTCATCCGCCGGCACGGCGTGCCAGGCGATGGCGGTGGTCTCCGTCTTGGTTCCCGTTGTTGCTTCCATGGGCGTGCTCCGGTCAACGACTTGCGTTGCTTTCCGCACCAGGGGTCAAGAACTCAAGCGTAGGCGATCTCTTCCCCGCGCCGCCATTTTACCTCACAATGAGGGCGAATACTGCCGGCGATTCGGTTGCATCCGCTCACTTTGTGCTCGGCAACCCTCGCAGAAGCACAGCGTCCGGCGAAGCCCGGGTTCGCAGCGCCTGTTCGCAGCACTTGGGCGGCGATGTCCGCGTACATGATGCGATGCCGAAGTCGGGGGGACATCCTTGGCGACACTGGTCTCAATTCTAGGCGGGATAGGTCTTTTCCTTCTGGGCATGGCCGTGATGACCGACGGCCTCAAGGCCGTCGCCGGCCCCGCCTTGCGCACGGTGCTGGCGAGAGCGGCGGCGACGTCGCTCAGCGGCACCTTCTGGGGGGCGATCATTACCCTCCTGGTGCAGTCGTCCAGCGCCACGACCATGACCACCATCGGACTGGTCAGCGCCGGGCTGCTGACATTCCCGCAAGGCTTGAGCCTGGTCTTCGGCGCGAACATCGGCACGACCGGGACGGGATGGCTGGTGGCGCTGCTGGGCGTCAGGGTTTCTCTGACGGCGGCGGCGCTGCCGATCGTCTTCGTCGGCGCGTTGCTCAAGCTGGTGGGACGGGGCCGCTGGGCAGGCGCGGGCGGCGCCATTGCGGGTTTCGCGCTGATCCTGGTGGGTCTGACAACGCTCCAGCAGGGCATGGGCGGGCTGGCTGAAGAGCTCAACCCGTCGGATCTGCCGGCCGTCCTCGCCGGGGCCGGCGTCCCCTGGTGGTCCGGCATGCTGGGCGTGCTGGCACTGGTTGCGACCGGGATCGCGATGACGACCGTCATGCAGTCTTCGACGGCCGCCATCACGGTGACGCTCTCGGCCCTCTATGCCGGCGCGGTCGGCCTGGATCAGGCCCTCGCGTTGGTCATCGGCCAAAATATCGGCACGTCGACCAGCTCGGCGATCGCAGCGGTCGGAGCCAGCAGCACCGCGAAGCGGTTGGCCGTGGCCTACATCGCCTTCAAGTTGATCGCCGCCGCAGTGGCGCTCGTTCTCTTTCCCGTGGTCGCCCGATTGATGCTGCGGGCCTCCGACAGCGTCGATCCGGTGACGTTGGTGGCGGCGTATCACACGGCCTACAACGTGATCGGCGTGGCGCTCCTGCTTCCGCTGATCGGCCCGTTCACCAGATTGATCGAGCGGATCGTTCCGGAGCGGGGCTCGCCCTTGACGCGGGGCCTCGATTCCGCCGCGCTGGCCGGCGCTCCCACGGTCGCCATCGAGGCCGTGCGCCGGACGGTGGCGCGCGTGCTCGAGGCTTTATGCTCGTCGGTGGGCGCGGGCGACGGCGTGGTTCGCGACGCGTCCGATGCCTTGCAGCAGGCGCGCGTCTTCGTCTCCAAGGTGACGGGGCCTCTGGCGTCTGACGAGGAACAGCGCTGGTTGATCAGCACCGTGCACGCCCTGGACCACACCGCCCAGCTTGCTGGAGCGATCAGGGAGAACGCGAAGATCGACGTCACGCCCGACAGCCCCGACGAACGGCGCGCCGCGGCACTCTGCGCGGAGGCCATGCGGAGTGCGGCTGCAGTCGCCCGTCCGCTGGCGCATCCGTCCGTGCCGCGCGGCACAAGATCTGCGGCGTCCGGCGCGAAGCCTGCCGACACGGCCGACGAAGTCGTCGAACGCCTCGAAAACTGCTCGACTGAACTCGCGGACCTGCGGCTCGAACAGCGCCGCGCAACGCTGGAGTCAGTCGCGTCCGGCACGCTGAGCGCAAGCGACGCCATCGCTCGCGTCGAAGCGGTTCGCCTGCTTGACCGACGGGCGCATCACGCGTGGCGGGCAGCCGCGCATCTTGCGGGTGCCGTCGCGTAGTACGGAACGGGAGATGTCCGATGAAAGAGCGGAAGACCGACCCATCAACACCGATCGAGAAGCTGAAACGCAAGATCTACGAGCGTGAGCTCGCCAAGCTGCATGTCGAATTGGTCTCGCTGCAAAGATGGGTCGTCGACAAGGGACTGAAAGTCTGCGTGGTGTTCGAAGGACGCGACGGCGCCGGCAAGGGCGGAACGATCAAGGCGATCACCGAGCGTGTCAGCCCGCGGGTCTTTCATCTGGTCGCCCTTCCTGTGCCGACCGAGCGCGAGAAATCGCAGATGTATCTTCAGCGCTACATAACGCACCTTCCCGCCGCCGGAGAAATCGTGATCTTCGACCGTAGCTGGTACAATCGCGCCGGCGTCGAGCGGGTCATGGGTTTCTGCACGGAGGAGCAGGCGATACGCTTTCTGCAAATTGTCCCTGAATTCGAGCACGTCGTTGTCGAGTCCGGCACAATCCTTGTGAAATACTGGCTCGAGGTCAGCCCCGACGAACAGACCCGGCGACTCGAAGCGCGTATCAGCGACGGGCGAAAGACGTGGAAACTCTCACCAATGGACCTCGAGTCCTATCATCGGTGGCATGATTATTCCCGGGCGCGCGATGAGATGTTCAAGGCGAGCGATACGTCGTGGGCGCCCTGGTTCGTCGTGCGATCGGACGACAAGAGGCGCGCGAGACTGAACGTCATCCGACACTTGCTGGACCATATTACCTACGAGACGATACCAACGAAGAAGGTGAAGCTGCCCAAGCGACAGGCTCCAGAGAATTACAAGGAATCGGACCATCCCTTCACGTTTGTTCCGGAGCACGATTGGGCGGAAGACTAGAGCAGCGTCCGATCAGATGGAACCGCGCGCGGTTCCATCTGATCGGACATAAGCTGCTCTAGAATCTAAATATTCTAGAGCACGCCCTTCCGCTCGGCTGATTCCAGCCGAGCGGAACGTGCTCTAGCGGTGTTGGTTGTCCGGCTATCCGCCGATCATCGCCATCAAGCCATCGACTTCGTCCGGCACATTTTCAGCCAGACGTGCGGCCGCGACGGCCGGAAGCCACATGAAGATACGCTCGGAGGTCGAATCACCCAGCCTGACATAGGCGTCGACGTATGCGGTTGCCAGATCAGGCATGCTTGGCTTCATCAGCACATAGGAACGGCAAACGTCGGCTGACGGCTCTCCTCGCGAGGCAGACGTCCAATCAACCACGGCTGGCCGGGAAAGCGATCCCAGGATGTTCCAGGGATGAAAATCGCCATGGCAAAGACAATCGCCGTCGGGCAACGAGGCAAGCTTCTCCAGCAAGGTGCTCCGCTGCCGATCGGTGAGCAGCGGCGCGAGATGAAGGTTCGCTGCGAGCCTGGTCTTCAAACTGCCGAGGTGGACCGCGCGGCTGCCATGAATGCGGGCGTGTACGGCTGCCATCTTGGCCAAAAGGGCCGCCGCGTCGGCAGGCTGCCGTGCAATGCTGTCGGCAAAAGACGGCCCGTCGATCCGGGCCATCACAATTCCCCATCGGCCGTCGATTTGACGGACGCCACTTGCCGCAGGCACGGGCAATCCCTGCGACTCTGCCAGGGCCAACGCCGCCGCTTCGCGAAAGGGCGCGTGTTTCGAGGTTCCCGTCTTGTAGAGTTTCAAGACTTTGTCGCCGAACTCGAACACGTCGGCGTCTTTGCCCGAGCCGACAAGTCGGCCCGGTGAAGAATTGCTCATGGGGGCGAATTCTGCGTCGGTCGTTCGCGATCTTCAAGCGGACGCAACTCCGCAGTCAGATTTCAAACCGCATCTGGGACAGCAATGGCAAGCCTCTGATGACCGCTTGCGCGCGTGAACGAACACCCAGTTTCCTGAACAGGGATTCGATGTGGAATTTCACGGTGTGCTCGGAAATGTCGAATTTACGCGCAATGCCTTTGTTGCTCAGGCCTTCTGCGAGCGCTCCCAGGACCTCGATCTCGCGCGGGGTCAGAAGGAGTTCAGCTTTCACCTCTGGCGCGGCACCGAAGCCTTCGATCTTTGCGCTTCGTACGCGAACGGACAACCCGACGGCCGTGGCTTGAATGGCCGCGCCGATCTGCGCAGGCGTCGCCGATTGCGGCAGGACACTCGTCGTCTCACGATCGTCGACCTCACCCAGTTTGACGACGGCCGGATGATCGGGATGCCGGACGGATCCGTCCGCGATTACGACGTCCGCGTTGTCTACATCCTTGGTGATATCGTGACCTGCGTCGAGAACGATCCCGGCCAGCACGGGCAAGCGCGATGGGTCGCTGGAGACTATGGCGACGCGTAGGTGTGCCCAGGTGGCCATCGCGGGGGCAGAACTCATTCCTTGGGACGAGCCTCAATGGTGAGCGAGAGGGTCTGAACCGCGCCGCTGCGGATCAGGCGTAGCTCAATGTGGCGACCCACGCTGTCAGAATCGAGGCTGGACAAGATATTTCTAAATCGCCGCGTGGCTTTGCCATCGACGCTGACCAGGATGTCACCGGCCAGCACGCCTGCCTTCGCCGCCGGCCCATCCGCCTTGACCGACGTCGCCATCAACCCGGCAGACTGGCCGGTTTCATTGCGGAAGGGTTCAGGGATCGCGACGGGCTGCAAGGCGATACCGAGCCATCCCCGGGCAATGTGACCGTGCTGCAGCAGCATCGGCACGACACGCTCCAGCGTAGAGGCAGGGATTGCAATGACGCTTCGGTACGGTCCGAAGGTGCTCATGCCGACAAAGCCGCCACTCATGTCGAATATCGGCCCGCCTTCTTCCGCGCGGCTGAGCCGGATATCCAGACTCAGTCGCCTGTCGATCCGGCCGCCGGTGCGGCTATGCCACTCGTCTCCGACCGCAATCACGCTGCCGAGGCGCGCAGTCACGCTGCCGGCGTGTCCGGCTCCGTAAGCGGAGACCAGCTCGCCTGTGTTGGGCACGCGGCCGACAAGAGGGTGGACCTGCAGGGCTGTTGCAAGCTTCAGCACAGCGATGTTGGTGGTCACGTCAACGCCGGCAGGCGTGGCTACTTGATCCTGGCCGGCGGCCAAGGCCACGTCATAGCGTTCGCGCTTTGGCAGCGATTGGGCGGAGGTTACAAGAACATCGCTCCGCCAAAGGACGCCACTCAATGACCCATGTCTGCCGCGTATGGCGGCCACGCTCGACTTCGCCGCGTCCGCCCGGGCGGCCAGCGCTTGAGACAACGTCATCAACAAATCATTTCCTTCGCCCATCGCCATCTCCTGTCATTCGGATGGGGCACAGATGAAGTCTTCTTGGCCCAAAGACTATCGGCCAAATGGGGAGGTTGGACCCGGCCATTTGGCCGGGTCGCCCAGCTGTAATGCCTGCGCAACAGCGGCTCCCTAAGCTGTGATCCGGCGCTCAACATGACCGGAGGTATGGCTGTGACGCATTACCGATCCCCCCTCTTGATGCCACGCCGCTCGCTGCTCCGCGCCGGAATCGGCGCCGGGACCGGCCTCGCCGCCGGCAGCGCGGGCCTTGGCGCCGCGCTGGCGCAGGGCGCTCCTGCCGCCACCCCGGCCGTCGTCACGTCGGATGCCATGCGGCCCAAGGTTCCCTACGGCGCGATGAGCGGCGACGTCACCGCCGACCGCGCCATCGTCTGGTCCAAGACCGACCGTTCGGCCCGTATGATCGTAGAGTATTCGACCACCGAGACCTTCAAGGACGCGAGAAGGATCGTTGGGCCGGCGGCGCTCGAGGACACCGACTTCACCGCCCGCGTCGACCTGGGCGGCCTGCCTGCCGGTCAGCAGATCTTCTACCGCGTCGTCTTCCAGGATCTGAAGGACGTGAACACGTCAAGCGCGCCGGTCACGGGCAGCTTCCGAACACCGTCGCTCGCGCGGCGCGACGTCACCTTTGTCTATTCCGGCGACGAGGCCGGCCAGGGTTGGGGTATCAATCCGGAATGGGGCGGCTACAAGCTCTACGAGATGATGCGTCAGGCCAGTCCCGACTTCTTTATCCACTCGGGCGACCAGATCTACGCCGACGGTCCGATCGCCGCCGAGGTCAAGCTCGACGACGGCACGATCTGGAAGAACCTGACGACCGAGGCGAAGTCCAAGGTCGCCGAGAGCCTCGCCGAGTACCGCGGCGCCTTCGCCTACAATCTGATGGACGAGCACAAGCGCCGCTTCATGGCCGAGGTGCCCTTCCTGGTCCAATGGGACGACCACGAGACGCGCAACAACTGGTATCCCGGCCAGATCCTGGACGACCCGCGCTACAAGAACGAGCGGAGCCTGTCGCTCCTGTCGGCCCGGTCCAAGCGGGCGATGTTCGAATACAACCCCTTCCGCTTCGATGCCGAAGATCCCGAACGTGTCTACCGCGCTTTCGCCCAGGGCCCCTTGCTCGACGTGTTGATGCTCGACGAGCGGAGTTACCGCGGCCCGAACTCGACCAACGTGCAGACGGCGCTCACACCGGAGTCGGCGTTCCTCGGGCCGGAGCAGATGCGGTGGCTCAAGCGAAGCCTGCTGGCGTCCAAAGCGACCTGGAAAGTGATCGCGAGCGACATGCCGATCAGCATCGTCGTGCCCGATCTCAACCCCGACGTTCCGACAGGGACGTTCGAGGCCTGGGCAAACAACGAGCACGGAGCGCCCAAGGGCCGCGAGCTCGAGGTCGCGAGCCTGCTCGCCTTCATCAAGAACAACGACATCAAGAACGTGGTCTGGGTGACGGCGGACGTGCACTACGCGTCGGCGACGCACTACGATCCCTCGCGTGCCCAGTTCACGGACTTCAAGCCGTTCTGGGAGTTCGTCGCCGGCCCGATCAACGCCGGCACCTTCGGCCCGGGCGATATCGACAAGACCTTCGGGCCCGACGTCGTCTATTCATCGGCGCCGGCGGGCATGAAGCAGAACCTGCCGCCGACCGCCGGCATGCAGTACTACGGCGTCTGCAAGATCGACGCCCTGAGCGGGATCATGACCCAGGCGCTCTACGACGTCGCCGGCAAGGAACTCTACAAGGTCGCGCTTGATCCCGAAGTGTGACCTCAGGAAGTCCGAGCCGCCGCACGCTCGCGAATCGTCGCCAGAGAGACGGCACCGACCGGCGTGCCGCTGACACCGACGACCGCGGCAGCATCGGCGCCGCAAGCGAGCAGCAGCGAGAGGACATCGCGCAGCGAGGTTGCCGCCGAAACGACCGGCGCACCGGGGCCGGCCGATGTCGGCGCCGCCGCTTCGCCCGCCGTCGTCAAGGTGAGGCGCTTCAAGGCGCGGTCGGCGCCCACGAAATCGGCGACGAAGGCGTCTTTCGGCGCCGAGAGAAGCGCCTCGGGACGGGCGCATTGCACCAGCCGTCCGTCCTTCATGATGGCCACAAGATCGCCCATGCGGATCGCCTCGTCGATGTCATGGGTGACGAAGATCACGGTCTTGGCCAGGCGGCGCAGGATGCCCAGCAGCTCGGCCTGCAGCCCCGCCCGCACGATCGGGTCGACGGCACCGAACGGCTCGTCCATCAGCATGACCGGCGGGTCGGCGGCGAGCGCGCGCGCCACGCCGACGCGCTGGCGCTGCCCACCCGACAGGTGGCGTGGATAGCGGTCGAGGAACTGCGCGGGTTCTAGACCGACCAGCGACAGCATCTCCTCGACGCGACTGGCAATGCGCGGACCCGGCCAGCCCAGGAGCTGCGGCACGGTGGCGACGTTCTGGGCGATCGTCATGTGCGGGAACAGGCCGACCTGCTGGATGACGTAGCCGATGCGGCGGCGCAGCTCGACGGCGTCGGCGCGCGTGACGTCCTGGCCTTCGACGACGATGCGGCCAGAGCTCGGTTCGATCAGCCGGTTGACGATGCGCATGGTCGTGGTCTTGCCGCAGCCCGAGGGCCCGATCAGAACGCAGGTCGTGCCGTCGGGCACGTCGAGATCGAGCCGATCGACCGCCGGCCGCGTCGCGCCCGGGAAGGTCTTGCTGACGTTTTCCAATCGGATCATGCCGCCAACCCGGTCGACCGCCGCACGCTCCATTCGAGACCCGCGAAGAAGAGCTCGGTCGCCATCGCGAGCGCTGCGACCGCCAGTCCGCCGAGCACGAGCTCGGCGATGTTGAGCGTGCCCATGCCGGCGGTGATCAGCTCGCCCAGCCCGCCGCCGCCGATGAACGCCGCCAAGGTCGCGGCCGAGACGATCTGCACAGCGGCCGTGCGGATGCCGGCGAAGATCACGGGTAAGCCGAGTGGAATCCTGATGCGGCGCATGACCTGGCGGGGTGTCATGCCCTGTCCGAGCCCGGCTTCGACCACGTCGGGATCGACCTCGCGCAGCGCCGTATGGGTGTTGATGAGGATGGCCGGCAGGCCGTAGAGCGTGAGCGCGATGACGGACGGCAGGAAGCCGGTGCCGAGCAGCGGCAGGATGGCGGCCAGCAAAGCGAGGCTTGGGATGGTGCGCAGCACGTTGACCGCGGCGATCACCGACCCTGCCGCGTGGTGCCAGCGCACCAGCACGAGCGCCAGCGGCAATGCCAGCGCCATGGCCGCGATCAGGGCCGTGATCGACAGCGCGAGATGCCGGCTGGCCGCGGTTTCGAAGGCTCCCGGGTGGTCGGCCAGCCAGGCGAGGATGTCGCCCAGCATCAGAGGCGCTCCGCCGAGCGCATCAGAGGCGCTCTGAGGTGGCGGCGCGCAGGCGCCGCTCGACAAGCTTCAGCGACTCGTCGGCCGCGATCGCCAGCAGCGAGGTGAGCACGGCGCCGGCCGCGATCTTCGCGCCGAAATCCTGGGTGATGCCCTGGAAGATGATGTCGCCCAAGCCGCCGGCATTGATATAGGCGGCGACGGTGGCGACCGCGATCTGCGTGACCACGGTGATGCGGATGCCGGCGACGATCACGGGCAGGGCCAGCGGCAGCTCGATCCTGACCAGCCGCCGGCTCTTGCCGTAGCCCATGCCGTCGGCGGCTTCGATCAGCTCGGCCGGCACCTCGCGGATGCCGATCGCGATGTTGCGCACCAGGATGAGCAGCGAATAGAGCACCAGCGCGGTGATGGCCGGCGCCTTGCCCAGCCCCATGAAGGGAAGGAGGAGCGCGAAGAGCGCCAGCGCCGGGATGGTGTAGAGCACGCCGGTCACGGTCATGGTGGCGACGTAGAGCGCCGGCCGCCGCGCCGTCCAGATGCCGAGCGGGAAGGCGATCACCAGCGAGAGGACAAGCGCCGTCGCCACCAGCACGATGTGTTCGCCAAGCGCTACGGCCAGCAGATCGTAGTTCTCGATGGCCCAGCTCATGCCGCGAGCGCGGCGCTGAGCTCGCCGGCAAGGATGGCGACGGCGAGACGCTCGAAGTCCGGGCCGCTCGGGCGATCTTCCTCGAGCCTGGCGACGTGGCTGCGCACGAAAGCAAAGGCCCGGCCCGTGCCGCGACCGAGTCTTAGCCCATCGCCGAGATCGACCGCCTGGGCCGCGACGACGAGCTCGATTGCCGCCAGGCGCGCAAGGCGGCGCACGATGTCATGCGTCTTCTCGACCACGCGCGGCGTCATCGGGGCGTAGTCTTCCACGCCATCGGCGACGGGCGCGGTCATGGCGCCGAGCGGCAAAGCGAGATGGCGGATCTCCGCTTCCAGCGCCGACGCCGTCTTCTGGACCGTGGCGAAGCCGGTGCGCGCGCCGGCTGCCTTGGGCGTGAGAAAGCGCGGCAGGCCGGAGAAGCCGGGCGACATCAGCTTGGCGATGCGGAAGACGGCGATGGCGGCGCTGTGCGACAGCGCGAGCCCCAGGCCTTCGAAGGCGAGCGACGTCGCCGTCGTGTCGAAATTCACCGTCGACATCAACTCCTCGTCGTCGACCAGCACGGCTGGGCTGTCGCCGGCGCCGTTGAGATCGGCGCTGATCGCCGCTGTTGCGCGATCGAGCTGGTCGAAGGCCGCGCCGCTCACCGGGGCGAGGCAGCGAAACGACAGCGGATCCTGCACGCGTCGCGGATTTTTCGCCCTCAGGAGAGCGCTGCCTTTGATCAGCGACCGAAGCAGCAGCGAGGCGCCAGTCTGTCCGGGTGCGGGTCGAAGCGCCACGACGCGCGGATCGATCGGCGAGAGGTTGGCGCCGGCCGCCTCGAGCGACAGCGCGCCGGCCGCGGTCTGGGCCTGCAGTGCCAGCCCTGAATCGTGCAGCGCGAGAGCGCCTGTGCCGACGCTGTAGGCATTGGCGTTCAAAAGGGCGATCGCATCCTTGGGACCGAGGACCGGCGGTTCGATGCCCGCCGCGCGCAGCGCCTCGCGCCCCGGCATGACGTGGCCGCCGAGCTCCGCCTCGCCTTGGCCGACCAGCGGCAGGAAGAGCTGGGCGAGCGGGCTCAGATCCGCCTCGCCCAGCGTGCCGATGCGGCGGGCGCGGGGATGAAGACCCTTGCCCAGCATGTCGCGAATGACGATGGCGAAGGCGGGCGAGAGACCCGAAGCGCCGCGGGCGATGCCGGCCAGCCGCACGAAAAGCGTTGCCCGAACTTCGTCGGTGGCGAGGAAGTCGCCGACACCGACGGCGCGCGCCATGAGGGCCTGGCGCTGGAAGGCGGCGATCTCATCCTTTTTGAGCGCCGTGTCGACCGCAGCGCCCAGGCCGGTGTTGAGGCCGTAGACCGCCCGATCGCCGGCGGCAAAGCGCTCGACGATCCGGCGCGCGCGCTTGAGGCGTGCCGCGACCGTCGGCGCGATGCGGACGGGGGCGCCGCCGCGCGCCACCGCCACGACGTCGGCGACCTCGATCGCCCGCTTGCCGACCTCGACCACCCGGTTGGGCGTCAGCGGATCACCCCTTTGGCCTTGAGGAAGGAAGCGGCGACCGCGCGCGGCTCCTTCTTGTCGACCTCGACCTGGCGGTTGAGCTCCTGCATCGTCGGATTGTCTATAAGCGCGCCGACGCGCTCGAGCGCCTCGACGGCCTTGGGATTGCTTGCGACGGTATCGAGGCGCACCACTGGCGCCAGGAAGTAGGGCGGGAAGAGGCCCTTGTCGTCCCTGAGGGGGGCGAACTTCTCCGCCGCGATCTGCCAGTCGGTGGCAAAGCCGTTGGCGACGTCGATCTGCTTTTGCATCAGCGCGTCGTAGCGCAGTCGCAGCGCGGCGAACTGGCGAAACTCGCCGAACTCGATACCATAGACCTCCTTGAGGCCCTTGATGCCGTCGCGGCGGTCGCCGAATTCCGGTCCGGCGCCGAGCTTGAGCTTGCCGGCGACCTTGGCGAGGTCGCTGAGCGTCTTGAGGTTCATCGCCTGCGCCGTCTCCGGACGCACGATGAGGGCATAGCCGTTGTCGATGCCGGAGGGTTTTAGCCAGGTGAGCTTGTACTCCTTCTCGTAGTAGGCCTTCACCATCAGGTAGACCTTCTGCGGGTCGGTCTCGGTCGCGCCTTGCGCCTTCATGACCGCGCCCAGCCCGGTGCCGGTGTATTCGGGATAAAGGTCGATGGCGCCGGTGCGCAGCGCCTCATGGGCCACCAGGGTCGCGCCGAGGTTGATCCTGCGCTCGACCTTGAAGCCCGCCGCCTCGAGCGCGGCGGCGTAGAGCTCGGCCACGATGAACTGTTCGGTGAAGTTTTTGGAGCCGACTTTCAGCGTCTGCGCCGACGCGGTACTGCCGAAGGCCACCACGGCGAGCGCGATAGCGGCGACGCCTTTGCCCAAAATTCCCATCCGCTCACCCCCGTTTGTGTTTCCGCGAGCCTAGCGCAGATTCTGATCAGGGTCATCGGACCGCGGGCCTCCAGGCCCGCGATCCGGCATGACGTCAAGAGAAGCGCAGTTTCTGACCGATGCCGAGCCGCGCGCTCTTTTCGATCATGGCATGGGCGAGCGCGATGTCGGAGAGCGACAGGCCGCGATGCCAGAAGATGATCGTCTCGTCGTCGCTCTCCCGGCCGGGTTTTAGGCCGGCGACGATCTGGCCCATCTCGGCATGCAGGGTCTTCTCCGACAGCTTGCCGGCATTGACATGGGCGCGCAGGCTGCCGAACGGCCCGCCCTTGCATTGGCCCCAGTCGTCGACGACGAGCTTGTGGGCGATGTCGGTGAGCGACAGCTCGACGGCGCTCATCGTGCCGTAGGGAACGACGAATGCGGCGGGCTTGATCCATTCGGTCTTGAGCAGCGGCTCCGGCGCCATCAGCCGCGACGCCTCGACGACGATATCGGCGCCTTCGATGCAGGCGCGCCAGTCGGCGGTCGCGATGACCTTCTTGCCGAGGTCGCGTGCCAAGCGTTCGGCGAAGCCGTTGCGGCTTTCCGGCCGCTTGGAATGGACGCGAATCTCGTCGAAGTCGAAGAGGTGATCGAGCAGGCGGACGTTCCAGTAGGCCGAGCCGCGGGCCCCGATGTGGCCCAGGATCTTCGAGTCCTTGCGCGCGAGATACTTGGCGCCGACCGCCGTCATGGCGCCGGTGCGCATGTCGGTGATCCCGGCGCCGTCTAAAATGGCCTGCGGCGCGCCGGTCCGCGGATCGAGCAGCAGGACGACTCCGAGCTCCGACGGGAAGCCGAGCTTGTAGTTGTCGACGAAGTCGCCCACGACCTTGATGCCGGCGCGATCGACCGGGGCGTTGATGGCGCCGCGCAGGACGTTGAAATGGCCGTTCGATTGTCCGGGCGCCAGGTGGACGCGCGGCTCGATCACCGTCTGGCCGCGGCCTTGTGCCGCCAGGCTGGTCTCGATCGCCGCCAGGATCTCCGCGTCGCTGAGCGCAAGTTCCTCGATGTCGAGGCGATTGAGAAAGGTGATGTAGATCGGCGGCATCGGTTCCCTCTTCACCTGAGCCAGGAGCGCCGATGGGCCGGCAGGTTTTCGGTGAACCATCGCTTGGCGGCGTCGCGGAAGGCTGCAGGCGGCAGGGCGCGATCGACGCCCTCGACGCGGTCCGCCGCCTTGGCGGTGGCGTCGAACCCGGCCTTGGTCACGAGACCGCCATCCTCCATCGGCTCGGAGCGGTCGGTGCCGGCCTGCGGGATCAGCAACAGATCGCGCTCCAGTCTCATGCGGTTGACGCGGGCCCATTCGACCGCCACGGCATCCCAGGGATCGATGTCGGGATCGACCACGGTGACGCGCTTCACCAGGCTGACGGCGGCGAACGCCGCGAACATGGCGCGGCGGGCCTGGCCCGGCCGGATGTCGGCGATCTGGACCACGATGTCGGTGCGCCCAGCGCCCGCCTCGGTGACGGCGACATCGCGCACGTTGGGCACGACGGCCGAGAGGGCGCTCAAAAGGCTGGCGGCAATCGGCAGCGCGCCGAGATAGACATGTTCGCGGTGATAGCCGGGTTCGATCGCCTGGTAAATCGCATCGCTGCGCCGGGTAAGGGCCGAGAACGTCGCGAGGAAACCCGGGCCGTACTGCTCGTACATGCCGTGATATTCAGAAACCAGGCCTTCCTCGATCGGGTGGCTGGCATCGATGCGGCCTTCGAGGATCAATTCGGCATCGGCCGGCACCATCAGGTCGACGGTCCTGGCGGGCACGACATCGACCGGCCGACCGAGCAGGCTGCCGGCGCAGTCGAGCTCGTCGTCGCCCACGCCGAGATAGAGGCAGGCGGCGAGCTGGATGGCGGGATGGGCGCCGATCACGACTGCGATCTCCAGCGTCTTGCCGGCCTCCGCGGCGCGGCGGGAGAACAAGGCGAGGTGGTGATTGGGCGCAATGCCGACCATGGCGGTGCGACTGTCGAGGATCGCGAAGCGGGCGAACGAGGCATTGCCGCGGCCGGTCAACGGATCGCGCGCCAGGATCACGCCGGCGGTGATGTAGGCGCGGCTCTCGCGTTCGAAGAAGCGCGGCACCGGCAAGGCGGCCAGCGGCGCCTCGAGCGTGACGACCTCCTGGACGTGGCCGCTGGAGACTTTCACCGGTTTCACCGGGGCGCGGATCGCCTGATGGATGCGGGGCACGATATCGCCGACCCCGATGCCCAGGGCGGCGGCGATGCGGGCGCGGCTGTTGAGCAGATTGCCGGCGACCCTGAGCGGCGAGCCGATCACCGATTCGAAGATCAGGGCCGGGCCTGCGTCGACCGCCGAGAGAAAGGCCGAGAGCTCGAATTCCCGATCCACGGGCTTTGCCACGCGGACCAGAGCGCCCTCCCTTTCCAGGGCGGCCAGGAAGGGCCGGATGGATTGCGCATCGCTCATGACGTCCTTGCTGCCGCGGCGCGTCGGGCGCCGCCGGCTCAGAAGGCCATCAGGTTATCGCGGAAATGCGCGTGACCATACTCCCGACGCGTGAGCTGCCGCTTCCACAGGGCCGGCACCAGCTCGTCGACGATCGAGGCGACGTATTTCGGCTTGAGATGGCCGGTGACCAGGAAGCCGTCGCCGCCGATCTCCTCCATCGCCTCCTGCATCTGGCCGGCGATCTGGTCGGCGGTGCCGACGAAATGCGTAAAACCCTGGCCGTTCGGCTTGGTCACGACATCGCGCAGGGTGGCCTTGGGACCGGCGTTCTTGAAGGTGCGCAGCAGGGTCTGCATGCCGTTGGTCTTGATCTCGGGCATCGGCGTATCGAGGTCGAACTTCGAGAAGTCGATGCCCGACAGGAACGACATGGCGGCCAGCCCGCGCTCGAGATGCTTGGCGCGCATCGCCGCCAGCATCTTCTTGGTGTCCTCGACCTCGTCGGCGCTCTTCACTACCGTCGGCACGCAGGTGAACATCGTCTTGATCTTTGTCGGGTCGCGACCGAGGGCGGTGGCATGCGCCAGCACATCGTCGCGATAGCCCTTCATGTCCTCGACTGTTTCTCCGCCGGCCAGCACGATCTCGGCGTTGCGGCCGGCAAATTTCCGGCCGCGCGGCGAGCCGCCCGGCGCCACGAAGACGGGGCGGCCCTGCGGTGAGCGCGGCACGTTGAGCGGCCCGCGCGTCTTGTAGAACTTGCCCTCGAAATTCACGACCTTGACTTTCGCCGGGTCGATGAACGTGTGGTTCACCTCGTCCATCACCACCGCATCGGGCTCCCAGGCGTCCCACAGCTGGCTCACGCAGTCGACGAATTCGTCGGCCATGTCGTAGCGCAGGTCGTGGTCGATCTGCTTGTCGAGACCGTAATTCTGCGCGGCGGCGTCGCTGGTCGCGGTCACGATGTTCCAGGCGATGCGGCCGCTCGAGAAATGATCGAGCGTCGACAGCGAGCGCGCCAGCAGCCAGGGCGGATAGAAGGTCGTGGTGAGCGTGGGCGCGAGGCCGATATGCCTGGTCGCCTGGATCAGGTAGGGCGTCAGCATCACCGGATCGAACTTCGGTGTCATGGTCGCATGCCTGAGATAGAAGTCCATGCTGCCCTTGTAGGCATAGGGCACGGCCGACGAATCCTCGAGGATGAACACGTCGAAGCAGGCGCGTTCCAGCGCGCGGGCGGCATCGACGAAGATGTCCGGCTTGGTCCAGTCATAGCCGGGCGCGAAGCCCGGCTCGTTCCAGCCCTGGATCGTGATGCCGGGTCCTAAAAACCATCCGAGGTGAAACTTGCTCATGCGGAGCTCCAGGTGATTGGCGATGGAGGTGGGATCTGCCGGTGACCCGTGCAAAATCGCGGCCAAGCGCGGGCTGGTCTACAGACGATATCGCGCAGCCGGCGCGCAACAACGTCACGTCGCCCCCTCCGGCGCGTGCCGCGGATCGAGCAAGTCGCGCAAGCCGTCGCCCAGCATATTGACGGCCAGCAGGGTGATAAACAGGAAGACACCGGGGAAGAAGACCAGGGTCGGCCGGATCTGCCAGAGCGAGCGGGCGTCGGCCAGGATATTGCCCCAGGACGGCGTGGTAGGCGGCGTGCCGGCGCCAATGAACGAAAGTGCTGCTTCCAGGATCATGGCGGTCGCCCAGACGAAGGTCGCCTGCACGATCAGCGGCGCCGTGATGCCAGGCAGCAGGTGGCGCACCATGATCATCGGCCGCGACGTGCCGGCGGCAATGGCGGCCTCGACGTAGGGTTGTTCGCGCAGCGACAGCACAATGCCGCGGATCAGGCGGGCGACCCGCGGGATCTCGACGATGGTGACGGCCACGATCACGTTCAGCACCGAGCCGCCGGTCACCGCCATCAAGGCGATGGCGAGCAGGATCGCGGGGATCGACATGACGCCGTCCATCACCCGCATCACGACCGCGTCGAGTCGCCTGTCCGACGCCGACACCATGCCGACGAAGGTGCCGAGCAGCGACGACAGCAAGGCGACGGAGAAGCCCACGAACAGCGAGATGCGCGCGCCGTAGAGCACGCGCGCGAAGAGGTCGCGGCCGAGCTGGTCGGTGCCGAACCAATGGAGCGCGGACGGCGCCAGCAGCCGGCTGCCGGGCGACAGGGCGCGCGGATCGCCCTTCAGCAGGTAGGGCGCTAAAAGGGCGAGCAGGACCATGGCCAACAGCAGCCCGCCGCCGATCAAAATGTCGGCGCGCCGGGTCAATAGCGGATCCTCGGGTCGAGCAGCGTGTAGCAAAGGTCGACCGCGATATTCACCAGCACGTAGCCGGCGCTCAGCAACAGCACCACGCCCTGGATGATCGGATAGTCGCGGTGCAGGATCGCATCGACCGTGAGGCGGCCTACGCCCGGGATGGCGAAGACGTTCTCGGTGATGACGGCCGAGCCGATCAGCGTGGCGATGCCGATGCCGATGACGGTGATCACCGGGATGGCGGCGTTCTGCAGAGCGTGGCGGAACAGGATGCGCCACGGCGCCACGCCCTTGGCGCGCGCCGTGCGGATGTAGTCCTCCGACAGGACTTCGAGCATCGAGGCGCGCGTCACCCGTCCGATGATCGCGGCGTAGACCAGGCTCAGGGTCACCGCCGGCAGGATCAGGTTGCGCAGCCAGGGCTGCACACCTTCGGACAGCGGCACGAAGCCCTGGACCGGCAGCCACCTGAGCGTGGTCGCGAAGATGAAAGCCAGCGCATAGCCCGCGATGAAAGCGGGCAGTGAAAAACCGAGAGTCGTGAAATAGGTGAGGGCGCGATCGGTCCAGCCACCGCGCCGCGCCGCGGCGGCGACGCCGAACGGCACGCCAACGGAGATCGAGAGCACGACGCTCAAGGCCAGTAGCGAGAAGGTGGGTTCTAGGCGCTGCTCGATCATGTGCGTCACCGGCTCGCCGCTGAAGATCGACGTGCCGAGATCGCCGTTCGCCATCTGCCACAGCCAGGCGACGAAGCGGACGTGCGGCGCCTGGTCGAGGCCGAGCGAGGCGCGGATCTTCTCGATCTGCTCCGGGCTCGCCTGGTCGCCCGCCAGCACCATCGCAGGATCGCCGGGCGTCAGATAGAGCAGGCTGAAGACGATGAGCGCCACAATCCCCATCACGGGAATGGCCATCAACAGGCGCCGAATGGTGTAGCTCAGCATCTGCTTATGTCGTCCTGAGCGCAGCGAAGGACCTCATGGCACTTCAACGAGCACGCCGGTCACAATCGCCATGAGATCCTTCGCTGCGCTCAGGATGACAACAAGGATGCCATCAGCTCTTGCCGATGTTCCAATAGGCCGCCACCGGGCAGGAGAAGACGCCGGTCAGGTTCTTGCGATAGGCGACCAGCGAGACCAGCGAGCCGAGCGGGATGTAAGGCAGCGTCTTGAAGGCCTCGACCTGCAGGGCAATCGCGAGCTTCTTCTGCTCCGGCAGATCGGTGACATTGGCCCACTGGTCGCGCAGCGCCTCCATCTCGGGGTCAGTCGGCCAGCCGAACCAGGCGGTCGAGCCACCGGCGCGCAGCATCTGATGGACCGCGGGATTGACGATGTCGGAGCCGGTCCACACCGTGACGAACAGGCTCCAGCCGCCCTTGTCGACGGGCTCGCGGCTGGTGCGACGCTGCGCCATGGTGGCGAAGTCCATGGCGACCAACTCGACGTTCATGCCCAGGCGGCGCATCAGATCCTCGGCGACCTGGCACATCGCGGCCAGGGCCGGCGATTCCATCACGCCCAGGATCACGACCTTTTCGCCGGCGTAGCCCGAGTCCTTGAGCATCGCCTTGGCCTTGTCGAGGCTCTTGATCTTGAGGATGTCGGCGCCCGCGTCGCTGAAATAGGGCGAGTCGCTGCCGTAATAGCTGTAGCAGGGCTTGATCAAGCTGGGGTCGGAGACCGCGCTCTTCAGGAAGTCGTTCTGGTCGACCGCCATCGCCAACGCCTGCCGCACCTTGGGATTGTTGAAGGGCGGCTGCGTGTGGTTGAGCTGCAGCATGTAGTAGGAGCCGGTCGGATTGCGCGGCGACACGACGATGTTGGGATCGCTCTTCAGCACCTGGACCAGGTCGAGCGTTGGCGCATCCCAGTAATCCTGCTCGCCGGCCTGGAGGGCCGCCATCGCGGTCGACGGATCGCTGATGAAGGACCATTCGATGCGATCGACCGCCGGGATGCGGCCGCCGGCGATGCTGTCGACCGGTTCCTTGCGCGGGATATAGCCGTCGAACTTCGCCCACGCCGCACGCGCCCCGGAGACGAACTCGCTTTTCAGGAATCGGTAGGGGCCGCTGCCGATGGTCTCGGTCACCTGCTTCATCGGATCGACCTTCGCCATGCGCTCCGGCATGATGAAGCATTGCGACGAGTTGGACTTGGCAAGCGCCGCGGGCAGGAGCGCGAACGGCTTCTTGAGTTTTATGCGGAACCTGCGGTCATCGATCACGTCGAAAGTGTCGACGAATTTCATCATGAGCTGGCCGAAACCATCGCGCGCGCCCCAGCGCTGGATCGAGGCAATGCAGTCGGACGACCGCACGGGCTCGCCGTCGTGGAACTTCAGCCCCTCGCGCAGGCCGAGGACGTAGGCCTTGCCGTCATCCTCGACGGTCCAGCCCTCGGCCATCTGCGGATGCGGCACGTAGCTCGAATCGACTGCCAGGAGCTGATCGAAGGTCAGGAAGCCATAGTCCTTGGTCGGCGGCGCGGTGGTCCAGATCGGATCGAGAGAGGCCAGATTGCCGTTGTGGATGATGCGCAGGGTCTTGGCGGCGTTCTTTTGCGCCAGTGCCGGCCGGCCGGCGCCGGAAAGCATTGCTGCGAGCGTAGTGCCCTGTAGGAAATCTCGTCTCTTCATGATCTGCCCATCGCAAAGACCGGGCCAATGCGCGTATATCATCGCATGATCGCTAACGCCCGCATGTACTCCGTCACGCCCAAGGTCGCGGCGCTGTGGCGCAGCCTGCTCGCGGCGGTGCTCGGGAAAGTCGACGCGCCGATCGATATTGTCGACCACGCGCCACCCGCGCCGATCTCCGAGCTCTGGCGGAGGCCGGACAAGGCTGCCGTGTTCATGTGCGGGTTGCCCTGGAGCCTGGCCACACCGCGGCCGACCTTGGTCGTGGCGCCCAGACCGTCGCCGGCGGCCTATGGCGGTCGCGCCTGCTACTGGACCGACCTCGTGGTACGCGCCGAAAGCCCGTTCCAGTCGCTGGAGCAGACCTTTGGCCATCGCCTGGCGCTCACCACGGCCGAGTCGCAGTCGGGCTACGCCGCGCCCCTATACGCGCTGATGGCCCATGGCGGCGCCAAGCCGCTCTATCGCGAGATCATAGAGCCGCGTTTCACGCCGATGGGTGCGCTGACGGCCGTGATCGAGAACAAGGCCGAGGTGGCACCCATCGATTCCTATGCGTGGGCGCTCCTCGCGAAATACGCGCCGGACCTCACCGCGCAGGTCCGCGTCATCGAGAGCACCGAACCGACCGCGATTCCGGCGGTCGTGGCCTCCGG
>Ga0209693_10000247_pt1 | contig 21200 bp, 21 predicted proteins | sample HubBroMetageWRM3_FD_188345 | JGI IMG/M metagenome (GOLD analysis project Ga0209693, IMG submission 188345) | Warmed soil microbial communities from the Hubbard Brook experimental Forest, New Hampshire - Hubbard Brook CCASE Soil Metagenome WRM 3... | ecosystem: Environmental > Terrestrial > Soil... | reverse complement strand
GCCGGCGCCATCCTCGCCCTGGCCTTTCTGCCCCGGGGCAGGACCGGTCACCGGCCCGGCAGCAGCGAAAGGAACCTCATGCCAGCCCGTACCGATCAGTCAACGGCCGGCCTGCGGGAACGCAAGAAGGCCAGGACTCGCGCGACGATCCAGAGTCATGCGCTGCAGCTGTTCCGCGAGCAGGGCTACGACGCCACCACCATCGAGCAGATCATCGACGCCGCCGAGATCTCCGAGACCACGTTCTTCCGCTACTTCCCGACCAAGGAAGACGTGGTGCTGCAGGACGACTACGACCCGCTGATCATCGCTGCCTACCGGGAACAGCCGCCCGAACTTGCCCCGGTCCCGGCGATGCGGGCCACGTTCGCCGCTGTGTTCGCCAGCATGACGCCCAGCCAGAAGACCGAGCAGCGGGATCGGGTCGCGCTCATTCTCGCCGTGCCGAGGCTGCGCGCGGCCATGCTCAACCAGTTTTTCCAGCTCATGGAGTTCCTCGCCCACGCCATGGCGGAACGCGCCGGGTTGCCGCCCGACGACTTCAAGGTCCGCAGCGTCGCCGGGGCCATTGTCGGCGCCACGATGGCCGTGCTCCCCGCGATGAACGACGACCCCGGCGCCGACCTCGCCGAGCTCACCGACACGGCGCTCATGCACCTCGAATCCGGCCTCACGCTGTGAAGATGCAGGAGTAGTTCGAAGCCGAGGCGGGGAAGAGGACGGAGTGCCCACGCGGACGGGAATGACCCGGCTGGACCGGCCATGGCACCGGCCGGGCGCGGCGTGGTACACGCTGACCCGCCGGCTGCCCGGAATGGTTCACCCGCCGGTGAGCGTGTACACGCCGGCCCCGGGCTCGGTGTCGCTGCTGCGGGACGCGCCCGTGGTCGTGCGCGACGGCACGACGTTGCGGGTCAACGTCGTCCGCCCGGCCGGCGACGGCAGGTTCCCGGTTCTGGTGTCGGCACACCCGTACGGCAAGGACAACCTGCCACGGCGGCGCGGCAGCGGCTGGTCGGTGTCATTCCAGTTCCGGATCCTGCGGCAGGCCGCCCCGCTGCGGTTTTCGTCCCTGACCGGATGGGAAGCACCCGATCCGGCCTGGTGGGCGGCCCAGGGCTACGCGGTGGTCAACTGCGACCTGCGCGGCGCAGGCACCTCGGACGGCGAAGCCGGCCTGCTGTCCAGTCAGGAAGGCGAGGACGTGCACGACGTGATCGAGTGGGCCGCGGCGCAGCCGTGGAGCACCGGCAGCGTCGGCATGCTTGGCGTCTCGTACCTGGCCATCTCGCAGTGGGAGGCGGCGGCGCAGCGGCCGCCGGGCCTGAAGGCTATCTGCCCGTGGGAAGGTTTCACCGACGCCTACCGGGACCTGCTGTTCCCAGGCGGCATCCGCGAGGACGGCTTCGTCCGGATGTGGAGCCTCGGACTGCGGCGGGTGCGGCAGCGCTACCGGATCAACAAGAAGCAGCGCAGCCACCCGCTGCGCGACGACTGGTGGCGCAGCCTGGTCCCGGCCCTGGACCGGATCACCATCCCGGCGCTGATCTGCGGCAGCTTCTCCGACAACAACCTGCACAGCCGGGGGTCGTTCCGCGGCTTTGAGCGCATCTCCAGCGCCGACCGGTTCCTGTACACCCACCGCGGCGGCAAGTGGGCCACGTTCTACTCCGCCGAGGCCCGCGCCGCGCAGCTGCGGTTCTTCGACCGCTACCTGCGGGGGCGGGATGTTCCGGCGCCGCCGCGGGTGCGGCTCGAGGTACGCGAGAGCCGCGACGTCATCGCGAGCCTGCGCGAGGAGGACGCCTGGCCGCTGGAACGCACGCGGTGGCGGTCGCTGTACCTGACCGGTGCCGGGCTCGCGGCGGAGCCGCCGTCGGCGGCCGGCCAGATCACCTTCGGCACGCGCGACGAGGGCGCCTGCTGGGAGTGGCCGGTCACGGACGACGTGGAGCTGACCGGGCCGATGGCGCTGCGGCTGTTCATCGAGGCGCATGACGCTGACGACGTCGGCCTGTTCGCGGGCGTGGAGAAATGGCGCGGCCAAAAGTACGTCCCGTTCGAGGGCTCGTACGGGTTCGGCCGCGACCGGATCACAACCGGGTGGCAGAAGGCCTCGCTGCGCGCGCTCGACGAGCGCGAATCCCGGCCGTTCGAGCCGGTCCCGACGTTCACCCGCCGCGAGCCGCTGGCACCCGGCCAGATCGTCCAGCTCGACATCGCACTCGGCCCGTCGGCGACCCTGCTGCGCGCCGGAGAGACGCTGCGCCTCGTCGTCGCCGGGCGCTGGCTGTCGCCGCTCAACCCGCTTACCGGCCAGTTCCCGGCCGCCTACCAGAAAGGCCCGGCGGGCAGGTGCAACGGCGCAGCCGTCAGGTGCGCGGTCCACTGGGGTCCCGATCGGCAGGCCCGCCTGCTCGTTCCCGTGATTCCTTGACCGGAACGGCTTCGGTCCTTTTGCACCTCGCCTTCTGCTCCGCATATCTAGGGCACACTTGGATCGTGGATGACGGGGAACTGCTGGCGGCGGCGCAGCAGATCCATGAAGAACTCGCTGTGGGTGAGCACCGTGACGGACTGGGCCGGCTGATCCAGGAGGCACGTCAAGCAGAACCTGAAGAGCGCCGGCAGGAAAGCGTCGACCAGATCTACGAGCTGCTCACCCGCGACGAACGGACCCGCCAGCGCCTGAATGACCTTCTGGCACCCGTGCGGGACGTGCCTCGCCTGTACTACCAGTCGCTGGCCGGCGACCCGCAGTCCAGCGATGACAGTTTCGACCGCCTGGTCTGCCCGCAGGAGGACTACGCCTGGCCGATACTCGACGTCTCCGATCCGACGCCGCAGCCGACGGTGTGCCCCCACGACGGGTCGCCGCTCGCCTTCCGGCCTGCCGGCAGTTAGCGTCCGGTGCTGGGCGACTTCTGGGCCGGTCTGGGCGGCAAGCTGGCGGACCGGTGGCTGGCGGCGCTGTTCTCTCCGGCCTTCGCCTTCTGGGCCGGCGGGCTGGCCGCCTGGTTTTACGGACACGGCTGGCCCGTGGTGAGCCGTCTGGGATGGCTGGGTGCGCTCAGGAAGTGGACAGCCGACGTACGCGGGCTGCCGGTGGTGGTGCAGGTTCTGCTGGTGCTGATCCCGCTGATCGTGATCACGCTTTCCGGGCTGCTGCTCCAGCGGCTCTCCCGGCCAGCCCTGCGCGTTCTTGAGGGGTACTGGCCACCCGCCCTGAACGGGATACGTGATTGGTCCAGGCGGCGGATCAGTGATCGCGCCGACGGGCACGCTAAGCGGCTGCGGGAGCTGCTTGGCAGGCCGACCTCACAGCTCAGCGCCGCCGAGGTCGCGGAACTCGGCCGCCGCCTGAACGGATATCGCTGGACACCGCCGGCCGACGCGCAGCGCACGCCCACCCGGCTCGGCAACGCGCTGCGCGCATCCGAGCTCCGGCCTGGAGCACGGTACGGCCTGGACGCCGTGACTTGCTGGCCCAGGCTCTGGCTGCTCATGACGGACACCTCGCGCCAGGAGGTCGCGGCCGCCCGGTCAGCGCTCGACCTCTCCGTGCAGGTCTGGCTGTGCGGGCTCGCGTTCCTCGCGTTCACCGGCTGGGCCTGGTGGGCGCCTGTGCTCGGGCTCGCGGTGGCGTTCGCCACCTACTACACGCGCATGCTGGCGGCGGCCCGAACCTACGGCGAACTCGTCGAGTCCTGCTACGACATTCACCGGGGCCTGCTTTATGACGCCCTGCGCTGGCCACGCCCGGCCAATCCCCAGGAGGAATACGCCGCTGGCAGGCGGATCAGCGCTTATCTGTCGGCTGGATCGCGCCTGGCCAGCCCCACCTTCACCAACCCGCCGCCGTGAGCGTCCGCCGCGGTCATACACCGGTGTAGGTCATCGCGGCCCATTGCGACGGCATCAGGAACGACCGCCCATCGGGCGCCTGCATCAACCAGCGCCAGAGCGGGCGGGCAACGGCCGGGGGGAGACCACTGCGACCCGTCGCCGGGTGCAGGAACGCCGCCTTCTCCGCATTGGTGGTGTCCCGCAGCCAGGCCTGCGCGTCGCGCAGCGCGGCCGGGCCTTCGGCGCCGGACACGAGATTCCGGTAGAACATCGTGGTGGTCAGCGCCGCGGCGGTGTCCCCGATCATCCACTGGCTGGCGACGACCGCGGCGGCTCCGGCTTGCAGGAAGCCGCTCGGCAGGCCGACGAGCTCGTCCGGCAGCTCCCGTCCCGGCAGCTGCGTTTCGCAGGCCGACAGCACGGCCAGCCGCATTCCGCGCCAGTTGCCTTCGGCAAGCTCGAGCCGGAACAGGTCGCCGAGGGTGAGCTGCTCGTTGTTCGAGGTCAGCAGCGCACTGTCCAGCGGCGCGTCCGGCCGCGCCAGCCCGTGGCACGCGAAGTGCACGACGGAATGCCCGGGAAGCTCGGCAAGGATGCGGGCGCGCTCGGCGTCGGTGCCGTGCAGTTCCCTGGCCGGGCCACCGAGGATCGCCGCTGCGGCCGCGACTTCCGCCGCCGCGAACGGCAGCGGCTTCGCGTTCACCGGCAGCGGCTCCGCGACGCCGAGCAGCCCGGGCGCCGCTTCCTGCCCGGCCAGCTCGCGGGCGTGCAGCATGGCGACCGCGCTCGGCGCGTAGGAGACGGCGAGATCGTCGAGAGCGTACCGGCGGCCGGCGGGCCGGGTATCGTCCGGCGTCCAAGCGGCGTGCAGCGGAAGCGATGCGAGCTGGCCGGTGGGGATGAGGCATGCGGCCGGCTGGCCGGACAGCGCGTTGGTCACCGGTCCCATGGCCGCTAGCCACAGCCATCGGCAGACTGCGTCCAGGGTTCCGTCCCAGGAAGCCTGGTCACGGTCCCGGTTCTGCCGGGCGCCTTCGAGCGCCGTCGCCCGGAGGCTGACTGCCGTGTCGGTGAGCTGGGAAAGCTCGAGCAGCTGCACGGCCGGCGCGCCGCCCCCGGCGCCGCTCCGGGCGGCGCGGGTGACGACAAGGGCCACGCCGCCGAGGCGCGCGGCAGCCAGGTACACGACCGGGATGTCGGCCGCGGCGGCGAGGTCTTGCGGTTCCGCGGCCAGCAGGAAGTGCTCATACCCCGGAACCTGGCGGATCGCGTCCAGCGCCGCTTCGTGCTCGGACAGGGCCGACGCGAGGTCGTCGCCACGCATCCGGTCGGCCCGCCCGTCATCATGACCGCCCGCCTCCGGGTCGGCCTCGAGGGCGCCAAGGCGGCGCTGGGCCGCGCGGAATCGCTCGGCGAGCGGTCCGTGGCCGTGCTCCGCGAGCCGGTCCAGCGCGGCGCTGTGGCGGCCGAGCGCTTCGGCCAGCAGGCGAACGCGTCCTCGTTCCAGCGTCAGCGCGGCCTTCTCGGGCTGGCCCGTGCGAACCAGGGTGAATGCCGCCTGCGCGGGCACCCCGTTGGCCGCCCGCAGCCATGCCTCCTTGTCCTGCCGGTCGATCTGGGTCACGAACAGCCGGTCGGCGGCGCTGGCCGCCACCAGATAAGCGTCCGCTGCCGTCGCCCATGAGCCCTCGGCTTCGCACCAGCGGGCCCACCGCAAGGCGATCTCCAGTGCGTACGCCGGCTCGATGGTGAGCGCCGTCTCGCTGGCGCGCCGGAATGCCGTTCCCGCCTCGTCCGTAGCCTGCCGGTCCTCGCCTGCGCCACGCGCCAGTATCCCGGCCAGGGTGCCCATCCGGTGCGCGAAGTCACCCGTCCCGGGCAGGGTCCGGGCGAGGGACTCCCGCTCGAGCTCGAGTGCGCGCGGCAGGTCTGCGGTGTCCTTCCGCGCAATGCAGCGGGCGAGCAGCGCATCGGCCAGGTTCGACTGGAGCCACGGACGGCGCGCGCTCGTCTCCGGCACCCGGGCGAGCACGTCCTCGTACAGCGAAATCTGCGCGTTGGCGTGCTCGTCGTCGCCGGTTGCGGAGGCTAGCGTGCCGAGGCCGACGGCCAGGTTGGCGGCATACAGGTCGTATTCGGGCGAGGCGGGTGGCGTGAGCTCCAGCGCCTCGGCAGACGCCTGGAGGGCGCGCCGCAGGAACTCCGGCGATCGGCTCACCCATGCGCGCTGGCGGAGAGCCGAGCCGAGATTGGTGAGGCAGGTCCGCCGGTCGCCCCACTGCTTGGGAGCGGTTGCCACGGCTCGCTCGAGCACCTCGATCGCGTCGTCCAGGTCGGCCAGGGCACCGGTCCGCTCGTAGCGGTGACGAAGTGTGTTGCCCAGGTTGCCGAGCCAGCCCGGGCGGTCCCGATGGTCGCCGGGCCCGGCACTCAGCGCCTGGCGCGAGTAGTCGATACTTCGCTGCAGGTCGGCCTCGTCGCCACGCGCGTCGTAGCGCTGGTGCAAGCCGACAGCGGCGTTGTTGAGCCAGCCCGCCCGGTTCTCCGCGTCGGCGGCCGGCAGCTCGGCGGCTGCCACGAACGCGTCGACCTCCGCGTCGAGGTAGGAGTCCCCCGCCGCCTCCCGCATGCGCCGCCAGATGCCGCCAAGGTTCGTCAGGGCGTCCCCCCGGTCCGCTGACTGCTCGGGCGTCATCGCCACGACCTGCTGGGCGAGTTCCGCGGCGCGGGTGAGGTTCTCCAAGCCGCCGTCCCGCTCGTATTTCGCCTTCAGGGCCATGGAGAGGTTGCTGAGGTGCGCGCTGTAGTTCTCGTGCTCGGTGAACTCCGCGGCCGCCGTGCAGCAGCGGAGCGCCTCGTCCAGGTCGGCGCCATCGCTGCTCTCCTGGTAACGGCGCAGGTGAGCTACGCCCGCCCCGCCGAGTGCCCCGGCTCGCACATCTGGCGTCACCGCGGCAAACCAAGGGTGCATAAGCAGCCGGTCCCAGAGCTCAACGGCGCGGTCAAGCGCGGCCAGGTCGCGGCGCTCCAGATACGTGTCCATCCACTTCGCCGCCCGCCGGCCTGGCCCGTACACCCACGATTGCGAGGGCGGATCCGTATCGGCGCCGCGGAAAATGTCCATCGCCTGCCGGAGATCGCCATCATCACCGGAGCGCTCATACCGGGCTTCGAGGCAGTCGGCCAGGAGCCCGCGCGTTCGCTGGTCGTCGCCAGAGAGCGCGGCGCTGCCGTTGGTTATGGCCTCCTCGAGGTGAGCAAGGTCGCCGGTGGCCTCGTACAGAGTCTGGAGTGCCTGGGCGAGCGTGGTCTGCAGTGCCGGGCGGCCGGGATCACCTTCGGGAGTTCCAGCCACCGCCTCGCGCAGGGCGCCGACCGCCCCGCTGATGGCCGCCGTGTCGGAGCTGCCCGCGTACCGGGCCTGGAGCGCCACGCCTAGGTTTGTGACCGCCGCCAGGCGCATCGGATGCCCGGCGGGAGCTGCGGCGACGGCCTCCCGGAGGGTGTCGATCATTGCGTCGAAGGTGGCGGCGTCGGCAGACACCTGAGCGAGCAGGCGCAGGAACTCGGCGATGCCAAGGAGTTCCTCGCTTCGCCTGGGGTCCCCGTCGGGAAGTTCTTCCAGCAGGCCGCGATGTGCCTGAACCCGCTCCTCGAGCAGCGCTGGGTCGCTGGTTCTGTCGTAGCCGATCCCAAGGGTCCGGTCGGCGCTGCGGAGAATCATCGCTCGCTCGGGCTGGCCGGCTGCGCTTCCCGCTATGGCTGCCCGGTGCGCCTCGAGCGCCTCGGCGAGCAGGCTCTCCTCGCCGGTCTGCTCGTACCGCTGGCACAGAAAAAGGCCGAGGTTGGAAAGGAACCCGGCCCGCTGTGGGCCGGATGGTGCGCCGCTTGCCAGCCGGCGGGCGATCGCGATGGCCTCGACGAGCGCTTCGCTGTCACCGGTGCGCTCGTAGGTGATCCGCAGCAGGTTCGCAAGGCGGGCGAACTCCTGCGCCGGGACCGGCCCGGCACTCATGCGCAGCCCTAAGCCGTCCCGAAGGGTCGCAGCGGCCTCGCGCAGCACATCAGGGTCGTCATTGCGGGCGTACAGCTTTTCGAGCGCGTCAGAGAGATTGGCCAGCAGCACCCCGCGCATGGACGCGTCGGGCGCAACTGAAATGCCGCGGCGGAGGGCAGCCGAAGCCTCTTCCAGCGGCGCGATGTTCCCCGTCAGCTGGTAGGACGACTTCAGCGCGCCGCTGAGGTTGCTCAGCGCCGCAGCCTCGGGCCCGGGGTCGGCCGCGGCGTCGGCGGCCGCACGGCCGACCGTGATCGCCTCCTCCAGCGCCGCCTGGTCACCGGTGCGCTTGAACAGGGCCAGCAGCGCGTTGCTGAGGTTCGACGCGGCCCACGGATCGTGGGCGCCGGCCGCAGCGCGAAATCCAGCCACGGCCTTGTGAAGCGTCTCCAGGTCACCGTCGCGGGTATAACGGCTCCACAGGTCAATCGCCTGCTTGCTCAGATCCGGCGGCACACCCTCGCGTTCCATCGCAAACCCCCCGGGTAAATCATGAACCCAAATGGCCGTAAGCGCACGATGCGGTTACTCCGGACGGCAGGCGGCGGCCCGTTCCAGCAGGACGGCGCGTTCGGCGGCGTTGCGGGTGAGCGACGCGGCCCGGGTGTACTCGGCCCGCGATTCTTCCTGGCGGCCGAGCTTCGCCAGAAAGTCGGCGCGGACGGTGGGCAGCAGGTGGTAGTTCTGCAGCTCCGGCAGCGACGTCAGGGCGTCGGCCAGCTCCAGCCCGCGGGCGGGGCCGAACGCCATGCCCACCGCGACCGCGCGGTTGAGCTCGACCACCGGGGTCGGCATGACGCGGCCCAGCAGCTCGTACAGCGTGGCTATCTGCGCCCAGTCGGTCTCGTCGCCGGAGCGAGCGCGGGCATGGCAGACGGCGATAGCCGCCTGCAGCACGTACGGTCCAGTTGGCTGGCCAAGGCTCTGCGCCCGCAGCAGCGCGGCGAAGCCGCGGCGGATGAGCAGCTGGTCCCAGGTTCCCCGGTTCTGCTCGAGCAGCGGGACTGGCTGTCCGGCCGGGCCGAGCCGGGCGTGCATCCGCGAGGACTGGATCTCCATCAGGGCCACCAGGCCGTGCACTTCGGGCTCGTCCGGGCTTAGCTCGGCCAGCATGCGACCGAGCCGCAGCGCTTCGTAGCAGAGTTCCGGGCGGGTCCACTCGTCGCCGGCGGTCGCCGTGTATCCCTCGTTGAAGATCAGGTAGAGGACCTCGAGCACCGACGCGAGCCTGGCCGGGCGCTCGCTGGCGGACGGAACCTCGAACGGGACCTGCCTGTCGGCGAGCGTCCGCTTGGCGCGGACGATCCGCTGCGCGATCGTCGGCTCGGCGGTCAGGAACGCACGCGCGATCTCGCCCGTGCTCAGCCCCCCGATGAGCCGGAGCGTGAGCGCGACCCGGGCCTCGGCGGACAGCACCGGGTGACACGCAACGAACATCAGCCGCAGCACGTCGTCGGCCACGAAGTCGTCGTCGGCTACGGCATCGAGATCCGGTGAGCCGCCGAAGATGGCCGCCTCCTGCCGGGAGCGCAGCTCGTGTCCGAGCAGGTCGACGTTGCGCTGCAGCCGCTCGTCGCGGCGCACCCGGTCGATGGCCTGGTGCTTGGCGGTGGCCATGAGCCAGGCTCCCGGGTTGGGCGGGATACCCGACTCAGGCCACTGCCGCAACGCCGCTACCAGGGCTTCCTGCGCGAGGTCCTCGGCGAGGCCGACGTCGCGCACCATGCGGGCCAGGCCCGCGATGATCCGGGCCGACTCCAGCCGCCAGACCGCGTCGACAGCACGGTGCGCCTCGACCACACTCACCCGCCGATCAGATCATCGCGATGCACGGCGCCGCAAACACCAGTGCCGCAAACACCAGTGCCGCAAACACCTGCCGCGCAAATCCCCTGACAGGCTGGCCCGTCACCTCACTCCGGGCCGTAGACCTGCTGGATCGCACCCGCACCGGTCCCGACTACCTGCCAGAACTGCCGGGAAAGCTCGACCGCTTCCTCCTTGGACCGCACGTCGACCAGTGCGAAGCTGATGACCGCCTCCTTGGCCTCGGTGAAGGGCCCGTCGGTCACGGTGACCTTCCCGTCGACGGCGGAGATCCGCGTGCCCGCTGGGTCCAGGCCGCCGGTCGCGAGCAGAACCCCGGCCTTCGTCAGCTCCTCAACCAGCTGCCCCATCTCCGCCATCATCTTCTCGTCCGGCTCTCGGCTCGCCGTCACCGTCATCAGGAACCGCATGTTCCTGCCTCCCTCCATCACCTGGGCCGGCCCGCTTGCCCGGGCCTCCCTCTGCTGATGCTTCGAACGGCGCCGCGCCAGATCGACAGACGCGCCCGCCGGATCCCAAAATTCTTCATCCGCTCCAGGTGATCCTGCCGCTTCCCGTTCAGGCCGCGGGTAAAAGTGGGGCATGCAGACCTGGGAGGCCATCACCTCACGCCGCAACGTCCGGTCGTTCGCTGACCGCCCGATCCCGGAAGCAGACCTGGACCGGATCCTGGAAGCGGGCCGCCGGTCCCCGTCCTCGCAGAACTGGCAGCCGTGGGACTTTGTGCTGGTCACCGACCGCGCACTGCTCACCGAGCTGGCCAAGGTCTGGCGGGGTGCCGGCCACGTGGCGCACTCGGCCGCGACGATCGTGGTCGTCGGCCCGGCCGGCGACAACGCCTTCCGGCGGGCGCAGCTCGACCTGGGCCAGGCCACGATGGCGATGATGATCGCCGCCGCCGACCTGGGGATCGGCAGCTGCCACGCGGGCATCGGGGACATGCCGCGGGTCCGGGAGCTGCTGGGCATCCCGGACGACCGCGACTGGGCGCTGCTGATCTCGCTCGGCTACCCGGCCGACCGGCCCCTGACCCCGATCAAGAACCCCGACCGGCGGCCGTTCGACGACGTCGTCCACCGCGGCCACTGGTAGGCCGCGGGCACTACGCCTGGCTTGGCCGCCGGGTGCAGATAGCGTCGAGCCGCTCCAGTGACGCGGCCATGTCCTCGGCCCAGACGGCTCCGTTGTCCATTTGCAGTCGTTCGTGCTCCGGCGCGGCCGAGCAGTCATAGATCTCGGTCACGACGGTCGCGTCCGGGCCGTCGGGGGTGAGCCGGTAGCTCCAGCGGTGCCCCCAGCGGGCTGGATCCGAGCCCGCCGGGGCGGCATTGGGATGCCCGCGCCCGGCTTCAGGCTCCCAGCCGATCCGCCGGTCCTGCTCGTACTCGACCACGTGATTGTTCATCTCGTAGTTGCCGAGCTCGGAGAAGTACATCTTCATCACGAAGACGTCTCCAGCGCCCGAGATCATCGCGGCGGAAACCGGTCCCCGCAGCATCCCCGAGCCGTCGAACTCCTGATGCCGCGCCGGATTGGCCAGGACCTGGAAGATGTCGTGCGCCGGGGCACTGATCCGCCGTGACACGGCAACGGGCTGATACTCATCGTCGGCCACAAGATCACCTGTCCTTCTCTGGACGGCCGCTGCCCCGCACCCAGCCGGCCAGCCGGTGCGGGCATTGTCGCTTGTTCGCGGCCAGCGCCGCCCGCGGGTTAGAGGTTCTCAGGCTGCTGCCGGGCCCTGCTGTCGCTTCTGCCTGGTCAATGACCGCGCGTTCCGCGCGATTAGCGCGAACCGGCTTGCGGACCGCGCCGGCACGGGACCGCGAGCTTCCCGCGCGCGCCTCCATGCGGCGGCCTGCTCTCGCATGTCCTTGCTCTGCTCGGCGCTGATCGTCGGCATGCTGGCCGGATTCATGGGTTCCTCCTCGGTCGCCGGGCCGTGTGGCCCCGTGTGCGGGCCGCCGTTTGGCGACTCACCCCAACGACGAACCAGGACCGGCCAGATGGACAACTGCGCGCGGGCAACCACGAGCTCATCTGGATACGTATGGCACATATGGTAATCTGTGCGTATGGTGAAAACGACCGTCTATCTGCCCGAGGCTGACATGCAGGCGCTCAAGGCTGCCGCTCGCAGGCGGCACCAGTCAGAGGCCGAACTGATCCGCGAGGGCGTCCAACGGATCCTCGCCGAGGAGGATGGACCGGTCATGCCGGACTTCGGGATTCTGGACGCCGAACCGGTGACAGCTGCCGAGATCGATGCCGCGCTGGCGGCCGGCCTCGGGGCCGCCGGGATAGAGCGGTGATCATCGCCGACACCAGCGGGCTGTACGCGATCTTCAACCGCCGCCAACCAGAGCACCAGGCAGCCCGGGGAGCGGTAGAACGCGACGGCGGCCCGCTGGTGCTGTCCCCGCTCGTGCTGGCAGAACTGGATTACTTCATACTGGCGCGGCTCGGCGCGCATGCGGAGCAGACAGTCCTGGCCGAGCTGAAATCGCCGGCGTACCGGCTCGCTTCGTTCGACAACGACGACTTCAAGCTGGCGTCCGAGGTCGCGGTGAAATACGGCGACATGCAACTCGGGCTGACTGACGCTTCGATCGTGGTGCAGGCGGCGCGCCACAAGACGACGAAGCTCTTGTCGCTGGACTACAAGCACTTTGGCGCGGTAAAGCCCCTGACAAGCGACGCCAGCTTCACCTTGCTTCCTGGAGATGATCAAACCTGACCCCAGAGCCTGGTGCCGCTCGTCAGCTTCTCATTCCGCAGCCGCCGCGAACCCGCCGTCGAGGAAGGCTGTGACGGCGGAGGTGAACCAGGCGGGGTCGTCGAGCCAGGGATAGTGCCCGGCGCCCGGCTGGACGGCCAGCCTGGCATCGGGGAACAGGGTCGCAAGCTCTGCCGCGAGCCGAGGCGGGGTATTCACGTCCACCTCCCCGGCGAGCACCTGCACGGGCGACGTGAACGCGGCGAGCGCCGCGCGGGTGGCCTCGGGGTCGAATGAACCCGGGCCGACGAAAACAGCGGCCGCCTCCTCGTTGACCTGTTCTTCGTTCGCGGCGGAGTGAGCCTGAGCCGTGGCATCCCAGCGCCCGTAGAAGAACGGCGCGACGGCGTCCCAGTCCTCGTCGGTGTCCGAACCGGACTGGAGCCGGTCGAAGGCGGCGGCCCCCTCGGCGAACCAGGGCTCGGCCCGGCGCAGGTTGACGATCTCGCGGCGCATCTCGCTGCTGGGCGCCAGGCCTACCGCGCGGGTGCTGGGTGTGATCAGAGCCAGCTTGCTCACCTGGCCGGGGTACCGCGCTGCATACCGGGTGGCGATGTTGGCCCCGGCCGAATGCCCGAGCAGGTCCATTCGGTCGGGCCCAAGGTGATCCTGCAGCGCGGCAACGTCGTCGACCAGCCGGCCGCAGCGGTAGCTCGCCGGGTCGGCGGGCAGCGCCGACTGCCCGGTGCCGCGCAGGTCCAAAGTGATCAGCCGCCGCGACGCGGACAGGCCGCCGAGGTCGCCGAAGTAGGCCGAATCACGCATCGGGCCGCCGGGCAAGCACACCAACGGGGCTCCGTCGCCCTGAACGTGATACGCGAGCTCGGTCCCGTCGCCAGCGCGGAAAACAGGCATAGCCGTCATCCTGGCACGACAGCAGTTGCCCACTCCGGCCTTGCGGATTCTCAAAGCTTTGATATCTTACCTTTAGATATCAAAGCTTTGGAGGATGCAATGAACGATCTGCCCATGCAGGGGCGCGTGGCACTGGTGGCCGGGGCCAGCAAGGGAATCGGGGCCGCCACTGCGGAGGCATTCGCGGCCGCTGGCGCCGCCGTGGTCGTCGCCGCGCGGGACATCGACGCGCTGAACGCCGTCGCGAGCCGCATCGAGGCGAACGGCGGGAAGGCACTGGCCGTCCGCGCCGACGTCAGCGATGCCGAGTCGCAGCGCAGCTTGATCGAGCAGACGCTGGCCACCTTCGGCCGGCTCGACGCGGCCTTCAACAACGCCACGGACGGCCCGCGGCCGGCCCCGCTGGCGGACATCGACCCCGCCGAGTTCGACCGGGGCATCGCCACGAATATCGGCGGCACCTTCCTGGGCATGAAGTACCAGATCCCGGCGATGCTGCGGACCGGCGGCGGCGCCATCGTGAACATGGCCTCGCGGGCCGGCCTGATCGGCGTCGCCAACCTGGCCGCCTACGTGGCAGGCAAGGCCGGCATCATCGGCCTGACCGAGGTGGCCGCGCTCGACTACGCCGACCAGGGCATTCGCGTCAACGTGCTGGCGCCCGGCACGATCCTGACGCACAACCTGGAGGCGGCCGGTGAGCAGGCCCAGCGCGGCGCGGCGGCGGCCACGCCCATGGGCAGGATCGGCACTACCGCCGAGGTCGCGGACGCGGTGCTGTGGCTGTGCTCCGACCGGGCCTCGTTCATCACCGGCATCGTCGTCCCCATCGACGGTGGCCAGAACGCCGGCGTCAAGCCCCCGCAGATGATGGGCCGCCGGGCCGAGGGCTGAGCAGGACCTTCACCTGCTGGGTCGTGCCGCTGCTCAGGTCCGCGAACCACCGGGATGCGTGCTCGAGGGGAGCGATCGTCGTGGCGATCTGGCCGCAGGGAATGCGCCCGGCGGCGATGTGCTCCATGGCTTCGGCGAAGTCCCGGTCGGTGTAGGTGAGGGATCCGCGGATGACGATCTCCTTCACGGCCACCCAGTCCAGGCTGAGCGGCACCGGATCGCCCGGGAGTCCCACGATCGTGAGCCGGCCGGCAACGGGCAGCAGCTCGAGCGCGAGCGGCGCGCCGCTGGGGTGACCGGTGCTGTCGATCACGGTCGTGGGCGGCTCGTCCCCAAGCAGCGACGGAACGCACGCGACCGCCTCCTCTGGGGTGGAAGTCTGGGCGCCGAGCCGTTCAGCGGCGGCACGCCGCCCGGCGACCGGCTCGACGACGGCGACGCGGCCGAACCCTCGCGCCCGCAGTCCGGCCACCGTGAGGAGTCCGATCGGGCCAGCGCCGAGCACGCAGACCGGTTCCTGCAGCGTGGCGCCGGACTGGCTGATCGCCCGGATGGCAACGGCCAGTGGCTCGATCAGCGCACCGTCGGCGTCGCTGATCGCGGGCGGCAGCCGGCGAAGCATGCCGACGGGGACGGCGACCGATTCGGCGTACGCTCCCTGGCGGCCAATGCCGGGGCCGCGATCGATGCCGTTTTCGCACAGGTTCGGGCGGCCAGCGCGGCACGCGTAGCACGCCTTGCAGGCCACCATCGGAACCACGGCCACCCGTTCACCGACGTCCCACTGCCCAGCGCCGGGGCCGAGTGCGGCGATCACGCCGGTGAACTCGTGCCCGAAGACGTGCCCGGCCGGAATCATCTCGGCAGGCATCTGCAGCATGTGCAGGTCGGAGCCGCAGACGCCGCAGAAGCTGACGTCAAGCAGCACCTCGCCGGCGCCCGGGACCGGGCGGCCGATGTCCACCAATTGCAGGCTCCGGTCGCTTGCGATCGCGACAGCACGCATGGCTCCTCGTTCCGGCCGGCTCAGAACCTGTGTGTGGTGGCGCCGAACGGGCCTCCCTTGGCGTGCGCGTACACCTTGGTCGGTGTCACCGCGAACACTTCGCTTGGATGGTCGCCAGCGCCGACGTTGTAAAAGCGGCCATCGCGCACGGCGAACTTCCACTGGCCCTGCCACTTCGTGGCGAACGCGGCGGCGGCGCGCGTGAGCGTGGCCTCGTCCGTTACATGGCTGGCTGGGCCCTCGACCACGACGTCAAGCCCGTGGTCCCAGCTGTTGCAGCCGGTGGTCAGCACCACGTGCGGGTTGGCGCGCAAGTTGGCGTACTTCTGTTCCTCCGCGCCGGTGGTAAAGCAGAGCGTCCCGCCGGTCCACACGGCAACCACCGGCGTGACGTGCGGCCTGCCGTCGGCCCGCACCGTCGACACCCAGTACAGCTCGGCGGACTCGAGCACGCTGCGCGTCTGATCCCAGCTGACGGCGACGGCCTCTGCGCTGCTGTAACGCTGGTCGAGAGCTGTAACCGGCGTGTCCATCCACGTCCTCCTTCGGGCTATCCCGCTCTCCGGTAAGACGCAACGTTGGCGCTGAATTAATCGCCTGGCGTCAATGGACCGACAGGCCGCCGTCAACGAAGATCGACTGGCCGGTGACGTACGCGGATGCGCGGCTGGCCAGGAACACCGCCGGGCCTGCGAAGTCTTCGGCCACGCCGTTGCGCCCGATCATCGTCCGGGCGGCCAGCTCAGCGACCCGGACGGGGTCGGATGAGATCCGGGCGTTCAGTGGGGTCATGACAAAGCCGGGGACCAGCGTGTTGCTCGTCACTCCGTGCGGCGACCACGCCTCCGCCTGGGACCGGGACAGCGACTCCAGACCGCCCTTGGACACGCCATACGCCCCGCTCTGCACGAACGCGCGATGGGCCTGCTGCGACGTGACGTGGATCAGCCGCCCGAAGCCCTGCTCGGCCATGCCGGGCCCAAACCGCTGGCCGAGCAGGTACGGCGCCTCCAGGTTCACCGCCATCGTGGTGTCCCAGGTCTGCTCGTCGATCTCGGCCATCGGCGGCCGCAGGTTCACGCCCGCGCAGTTCACGAGGATGTCCGGCTCGCCGAAAACCCCGGCGGCCTCCTCGGCCGCAGCCAGCGCGCCCTTCCGCGAGCCCAGGTCGCCGCTCACGTATGCCGCTCGGCAGCCGTCTGCGGTCAGGCCGTCAACGGTCGCCGCCAGCCGGTCCTTTCCGCGCGCCACCACGACGACGCTCCCGCCCGCGTGCGCCAGCGCTCCGGCAATGGCCCGCCCGATCCCGGAACTGCCGCCGGTCACGACCGCGACGAGGCCGTCCAGCGAGAACATTTCGTCAACGTAAGACGCCATCACGAGGCCCTCTCGTTCGCCCGCAGCGACCTTTGTACCAGAACCGCAGGCCGGCGCCGCTGGACCCGAACGCTTAGCTGGCGCCGTCGGCTGCCTGCGGCGGCGAACCCGCTAGCGGGGTGGTGTCCAGGTACCGGATCTCGTAGACGCGTTCGGTGAACTTCCAGCCGCCGGCGGTCCGCTGGTAGCGGTCGTGGTAGATCGCGTAGTTCACCTCAGAGTGGCCATCGCGGGTGCGAATGACTTCTTGCATGTAGGCGCGGCCGGACGCGGTGTCGCCGTCCAGCTTGATCATGCCCGGGTGCGTGTTCTGCACCAGGAATTCCACGACGTCCGGCACCCGCCGTCCCCAGGCGCGGATCTGCTCCTGTCCTTCGAGCTCAACCGGGATGTTCGGCATCCGCAGCGCGCCCTCGGGCGTGAACAGCGACGCGGCACGGTCGTAGTCGCGCATCATCACCGCGTCGGTGAACTCGCCGCGCAGGGCCTCGATCTCCACGCGGTCAGCTATGGCTTGCAGATCGCTCATCGTTTCCTCCTCGTCCTCTCCCCAGGACGACGACGCAGCCCGCCGGAATGTCAGGCGGGGTGGCCGCTTTCCGGTCAGCGGACCAGCCACCGGGCGCTCACGGCGAGCGCGACGACGGCCACGACCCCGAAGATCATGACCCAGCCGCCGCCCGGGACCGGCGTGAGGCGCGCCAGCTGGTCGGCGTCGCTGCGCCGCGCCCCGCCGCGGCGGCGCTGGCCCGCCAGCTCGACGACCGGCCGGATCCCGCCCAGCAGCAGGAACCACGTCATCACGTAGCCGAACCCGGCCTGCACGACCGCGGACCCGTACAGGCACACGGCCGCGACGGTCACGAGCGCGATCAGCACGGCCAGCATGCCGTAGGCGTTGCGGATCGCGACCGCCAGGCCGGCCAGCAGCACGAGGCTCAGCAGCAGCATCCCGGTCAGGTGCCCGATCGCCAGCAACGCGGCCGCAGCGAGGCCCAAAAGCGGCGGCGCCACGTAACCGGCCACAGCCGTCAGCGCGACACCGAACCCCTCCGCCCTCCCCCTGGACAGGGTTTCGCCCGCGGTGCTGCGGTAGATCCGGACCCCGCCCAGATGCCGCCCGGTGGCCAGCGCCACCAGCGCGTGGCCGCCCTCGTGCACGATCGTCACCACGGTCCGCGCCACCGGCCAGACCCGGGAGGAACCCACGACGAGCAGCGCGAGCACGCCACTGCCCAGGACCAGCCACCGCGGCGGCAGCGGCTGCGCCATGAACGCGTGGTGCCACGCAACGTCGGCCCGCTGCCAGAACCCGCCGAGGTGCGAAGACACGCAGCCAGGCTAAGCGAACGCCGCAGCCGGCGTGGGCGCACAGAGCATGCCCACGGCAGCTCTGCAGCCGATCTTCAGGTCCGATCCTCGCAATGGGTTCGGGGGCAATCAGCTCAGATCGGTATCGCGGGGTGGTGGCACGCTGGTTTTCGAACGGCGGGAACGGCGCAGGCTCCGGTAGCTGGCATTGACGATCACCACGGCCGCGATGATCACGGCCTCGAGTTCGGCGGTGTACCGCAGCACGGCCAGATTCTCCGGCTGGAGCAGATCGCCAAGATCCAGGCCCAGCGCCCCGCCACCGTTGATGCGCAGCACTCCGTGCGCGCCGGGGCCTGCGCCCGAGGACAGCTTGCCGGCGTGCGGCAGAGCCTTGACCATGTTGCCCTGCACGGGGACCGCTTCACCGCCCGGGCCCTCTCCCGGGAGCCTCGGGGCGAACCGGTTCCAGGCCAGCCCGAGGAGCACCACGACCGCGACGACCGTCACGACGGCCGCGAACTGCCGGAGAAACTTCACCGCGACCGCCCTCGCGGACGCCAGACCAGCACCCGGCGGCCGACCCCGGCGATCCATCTCCACCGCAGTGCCACGTGCACCGGGACGAGGCCGACCGTCACCTCGGCGGTGAGGACGTGCAGGCGGAGCCAGAACGGGGTCTGCAGGGTAGTGATGCCGAGTTCGGGCAGCGCAACCCGGGAGATCGCGATCCCGGATGCCACGCACAGCGTCATCGCGAACAGCAGCGCGAGGTTGACCAGCCAGATCACCCTGTCGTGGCCGCGCGGATCAAATAGCCGTCTCGTCGTGCGGATGACCCAGTCCCAGTGCAGCGTCAGGTGCAGCAGCAGGGCGATCCCGATCCCGATGCCAAGCCACTCGTGGATCACGACTCCGGTGAATCCGTAGCTATAGGCGACCGTGTACGCGAGCAGGATGACCGCGTCAAACCAGAAGTCCAGCTTTGTCCGGCCCGCGACGCGCGCCCGGCGCGGAGTGGTCACGGGCGACGGGGTCGTCGAGGGTGCGCTCATGACAGGAACCTTAGAGCGGGCTATTTGGCCTACCGCTAGAACTCTATGTGAGTTCTTCGTGAGCCCCGCACGAGGCAGCCGCGGTGGCCGGCACGCTTGGAGATCGCGTCGTCAGAGCCGCCTTTGTGTGCTGAAATGGCTACTGGCTTTCCCATGGCTGCTCCCTTAGCAGCTGCCGCAGGCCTGCCGTCACGGTGGGAGCCGACGCAATGATCAGGTGATGGTCCGCCTGATCGCGCTCAGCCCCCTGAACGTCTGCACCGGCCTCCAGCGCGATCAGCGACCCGGCCGCGAAGTCCCAGGGCTCCAGGTCCGCCTCGTAGAAGGCGTCCAGCCGCCCGCAGGCAACCCAGCAGAGTGAGATCGCAGCGGACCCCGGCCGCCGGATATCGCCGACGGCTGGCAGCACGGCACGGAGCAAGTCGGCCTGCCGCTCGCGCTCGGCCGCTGAATAACTGAATCCGGTGCCAATAATGGATTCAGCGAGAGGAGTCCTCGAGCATTCAATGGGCGCACCATTCAGGGCCGCGCCCTGATTCCGGATGGCGGTGAATGTCTCGTCGAGGGTCGGATCGTAGACAACGCCAGCCACCGTTTCATCTTCGGTGACCGCTGCGATCGACACAGAGAAGTTGGGGATGCCGCGGAGGTAGTTCGTGGTTCCGTCGATCGGGTCGATCAGCCAGCTGACGCCGCTCTGCGATGCCTTCGAGGCCCCCTCTTCGCCCATCAGCCCGTCATCCGGCCGGGCGGCCAGGATGGTCCCCAGAATCAGTTGCTCCGCCGCGCGGTCCATCTCGGTCACGAAGTCGGTGGGCGAGGACTTGGTGGACGCTCGCACAGTGTGCGCAGGTGTCTGGATGACCATGGAGCCAGCCTCGGTGGCTGCCCTGCGGGCTAGATCCAGCATGCCGCGCGCGTCCGCATCTGAGATCGTCATTCCTTACCTTCTGCGCGGCATATTCGCTTGCGCCCGGACCATCGACAGGCGGGGGTCACCCAGTTGGCGCCCGCGCGCATCGAACATCGAGGCGAGGCGCCCACGGACGGTGCCTGGGACAAAGGTCCAATTGCGGAGGTCGCGCCATACGTCTACCGCAGCCAGCATCGCGACGTCCGCGACGCGATCGCTTTCGATCGTGCCGACGTTGCTGCGCAGCAGCTCGTCCGGCATGACGACGGTAAACACCGGCCAGTCGGCTGAAGCGACGAGGTCGTCCAGCATGGTGCGGAGTTCTCGCATCTCGTCCGGCGGAACGTTCCAGACCTCGCCGCCGCGCTCGAGGAGCTCGTCCTCGCTTCGCACGTAGACCGCGCACCCCACCGGGGCGGTCCTGAGGTCGGGCATGATCTCGGGCAGGACCCGCTGATCGGTGAGCGACCACACATTCCGCCTGATGGCTGATTCATTCCCAGAAAGATGCCTCGCGAACTCGAGCCGTGCCTCGATAACCTCAGGCTCGGCGGGAGTTCTGTCGAGCGAAAGCGGAACGCTATATCTGACGTCGATATATCCATAGCCAAGAGCATCGGCAAGCAGCGCCCCAATGTACTCGGCATGTGCATACGGGCAGCCAAGCATCAGCACGTTGGGAACGGCCGGTGATGCGTTTGGCGCCGGCGGCCGGGGTCTTTCATGCTGAGGGATGTTAAGAATCAGGCTGGGGTGTGGCCGTGGCCAGTCATGCGCCTCTTGCTCTCGCCAGCGTGCGCCGAAGACCCGCGCCGATTGACCGACGATGCGAGTAACGAGCGCACGGAGCTCTTCCCCTCCACAGACCGCGCGGTCAATGCTCTCGACCCCAACGTACGTGCTCAAGTGAATAGGGTACCGGGCCCCGCGGTAAGCCCGCCTCAGCGTGAGCTGAAGAGGGATCTCGCTGCTGGCGAGGAGGATACCGGCCAGCCGCGCACCCGCGTCGGAGAAGGCGAGCTCGGCTGCTCGCGATACTGCCGCGTCGATTTCACCGAGTGCGTTACGCAGCTGATCGGCTACTTGCATGGCGTGTGCCTCGGCACGCAGCTCTGGCGGCAGCACGTTGCCCAGCTCGAGCTGAACTGCCTGACTGACGCCGGTCAATTCCGCGATTGACGCAAGGCGCGACAGCTGAGGGGGGACTTCGCCGGACAGCCATCTCTTCAGTGTCGTATTGCGCAGCCGGAGCTGGCTCGCCGCTGAATTTATCGTGATGCCAC
>Ga0209693_10000245_pt1 | contig 21231 bp, 15 predicted proteins | sample HubBroMetageWRM3_FD_188345 | JGI IMG/M metagenome (GOLD analysis project Ga0209693, IMG submission 188345) | Warmed soil microbial communities from the Hubbard Brook experimental Forest, New Hampshire - Hubbard Brook CCASE Soil Metagenome WRM 3... | ecosystem: Environmental > Terrestrial > Soil... | reverse complement strand
GGTCAGCAGCCGCCGGTTCAGGGGAGACCTGGTCGATCGCTGGATAGAGAGCCTTCTTCCCGAGGGCGAAACGCGGACGATTCTGGAGCAATATTTCAGCATCCGGCGTGGCGATGGGTTCGCTTTGCTCGCCGCTCTGGGGCGTGACTGTGCCGGAGCTGTCGCGATCCTGCCGCCGGGCGAGGATCTCGCAGGGGATGTCAGCACGCTGCAACCACTTACCCCGACCGAGGTAGAGCAAGCGGTCGCGGCACTGCGGCAGCACCCACTCGGCGTCGATCAGGACGTCCGAGTCTCCCTTGGAGGGCTTCAGTCGAAGCTGCTCCTCGTCCAGGTAGACGGCGGATGGGCGCGGCCCGTAGGGGGAGCTCCGAGCACGCACATCCTCAAGCCTGACCCGCCCGAATTTCCAGGCCTTGTAGCCAGCGAGGCGTTTGCGCAGCGGGTCGCCGCGCTGGCCGGGCTCGACGCTGCTGAAGTCCGTCTGGAAGCCTTCGGGGACCGCCCGGTCCTCGTGGTCACCAGGTTCGACCGTGAACTCAAGGGCGGACGCCTCGTGCGTCGCCACCAGGAAGATGGCTGCCAGGCGCTGGGGACTAATCCGTCAGGACCCGCTAAGTACCAGGCATCGGACGGAGTCGTCTCCTATCAGCGGCTTGCCGCCGTACTCGCCGCTCATGCGAGCGATCAGACGGATCAGTTTCGTCGGCTCGGCGCAATGATCACGTTTACGGTCGCAATCGGCAACACCGACGCGCACCTGCGAAACCATTCCTTCATACACGATACCGGGACACTCAGCTTGGCCCCGGTTTACGACGCCGCCCCCACCGTCCAGTTCGCGGGCACGCGCGACTTGGCCCTGTGGGTAGGAGGCCAAGCCATGCTCGCAGTGGTCACCCGCAGCCACATCGCCCACGAAGTGGCCAGCTGGGGAATGGAAACCGACGAGGCAGCCGAAGTCGTAAACTTGACTCTTCAGCGCACTGCGGATGCCTTGAGCAAGGCAGCACAGGCAACTCCTGAAGTTCCTCGATCGGTCGTCGAGGCATGCGAGGCTCGGGTGGAACGGCTACTTCGCCAGCATTGACCGGCCCGGGGTGCGGCGTGAGCCGGCACACTGTGCCGCGCGGGGAACGGCGGTTGCCACCGGCATCACACGCTGGGGACACGCGCCGGAATATCCCACGTGTGCACAACTGGGCTGCTAGTGCTGCCGGCGCTGGCGATGGAGCTGACCGCCGCCGCGCGGGATCCGGCTACGGGGTCCTGCATCGGTGGCGTAATCCCCGGGATCGGTAGCCGCAGCTCCCGGAATCCGTGGCGGCTACCGATGTGCGGCCGCTAGTTGTCGATGATCCTGGACCGAGCGGCGCAACGGTGCCGAGCTGATCAACGACGAGGAAGCGATTCCATGCTGAGCCCCTATATTCATGCGGCGCTGGCGCACGAGCGTCATCAGGAATTTCTGGCGCGGGCGGAGACTGACCGGCGGGCCCGGCAGGCGCGCTTGCACCGGCTGCGGGATGGCACAGGCGCCGCCCGCAGATCGCCGCGGCGCTGGCGCCCTGCCTGGCTACGGCACGGCCCGCGCCGCCTGTTCGGTCGTTGGCCGCGGTCCGCGGTGAGGGGCCGGCCGGTAGTGCTCCGCGACGGGTCCGGGGCGCTGGTCCGGCAGGTCCGCAGCGCTGACGCTCCGCTGCTGGCCGACGGCTTTGCCCGGTTGAGCGCCCGGTCCCGCCGGCTGCGGTTCCTGACGCCGAAGAAGGAACCGTCACCAGCCGGGTTGCGCTGCTTCACCGACGTCGACCACCACGACCACCAGGCGCCCGGCACGCTGGATCACCCCGGCCGGCGTGGTGTCGGCATCGCCCGCGACGTCCGCGACGCCGACGACCCGCAGGCCGCCGAAATCCCGGTCACCATCATCGACGACTGGCAGGGTCGCGGGCTCGGCACCGAAGTGGTGGCTCGGCTGTGCCGGTAATCAGGCATCACCGTCTGCGCGCGGACGCTGGATTGCGTGTGGTGGGGCGGGCGGGAGGATGGCGGTCATGGACGCCGGTGTTCATCTGCCGTTGATCGACTTCAGCGGCGGGGGGTTCTCCTACCGCCGGCTCGCCGAGACGGTGGACGCCGCGCGGGCGTCCGGGTTCGGAGCGGTCTCGGCCAATGATCATTTCCTGTTCTCCACGCCCTGGCTAGATGGGCTGACGGCGCTGGCAGCGGTGATCGACCGGTCAGGCGGGATGAAGCTGGTGACCACCGTAGCGCTGGCGGCCTTGCGCGGGCCGGTGCCCTTGGCCAAGGCGCTGTCGGCACTGGACGAGCTGTCCGGTGGCCGGGTGATCGCCGGTGTCGGCCCGGGGTCGTCCAGGGCCGACTACGACGCGGTGGGCGTGCCGTTCGAGCAGCGGTGGCAGCGCTTCGACCAGACACTCCCGCTGATCAAGGCCATGCTCCAGTCGGCAACTGCGGGCAGCGGCGCCAGCGGCGGCGCGCCGGCCCAGAGCCTGCTGCCGCCGTCGCGGCAAGGCCGCGGGATCCCGGTGTGGATCGGGAGCTGGGGCTCCCGGGCTGGTATGCGCCGCGTTGCCCGGGCCGGCGATGGCTGGCTTGCCTCGGCCTACAACACCACCCCGGAGGCCTTCACCGCGGCCATCGAGGTCCTGGGCGGTGAGCTCGAAAGCCGGCAAAGGCCGTCCGGCGATTTCCCGAATGCGCTTGTCACGATGTGGGCCTGGATTACCGGCAGCCGCCCGCAGGCCGACCGGGTTCTGTCCGAGATCGTCGCTCCGCTGGTCAGGCGAGACCCGGCCGAGCTCCGCGGCCGGATCTGCGTCGGCTCAGCGGCCGAGTGCGCCGAGCTGCTGTCCCGTTATGCCCGCGCGGGGTGCCAGCGAGTCCACTTCTGGCCAGTGGGTGACGAGCCGCGCCAGATAGAGCTGATCGCGGGCGAGGTCATGCCGCAAGTCTCGCGCTGAGTCACTCGCGGGTCCCCGTCGTCATCTCCGGCTCCCGCCGCTGGATTGATGTGCCCCGCGGCCTGCGCGCGGGATCAGCCGTGCCCGCATCTGGCCCGGACCAATGTGAGGACCGGCTGAACCGCACGCCTCACACCGGACTCACCTGGCACGAAGGGCTACGGTGGCGGGCCAGTGCTCGTCCGGGCTGGCGGCGATTGACACTCATCAGGGACAGCGGTAACGCACGGACCTCGGATCAGCCGACGCCGAGAGTCCCAGGCACCGCTGGCGGCTGCGCGGCTCCGTCACGGCGGCACAGGAAGAACAGCTTGCCGACATCAGCCGACAGGGGCAGCGGATCATCCCGGAGCGCACAATCCCAGCCCGGCCACCTAGCTCTCACCGGCAGCCGGCCCAGCACAGGTCGCTCAGCTCGTGTTCAAGACCAACCCGCATCCATAACGATCCTTCGGTTACGACGCCGTTTACGACGGCAGCCGACGGGCTGGCCTACCGAACGGCGGGTACCGCACGTCAGGCGATCGGCATTAGTGAACTCAGAGCGTCACGGCCGTGGCCCTTGGCGCCGACCCAGTGTCGTTCTGGGAGACGGCTTGCGCGCTGAAATCCGGTTGGCCCGGAGAGCCGGCGCGGAGGAGGCTGATGCCTATGAGTTCGGTCATTTGGGACGCGGAGATAGCAGGGATCTATGACGATGCCTACGCGGCCCTGTTCGAGCCGCTGGTCCTGGGCCCCATGACCGCCCTGCTCGCCGAGCTGGCCCGGGGCGGCCCCGCGGTGGAGTTCGCAGTCGGCACCGGGCGGGTGGCCCTCGCGCTCAGCGCGCGGGGAATCGCGGTGCACGGCATCGAACTGTCCCGGCCCATGGCGGAGCGGCTGTCCGCCAAGCCCGACGCCGACGCAGTCCCGGTGACCATCGGCGACATGACGACCACCCGCGTGCCCGGGACCTTCACGCTCGTGTACCTGGTGGCGAACACGATCATGAACGTCACCACCCAAGACGATCAGCTGGCGGTCTTCGCCAACGCGGCCGCCCACCTGGAACCCGGCGGATGCTTCGTCGTGGAGGTGATCGTCCCGCAGCTGCGCCGGGTGCCCCCGGGCGAGACCGCCCGGGTCTTTACCCTCGATCCCGGTCACGTCGGCATCGAGACCTTCGACGACATGGCGGGCCAGATCGCGTGGTCGCATCACTGGATCCAGGCGCACGGACGCGTGGTGCACCACTCCGCGCCCTACCGCTACGTCTGGCCGTCCGAGCTCGACCTGATGGCCAAAATCGCCGGGTTCGCGCTCCGGGACCGCTGGGCGGGATGGGACAGGGCACAGTTCACCTCCGACAGCCAGAGCCAGGTCGCGGTGTTCGAGAAGCTGCCGTAGGTTATTGCTCACTGCTCGTGACACGTCGCCTAACGGGAATCGCAGATAACGCCGACTCCGTGCGCGCAAACTGAGCTGATTGCGTGGGATATCGCGCCCAGAAGACCCGGTTCTGTGTACGGCCGCCCTTCCATGCCAGCGAGGGCCTCTGCTGCACGCATCCCGCCGGGCCGACATGCGGAGGTTCCGTCATCAGGCTGGTTGCCGGCGCTTGACCTCGAACCTGCTGCGGGCTCCGGGTCGTTCATCAGGCGAGTACGGGAATGCTGCCCGGCCGGACGCGTCGCCGTGGCCAGCGAAGATCATTCTCTGTACGGCCTGCCGAGCCCATTGCGGCTCGCCGGGGCCTGGCTGAGGGCAAACGCGGGCCTGCCTGATGCTTCAGGCCCGTGGGGCCGGTCGTCAGGCGGGCCCGGTATGCCGTTCTGGGCGGTGCGTCACGAGGTGGTGGCGGTGGCGGCCGAGCGGCTGGTCAGTTTCCGGTCCGCGAGTACGGCCAGCGCGGCGGCGACCAGGGCAGCCCCGGCGGCGATCAGGGCGATCTGCCAGCCGGGCATCCCGCCGGCGACGATGGTGCGGTACTGGATCTGGGCCGGGACGGAGGCCGGTGCTACGTGTCCCTCATATGCCTCCCCGGGAGGGGGCACCACCCTGGCGAACGCGGCCGGGACAACGGCTGCCGATGCCAGCAGGCCGGAGATGACTGCGGCCAGGACCGTGGCAAGCCGGCCGAGGCGCGTACCAGCCTGCCGGGCTGCCATCCAGGGGCGGGATCGGTGGTGAGAAAGCTGCGTGATCATGATCGTGTTCCTATCTGCTCGGGTGGCCGGCTCTCGCGGCCTGTTCCGGCAGGTTCGCGCGCCCGGGCACGCGCTCGGCAGAGGCCTACTGACCCCTTTTGCGGCCAGGGGTCAGATGACCCACGGGTACCGCGGCCCGTTTCCCGGTTCGGCAGGCTGAGGCTAGACCAGGCCCGTGGTCAGGGCCAGGCGGGTCAGGTCGGCGCGGCGGCGGCAGCCGGTCTTGTCCCGGATCCGGTCCAGGTGCGAGCCGACCGTGCGGACGCTGATGTACAGCTGCGTGGCGATCTGCGCGTTGGTGCGGCCCTGGGCGACCAGGGTCACCAGTTCCCATTCCCGGGCGCTGAGCTTTCCCGGTCCCGGGCCTGTCGCCGCGGCCAGCGGCGCTGGGGCGGGGGCGGTGAGCATCAGGGCATACTCGGCTGCGGTGTCCAGTCTCATCGCCGCGCCGCGTTCCCCGGCCGCACGGGCCCGGTCCGGGCCGAGCGCCGCCTGGGCCTGGCATAGCGTGTCATCCCGCCGGCGCGTCTCCGCATCATCCAGCTCCGCGAACCCGCGTTGCTGGTGGAGCGCATCGGAGGCGGCCCATGTCGTGATGGCATCGGCGGGGCGCCCGGTGGCGGCGCACAGGTACCCGCAGAGGTACAGGACGTTCAGTATGTTGAACCACGTACCGGCTGGCAGCGAGAGCTGGGCTGCCTCGCGCAGGTGCGCGGCGGCGTCGGCGGTGCGGCGGGCCCGCAGGTCCAGGTCTGCCATGATCGTCAGCAGTTCGCCCAGGTTATTCAGGTCGCCTGCGTCCCGGGCCTGGACCAGCGCGGCGGCGCAGGCCTGCTCGGCGGCGGCCAGGTCCCCTGCCTCGGCCAGCACGGCGGCCAGAAGGTAGCCGGACACCCGGGCGGACCCGCGAGGGATGTCCGCTATCTGCCCGGCCAGCCGGGCCAGCCGCGCGGCATCGTCCAGGTCACCGGCCCAACTGGCGGCGATGACCAGGCCATTTGTGGCAAGGACCTGGCCGGATGGGTAGCCCAGCTCGCGGGCCAGGGACAGGGCCCGGCGGGCACATCCGGCCGCTTCGGGGACCCGGCCCGCGTTGGACAAGGTGAACGACTGCAAGCCCAGGCAGTCCGCCAGTATCCGGGATGGCTCCCGGTCCCCGATCACATCCAGGATCGCCGCGCACCGCTGCAAAGCCCCGGGCAGGTCGGCCGCGTCGAACGCGATCCAGCCGAGCCACAGCTGCGCGGCGCACCACCCGCCGCTGCCGGGCTCGGCGCGCCCGGCCAGCTCGCGCAGCAGCGGCCCCTGGCCGGCCACCCGGTCCCGCAGCAGCCACCACCAGACCAGCGCGGTCACCAGCCGCGCCGCCATATCCAACTCGTGTTCGACCACCCAGGCCAGCACATGCCTCATGGTGGCGTCCTCGGCATCTAGCCACCGGGCCGCGGACGACTCCCCGGTGCCGGTCGTCACGCCCGCCGCGGCCTGCTCGGCCACCCCCACCGCGTACCGGGCCAGCGCGACTTCGGCGGCGTCCTGCTCGCCCGCCTCCGCCTGCAGCCCGGCGCCGTAGCCGCGCAGCGTCTCCAGCATCGCGTACCGGGACCGGCCATCCGGGCCGGGCCGCGGCGGGACCAGCAGCGAGCATTCCACCAGGCGCAGCACCGCCGCGCTCGCCCCCTGGCCGGCGACCGCCTCGGCCGCCTCCAGGGTGAACGGCGCCGGGAACACCGAGACCTGGCGGAACACCCGCCGCTCGGCCTCTTCCAGCAGCTCGTAACTCCACTCGGCCGCGGCCGCCAGCGACCGGTGCCGCCCGGCCGCCAGCCGGTCCCCGCCCGCCAGCAACCCCAGCCGCCCATCCAGCAATCCGAGCAGCTGCGACACCCCCAGCGCCTCCACCCGTGCCGCTGCCAGCTCGATCGCCAGCGGCATCCCGTCCAGCCGGCCCACCAGCCGCGCCACATCACCGCGGTTCTGGCCGGTCAACGCGAACCCCGCGTCGGCCGCGCGGGCCCGGTCGGTAAACAGCACTACCGCTGCCGCCCCGGCGGTGTCGTCACCAGCATCGCCCGGGCCGGGCACCGGCAACGGCGCCAGCCGGTACGCTGCCTCGCCCGCGATCCGCAGCGGCTCCCGGCCGGTGGCCAGGATCCGGATATCGTCACAGGCCTGCAGCAACCCGGCGCACAGCTGCGCGGCCGCGCCGATCACGTGCTCGCAGTTATCCAGCACCAGCAGCAGCTGCCGCCGGGCCAGCACCCGCGCCACCGCCTGTGAGGCGGGCATCCCCGGCTGCTCCCGCACCCCCAGCGTCACCGCCGCCGCCGACGCCACCTGGGCCGGATCCCGGACCGCAGCCAGCTCGGCCAGCCACACCCCGTCAGCGAACCGGGCCGCCACCCGCCCGGCGACCTCCTCGGCCAGCCGGGTCTTGCCCACCCCGCCCGGCCCCGTCACCGTCACCAGCCGGGACCCCTCCAGCAAGCCCGCCACCTCGCCCACCGCCCGCTCCCGGCCGACGAAACTCGTCAATACCGCCGGAAAACCATGCACACCACCCGCCCCGCCAGCAGCCGGCGCCGCCCCGGCCCGGGTTGCCCCGGCCGTATCCAGCCCGGGCGCGGCCAGCTGGTACAGCCGGACCGGCCAGTCCAGATCCTTCAGCCGGTACTCACCTACATCCACCAGGGCAAACCCCGGATCATCCTCCTCCTGATCGGCTATCACGGCCTGGGTCGCCTGCGAGACCAGCACCTGACCACCCCCGGCCACCGCGCAGATCCGCGCCGCCCGGTGCACCGCCACCCCCGTATACCCCTGCCCGGTCAGCACCGCCTCGCCCGTGTGCACGCCGATCCGCACCCGGACCGGCGCGCCGGCCGGCCACGGGTACGCGGCCAGCGCCCGCTGCACCGCCAGCGCACACGCCACCGCCTGCCGTGCCCCGCCGAAGGCCACGAAGAACCCATCGCCTTGCGTGTCCACCTCATGACCGCCATGAGCGGTGACGGCCGCCCGGACCAGCCGCCGGTGCTCGGCCAGCACCTGCGGATACTCTTCCCGCAATGCCTTGACCAGCCGCGTGGACCTCTCGATATCGCTGAACAAGAAGGTGACCACCCCGCCCGGCAACCCGCGGCCCGGCCTGGACGAGTCCGCACAGGCACCAAGATCCGTCATCGGCACCGGCCCTCCCCGCACCGTGCTACCGCCCCAGCCTAAACCCAGCGCCGCCGCTACCACGGCCGGAACCTGCCCCGCATCGTGCACCGGCGCCAGCTCCACCAGCCAGTTAGGTCGGGACGCGGCTGCTGATCCCGCAGGAATCCAGCGGACGAAACGGCACGCTCCGGTACACGTGTTATGCGTGTTAAAGGCACGGAAAACAGTCGCCGGCAAACAGGACCAGGGAGCGGGTGCGGCACCAGGCGGTGAACTGGCGCAGGTCCAGCGCGTATGCTTCGCGGGTCAGTCCGCGGTACCCGGTCAGGAACCCGGCGAGCGCCAGCCGTTCGGCATCGGTGAAGACGGGCCGGATCGTGGCGAGGGCAGTAGATGGAGTGGCAGTGGTCATCGGGAACCTCCCGGCCGGGCTGAGACCCTGGAGGCTGGGCCAGCTGCGGGTCCCAGCGATTGAGCGGAAACCCAACGTTAAACCACGCCAGCCCGGTCACGCCACGTCACACCAGGCGGAACCCGAGCGAAGCTGGTTATCGCGAGAGACGCTCCAGATCGCCGATTCTTTGCCTGATGGACGGCTCTGGTTCGTACCAGCGCGCCGATGCAGATCTTCTGGTTATGTTCCGGGCTGCTGGTCTTCGATGGTGCGCTGTCGCAGGCCGGAAACGAGAGCGCTGTCGCGGGCCGTCTTGGACGTGGAGGGTTACCGTGTACGGGTTTGGAGGGCAAGCGCTGGTTTCCGTAGCCGTTCCAGGAACGCTTCTGCCAGGTCGGGTCGGCCGGTCCAGGCGTCGATGTGCAGCCGGGCCAGGTCGCTAGCCGGGCGTCGAGGCGGCCCATTCGTAGTCGATGACGGACAGCGGGCCGTCGTGGACGAGCCAGTTGCGCGGGGCCCTACTCACGGTGACATGGGACCTTGACCGCGGCGCTGATGGCGGTCAATGCACAGACCTGGGTCCTGGCGAAGCCGAGTTCGGCGCCCGTGAGCAGCCCGGCGGCCTGAGATGTGAGCTGGTCGAGCTCGCCGATCTTGGCGAGGCCGAAATCTGGCCACCGCAGCGGCGGCTGGGCCTGGTGCAGGCGGCGCAGCGCCGCGTCGGCCTGGCGCTGGATGATGAGGTCGTCCGCGCGCCGCCGATCGTGCAGCGCACGCGGCGGGGGCTGGCTAGGGCGCCGTCATGCCAGGCACGGCTGAGATGATGATGGCATGCAGCTCATCGTCGCAAGAGCGCTGGTGCGGCGCCTGGCGGCCCAGAGCGGGCACCCATCTGCGGTAGGTCATCACCTCGGCCGCATAAGGTCCTGGTCCCGATGCTGCTTGACGAACCATTCGGCGCCATGCCGATCACGCAGCCGTAGCACGCGTGACATCCGGTGCTCCCAGGTACAGTCCTGCACTACAACGCACCGGCCCAGAACCCGCCGACAAACTCGATGACTTCCTGCATGACTGCCTCCTTGTCTGCAGGCACGGTACGGCGCTCGCGGGGGACGCTGCGGCAAGCGCTGCGCTACCAGACGGACAATAAGCCAAGCGCGGGAGCCCACCCCGCGGACACGCAGAATGCCCGATCCGGCGCAGTAGTCGTGTCTCGTAGTACGAGAGCTGCGACCGCGCAGGGCGGGAATGTCCGCTTCGCCCAGGTCGAGGGCCAATCACATGCCGACGTGGGGGCGCGTCGGTAGCCGGAAACGATTTCGGCTATCACCGGCCGTCGTCCTGGCCCCGGTGAGGTCTCGCTGACTGATCGATTCCGGTGTTTGCTGTCAGCTTGGTCAGGGTCCTGATCGCCAGCGGCGCCCTCCTGGTGATCCATACCTGCCGCTGCTCATATGGCCACGCGTAGACCGGCCAGCCGTCACGGATCATCTCCAGGAGCTGCGGCTCGTTCAGCTCGGACGCCGCGTGGGCGTACAGGGCGTGCGCCCGGGGCATTATCACGCCGTAGTCGATAAACCTGGTGAACACGCCGATCGCGTACAGGGGGATCAGCCGGAGGGTGTCGCCGCCCACCGCTACGAGCAGGGCCCCGGACATGACGGCGAGCGCCCAGATGCCGGAGGCGAACACCTGCCGATCATCCCGCAGAGCGAACAGGTGCGGCAGGTAGTTTCCCCGGGCCAGCAGGCTGGCCAGCACCGGCAGGCCCCCGAAGGAGGTGTTGGCGGCCAGCGCCAGGACCACGGTGATAGTCAGCGACATCGCGTAGTAGGCCCAGCCCCGGCCGATGACGGTGGCGATGATCTGGCTGAGCACGGTCTGGCCGGACCAGGGCCCGATGTGCCAGCGGGCGGCCAGTACGGCCAGGCCGGCAGCATCACGCCGAGGATGCCGCCGAGCAGCACCTCGGTCCTCTTGGCCCGGGCCTGACGGGGCTGCTTGAACGGCGGCACCCCGTTGGCGATCGCCTCCACCCCGGTCAGCGCGCTGCATCCGGCCGAGAACGCCTTCAGCACCAGCAGCACGTTCACCGCCTCGAGGGTGCGGGCGGGCAGCAGCGAGCGGCCGGGCTGAGCGGCGTGCAGCGCCAGCGGGTGGATCAGGCCGATGGCGATGATGGCCAGCAACCCGATGATGAACACCAGCGTGGGCAGCAGGAACGCCCGCGCCGCGGCGCCCAGCCCGCGCAGGTTCAGCAGCGTGACCGCCGCCAGGATGATCAGGCAGATCGGCACCGTGGCCGGGCCCAGGCCAGGGAAGTCCGAGGCCAGCGAGGCGACACCGGCGGCGATCGAGACCGCGACCGTGAGGGTGTAGTCGACGACCAGCGCGGCGGCGGCGAGCAAGCTGGCGCCCGGCCCGAGGTTGGCCCGCGACACCGCGTAGGCCCCGCCGCCGCCCGGGTAGGCGTCGATCACCTGCCGGTAGGAGAACACCAAGATGGCGAGCAGCACCACGATCGCGATCGTGATCGGCAGCACTAGGTGCAGGACCCCCGCACCCGCCACGGCCAGGACGACGATGATGGCCTCCGGCCCGTAGGCCACCGAGGTCAGGGCGTCCAGGGACAGGGCCGGCAAGCCCTCCACGGGAGTGATCTGCTCCCTGGACACGTCGCGCGCCCGCAACGGGGGCCCGACAGGACACGCCATAGCCGCGCCATCGCGCCGCGGCGGCCCGGAACAAGGGAAGCCGTCAGGATCACGCAGCACGGCCCGCCGGACCCGGCGGTGTCCGGTCCTACCTGGGATGACGAGAGCCCCTGATCTGGAGCGCACGCGTCGATGCGCTCCCGCACCGCGCGGTACGCCAGCTGCCGTGTCGATTTCGCCCGGGCGGCACGGCCGTCAGCGATGAGGGGCAGGGCTACCCTGATGATCACGGCCGACAGGACGACTACTGGCAAGGTCGTGCTCGTATCAGGATTTGGCCGGAAGGTCGGCCGTGCCGCCACGGGTGAGCGCGAGCGGGTCGACCACCCGGTCGTACAGTTCCTCCGACACCCCCTTGGCCAGCGCGGCCTGCTTGAGGGTCAGGTCGTGGTCGATGGCGTAGTAGGAGATCTCCGCGGCCTTGTCATACCCGATCACCGGGGACAGCGCGGTGACCATCATCACCGAGTTGTCGATGTTCTCCTTGAGTTTGGTCTGGTTCAGCTTCGTCCCTTCGACCATGAACTGCCGGAAGTGGTCGCACATGTCGGCCATGATCAGCGCGGAGTGCAGGTAGTTGTCGACCAGGATGGGCCGGAACGCGTTGAGCTCGAAGTTGCCTTCGTTCCCGCCCATGCTGACGGCCACGTCCGAGGCGATGACCTGGATGGCGACCATGAGCATGGCCTCGGCCTGGGTCGGGTTGACCTTCCCCGGCATGATCGAGGACCCCGGCTCGTTGGCCGGGAAGATCAGCTCGTGGATGCCGGTGCGCGGGCCGGAGCCGAGCCAGCGCAGGTCGTTGGCGATCTTAAACAGCGTGACGGCGGCGGCTTTCAGCCCGCCGTGCGCGCGGACCATCCGGTCCAGCGTGCCCTGCGCGGTGAACTTGTTCGCCGCCGTCACGTACGGCGCGCCGGTCATCTGCGCGATCTGCGCGGCGATTTTCTCGCCGAACCCGGGCGGGGCGTTCAGCCCGGTCCCCACCGCGGTGCCGCCCATCGCCACCTGCAGCAGGCCGGCGGTCACCCGTTCGGCCTCGGCGATCGCGTCATCCAGCGCCCCGGCATAGCCGGACCACTCCTGCCCGACGGTCAGCGGCACCGCATCCTCCAGGTGCGTCCGGCCGATCTTGACCACGTCCTCCCACTGCTTCGACTTGGCGTCGATGGCATCCCGCAGCCGCCGCAGCGCCGGGATCGTCTTCTTGGTTGCCATCGTGTAGGCCGCGATGTGCATCGCGGTCGGGAACGTGTCGTTGGACGACTGGCCCATGTTCACGTGGTCGTTGGGGTGGACCGGCTGCTGGGAGCCGAGCGTGCCCCCGACCAGCTGGATGCACCGGTTGGAGATGACCTCGTTGACGTTCATGTTGGACTGGGTCCCGGACCCGGTCTGGAACACGTACAGCGGGAACTCGGTATCCAGCGCCCCGCTGATCACCTCGTCGCAGACCCGCTGGATCAGCTCGCCCTTCCAGGCCGGCAGCCGCCCGGCCGCCGTGTTGACGATCGCGGCGGCCTTCTTCACGTACCCGTAGGCGTGATACACCTCCTTCGGCATCCGGTCCTGGCCGATATTGAAATGCTGCAGGCTGCGCTGGGTCTGCGCCCCCCAGTAGTGGTCCGCCGGCACCTCGACGCCGCCGAGACTGTCGAACTCCCGCCGCATCCCCGTGGCGTCCAGGCCGATCGGCAGGTCGAGGATTTTCGGTTCTTCGTTCGTAGTGGTCATGGTGCATACTCTCCTCACGTCCGGTTGTTTGTCGGGGATAGCGCCAGGCCCAGGCCGCCAGCCAGGCGAGCAGCGGACATCACGATGAACCCGGCGGCCGGATCAGGGGGCGGACAGCGCGCAGGCCAAGCCACGCGGCCACCAGGCCCACGGCGACACCGATCACGATGTCCGCCAGCCGGATAATGGGCTGCCGCCAAGCCTCGTGCGGGCTCAGCAAAGCCACGACCATCACGACCGTGGTCGTGATCCCGGCGGTTATCCCGAAGTTCTCCCTGGTTATCTCATCTTCGGGCCGGCCGATCAGCGCCGTGACCAGGACGCTCAGGCCCACCAGGATGGCCAGGCCCCATGGATGGAAGGGCAGGAACGCCAGGTAGGCCAGGCACAGCACGAAGCTCAACAGCGTCGCCGCCATCCGGGACACCGCAGCGGCCATGCTCTTGGTATAGCTGTCCCGGAACAGGAACACCGTCGCGATGACCGCCCACATCTCGCCCAGCACATCGTCGTCCTTGCTTACCGAATACACCAGAGACAGAACCCTGGTGGTCAGCCAGTAGCTGATCAGGCAGGCGACGGCCAGCAAAGATGCTTTCCGCGGCGGCGGCCCGAACCTCCGCCCGCGGCGGCAGCGCGGGCAGCGGGAAGTGGCCCGGCTTCAGCTTGCCGGCTCTTTCGCCGGACACGCTGCCCAGCACCGACATCACGACACCGAATCGGGGTAGACCGGCTGCCATATCGCGTCCTGGACGGCCTGCACCAGGTCATCGGGTTTCCTGGTGGCCACGCCGTCATCGGCCGCGGCCCGGGCTACGGCGACCGCCGTGGTCGCCGAGGAGGCGCGCAGGTTCTGCACCGCGGGCAGCAGGGAGGCGCCCGGCGCGCTGACGTCGGCCTGGCCGGCCACCGCCTCGGCTGCGGCCAGCAGCATGCCGTCGGTCACCTCGGACGCGCCGGACACGATGGTGCCCAGGCCCAGCCCCGGGTACAGCAGGGCGTTGTTGGCCTGCCCGAACTCATACCTCACGCCGTCGTAGTCCACGGGCGGGATCGGCAGGCCGGTGGCCACCAGCGCCTGCCCCTTGGACCAGGCGATGACGTCGGCCGGCATCGCCTCGATCTGCGAGGTCGGGTTCGAGATCGGGAAGATCACCGGCCGGGCCGTCCCGGCGCTCATGACCTCGACGATCTGCTGGGTGAACGCCCCGTGCGCCGTCGAGGCCCCGACCAGGACCGTCGGCTTGACCTGGGCGACCGCGGTCTCCAGGGTGACGATGCCCGAAGCGGCCCGTGCCTGCCGCAGCGCGGCCATCTGCGGCCAGCGGGTCGCCGCGGACGGGTCGACCTGAACCGGCGTGCGGGCCCATCCGGCCGCCTCAGCGGCCGGGCGGGCGTAGGGACGCTGGTAGTCCAGCAGGCCATCGCCCATGTCGTCGGTGAGCAGGCCCGGCAGGTCCACGATCCAGACCTGGCGGGTGGCGTGCGCCTCATCGAGCCCGTCGCGGACCATCTGGTCGCGGATCTGGTCGGCGATGCCCACCCCGGCGGTGCCGCCGCCCAGGATGACTACCCGCTGGTCCCGCCACCGGGTGCCGGTGACCTTCAGCGCGTTGAACAGCCCGGCCATGACCACGGCGCCGGTGCCTTGCATGTCGTCGTTGAAGATCCGGTACTTGTCCCGGTAGGTGACCAGGATCCGCCGGGCGTTGCCCGCGCCGAAGTCCTCAAAGTGCAGCAGCGCGCCCGGGAACAGCCGCGACGCGGTCTCCAGGTACTTCTCGATGAACGCGTCGTAGGCGTGCCCGCGGACCCGGGCGTGCCGGTTGCCCAGGTACAGCGGGTCGTTCAGCAGCCCCTCGTTGTCGGTGCCCACATCCAGGGACACCGGGATCACCCGGCGCGGGTCGACTCCGGCCGCGGCGGTGTAGACGGCCAGCTTGCCGACCGAGATCTGGATGCCGCCCACGCCCCAGTCGCCGATGCCCAGGATCTCCTCGGCGTCGGTGCACACGATCAGGTCCACGTCGCCCGGGCCGAGCTGCAGGGTTGCGAAGGCCTTCTCGATGTCATCCGGCCGGTCGATGGACAGGTAGATGCCTCGCGGCCGGCGGTACTCGTGGGAATACCGCTCGATCGCATCCCCGACCGTGGGATCGTAGACGACGGGCAGCAGCTCGGCCAGGTGGTCCAGCAGCACCCGGTAATACAGCACCTCGTTGCGGTCGTGCAGCTGTTCCATGTACACGTTCTTGGCCAGGTCGTCGCCTTGGGCCTGCAGCTGCTGCCAGGCCCGCCGGGCCTGCTCCTCCAGGGTCAGCACCCCGGACGGCAGCCGCCCGGTCAGGCCCAGCGCCTCCCGCTCGGCCAGCGTGAACGCCGCCCCGCGGTTGCGCAGCGGGTCGTTCAGCACGGCCGGTTCGGCCGGTGTGCACGCGCTGTTGTTGCTCGTGATGTTCTCGTTCACTTCGATGAACCTCCGGATTCGGTAGATGGCAGTGATTGGCTGTCGAGCTCGCGTGGGCCGGATCGTCTCTCGCCACGGTGGGCTGCGCGGCGGCATCCCACAGCGTCAAACCGTGTGCGGTCCGGGTGCCTGGTGGCGGCGACCGGGTCGGCGGGGCAAGTCCTCAGCATCGGCGCTGCCATGGCGAGTCCAAGCTCGGCGAGCCGGCGATGAGAGGATCCGCGTTCAAAACCAATGTCCCGCGTGGCCGCTCCCTGGAGTGGACCGTCTGCGCGGGCGTGCGCGGCAGCAACATCGGGCACTCCTCGACCGGGAAGGCGGTACCGTCAGGCCGCTTATGGCGGATGGTCTGGTGGCCCGGCTCGCCCAGCAGGTCTGAGACATCCTCATAGCCCAGCGCGGCCAACGCCGAGGGGTTCGCGAATTGGATCAGCCCGGCCTGCTCCACCACCCAGACCGGTTGGACGACGCAGTCAAGGATCGAGGCCACGAACGCGTCGGTGCCCCTGCGCCGACCCCTCGCTGACAGTCGCGGACCTGGCTCCTCGCTCGGTGATCTCCGGGTAGCCTTAGCACTTATGCTCCGGAATCCGGCCTGACGGCGCTCCCGTTCGTATGTCCCTCTGTTGAGCGCAATCTGACCTAGAGACAGTTCAGGGGTGGCGGCGCGGCCATCGGGAAGCAGTTCGCCTGCGTCATCGAACTCGATGACGCCGTTGCAGAGCAGGCTCCAGCCCTGCCGGGGCTGATCGGCTGCTATCCGTGCTGCGAGGTGGTCCGGTGCGGGCCATTCCGGGCACCGCGGCTGATGCTGGCACATGCTTCCCTCCATTGCAAAGCAACTCGCGGGATGGCTCCACGAGCGTCACGCCCGCCACGCCGCACGGACGTTTGAGATATGACATCGACGCTAGGTTCGGTGCGCGCCGGCGCGCATCCGCCAGGGTCGATAGTCGTGATCCGGTGGCGGCTATCGCGTTGATAGCCGGCCACGCCGGGACGGCCGCCGCGGGGCGCGGATCGGCCCGGGAATCAGTCCTGCGGCGCTACCAGCGGTGGTGCTGCGCGGTGCCGGGCGGGAAGCGCGGGAGCAAGCTGGCTGCGGGAGCTGATGCGGAGCTTGGTGAAGACTTTCCGCAGGTGGTAGGCGACGGTGGCGGGGCTGATGAACAGCTGCGCGGCGATCTGCGGGTTGGAGGCGCCGCCGCCGGCCAGGCGGGCGATCAGCGCTTCTTGCGCGGTCAGGGTATCGGGCGTCTCGATGGTGTGCTGGCGGGCGTGCCCGCCGGCCGCCCGCAGCTCGATGCGGGCGCGGTCGGCGAACGCCGCGGCGCCGACCGAGTCGAAGATCTCATACGCGGTACCGAGCTGGTCGCGGGCGTCACGCCGGCGCCGCTGGCGGCGCAGCCACTCGCCGTACAGCAGACGGGCGCGGGCGAGATCCACCCGCAGCCGGGTACGGCCGAAGCGGTCGATCGCCTCGCGGTAGAGATCCTCGGCGGCCTCGCCGTCGCTGACCAGCGCCCGCGAACGGGCCTCGGCGCCCAGCGCCCAGTCGGTCCGGCAGGCGCGGGCGATGCCGGAGAGCCGCTGAACGGCGCCGGCCGCGCGCTCGGGTACCGCGCTGCGCACCGCCGCCTCGACCAGCTCGACGAGCGCCCAGCCGGTGAACTGCACCGCAGGGGAGTCCTCGCTCGCCTGCTGCGCCGCGGCCAGCGCCTGCTCATAGCGGCCCAGGCTGTTGCCCAGCACCGCGTCCGCCCATTGGATGAAGCTCAGCGCTCGGCCCTCACCCCGGCGCCCCACGTCGTCGGTGGCGGTCTGGATCAGGTGAGCGGCTTGCGTTTCCCGGCCGCGGAACACGGCCAGGGCCAGGGCGCCGTACGGCCCGGTGCTGCTCCCGGTCGCCTCGGTGACCGACTCGGCCTGCGCCACCATCGAGGCGGCCTCGGTGAACTCTCCAACGAACACATGCGCTGCCGCGCGCATGTTAAGAGCGATCGGAAGTGCGAAAAGCGCACCAGCGTCACGGGCGAGCGTGACCTGGCGGTCGGACAGCACGTCCCAGCTGGGGTAGTCCCACACCATCCACGCAGCGCGGCTGGCCAGCCAGAGCCAGCGCAGCCCCTCTTCGGCGGAGACGTCCGGCCCGCGGAACGCGCTCACCGCCTGGCGGAGCACCGGCGCCCCCGCCGGGTACCCTTCCGTGACCAGTAGCGCCAGGCCATCCAGCAGCAGGTCGGGCCCGCGCGGGGGGCCCGGCGGCGGCGCCGCGAGCGCCGCCTCGGCGACCTCGCGCATCCCGCCGCCGAGAGCCAGGCGGCCGGCGGATATCGCGGCGGCCAGCGCGTCCAGGTACGTCTCGCGCGCCAGCCGCGGGTCCAGCAGCTCGAACTGCCGGGCCGCCTTCAACAGCAGCGGGGGTGCGTCACTGCCGCGGCTGGAAGAGAACGCGATCTGCCCGCGCAACAGATCCGCCCGGGCGCGTTGCAGCTCATCGAGCGGCCCGGCCTCCGCGGTGGCCAGCAATCGCAGGGTCGCATCGAACTCGCCGGCCTGGTACTTGGCCTGCGCCGCGGCCAGCGCCCGCTCCGCGCGGCGCGCCGGGTCCAGGGTCAGCGCTGCCGAGCGCTCCAGGAACGCGGCCGCCGCGGCCAGCCCGCCCCGCGCCTGGGCCCGGCCCGCCGACCGCTCCAGCTCCGAAGCAACGTCCTCATCGGGGCCCGGTGCCGCCTGCGCGCGGTGCCAGGCCCGGCGATCGGGGTCGGCCCGCGGATCGGTCGCGCCGGCCAGCGCCTGGTGCGCGGCCCGCCGCTCCTGCGCCGACGCGGCCCGGTACACCGCCGACCGGACCAGCGGATGCCGGAACACCACCCGCTCGCCGATCACCAGCAACCCGGCGTCCGCCGCGGGCGCGACCGCCCCGGCCCCGATCCCGAGCCGCTCCGCCGCCCGCCACACCAGCGCCGGGTCGCCGGCCGGCTCCGCCGCCGCGACCAGCATCAGCCGCTGCGTGGCGGCCGGCAACACCTCCAGCCGCCCCCGGAAGCTATCCTCTATCCGCCCCGGCAGCCCCGGCAGCCCCGGCATCCCCGGCAGCCCCGGCAGCCCCGGCAGCTCCGGCAGCTCCGGCACACCCCGCGGCAGCTCGAGCAACGCCAGCGGATTGCCCCGCGTCTCCGCGACGATGCGGTCCCGCACCCGCTCATCCAACGGCCCCCTGATCACCGAGCTGAGCAGCTCCCGCGCATCGCCCTCACGCAGACCCCCGACCGGCAGCTCCGGCAGGCCCCGGAACTCCTCACCCGGCTCACGGGCGGCGAACACCAGCGCGACCGGCTCGGCCAGCAGCCGGCGCGCGACAAACGCCAGCACCAGCGCCGAGGCCCGGTCCAGCCACTGCGCGTCATCGATCACGCACAACAGCGGCTGCTGCCCGGCCGCCTCGGACAGCAGGCTCAGCGCCGCCAGCCCCACCAGGAACCGGTCCGGCGCCGCCCCCGTGTTCAAGCCGAACGCGACGCCAAGCGCCTCACGCTGAGGATCGGGCAGGCCCGCCAGCCGGTCCAGCATCGGCGCGCACAACTGCTGCAGAGCGGCGAACGCCAGCTCCATCTCCGACTCGACTCCGGCCACCCGCGCCACGCGCAGCCCAGCCGCGGACCCGACCGCCCAGTCCAGCAGCGCGGTCTTGCCGACCCCCGGCTCCCCGCGCACCACCAGCACACCGCTGCGCCCCGCCCGCGCCGCCTCCAGCAGCCCGCCGAGCGCCGCGCGTTCCGGGAGACGATCAAGCAGCATCACAGCGCCTCACGTGCAACCGCCCGCGCGGATAACACCACCGCCAGGTTCACGCTACAGGCCCCCTGCGCACGGCGCCAGCACCGGCCGCCGGCACCCGCCCGTGACCCGGCCGCCATGGACCTGCTGGTCCGAGGACCCGGCCAGCGAGCCGGCCCCGGCCGGGCCCGGACTACCTGCTGCGGGCAAACTCGCTGGCTGAAGGGCGAAGATCCCATCCGCGTCACCCTGACCATCGCGGACACCCGCAGGAGGTGACCCTCCCCGCCGACCTCGCCGCCGCGCCCGCGGCCGATGAGCAAGCCAGCGTATTCTTCGGCAAGCTCTCCAACCGCATGCAGCGGTATCACGCCGGCAACATCACCGCCGCCGAGAGCGCCGACACAAGACAGCGTCGCATTGATAAGGCCACTGCCCTGTTCCGCGCCGGCAAGCAAAGGTGACGATGCCCCCTCATCAGGCAAAATCGGACGTCGGCCGGTCGTTGGGCCATGAGCAGTGCCGACACAGATCACCCCGTTCGGCACGACACCGGGTGGCCACCTTGGCGGCCAGCTTGCCGATCATATCGGCGGCAGTGTGCGCGTGGCTCGGGACAGGAATGATTACGCAGCGCGGCAAAGACCGTCCCACCTCAGTAATCCGATCGCCGATTTAGTACGGATAAGACGGGGCTCAGCTTTGGCGGCTGTCACGCGCAGATAAGCTATTTCTGTGCGCGTGGAAGCCGGTGATCGGACGCCCTCCAACCGTGGCGTAGGCGGCTGACCCATGGACGAACGCGTCTGCGCTGATCTGCGCTAGTACTCCAGCCGTAGATCGTGATCTTGTTGCTGAGGCGCCGCGGACCGTCGGTCGTGCGGACGAGATCGACCTTCGTCAGCGTGGGCGTCCGTTCCTTCTCCGTCTGCCTGAGTCCGCCGACGGAGGGAATCCTTAATCTCGCTGAGCCTGGCCGCCGCGGCCGGGGTCCACTCCGTCCTTTGTTCGCTGGCACGCAGTGCGTCGTCGATCTCGCTGAGCTTGGCGGTGGACACTGCGCCTGCCCGCTCGATCAGGTCGTCCCGGCTCAGGGTGGTCAGCCAGGTGCACGGGGTAAAGCCCGGCCACGGGAACGCGAACCGCAGCACGCCTTCAAAGGGCAGTCCTTCCGGGGCGCCGACTGCCACCTCGATTCCCAGGCCGGAGATGTCGGTATCCGCTGGAGCGACGACCTGCATCGCCCGGAACCCGGATGGCTCGTCTTCCGACAGCAGCACGACAGGCCGTCGCTCGTCGAAATAGACCCACCAGATCTCGCCTCGTCGCATGTGTGCTCCCGGGTGTGAGATGGCAGGCGGATACTACCCCGGCCGCGGGTGGACGTGATGCAGCCCTGCCTGCCGCCCGGGCCGTAGATCTTGGGTGCCGGTACTGGAGACGGGGCGGCCGCTGTCTGATCATCCGGGTTGTGACGACTCGCGATGATCTTCTGGCGGCCGCTGGCCCCAGCGTAGACCCTGGCCGCTGGCTGGGGACATTCGATGAGCTGATGACCCGGGCCGGTGCCCGGTTCAGCCGGGTGGAGCCGCGGCGCCGGGCCCGGGCGTTCGTGCTGGGCCTGCTGGCCGAGCTGCCGCGCAAGAACTGCTGGACGATCGCCGAGCATGCCGGGGACCGGACTCCGGACGGGATGCAGCACCTGCTGTCCCGGGCCCGCTGGGACGCCGACGGGGTCCGCGACGACGTGCGCAGTTACGTCGTGGAGCAGCTGGGTGATCCCGGCGCGGTGCTGGTGGTGGAT
>Ga0209693_10000244_pt1 | contig 21271 bp, 20 predicted proteins | sample HubBroMetageWRM3_FD_188345 | JGI IMG/M metagenome (GOLD analysis project Ga0209693, IMG submission 188345) | Warmed soil microbial communities from the Hubbard Brook experimental Forest, New Hampshire - Hubbard Brook CCASE Soil Metagenome WRM 3... | ecosystem: Environmental > Terrestrial > Soil... | reverse complement strand
GTGACAGCCGTCGCCGACAAGCGCCGGGCTCCGCCCGGCGACAAACGGGATGGGCTTACCCCGGACCAAGGTCCGGGGCTTGCGCCCAAGAAAGTCACGTCAGATCCCTGGTCCGAGTCCGAGACGCCACCTCGGCACGAAAATGGTCACAGCAGAGGAGCCGCTCAAACGGCGGCGGGCTGTGGGGTGCGATCACCAGTGCTCCAGCTGCCCACGAGCTGGTCGAAGATCCATCGGTAGGTGCGTTCGAGGCCGTCCGCGAGGGTGATCGACGGCTCCCAGCCGTAGATCTCGTTAATCAGCGTGTTGTCGCTGTTGCGGCCGCGCACGCCCTTGGGGGCGTCCAGGTTGTAGTTGCGCTTGACGGTGATCCCGGCGATCTTCTCAATGATGTCGATCATCTGGTTGATGCTCACCAACTCAGAACTACCGACGTTGACCGGCAGGACGCTGTCTCCTGTCGTCACCCGCAGTGTCCCTTCGATGCAGTCGTCGATATACATGAAGCTGCGGGTCTGGCCGCCATCCCCCCAGACCTCGATCTCGTGCCGACCGGTGAGCACAGCCTGCGCGATCTTGCGGCAGAGTGCGGCGGGGGCCTTCTCGCGGCCGCCGTCGTAGGTGCCCTCGACGCCGTAGACGTTGTGGTAGCGGGCGACGCGGGTCTGGAGGCCGAAGTCTTCGCGGAAGTGTCGGCACATGCGCTCGCTGAACAGCTTCTCCCAGCCATAGCCGTCTTCCGGCATCGCCGGGTAGGCGTCGGACTCTTTGAGCGCCGTGACGTCAGCGTCGACTTGCTTATCGGCGGCGTAGACGCAGGCCGAGCTGGAGAAGAAGAATCGACCAACGCTTGCGTCTCGCGCCGCCATCAACATATGCGTGTTGATGAGCACCGAGAGCATGCACTCGGCCTTATGGGTCTCGATGAAGCCCATCCCGCCCATGTCGGCCGCGAGGTTGTAAACGGTGTCAATGCCCCGCACGGCCTCACGGCAATCAGCGAGCGCCGACAGATCGAGCTGACGGGCTTCAACACCCTCTGGAATCTGATACCACTCGTCCAGGGGTTTGATGTCCACACTCCGGACCTGAACGCCCCGTTCGCTGAGAGTCCTGGCGAGATGACCCCCGATAAAGCCGCCGCCCCCGGCGACCAGGACTGCGTCTCGCCCATCAGCCACGTGTCCTCCGTGCAAGTGTGCAATCGCCATCTCTAAAGGTCCTTTCCCTGTCGGCCGTTCTTGATGTCGCAAAGCAACGATTCAAAGCGTTCACCCACGCGCCCAACGTCGAATGTGCGTTCGGCGTAGCGCCGAGCCGCGGTTCCCATCCGGTCTCGCGCAGTGGTAGAAGACAGCAGATTCCGAAGCGCGGCAGACGCCGCATCGGCGTCCCCCGGGGCGACCACCACGCCTGCCTCCGCTGCCTCGACCATGTGCGCCACCGCGTTGTCGTGCGGTAGCAGTGCGAGCACGGGTCGGCCGGCGCAGAAGTAGTTGAGAACCTTGGACGGCACCGAGTAGCGGCTGGCGTTACTCTCCAGGACGACGAGCAGCACATCTGCGCTGGCGAGCATGTCTGGCAGCCGCTCGTAGGGCTGGTAGTCGAGCAGTGTCAGCCCGGGCACCTCGCCGGCTTCCGACTCCAGCCACTCGCGGCCCTTGCCCTCGGACACAACCACGGTGCGGCTACCTGTTGGCGCCGTCTGAGCCAGCCTTGATATCACCGACGGGTCGTGCTTGAGACCAAGCGTCCCCGCGTACATAACGACGGGCATGCCCACCAGGCCGTGAGCCTTTGCCCAGGCATTGTCTCGCGGCCGCAAAGGCATCTCATCGACCGCGCCCCAGTTCGGCACCACGTGTACCTTGCTTTTCTGGACTCCCCAGGCGTCGAGTTGTTCGATGAAGGTGTCGCTGATGGCGACGACGGCCGCCGCACCGCGCGCAACCCGACGTTCAACACGTCCCGCGACCCATCCGATGAGCCAACCCAGCCGGCCGAACCGATCACGAGCAATAACCCTGATCGCTTCGCTGTAGATGTCTTGGTGCCAAAAGACGTAGGGGACCCGTCGCGTCCGCAGCGACAAAGTGAGTATGAACAGCGACAGCAATGGGATGTTGGACAGCACCGCAACGTCCGGTCGGGCGGCCAGGATGGAGCGGGCCGACATCCGGGCGTACTGGAGTTCCTGGCGCAGTCGAGCGACCGGTGAGTAGCGGGCAAACTCGCTCCCCAGCTCGATAGCACGCACCCCGAAAGATTCGGGATCGCCCTCGCGTCGTCTAGTCGCGCCGCGGCCGGTTGTGTACGACGCGCAGTATTGGTGCTCGACATGGTGCCCTCGTCGGGCGAGCTCGCGACTCAGGTGTACCTGGCCAGGGTGGCCGGAGTAATCATGGATAACCAACCTCAAATCAGCTTTTTGGCCTGGTGAGGGGCAGGGCGGTAGGACAGTGGTTGCTGGCCCGCCTGCGGAGCGACGGTCGCTGCGTTGCATCAGCTGGTCGATATCCGGTCTGCTCTGCACCTGTATCCCGAATCCATGAATGTGTATTGCCGTCTTGGAGACTACTAGTTTGTTGACGCGCTTCAATGCTATCTTATGGCATGAATATGCGCTACTGAGGTGGATTGACGGTATATAAACATCGCGGGCGCACCCGACCTAGTCGCTGCTGCCCGCCTCGTATGCCGCGGTCAAACACAGTGCCCGAGGAAGTCACTTCGCAGTTCACACGGAGGCAGCCATAACACCCAAGTGGCCCAAAGCCCGCCCTCTCGCGGTGAAAAACGCCGTGCGTGGCGTCGGTGTCAAGGTCGTGCCGTGGATTCCGCCATGGCTAAAGCGCCTGCTGACTGGCGGCAGAAGGATCAACATCGACGGCAACACTCTTGACGCCACGCTTCAGTTGATACTGATCGCCAAACGAAGCACGCGTACTGGCGGTTTCTCGGCTGATGGCGATCCGGGAGTTGCCCGCGCCTTGATGCGGAAATCGCGTGCGGCGATGAACACCCAGGTAGCCGTCCCCACCACCGACCTCACGATTCCCGGCCCCGACAGCCCCCTTCGAGCGCGACACTATCGGCCGGGCGTCGCGGAGGCGGCCCCGCTACTTCTCTTCTTCCACGGCGGTGGCTTTGTTGTGGGCGACATCGAATCCCACGACGGACTGTGTCGGATGATTTGCAGAGACGCCGCGGTACACGTGTTGTCGGTGGACTACCGGCTCGCACCCGAACACAGGGCCCCGGCTGCGGTGGACGACTGCGTCGCGGCCTATCGATGGGCACGTGGACACGCCGCCGAACTGGGCGCTGACCCGTCCCGAATCGGCGTAGGCGGTGACAGCGCCGGCGGAAACCTGGCAGCTCTCGTCGCGCTGCGTAGCCGCGAAGAGGGTATTCCGCAGCCGACACTGCAAGTGCTGCTCTATCCGGTCCTCGACCTCTCCGCGAAAACCCGGTCGCGCACCTTGTTCTCGGACGGTTTCTTCCTGTCCAAGCTGCAGGAGGAACGGTTCGTAGACCTGTACCTAGGCGGCACGGGCCTTACCGCCGACGATTCACGGGTATCGCCACTGAAGGCCCCTGACTTATCCGGGTTGGCCCCCGCTCTAGTGCTCACCGCAGGTTTCGATCCACTGCGCGACGAGGGTAACGAATACGCCGTGGCGCTCCGCTCGGCCGGCGTCACGGTCGATCATCGGCAGTTCGATGCACTTACGCACGGCTTTGCCGGTCTCGCCCCATTTGGAGGCGGCAGCGCGGACGCCACCATGGCCACCATCTCTGCCATCCGGGCCCACCTCAGCCGCGGCTGATGCGCGTCTCTCCCTGTTATGCCAACCGAATTGAAAGTGGCAACTGATCGTCGGGCTGACGCCATACCTCTCATTCCATTCGTTCGACCCATTGAGCGCGAGATGGGGCGCGGCACCGCTGAACACGACCAGCTGACGTCAGCATGGCGATCCGCGCCGACTCCGTGACGCCGCCAACGGTTTCCAACCGCATGTCTGGTTGCGCGCACTTGGATATTCCGCGTGTTCGATTCGACTTGCATCCATCCGAAAAGTATGTAATATTGCTGGTATCTAGATCATTGGTTTGGGGTTGTTCGCTGTTCGACGCCCACGACAAGGAAGACGAAGGTGCTGGGCGATGTCACACGAGGTGCCGGCGCTCCCTCGCCGGCCTAATCTCGACCGGTCATCACACCGATCCCAAGGCACCGCACCGCCGTCGAATTCTCAGGTTCGCCGCTGAAGAAAGCTGCTGGTAAAGGCATGGTTGTGGAGAACGCGATGGCTCAACAACGCGAATCAGATCTGCCCCCGTCGCCGGGCGCGCGCTTCTCGCTGCGAGACTTCACCGGTGAGGGCCGTCCCGTGGGCGTGCCATGGTTCGTGCGATTGCTATGGATGCTGGTGTCGCGGTGTCTCACCATGCAGTGGTGGTGTCCTAACCAGCTTCGAGTACTCGTACTGCGCGCGTTCGGCGCCCGAATCGGAACCGGCACGCTCATACGCCACAGCGTCAAAATCGACTGGCCCTGGAAACTGGAGATCGGAAACGACACCTGGATTGGTGAATCGACCTGGATCATCAACGCCGAGCCAGTGGTCATCGGATCGAATACCTGCATCTCTCAAGCAGTTCTGCTATGCAGCGGCGGCCACGACACATCAAGCCCCACATTTGAATTCGACAATGCGCCGATTGTCATCGGAGATTCGGTGTGGATCGCTACCCGGGCGACGATACTGCGCGGAGTCCGCGTCGGCGACGGCGCGACAGTCGCCGCCACTGCGTTGGTTGCCCGTGATGTCCCGGAAGCAGCCACGATCCTGGCACCGCGTAGTTACCCGAAGGTGGAGCCGTGAAGATCAAAATCGTTGGAATCAATGGTCGGCGCCGACGGCGGCGAGTCGCCGCAGCGCGTGCGGGTGGACCAGTGAGGTTGACGCGTTGAGGGTGCTGCAGGTCGTGACGCTGGTCTCCGGGGTCGGCGCGTTCGGCGGGCCGACGCGGGTGGCGGTAAACCAATGCGAGGCGCTGCAGACGCGCGGCCACGACACGCTGCTCGTCGGCGGCAGCGCCGACCTGCCGCTGTCGACCTCGCGGATGGGCGGGGCGCCGGTGCGGCTTTTCCCGACCCGGCGCGTCGCCGACTCCAAGCCGATGGCCTACCTGTGGTCCCCGTCGATGCTGCGCTGGCTGTGGCGCCACGTCGGCGATTTCGACGTGGTGCACGTGCACCTGGCCCGCGACGGGGTGGCCCTGCCCGCCGCCGTCATCGCGCGCCGACGCCGACGCCCGTATGTGGTGCAGACCCACTGCATGGTGATCCCGCGCAGCGGAATCGCGCAGCGGGCGGTGGACCGGCTGGCCACCCGCCGCGTGCTGCGCCACGCGGCCACCGTGTTCGCGCTGAGCACCGAAGAGATCGGCCAGCTGACCGCGGTGCTGGGCGCGCCACGCCGAATCGACCTGCTGCCCAATGGCATCGCACCGCCGCCCGCGGCGGCTGTGGCCAGCCTTTCGAACGGCCCGGAGTTCTTGTTTCTGGCGCGGCTGCATCCGCGCAAACGGGCGCCCGTGTTCGTCGACGCGGCCGCCGCGCTGCTGTCGACCGGGTTGCAGGCGTCGTTCACGCTGGTCGGGCCCGACGGAGGGGACGGCGCTGCGGTCAACTCGGCCATCGCCGAATTCGCCGCCCACCACCCGCACCGCGCCGACGCACTGCACTGGACCGGAGGCCTTGCACCGGAGGAGATCTCGGCACGCATGGCCGCTGCCTACGCCTACGTGCTGCCGTCGGTCGACGAACCATTCCCAATGACGGTGCTCGAGGCGATGGCCGCTGGTAAGCCCGTCATCGTCACCGACAGCAACGGCCTAGCCGGAGCCGTCCGCGACCACGGCGCCGGCATCGTCGTGCCCGGCGACTCTGCGCAGGCGCTGGCTGAGGCGATGCAACGGCTGGCATCCGAGCCGATGCTGGCTGAGCGGATGGGCCGGCACGCGCTGGCCACCGTGCGCGAGAAGTTCAGCATCGACGCCGTGGCCGACACCCTCGAAAGCAGGTATCGAGCGGCCACCACCACGACAAAGGCCATGCATCCCGCCCAACGAGACGAATCCCACGGTTGAGCACCCAGCCCCACAGTGACGACCCCGCGTCCACACCGGTCTTACACCACCTCCGGCCCTCCGGTACCTGCGAGCGTGCTTCGGCGAAGCCGGGAAAGGCCGGGGTCAACTAGTGAAGTCGGACCTGGACGGCGAGTGGTTCCGGAGAGAGGTAGGGCATGTCAGCACCGTTCAGGCACGGTAAAAAACTCGTGCCGGCCCTCGTGACCGCTAATGACGATCCTGAAGCAATTGTCTCAGCGCGTGCGAGGGTCTGGATCGTCAGCCCGCCCTTTCTGCAACCACCTCAAGCCAGATCGAGGACGGAAACGCGCCACCTTCATTGCCTATAGCCAGGCCACGCTCTGTCTTCATCGGAGAGCGATACGTCGGCAGGATTTCTTGCGCTCGCTCAAGGGCCGCGTCGTGCACCATCGCGCATCCCAACCGAATTTCAAAGCGCGGGTTATCAATGAGAAAAGCGTGTAGTAGCACGCTTTCTGTCCAGAAGAACAAATCACCGGAGAGTAAGCCCGGCATGTAATCGTAAGGGATCGTCACATCATGAAAGTGGACAAACACGCCTTTCGGCAGCCGTGGCAGTAGCTCGAGGATCAGGTAGTTGACGTCACTGCCCGGAGAGACGGTGTGCGTCGAATCGATAAACAGCACATCCCCCGGCGCGAGATCGGTCAATTCGGCCAAACTTAACTCTTGCACGGGAACGTCGCGCAGTGTAATCGACCCATTAGCTGACAATTGTTTGAGGAACTCGGTTGGGAAGGGATCAACACAGGTAATTTCTATGTTGTTGCCCACGTCCTGTGCGGCCTGCAACGCGACCCATGTCGAAGCACCGGCACCCACTTGGATCATCCGACGTGGCGCATGCGTCCGTACGAAGCAGTACAACAAATCTGCCTCGATCGGTCCGTATCCCAAGGCACCGTTGGCTTCTCCGGCCCGTCGGAACAGTTCGAGGCTCGGGAGCATCAACGCCAGTTCGGACGGGCAAATCCCGCGAAGCCAACGTAGTTGGTGATCGATATCCGCGCCGGCAACACCCACAAGCGAATGCGGCCGCTGCCAGCTGCGGTTTTGCTTCAGTGCGCGAATGTTGGGGATCTCACTGTAGAAGTGCCGAGGCAACACGTCCACGCCGACGCGCTGCCCCATTTCGAAAACCCCTCGCAAGCGGGCTTTCCCCCAGTCCTTCGCTTTACGGATCCGCTCTTGTTGGATCAACGCCATACCTGCAAACCTATCTCGTCATCGGCAAATTGGTTGCGGCACCCGCCATCCTATCTTAGGCCGCTGCAAGGCACTACGCGTCCGCTGTCGATTTGCATCTCAATCGAATGCAGCGCGTCCGATGAACACCGCTGAGTGAAGAACAACTAGGGCCGTCTTCATGGGTGAAGTGACTTTTTTGCACGGTGTGTCTTGTGGTCGACGACTCGTCTCTGCGGCTGGTGCCCGATGCGTTCCGAAATGTTGTCAAACAGTTTGTGCCGCAGTTCGATCCGTGCTCTGAAGGCGGTGGGACCGCACCAAACCCCACGACTCGAAACCAAGATCCCGCCGCAAACCCGATCAGACTAGCGACTTCGATCGGAAAAACTGGGCCGCGCAGCCAGGACGTCGCCATAGACTTCCTGGACCGGCAAAATGCCTTCCCGAAACCAGCGATACGCCGTCTGCCGAGGAATGCCCTGAGCACGCGCCCACTCCGTCAGATTCACACCACCCAGCACACTCACTAGAACGTTCATACGCTCACTATTACGTGAGCAGTGCGCGTGCCGAATATGCTGCAGCTTGCACCCACTGAACCGACTCTCGCACCCTGGCCCAATCCATGGGGTCCCGTCAAACCTCAGTCGTCGCTATTGGTGATTCGAGGCGCCCCTTGGGGTTCTCGACGGCCTCAACTCAGCTGTACCGTTGCAAGACAGAGGTGATTCGGTCTGCGATCGCGGCGTGGCCCGAGTCATTTACATGCGCACCGTCCGCGAGGAACATGTCCTCCCGCACTACCGGATTCGGTGCGATCAGTGACACGTACTCGCCGCCGATCGCACGCGCTGCGTTCTGCACAACGAGGTCGAATGCGATCAGCGAAGACGTGATGTCACGAGCAAATGGGCCGACGGCGATGATGCGAGCGTTCGGCAATCGCTTACGAAGCTCGTTGAACGTATCAGTGATCGCCCGGGAAACCGGGCCGCTGTTGCTCACGAACTCCGCCATGTCGTTCGCCCCGCCGGCGACCACAACGATGTCGGGATCGGAGGAGACAACCTCATTCAACATTCCGAGATAGTTCGGGCAGAAGTCCAGCCCGCAACCTTCCCTCGATGAGGTGGCCAGGTAGCCGGTGCCGCCGCGGCCGAAATTGTATTCTATCCATCCCATCTTCTGCGACACCAGGGACGTCCATCGCGTCTGCTCCGACGATGCGCCATGGCCCGCTGTGATCGAATCTCCGATGAAGGCCGCCTTAGGGGCGGAAGCCTCTGCGTTGTTGGAGCACCCGGCGAGTATCAGGCAGAGGGCGCCGAGCGTAACGAGTGTCCGTTTCATTTCAGCAATGCTAAAGGCGTTGAAGGATTTCACTCATCAGATCTCCTCGGAACACGTTCTGTCGTCAGCTCCGGGGCAGGATGACAAACGTTCCTGAGGAGCCGATCTTCCGGGTGGTGAGTCGCTCAAAGATTTTCCGTAATGTCACCGTTAACGTTGACGGCGGAGCCTGGACGTGTGCAAGAAGGCCCGGCGGCAGCGTGGATGGAACGGTGTACCCACAGCACCCCGACTATCGCAGTTACGGAGCTGGAGAACGCCAGCGAAATGGCGATTGCGATTGCGCTTCTGAAGATCGACCCTGCAGCGAAGCTGGTCGCCAATTCCAGTCCAACGAGCAGCATGTTCAACCCGAAAACCACCCTGCTCTCGCCTCGAGATTGGAAAACGGTGGTGACACCCCACACCCAGCACATCGCCGCAGCGCTAACTCCGATGTAGGGAAGCACCAAAAGGGTCTCTGGCCAGCTGGCACCAAGGATCGCCGCGCCCACCCTCGCCGGTACAGCCATCAAGCACCCGGTCGCAACCACCGTTAGCACAGAAGTCGCCACCGATGTCCTGCTCACCAGGCGCCACTGGTCGCCGACAGAGTTGCCGGTGCGCACCGCATGTGGTACGAACACCATCGGCAGGGCCGCTAACAACGTTGCAATGGGGCCGAACAGCGTGGCCGCTCCTCGGATGCCCGCCGCGGCAACACTTCCGGCAGTTGTCACCACTGCAAGCGTCACGAGGACAACACCGATTTGACCGACGGCGTACACGCTTCCGAAACCGACCCTCGCCAGCCAGTCGGTCCGCCACCAATCGAGAATCCTGGAGTGGTGTGGCGCAACTCTCAAGCGGAATGCCAATATTCCGGCAGAAACGAGGCCGCTAAATGCCCACAGATAAATCGAAAATTCAGCCGATTCGCGAACACCGAAGAGGTTGGCAACAAAAATGCCGAGCATCGGCGCGGCCCATAGCGCGTCGGCCACTACAGCTAGGCTCGGCCTGCCCAGCGCTATCGCGGTCAGACGCAAGACATCCTGTGCCAGGACAACGGGTAAGACGATGGCGAAGGCAAGCCCTATCCACGGCTGATGAAAGACCGCGCCCAGGGTCAGAATTAGAAGTCCGCCGACACCACCGGTATACAGCGACCACGTGAGGGCATAGTTCGACTCCGCGACTATTTCTCGATTCGGCAGGTTACTGGTCAGCAGCAGCGGTGTTCCTAGCGCCCCCCGGTCGAATCCCATGCAGACGCCCACCGCGGTGATCAGCAGTCCGATGATCCCGAATTGCCCTGCCGACGACACCTGCGCCAACACGAAAACCATCAGGGCATTGCTCGCGCTCGACAGCATTTGGTCGACCGTGGTCGAAATCGCCACCGAGGCGGCACCCCTTGCAGGAGCACCGGCGGAAGAACGGGTCGGGAGACTCACTTCGCTCCACCCACCGTCACAAATGGGTGCTGATACCTGTCGTTGGCGTGGTTGATCATTCGTCGTCAGGTTTTCTCGGGCGCAGCAGTCGTCATGTACCGATCGAGTTCTCGCATCGAGTCGTCTCGGTATGCGGACACATTGGCCATCTTCACCTTTTCATACCCGCGCACGACGTCTGGCAGCTTCGCTATCGCGACGGCGTGCGCGTGGTTATGGGGGGACAGATGTGGCAGCAATGTCTCCACAGACCTGCGGTACTCATCGATCAATGCGCGCTCAGTGCGCCGTACTTGACCGTATCCGAACACATTCAGAGGCGTGCCGCGCAGTCGCCGGGCAGCATAAAGCACCACGAACACGGGACCGATCCACGATCCCAGGGAGATTTTCGACCTCATCCCGAGTGCCCGCAGGATCGGCGGATGCAGCCGGTAAGCGATCTTGGCGCCCGACCCGAACTGCTCGTTGATCTGCTGACGCAGTTCGGGGACAAGGCTAAGTCGCGCCACTTCGTATTCATCCTTGTAGGCCATCAGCTTGTGGAGGTAGCGCGCAACCGATTCGGTGAGTTCGGTCGATCCTGGCACGTTGACGGTCTCAGCTGCCCGCACGCGCTCGACAAATTCGGCGTACCGTTCGGCGTACTCAGTGTTTTGGTAGGCCACGAGATCGCCTACCCTTTGGGCCACCAGGCGTTGGAGTTCAGAGCCAGAAACCGCCCGCACTATCGAACTCAGTGACGTATACGCGGGCACGCCCTCCTCGTCGCAAGACGCACGGTTATCCCGCAGCCCAGGAACGCTTTGTGGATCAGCTATCACCTGGCGACCCAAGCGGAAGGCTTGGATATTGGCCTCGACCTGGACACCATTGGTACGGATCGCGGCTTCAATCGCGCTCGCCGGGACAGGGATGTGACCGGCCTGGTAGGCGGTGCCAGCGAGCATCACATTGGCGAGGTGATCACGGCCGAAGATCTCGGTGGTTACGCGGCGGGCATCAACAAAGATGGCGTCGGATCGCACTGTCGCAGATTTGATGCGCTCCACCAGTTGATCTCGGTCGGGGAATGTCACGGTCGGATCCGAAACCATGGCTCCGGTGGCAACCTCGCCACTCGATACGACGGCTACCGTGCGGTCCGGATCCGCCTGGGCCAGGTTGTTGGGTGCCGCCGCCACCAACAGGTCGCATCCAAGCAGCAGATCGGCTTCGCCCTTCGCGGCTTTGTTCGCGACGAGACGTTGGTCACGGGCGAGCTTGACATCTGAGATGACGGCGCCACCCTTCTGCGAAATTCCCGTCTGATCAAGTGCACGGACCTCAAAGCCTGCGGTCGCGGCTGCGGTTGCAAGTAGCTGAGACAGCGTGACCACCCCGGTGCCGCCGATACCCAATATGCGGATCGTGTACTGATCGCCGGAAAAGTGGTATTCGGGCTCGGGAAAGCGTTCGGCCGTCAAGAGCGCTCCCGCGGCAGGCGCCGGTTTGCTGCTTGGCACAACCGATATGAACGCCGGGCAGTCACCCTCGAGGCAGGCGTAATCCTTGTTACAGGAGGATTGATCGATCTGCGTCTTGCGACCGTAGTCGGTCGTAACCGGTTGCACGGATAGACAATTGGACTTGCGCCCGCAATCGCCGCATCCCTCGCACACGCGTTCATTGATGTATATCCTTTTGGGCGGCTCCGGGGCCAGGCCGCGCTTGCGCTTCCGGCGCAACTCCGTCGCACATTCCTGGTCGTGAATGAGAACCGTTACCCCGGATACCCCAGAGAGGCGTTGCTGGGCTTCGATCAACCGGTTCCGATGCCAGACCTCAACGTTGAGTCGGCGACTCAGCCTACGCAGGGAGCGTGGATTGTCGGATGTGATGAGTACTTCGGCTACGCCCTCGGCGCGAAGCGAATTCACGATCTGCGGCAGCGAAAGCTCACCGGCAGGCCGTTGGCCACCTGTCATTGCGACCGTCGAGTTGCGTAGTAGCTTGTATGTGATGTTGACACCTGCCGCGACGCTTGCCCGGACTGCCAGGCTAGCTGAATGGTGATAGGTGCCGTCTCCCACATTTTGGATGAAGTGCTCGTCATGGACGAAGGGCGCCATACCGATCCACTGCGCGCCCTCGCCGCCCATCTGGGTGAGCCCCGTTACGTTGCCGAACTCGCTGGGATCCATGCCAAGAACCAAGCCGCTGCAACCGATCCCACCTCCCACCTGGCTGCCGGCTGGCGCCTTCGCCGAGCTGTTGTGCGGACAGCCGGAGCAGAAGTACGGCGTGCGTGACACAAGCGGAAGCTCGATGCGTGTGCCAATGTTCGTCGATGTCTGCACCCAGTGTTCGACCGAAGGAAACTCACCCAGCGGCAGCAGGATCGATGAAAGCCAGCCGGCGATTGTGTCGGGGTCCAGTTCGCCGTTGAGCGGCAAGGTTGCAGCCGGTCCCCTACCCAGCTTCCCGATGACACGCGGAGAATGGGGTCCGCCGTACAAGATCTCCTTGATCGCCGTTTCCAGAAGCGGTCGCTTCTCCTCGACAACGATGATCTGGTCAAGACCCTGGGCGAATCGCGTAATTGCTTGCCGGTCAAGAGGATAGATCATGGCAAGCTTCATCAAGCGAACGCCGCGTCGGGCAAGTTCTCGGTCGTCGAGCCCCATTGCGCGCAGCGCCTGCCGAAGGTCAGCGGAGGTTTTCCCCGCAGCGATGATCCCGATGCGGTCGTCGATACGGCCATCGACCCTGTTGAGGCCGTTGGCGGTGCAGTACTGACGGGCGAGTTCAAGACGAACCGTATCGCGCGAGATCTCGAGCCCGTCGAGCGTCGGCTGTACGACATGCGCGTTGACCTCATGTCTGTATGGTTTGCCTTGGTATTCCACCGTCGGAATGATTGGTGTTATCCGCAGCGGACTCACGTCGGCGACACCGGAACCATCCGCTACATTGGTGACGATTTTCAGGGCAGTCCACAGCCCGCTACACCGCGACAGGGCCACTGCGTGTAATCCCAGATCGAGCACATCCTGAACATCGGCGGGATATAGCGTTGGCACGCCGAGATCGGCGAGCAGTGCGTCCGATGACCCAGGGGCTGTGGAGGATTTGGCAGCCGGGTCGTCGCCGACCAACGCGATAGCTCCGCCGAGGGGGTGTGTGCCCATCAGGTTGTTATGCCGTATTGCATCGGCCGCTCGGTCCAGGCCAGGCGACTTCCCGTACCACCACCCAGTGACTCCGATGATTCGGGACCGAGACGACGCCGACGCAAGCTGGGTGCCTTGGACGGATGTCGCGGCGAGCTCCTCGTTTACCGCGGGGCGAAATACTATGTCGTGCGCTTGCAGCAGATCGCTTTGCCGGCCTAGTTCCAGGTCATACCCGGCCAGTGGGGAGCCCTCGTAGCCGGAGATGAAGCCGGCGGTGTTGAGGTTAGCCCGAAGATCTGTGCGTCGACTATCGACTGGCAGCCGCGCCAGCGCCTGGATGCCGGTCAGGTATATCCGGCCGGATTCGCGGCCGAACCGATCGTCGACCGCGATATCGCCCTCGGAAACTGCGCAGCATCGGGCCGTCTTGTGATCTTGCGCGATCACCAAGCGCCCACACGTCGAGCAGGCGTGAACCGGACAGGCATAGAGTGAATCCCGTTGATCAGCGTCGATGGCATGCGCTCGATTGGCCCCGCCAACTCCATGTTCTTCATCCGGCTCAGCACCTCCGATACGAGGGCGGCCGCCTCCACCCGGGCCAGGTTCGCGCCGAGGCAGAAATGGGTGCCACCGCCGCCAAATGCCAAGTGCGGATTGGGCTTACGAGTCACGTCGAAGCGGTCGGGATCTACGAAGTGGGCCTCGTCCCGATTGGCCGACGGGTAGAACATCGCCACCCGGTCACCCTCCTGCACGGGCACCCCGCGCAGTTCGGTGTCCTTCGTGGCCGTGCGGAAGAACGCGATGAACGTCCCGACGTAGCGGAGCATTTCTTCAACCGCAGTCGGCAGCAGCGACGGCTCCGCCTCCAGCTTTGCCCGCTCCTCCGGATGGTCCATCAGCGCGCACATGCCTCCGGCGACCAGGTTACGGGTCGTGTCGCCGCCCGCATTGATCAGCAGCATGAACAAGAAGTTGAACTCGCTTTCGGTGAGGCGCTGTCCGTCGATCTCGGCATGCAGCAGCGATGTCGCGATGTCATCGCGAGGATCCGCACGTTTGCGGGCCACAAGTTCCGTCGAGTACCCGAACATCTCGGCGGCCGCCTTCATGGCGCGCTTGTCGCCTATCAGACCGGTGTTCATGATCTCGGTCAGCTCGTAAAGCCGGTAGCCGTCTTCCAGCGGAATGCCCAGCAGTTCGGCGATGACGTATGAGGGCAGCGCCCCGGCGACGTCGGTGACGAAGTCGCACTCGCCCCGCTCGATGACGCTGTCGACCACGTCGCGCGCCATGTCCGTGATGCGCTCATTGAGCTTCGCGACCTGCCGTGGTGTGAAGCCCTTGTGGACCAGAGCGCGCAGCGCGGTGTGCCGCGGCGGGTCCATCGTCAACATCAACACGCCCCGCTGGTCGGCGATGTCGTCGCGACCGGGCACGTCGAAGTACACCCCCGTCGCCTCCGACGACCACGTGGCGCTGTCGCGGGACACGGCGTAGACCTCGTCGTGGCCGGTAAGCGCGAGGAACCCAGGCCCATCCTTGTACGGGTGCCATGCCACGGGTGCGCACTCGCGGAGCTTCCGGAACGCATCGAAGGGCATTCCCGACGCGTATGTGTCCGGATCGGCGAGGTCGACACCGCCGATGCTGATCGCGTCTTCGGTCACGCCCACCTCCTTGGTGTAGGCCGAAGCGACGGCACTCATGCTCGACCCCATTTCCCGTAACACAGAGCAACGTCATAGGACGTTTGAAACCCCCTGCGTGCCACACTAACTCCGAGGTCCAAGGCGCTCAGCAGTCGGTTCGAGCCATATAGACGGCAATTCACCTAGCCCCTCGTCTCTTTGTATGTTCCGATCGCGCGCTCAATAAGCACCCGATCCACGACAGATTGCCCCGACGGTCTTCGCCGCGATCGCCAAATCGCTTAGCATCGACCAGTTCTCCACGTAGGACAGGTCCAACCGCACCGAGTCGTCCCATGACAGGTCGGATCGGCCACTGACCTGCCACAGTCCGGTAATGCCGGGACGCACCAACAGCCGGCGCCGCACTCGGTGGTCATACGTCTCGACTTCGCTCCGCAGCGGCGGGCGGGGTCCGACGACGCTCATCTCCCCAAGCAACACGTTGATGAATTGCGGGAGTTCGTCGATGCTGTACCGGCGCAAAAGCCTGCCCGCCCGAGTAACTCTGGGGTCGGTGCGGATCTTGAACAAGACACCGCCGGCACTGTCGTTGAGCTCGGCCACCTCCGCCAGTCGCCGGTCGGCGTCGACAACCATCGTGCGAAACTTGATCATTCGGAACGGCACACTGTCTTGGCCGATGCGTTCGGCCCGATAGAGGAGCGGCCCCGGGCTGGTTACCTTCACCGCCACGGCAGCAACGATCATGACCGGCGACGCCGCCAGCAGCGCCAGCAGCGAAAAGCAAACATCGAATGCCCGCTTCTGAAACCGCTTGGCCCCCTGATACTGCGGCTTGTCAACGTGGATCAACGGTAGGTCGGCCACCGGGCGTACGGTCAGCCGCGGGCCGGCCACATCGACTATTCCCGGCGACACGACCAAGTCGACTCCGAGCTTCTCCAATTGCCACGACAGGTCGCGGATGCCTTCTGGCCCCAGCTCCCCCGCCGAGGTCAACGCGACGGTGTCGGCCTGCGACGCTGCGATCGCGTGTCGGATGTCACCTTCGTAGGGGAACACACGCACCGACCCGAGGCCGGGGACGATGATGTTTTCAAGTTGGGGAACACCGGGAGTGCAGACACCGACTACCGTGTAGCCGTCAGACGGACGCCGCGTCAGCGACTGCGCGAGGACCGTGGCCGATATGGGTTCGCCGACCGCGAGCACGGCGGTCATGAAGCGGCCGCGGCGACGCTGCGCTGCGACGTACCTGCGGGCCAGGTGGCGATTGACGGACAACGCGAGAAGGCCGAGCGGAAACGCGATCGCCAGATAACCGCGTGCGATCTCGAGCTTGAACAGGGTCGAGATGACGGCGATGATTCCGAACACCCACAACGTGGCCGTCCACACCCGGCGGAACTCCTCGGGCCCGGCTCCGATCACTTGCTGCGCACGGGTGTGGCTAATCGCCAGGACCAGGGCCCACGCTGACACGATCAGCACCGAGACCGCCGAGTAGGCAGCCGACGCGTATCCCGCCCACGGGCTGCCGCTCGTCACGGTTCCGAATCGCAGAATGTGCGCCGCCGCCACGGCACCGATCACAACAATGACATCGGAAGCCGCAAGCCAAGTGCCGTAGCGTTGCTGCCACCGTGCACGAAGGGCCCCGGGAATTGTAAGTAGCGCCGCAAGCGCGTCGGAGTCGGGTGTTGCCAACGAGGTGATTGCGGCCGCCTCAACGAGGCTTGCTCCCGTGGTGCGCCTCAGCGAACCTGGGCGAGTCGATGTGCGGGAATCTCCGGCACCGACGTCCTTAAGCTCGATTAGCGCATTGCCAACCGTCGGGGAATCGCTGCGCTGCAACAGCTCCGAGGTGTCTGGTTGCTGGAAAAGAGATGTCACAGCTCAGACTCCGCTCCAAGAACCCATACCGGAGGCATGGCTGCCGTAGCTCTGCGACTCGGGGCGGACGTCAACGGCGGTGCTGCGACGTCAGTGGGTGGGTACTTCATTGAGCTCACCTCCCACCACAGGTGCTCATCGGTCTGTCCGTCCTTGAGCACGTATTTCGATTTCTTTGAGTCGTGTACGCCCGCGACCATGGAATGTCTCCGGGTCCATCGCGATGCTGTCAGGCCCAGCTGGACCCGACGGCGCTGTCGGTGCTGGCCATGTTGCTGCCGGCGGACTGCACGTTCTGCCCGTGGGAGTTGGCCTGCTGGTATATGACCTGGAAGTTACGGCCCAACTGGGTGATGAACTCCTGGCAGGCGACCGAACCGGCGCCGCCCCAGAAGTCTCCAGCGGCAAGCACATCGCGGACGATGGCCTGGTGCTCTTGCTCCAGCGATGCGGCCTGCGCGCGGATGGTGGCGCCGTGGGTGTCCACATCGCCGAACTGGTAGTTGATTGTCATTGTTATGTCCTCCTGGATTGAAAGTTGTTGACCAACAGTGTTGTTGAAGCTAGTGGCCGAGGAGCTGCTGCGAGGCCTGCTCTTGCTGCTCGTAGTTGTTGGCGTCGCGAACCAGTCCGTCACGCACGCCGTGCAGCATGTTCACGATGTTGTTGAACGCCTGATTCATCTGACCCATGGTGTCGTAGGAGGTCATCTGGGCCGAACCGCTCCAGCCGGCGCCAGCGATGTTCATGGAGGACGCCCACATCTTGCGGGCCTCGTCCGACACCGTCTGGCCGTGCATATCAAACCGGCCAGCCATGGCCCGCATCGAGTGCGGATCGGTCATAAAACGTGTTGCCATTTTGTTTCCTTACTTATGTTGAATGGTTTTGTTTTGGAAGCTGATTGGCGCATGTAGCAACCCCGACAAAGCCAGGAGATGCGTCCCTGCCTGTCATGCGTCGGCCGGCGCATTTCCGTTGATCGGCACGTATACGATCGCCGGCTGGTATCCGGGGGGCGCGTGTCCGTTGGTCGGGAATGCGGCGGGCACGGGATATTTCGCGGCCGCCGAGGCTGGGATTGGCCCTGGTTCCTCCGCGTATCCAGCAGCGGGTGAGCGCGTCAACACCTTGAGGCGCGGCCCGTATTTGGCAGCAACTGCGCCGCCAACGGCGCCCGCCGCTGCGCCCGCCGCGGCGGCCCGCCCCATTCCGGGGAACATGAATGGGAAACCTAATCCGGCACCAAGGTCGGCGGCCTCCAACGGCACAGCCGCAGGAGCCAGCATCGGAGCCGACCCCAGCATTCCCCCCGGAGCCGTAGCGGCCCAGCCCCAGTTCGGCGGCACCGACAACCCCCCGACCGAGGCCGCTTGACCTATGCCTGCCAAACCGCCCAAGCCTGGAAGACCGCCGAAGCCCCCCGCGAACCCTGACCCCAGCGCGGCCGGAGCGGCCGCCGCGGCCACGTTGGCTGCGTTGGCTGCGGATTGGAAGCCGATACTCATAGGGGCACCCACAAGGGGCCCGAGCACGCTGCCCAACCCGACATTCGCCATTCCAATGCCCAGCCATACTGGCGCTCCGGCATATTCTTCAATCAGACCTGTCTCGATGCCTCCGAGCGACAACCCGCCCGTGGACAAAAGCTGTCCGCCGGGCAACGTGATGGTGGACGACCCGGTCGAAGAACCCGCGCTCAATAGGAAGGACAAGGGCGATGCGAGATTCTGTAGCGAGGTTTGAAGCGTGGACATCAGCTGTGACAGCGTCGACTGCACGCCCGCACTAGTCGACGTGCCGGTGGTCTGGGCAGCCGCGGTCGCCTGCGCGGCCAACCCGGCCGGGTTCGCGGTCTGCGGGGCTGCGGTGAACGGCGTCACCTGCGCGGTGGTTGCCGCCGAAGTCGCGGCGTAGCTGTACATCGCCGTGGCGTCCTGGGCCCACATTTCGGCGTATTGGGCCTCGGTGGCCGCGATCGCCGGCGTGTTCTGACCGAGAAAGTTGGTCGCGACCAGCATCATCAGCTGAGCGCGGTTGGCCGCGATCACCGGCGGCGCTACCGTCATCGCGAACGCCGCCTCATAGGCGCCCGCCGCCGCTTGGGCTTGGCTGGCAGCCAGCTCAGCCTGCCCGGCGGTCGCGCTCATCCACGCCACGTAGGGTGCGGCCGCGGCCGCCATCGCCGTTGACGACGGCCCTATCCATGGCCCGCTGGTCAATCCCGAGATCGTCGACCCGTAAGAGGCGGCCGCCGACTGTAATTGGCCGGCCAACCCGTTCCAGGCGGCTGCGGCGGCCATCATCGACCCCGAACCCGGACCGGCATACATCCGCGCGGAGTTGATCTCCGGCGGTAACGCCCCGAAATCGATCGCCATGCCCTGACCCCTGCCGCTCAGAGCGCCGCTGCGGCGTTGGCGACCTCGGCGGCCGCATACGATCCGGCGCTGGTGCCAAGGGTGCTGACAAATAGTTCATGAATCGCGGTGGCTTGGGCGCTGACCTCCTGGTAGAGGACGGCGTGTGCGGCGAATTGCGCCGCTGTCAGCGCCGACACCTCGTCAGCAGCCGCGGGAACCACCCCGGTCGTCGGGGCTGCCGCCGCCGTATTCTCGGCGGCCACTGCAGCGCCGACGCTTTGCAGGACTCCGGCCGCGCACGTCAGCATGTCTGGGTGTGTGGTCACGAACGACATGTGCTCCTCCTAAAGGAAGCAGAGGCTGGCCCGCGGTTACCGCGGCGCCCGGGTGCGACCGGACATATATACCGATGATGCACCTGAATAAGCAGAATACATACTTATAGGCATTTTTGGAAGGTGTCGGCGAACTTGCAGTCTTTAACGGGGTGCAAGGCATGCATACACCCGGGATGGCGGGTGGAGAACAGACTGCGGACAAGCCGAAGACCCCGACGGAGACAGCGCCGCCGCCAGGCGGGTCAGCACGCGGCCCGCGCGCAGCAAGACAACTGCGACCACCAGCACATGGTGGTCGCCATGCGCGGCGAGCTGGCCGAGACGGTTATCGTGGACCCTGACCGCGGCTGCACACCAGCGCGCAGCTGGCGCGGTTCGCCCGCCCGGCACCATCTGACCCGTTCAGCCGAGCACATTGGCGTTTGCTGGGAAACGCTGCCGCCGAACCATTCTGGGCCGACACTAAAACTCGCGCTCTACGACCGATACCTGTGGCCCCACCCGCACCGCCCCTAAGCTCGCCGTCGGCGACTGGATCGAGCGAATCTACAACTGGCGCAGGCGTTCAGCCCTTGGCATGATCAGCCCAGCCGAATACAAGAATGGAACCACTCAGACGACAAAACAGCCTAACCCTGTGTTCTCCAAACAGGATCAAGCCCAAGGAGACACTATCGCTCGTCCATCCACAGCTGCTCCGTCAAATTGTCGAATGTCACCAACACAACCGGATCATCGTGCCGCATCAGCGCCGACTTGCTCATCCTGGCCCGCACCGTCCATCCCTCACAATGCTGCAGCTGCACAACCAGATTCGCCAGCGCATCGACACCGGAAAGCGCGGCTACCTCGGCCGGTACGGTATGGAAAATCTCAGGGAACGCCGACCCCGCCAACCTGTCCTGCGGGTAACCCACCATCTCTGCAAACGCCGTATTCGTAAACAAGATGGTGCCGTTCCGCGCCATAGCGAGCGAAGGAACCGGGATCCGCTCCAACACCACCACAGCAGGCAACCGCAACAGGATGTCCATCGGTGAATCCCCAGGACTCCCAGTACGCCGCCGCTCAACCTGCCGACTGCCGTCCATACCAGCGCCGTCGCGGCGATGGGCGTGTGAGCCCCCAGCGAGCAACCAACCGCCCGACGTGCATGGCACAGACGTCAGCGTCTCCGACTCGATAGGCACGACCGACATGTGCTCCTCCTAATGAAAGCGGACCGACCCGAAGACCGGCCGGGGTTTACCGCCCGCGCCTGGGCGTGACCAGTATGAAGAAACCGACGATACACTTATATCAGCTGAATGCATACTAGTTGGCAGAACTGCCTGTTTTAACAAACCCGCAGTCTGCCAGCAAATTACATGGCATGGGCGAACGCGGAACGCCACCCGAAAAGCAGACCGCGGACCGGCGCGAGAGTTCGACGGCCACGGTGTCGCCCCCGGGCGGGTCAGCGCACCGGGCGGGTCACCGCCGCTTACCATCGATGGAACTGACTGTGGCGGCCGAACTACCTTGGCGCGACGCGATCCCGCCGGTGCGCCGCGACCCCGACGAGACAGGGAGAGCGATGACCGAGGTCAGCGAACGACGAGCTGGCAGCACACGCCATCGGCTCATCGCTGCCGCCGCACGCCAGTTCGCCCGCCGCTCCTACAGCATGGTCAGCCTCGACGACATCCTCGCGGAGGCTGAGCT
>Ga0209693_10000243_pt1 | contig 21280 bp, 23 predicted proteins | sample HubBroMetageWRM3_FD_188345 | JGI IMG/M metagenome (GOLD analysis project Ga0209693, IMG submission 188345) | Warmed soil microbial communities from the Hubbard Brook experimental Forest, New Hampshire - Hubbard Brook CCASE Soil Metagenome WRM 3... | ecosystem: Environmental > Terrestrial > Soil... | reverse complement strand
GACCGTCACGTTACTCATAGGACAAATATGGCATCACTCCGGAACCGACGAGTTACTTTCTGACATCTCCATACGACCGGGTCGTTGTCACAACGTCCTGGTCAGGGCCTTGGCGGCTGCGGGATCACGGGGGCAGATGGGGCTGCCGGGTAGCGCGTGGGTGCCGGGGGAGAGCGCGGATGGCCTTTTTACGGCAGGCTCCACAGGAATGTGTCGCTGCCGTAGGTGTAGTTCAGGTAGATGCCTGCCCCGGCACTGTGGCTGTTGCCGTCCGGATGCATGCCGCAGGCCTCGCCCTCGGAGACGAACTGGCAGGCCTGGCGGCCGGTGTTGGCGACCTCGTATATCAGGTAGTGACCGCCGCTGCCCGTATAGTACAGATCCCAGTCCTGCCAGACGGTTGACCGGCATTTGTTCTGCACCACCGGGGTGCCGCGCTTGTTGCTGTCCCGGTATGGCTCAAGGCACAGGCCCGAATGGTAATTCTGGAGCTTATAGAAACCGGCGTCCGCGCCCGAGGTAATTGGGACGAGCCACCAGTACTCCGCCGCGCTGCCATTGCAGCCCCACTGCACTATCTGGACATTCGCGCTGCGCGAGGCGCCGGGCACGGCCATGCATTTTCCGTCCCAGTCGACGATCTTGACCCTGACCCTCGACGCGCTGGGCACGGCTGGCCTGCTGGTGCTCGCGGAGGCCACGGCGGACGGCGCCATCGACACGCCGACCGTGACAAGCCCTGCGATCGCGAAAGATGCCAGGCCAGCGTTGAAACGCCGCAGACCCATCTGGCTCCCACCTCCTGAATCGATGTGCTAGGAGCCTCGAGTCTGTCCTGCGCCGTTAGCAGACGGCTAGCAGTCGATCATCACCGCGGTGGAAGCGCGTCGGTTGGCTCGATGATGAGCTGAAGGCAGTCCCCGAACAGGTCATCTACGGTGCGGCCGGGCTGGAAGTACTCGGTGAGGCCGGCGACCACGGTCGGGTACCTGTCGGTGAAGGTGGGGAGGTCGAACCCGGTGAGCCTCGCGCGTGCCGCGGTACGTGCGGGACCGCCCGCCAGACCGGGCCGGCACGATGGACCCCTGTGCCGGCTATAGCCGGCACGATGGACCCCTGAGCCGGCTGGAAATCCCTTTCAGGGCCAGGTATCCCGAATTCATGTGCTAGCTGGTACGGGTGAGGCCAGGGAGCCGGCTATCCGGCCCGCGCAGCGCCCGACCGCGCGGGCACTGCGTGGATGTGCTGTGCGGATGTGATGGTCCCGGCGCGGCTATCCGCCGGTACCCGGCACGGCCAGCCCGTTGGCTATCGCGTACCGGACGGCTTGGGCCCGGCTCTGCACGGCGGTCTTGGCGAAGATGCGGTTCACGTGGGTCTTGACCGTCGCCTGGCCGAGGACGAGCCGTTCGCCGATCTCGCGGTTCGACAGGCCCTCGCCGATGAGCGTGAGCACCTCGACTTCCCGCGGGGTGAGGTTGTCGGGGAGCCCGGGGAACGGGCGGGCCGGCTCGGCAGGGACGCCGTCGCCGAGCGCGCTGACCAGGCGTGCCTGTACCACCGGGTCCAGCCACGTCTGGCCGCGGTGGACCGCTCGGATGGCGGCCTCGATCTCCTCGGCGCTCGCGTCCTTGGTGAGGTAGCCGGCCGCACCCGCGCGAAGCGCGGGGAAGACCGATTCGTCATCGGCGTACGTGGTGAGCACGACGACGCGCGCCGCGCTGCGCCCGGCGATCTGCCTGGTGGCCTGCACGCCGTCCATCTCCGGCATCCGCAGGTCCATGAGCACGACGTCGGGGGCGAGCTCGTCGACCATCGCGACGGCCGCCGCACCGTCCGGCGCGGTGCCGACGACCTCGATGCCCTCGCAGAGCCCGACGAGCATGGCCAGGCCGTCGCGGACGGCCCGCTGGTCGTCGGCGACCACCACGCGCACGGGCACGGCCCCGGTCATGCCGGCGCGCTCACGACGACCGACCATCCCGGTGCCGACGGCCCGGCGGTGAACTCGCCGCCGAGCCGCTTGATCCGCTCGCGGACGCCGGCCAGACCCCAGCCGCTTCCCTCGGCCGCGAGCGCGCTCTGCTCTCCGCCGTCGTCGGTCACCACGAGCCGGACCCCCGCCGCATCGAAGGAGAGCTCGACGCGCGTGCTGGCCCCCGCGGCGTGCCGCGCGACGTTCGTGAGCGCCTCGCCGGTCACCCGGTACAGGGCCAGGCCGAGGTCGGGGGGCACGGGCCGCGGCGTTCCCTGGACGGTGTAAGCCACCGCGAGGCCGAAGTCCCTGCGGAAGTGCTCGACGAGCGCGGGGAGCTGGTCCACGCCGAGCCGGTTATCGCGGCGGAGCGCGCCGACGGCGTCGCGCGCCCCGGCCAGGCCCTCCTTGGCCAGGACGGCCGCGTCGTCGATGGCGGCACGCAGCTCGGCCGGCGCTTCCGCCTTGCCCGCGAGCTTGCGCATCACCTCGAGCTGGATCGCCAGCCCGGACAGCGACTGGGCCAGGACGTCGTGCAGGTCGCGGGCGATGCTGGCCCGCTCCTGCGCCGCGGCCGCCCGCGCCTGGTCATCGCGGGCCTCCTCGAGCTGCGCGAGGAGCAGTTCGGTGCGCTCCTGGCTGAGCCGGTAGCGCCGCAGCAGGGCGCCGGTGACGCCGAGGACCGCGCACAGCAGCGCCGAAGAGGCGATCGACGCGGCGCCGGCGCGAGTGGTCGTGGCGAGCGCGACGACGACGCCGGCGGTGACCGCCGCGCCGACGGCGGCGGCGAAGGGGGGCGAAAGCGCGACCCCGGCAACGAACACGACCGCGCTGGCTGGCAGGCTCGCGAGGCCGCCGGGCTGCAACGCGGCGATCGCGACCGCGCTCGCGCCGAAGACCGCGAGCTCGCCGACGCGGGCGGCGACCCGGTCCGGGAAGCACGGGCGAAGGAGCGGCCAGCCGAGCATCTCGACCACGAAGACGACGAGGCAGATCGCCAGGGCCAGGTGCCGACCGGACAGCCCGATCGCGGGTTTCGACGTGACCGCGACGACCACGACGATGGCGACGACCCACCAGCGCAACGGGTTGAGCTGCCGGCCCTCACGCCGGAAGCGGCGCAGGGCTTCCGCCTGCGCCGCCTGCGCCCGGTCGCTCATGTGCAAAGCCTACGGCCGCCGGGCCGGGGGCGACCGCTGGCCGCGGGCACCTCAGGCTGCCACGGCCTGGCGCCGGCCAGCGCCCAGGACTTCGCCGGTCTCGTGGGTGCGCGCGCCGCGGATCCGCAGCACGACCAGGCGGCCGATCACTTCGGCAAGCGCCATCAGCACGAGCCCCGCGACCCACGCGTTCTGGCTGGTTATGTCGTGGGCGATGGAGAAAGTCACGATGGCGTGCGTCCCGCCGTGGCTATAGAACTCCTCGAAGCCGAGCCGGCTGCCGATGCCGATTATCCACAGCGCCGCCGCGATGACGCCGGCCTTCGCGTAACCGTGGCCGTCGCTGGCCCGCCACACCCGCGTCGTCGCCGCGCAGCCGATGCCGAGGACCAGCCCGATGCCGCCGAGGACGACGTAAAGGGTGACGTCGTTCCCGGCGACCGGGACACCGCGGAGGTAGTACAGCGCCGCGGCGGCAACCAGGATCACCGGCCGGAGCGCGGTCTTCAGGTCCAGGCGGGTCCCCCTGATCTGCAGGATCACCAGGCCGATGAGGACGATGTTGATGAGGTAATCGGTAAGTGTCATAGAGCCAGTCTCGGATTCCCGGCGCCGCAAGTCGCCAGCCCGCGGGTTGGTCTTTCCCGCGGGCTGGCCTCAACCCGCGGGTTTAGACCGCGGCCCGGTCAAGCCCGAGAATGTCTGCCGACCGGGGCTGGCGGATCTTCGCGTCGCGGGAGAGCAGGGTGGCGACGGCGATCGCGGCGAGGACCGCGGCGGCGGCGGCGTACAGCAGCCCGGCGTGGATGCCGTCGACGAACGCGGCGCGGGCGTGGCTGCCGACCGGCCCGCCGGCGTGGATGGCGATGGCGAAGGACTGCTGGGCCTGGTGCGCGAGCGGGGCGGGGACGCCGGGGAGCCGCAGGCTGGAGCGGTAGACGGCGGTGACGACGCTGCCGAGCACGGCGGTGCCAAGCGCGCCGCCGACCTCGCGGGACAGGTCGTTCAGCGCGGAGCCCACGCCCTGCTGGGCCTGCGGCAGCGCCTCGGTGATCGCCGCGGTCGCCGGGGTCATCGCGGCTCCCATGCCGATGCCGAGCGGGACGAGGCCGGCCAGCAGCAGCCAGTACGGCGTGCCGGTGCCGACGCGGGAGATGACCGCGAGCCCGGCCGCGCACAGGAGGAGCCCGGTGACGCACACGGCGCGGGCGCCGAACCGGGACACCAGCGCCCCGGTGAGGCGCGACGTGGGCATCATCGCCGCGGTCAGCGGGAGCACCGCGAGCGCGGCGAGCAGCGGGCTGTAGCCGCGGACGCCCTGCAGGTACTGCAGCGAGACGAAGGTGAACCCGAAGAAGGCGAAGAACTGGATGAGGATCGACACGGTGCCAGCGGCGAGCCTGCGGTTGCCGAACAGCCGCGGGTCAAGCAGCGGGTGCCGCTGACGGCGCTCGAACAGCACGAAGCCTGCCAGCGCGGCCAGGCCTGCCGCGATGCCGCCGAGGGTGCGGGCGGCCAGCCAGCCGGCGTCGGGGGCCTCGATGATGCTGAACACCAGGGCGACAAGCCCGATGGTGGCAAGCAGCGCCCCGCCGGCGTCGACCCGCGGCGCGCCCGGCTGGGAGGACTCGGGGACGAAGCGGACCGTGCCGGCGATCGCGACGACGGCCAGCACGACGTTGACGGCGAAGGCGGCCCGCCAGGAGAACCACTCGAGCAGGACCCCGGTGGTCAGCAGGCCGAGCACGGAGCTGCCGCCGGCCACGCCGGCCCAGATGCCGACCGCCCGGGTGCGCTCGGCGGGCGGGAACGTGCCGGTGATCGTGGACAGCGTGGCCGGCATCACCAGCGCGGCGCCCAGGCCGATCAGGCCGCGCAGGAAGATCAGGGTGGTCGCGGAGGAGATCGTCATCGCGGCCGCCGAGGCGGCGCCGAAGACGGCAAGCCCGGCGATGAGCGCCCTGCGGCGGCCGTAGCGGTCGCCGAGAGCGCCGGCCGGGAGCAGCAGGACGGCGAAGACGAGCAGGTAGGCGTCGATGATCCACTCGAGCTGGGTCTGGCTGGCGTGCGTGCTGCGGACCAGGCCGGGGATCGCGACGTTCAGCGACGCCATCGCGGCCGCGACGGCTCCGAGGGCGATACAGACGACGACGGTGACGATCGTGTTGCCGGCCGGCCGGCCGCTGGTGCGGGCCTGGAGGGGCATGGTGTGTTCTCCTTAAACGAAGGAATCTTCTTTTTTAAAGAGTAACGGGGGCGCCCCGACTGTCAAGAGGGAATATTCCTTCTGTTTGGTGGTACGGTGGTGCCATGCCCAGGATCACCGAGGAGCGCCGGGAGGCCCGGCGCGAGCAAGTCCTCGAGGCGGCGCGCGCCTGCCTGCAAGAACACGGCCTGGAGGCCGTGTCGATGGAGATGATCATCGCCCGCTCCGGCTTGTCGACCGGCGCCGTCTACGGCTACTTCAAGGGCAAGGACGAGCTCATCAACGCGGTCGTGACCGAGGGAACCGCCGCGATGGGGCGGCGGCTGCTGCCGATCCTCACCGATCCCGAGCCGCCGCCGCTGCCCGAGTTCATGGCGCGGCTGCTGTGCACCATCACTGAATTCGGCCAGGGCGACGGCATCGACCGCCTGCTCGCCTCCCTGCACGGCTGGAGCCATTCCCAGAGCAACCCCGAACTCAAGGCGCTCGCCCGTGTCGCCTACCGCAGGCAGCGCGAGCTGTTCGCCGACGTGGTGCGACGGTGGCAGGCGGCCGGGACGCTGGAGGGCGGTGCCGATCCTGACGCGATGGCGGAGCTGCTGCAGTCGGTAACCCTGGGGTTCGTCGCCCAGCGGGCGCTGGCCGGGGACGCCGACGTGCAGGCACACGTCGATGCCCTGGAAGCGCTGGTCAGCGGGCGGAAGACGGCGTTAAGGCCCGGCCGTCCGCCACGGGGGCGTGGCGGGTTGGCTGGGGGGGAACCACGGCCCGTTCGGGATAAAAAAGATTTTGAATTTAGCCGAACGGGCAGTGGTGCTTCCCGCGGGTCAGCTCGGCTCCTCGGTGATGATCTCCTCGCACAGCGACAGGCACTCCGGGCAGATTGCCGGGGGTCCCCGAGGGTCCTCTGGTGGCTTGCCTGCCTCCAGCGTGACCAGGCTGGGGAGCTGATTGCGGTGCTTGCCGCAGAAGCTGCACCGCGCGCGCGGGTCTTGCCGCGGCACGGCGCGCAGCTGCCCCTGCGGGGTGCCGGCGGCCTCGCCGGAGCTGGCAACGCCGCCGGCCAGGCCGACGCACGCATCGCAGATGTACGCGCCGGGGCCTGCTATCAGCTTGCCGACCTCGAGCTGCGCTGACCCGCAGAACGAGCAGAACAGGTCGTGCCGGCCGATCTCCGGGGCGATCTCGTGCAGCTGCCGGGCGGTGAGGCCAAGCGCGGCGGCGACGTCCTGCGGTGGCGAACTGCCGGATGCCAGCAGGTGCACGGCGCGATGGAACTCGGCCCGGGCAACCGCCGCATCGCGCTCGGCGTCGATCATCCGCTGCTGCGCCCGCCGGGCCCCGGCCAGCAGTTCCTCATCCACCTTGTCAACTGTAGCCAGGAACCGTTCGGTGCTGGGTTACCGCCAGTCGTCGATTACGTAGGCGTCTGGGTGGTGGTAGGCGTCGGTGTCTGGGTGGTGGAGGGTGACGCCGATGAAGTCGGGGCGGTAACCGCGGTCCAGCAGCTGGCGGTAGGCGCCGCGGTTCCAGACTTTGGGCGCGACGGTGAGGGGGCCGAAGAAGCCGAGCCGTCGGGGGTCGAAGGGCCATGGCCGAGCTGCCGGGATGCCCGCCCGACCGGATCTCGGCCCCGTCAGTCACGTGAGTCCCTTCAGTACTGCCATCCACGCCCGGGTCAGCCGGCTCAACTTCACATCGTGCCGGCCCTGGCCGGCGCAACTTCACATCGAGCCGGCCCCGGCACGCCAGCGAGGCGGTGAGGCATTCGTGGTAACGCGGACGGGCCGCGGGCGCGGCGGATGCTCCGGCGCCAGAGACGCGCGACGAACGCGGACCCCGTGATGGCGACGACGGCGAGGAATGCCCCGACGGCCAGGAAGATCGTCGGCAGCAGGGCGGGGGTGCTGGGTGAGCCGGGCAGCTCGGCGTAGCCGGGGTTGTCCGGATCGACGAGCACGGTGAGCGTATCGCCGGGGCCGCCTGGCTCGTAGTTGGGCACGTGGACCGTGGTCTGCGCCTGGCCGCCCACCGGGACCGCCAGCCTGACCAGGACCTCCGCGGTGTACGTCGTCGAGTGTCCGGAGCCGTTCGGGTTGGTCGACGTGTGCGCGATGTTGTCCACGTTCAGGATCACCGCCGCGCGCCGCACGCCATGCGCCTGCACGAAACTGGATAGGGCGGCCGACGAGCGCAGGGCGAAGGAGAGGATGAGGAAGGTCACCCCGATGAACAGCACGACAAGCACCGCTACCAGCCCGGCGGCGTACCCCGAGAATCGACGGCCCCGGAAGATGCCGCCAATTTGGAACTGACCCTGCATAGCGTGCCCCTCAACGTGCAGGCCAGGTGCGGCAGGACCGCTACATTTCCCGATTTCTACCACAGGCGGACCCGGGCTACCACCAATCGGGCAGACGTGCCTCGGCGGGGTGACCGCCCGGGCGGTCTCGGTAAGGCCCGGGCTGTCTCGGTAGGGTCGGTGCTGTGCAGCCGATCGTGCTAGGGCCGAACATGCCCGAGATGTTCTACCGCGGCGACGGCCGGATCGACCGGCTGCGCGGGACCACAGGGCACACCGACCGGCCCGAAGACTGGATCGCCTCGGTCACGGCCAGGTTCGGCACCGACACCGACGGGATGACCCGGCTGCCGGACGGCTCGCTGCTGGCCGAGGCGGTCGCTGCGGACCCGGAGGCGTGGCTCGGCACCGGGCACGTTGCCAGGTACGGCAGCGACACCGGCCTGCTGGTGAAGCTGCTCGACGCCGGCCAGCGGCTGCCCGTCCACGTGCATCCCGACCGCCGGTTCGCCGCGGAGCACCTGGCCCGGCCGCACGGCAAGACGGAGGCCTGGATAGTGCTCGAGGCGGAGCCGGGCGCGGCAGTGCACCTCGGCTTCAACAGGGACGTCGGCACCGACGAGCTGACCGGCTGGGCGCGCAGCCAGGACATCTCGTCCATGCTAGCGGCGACCAACCGGGTGCCGGTGGCGGCGGGTGACAGCGTGCTCTGCCCGGCCGGGACGCCGCACGCGATCAGCGCCGGGATCCTGGTCGTGGAACTGCAGGAGCCCGCGGACCTGTCCATCATGCTGGAGTGGGATTCGTTCGGTCTCGGCGAGCGCGAGGCGACGCTAGGCCTGCCGCTTGAGGAGGCGCTGGCCTGCGTCAACCGGCGCGCCTGCCCGCCGGAGCGGCTGGACGCGCTGCACGGCCGGCCGCTGAACGGCGCGGTCGGCTCGCTGCTGCCCGCCGAGGGGAACCCGTTCTTCGTGGCCGAACGCGTCGACACGCGGGTGAGCCGGCACCTGTCGCAGAGCTACGGGGTGCTCGTGGTCACCGCGGGCCGCGGTGAGCTTGGCACCGAGGTTGGCGGCTCGGTGCCGGTCGGCCGGGGCAGCACGGTGCTGATCCCGCACGCCGCCGGTGCCTGCGTGCTCACCGGCGACGTCGAGGGCGTGCGCTGCCTGCCCGCGGCGTAACCCGGCAGGAGGAGCCTGAGCCCGGCGGCTAGTCCGCGGCCGGCTGGCCGGCGGGGGTCAGGCGGCAGTAGCAGGAGGAGGCGATCGGGACGTCGGCGTAGGCGGCGGCGATCTTGAGCTGCTGGGCGATGATGCCGGCTTGCTCTTGCTTGCCGAGGCGGGTCAGGCATTCGTGGTAGCCGTGCAGGCTCCAGACGTTGGCCGGGTGCTGGCAGGCCCGGGCGAGGGTGTCGTCTAGGCCGAGGTCGGCGCGGTAGACCGCCTCGGCCTCCTCGACGTGGCCCTGCTCGAGCAGCAGGGCGCCAAGCGCGTGCCTGACCGGCTGCATCCAGCCCCACGGCTCGTCGTAGGGCAGCCCGTCGTCGAGCTCGACCGCGCGCCGCAGGTGGCCGAACGCCGCCTGGTAGCTGCCCTCGCGGTAGTCGATCTCGCCGTCCAGCATGGCCCCGGCCACCCGCAGGATGTCCTGGCAGGTGTTGTTGAACACGGTGCGCGACGGCGGCACCCTCTCGGCGGCGGCGGCGAACAGGCGGCGGTGCTCGCGGGCGTCGGCTCGGCGCCCGGTGGCGGCGTGGGCGATGCCCTTGGCGTAGTGCGTCATCGCGGTGGTGACGCAGTACAGGGCCGGGTCGGCGGGCAGCGGGGTGTCGATGATGTCCTGCCAGCGGCCGAACCTGATCAGCGCGTGCATCTTCATCGGGACGAAACCCTCGAGCCAGTCGGCCATGGGCGGGACTTGGACCCGGAGGAGTTCGGCAGGGATCGCGGCGGCGAGCTGGTCGGCGGCCTCTAGTGCGGTTCTTTGCTGGCCGAGGAACATGGCGCCGTAGATCTTGAAGTGGATATTGTGCGCGCGGTACAGGGTGTAGAAGTTCATCGCGCCGCGGCTGCCGGCGAACTTGTCGTCCGCTTCGATCGCGGCGGTGTTGCCGGATACGACCCGGCGGTAGTCGCCGCACAGCACGTCCAGGTGGGTGGGCATGTGGCGGAGGTGTCCGGCGTCGGGGACGAGGTCACGGAGGAGTTCGGCGGCCTGCAGGGCGTCTTCCGGGCGGGATGACATCTCCATCAGGTGGATGTAGAGGTGCAGGATGCCGGGGTGTTGCTGGCCGGCCGGGCTGGCCAGGGCGGTTTCGAGGACCGCCTTGGCCTCGGGGGCGGCAGAGCCTTCGGCCGGGTCTCCCGTCCTGGTGTCCCATAGCGCCCACGGGGTCAGGTTCATCAGGGCGTCGGCGAACAGGGCGGCGACGTCTAGGTCGGCGGGGAAGGACTTGTAGACCGAGCGCATCGCGTCGGCGTAGGCGGCGTTCCAGGCCGCGCCGTTGTGGTTGTCGTTGTCGTTGTCGTTGTCGTTGTCGTTGTCGGGCTCGGGCTTGGGCGCGGCGTGCGGGTAGCGGGCGGTCAGGGCGTGGGCGAGAGCGCGCTCCACCGGGGTCGCGGCGGGTTGCCCGGCTGCCGCTGGCGTTGCGGCTTGGTCGGCGGCCGCTACGGCGGCTCGGGATGCGGTGAAGGCGCGGGAAACCGATGCGGACAGGTCGGCCTGGTCGAAGGCTTCCCAGGGCTTGTTGTAGTTCGGGCCCAGGGCGTAGGCCAGGCCCCAGTGCGCGAGCGCGCAGCCGGGGTCGGCCTCGATCGCGCGCTCGAAGCAGGCCACCGCCTCTTCGTGGTTGAACGCGTAGGCCCAGACGAGACCGCGGTTGAACCACAGCCGGGCGTGCGCCGACGAGGTGGTGACGTCCCTGGTGTAGGTCCCCAGGTCGAAATAGCCGGACATGTCTGCTGCCTCGCTGGTCGATCTTGGCGTTCACTATTGTGCCTTGTACTTCTCAGGGTTCGGCTGGGACGTTAGGGTCGCGACTGTGCCCAGCCACCTGCTCGCCCTGCCTGGCGGGCGCCGGACCGCCTACTGCGACGGCGGTGACCCGGACGGCTACCCGGTGATCGCGCTGCACGGCACGCCCGGCTGCCGGCTCAGCCGGTGGCCCGACGAGTCGGTCTACGCCCGGGCGGGTGTCCGGTACATCACCTTCGACCGGGCCGGTTACGGCCAGGCCTCGAGAAACCCTGGCCGCACCGTCGCCGACGAGGCGGCCGACGTGCTGGCCGTGGCGGACGGGCTGGGCCTGGAGCGGTTCGCGGTGACCGGCGGCTCGGGCGGCGGCCCGGGCTCGCTGGCCTGCGGCGCGCTGCTGGCAGGCCGGGTCCAGCGGGTGGCCTGCCAGTCCGGCCTGGCCCCGTACGGGGCCGCCGGCCTGCCGCACGATCAGTGGCTGGCTGGCCAGACGGCGGAGAACGTCGAGGAGGTCGACTGGGCGCTGGCCGGGCAGGGTGCCCTGGTCCGCGGCCTGACCGGCCGGCAGCGCGACCTGGAGGACCGGATCGCGACCGACCCGGAGGCCTTGTTTGGCGCCGACGTCACCGACGTGGATCGCGAGATCATCCTGCGGCCCGAGGTGGTCGAGGTGTTCAGGTGTGTCTTCGCCGAACAGGCCGCCCACGGCGTCTACGGGTGGGTCGACGACACGCTGTCGCAGATTCACCCGTGGGGTTTCGACCTGGCCGCGATCAGCGTTCCGGTGCTGCTCACCTACGGGCTCGCGGACGCCTTCGTGCCGCCGCAGCACGGACGGTGGCTCGCTGCGCACCTTGCCACGGCGCAGGTCGAGGTCAGCCCGGAGGGCGGCCACCTGATCGCCGACCCCGATGCGGACATCGTGCACGTGCTCAGCTGGCTGCGGGATTCGGCCGACGGCTAGACAGGTTCGATTCGCAGCCACCCCGGCTCGGGCCCAACACTCCGGGCCGGCGTCCGTAGTAACTGGTATGGACGACAACATGCTCATGATGGTGAAGATGCGCGGCGAAGAGCTGATGCGAGAAGCTAGGCAGGGCGGGCGGGCCGCCGAGGCTCGCCGGGCCGCGCGAACACGGCGGACGGTGCCCGCGGCGGCGCGCGGGCTGGCGCTGCGGCCGGCGCAGTGGCTGGCAACGGCGGCCGCCCGGATGCGGCCGACGACAACGGGACGGTGATCCGGACGTGACGAACGAGAACGAGGCCGCCAGCGACCGCGTGGTGCTGAGCGACCGGCCGATCGCGGATTTCAGCCATCTCACCGCGCCGGAACAGCTGGCCGTGATCAGCCGGATCGAGCACGTGGCGCTTGTCATCGTGCCGGAGTCGCTGGCGGCCGCATACGCCGCGATCCCGTCCTTCGGGGTGGCCGCCACCATCTACGTGCCCGACGGCGCGAACGTCCGGGTGCACACCGGCGCGCTCGTGGTGAGCGGCGACGGCATCGGCGCCGCCGACGACGTGCTGATCATCACCGGGATACTGATCATCACCAGCCAGGTCACCGGCCCGCTGCCGCAGCGGATCCACGTGGTCGGGTCGGTGGTCGCCCCGCGGGGCAGCGAGGCGGCTCTCGGGCCCGTCCTGGCCGGCGGCACCGGCGGCGTCAGCTACTACGCGCCCGTCGAGGGGCAGGACATCAAGGTACTCAGCGGTCAGGTGCGGATCTCCGGCGCGATGCTGGCCAACCCCGCTGGCCACGCTGACGACATGCTGATCGCCGCCGGGCAGGTGGTGATCACCGGCGAGGTCAGAACGGTGGGATACCGGCAGGTGATCATCGCCGGGCAGATGGCCGCGCCGGAGGCCTACCGGGACGTGATCGAGCCGCGCACCGAGGTGCAAGGCCAGGCCGCCTGGTACGTGCGCGATGACCCTCGGGTCTTCTACGAGGACACCACCCTCGGCCCGGACTTCTTCCGCCTGCTCGATCTTCCGGTCAGCCTGGTCGTGCTCGCAGACCTGACCATCACCGCGGGTGTCACCGAGGCCATGGCGCAGCAGAAGATAGCCGGCATTTGCGTGTTCGGCGACGTTACCGCGCCAGCCGGGCTCGTGGGGGTGCTGCAGGCCCGCGCCACCGACGTGTTCGGGGTCATCCGGGCCAGCGATGGACCGGGAAGCTGAGTTCCGCCGCCTCTACGAGGCTAACCGCGCCGCGGTGCACGCCTACTTCACCGGCCGGACCGGCGACCCGCAGTCGGCCGCCGACCTGATGCAGGACGTCTTCCTGCGGGCGTGGCAGCACCTGGAGAAACTGACGGACATGCCGGAGGACCGGCAGCGGGCGTGGATCTTCACCGTGGCCAGGAACCTGTCGGTTGACGCGCACCGGCACCGGCACACCCAGGCCGGTGCCGAGCAGGCCCTGGCCTACGAGCCGGTCCGCCCGTCGCAGCCGGCCAGCACAGCGGTGATAGCCGCCGAACGCGTCGCGGTCGTGGGCGCGGCGATCAGGGGTCTTCCCGAGCCGCAGCGGGTCGCCCTCACCATGGCCGCCGCCGGCGGGGTGACCAGTGCCGAGATTGCCGCCGCCCTGGGCGTGCCGGCCGGCACCGTGCGCTACCGGCTATCCCTGGCCAGGCGCGCGGTGGCCGAGGCGCTCGACCGGTACGATGACCTCACGGAGAAATGATGAGCCTCGACGATGACATCGCGGCCTGGGCCGCCACCGTCCGCCTGCCCGACGCCGAGGCGGCCGCCATCTTCCAGCGGATCGCCGGGACGCCGGTGCCGTTTCCCCCGTTCTCGCCGCGACTTGACCCGTCCTGGTGGCGGCACTTCACGGCCGATTTCACCGCGCGGATGGTCGCAAGCACCCGTCCGGTACGACAGGCAGCCTGACAGACGCGCGGCTGGGGTCACTCCGGGTTGGTCTCCGGGGTGCGGCGGGCGATGGCGACGGCGGCTATGGCGATCCAGAGGAGTTCCAGGCCGAGGAAGATGCGCTCGTAGAGGCCGCCTGGGGCGTGATGGTGCCTGAGGGCGGCGCCTTGCAGCAGGTAGGCGATCGCGCCGGCTATCGAGATGCCGAGCAGGACGGGGGCGACGGGGCGCCACGCCGGGTCGGACATCATGCTGGCGGAGATCATGATGAGGCCGATCGTGATGCAGGTGAACGCGATGAAGGCCAGCACCAGGTGGACGACGCCGCTGCCGTGCTGCGGGGTGCCCTCGATGTCATCGGCGAAGAACGCGAGCAGGCCGGAGCAGATCGCCCAGGTGACGAGCAGGTACAGGCCGCCGCGGGTGCGGCCCTCCGGGCGGAGGACCCGGTACAGGGCGCCTGCGATGGCCAGGGACAGGGCGCAGCGCAGCAGGAAGTTGATGTCCATGACCCAGTACCACGGGCCGCGGCCGTAGTCGCTTTCCGCGTTGTAGATCAGGCTGTAGCTGGGCCGCAGGAAGGCCAGCAGGATGTCGATGGCCACGTAGACGACGATCCCGGCAAGCGTGAACTGGGCCAGCGGCTTCGCGCGGGACGGGGCCGGGCGCTGCCGCGGCGGCGAGACGGTGGTGTTCATCGGGATCCCCTAGCGGGCGAGTCGCGGGCAGAAAGCGCAACCTGGTTGCATATCTTTAGTATGCTGGTGACATGGCCACGGAGTCAACTGCCCCGTATCGGTTCGGCGACCTGCTCGCACTGACCAGGCAGAGCTGGATCGGCCAGATGACCAGCCGCCTTGAAGGGCTCGGTTATGCCGACTACCGACGCAGTGACGCGGCCGCGTTGCGGATGCTGTGGCTGGGCCCGCTGCCGGTCGGCCGGCTCGGCGAGACCCTGGGCGTGACCAGGCAGGCGGCCAGGAAAGTCGCGGACGCGCTCGAGCAACGGGGCTACGCCACGACCGAACGGGACTCGCGCGACACCCGGCAGCTGAACGTCACCCTCACCCAGTTCGGCCGCGACTACGCCCTCGCCATCATCGCCGTCATCGCCGAACTCAACCGCGAGGTCGCCGCCCGGGTCAGCCCGGACCAGCTCGCCGCGGCGGACGCCGTGCTGCGCGCCGCCCTGTTCGACGACAGCGCCAGGCAGCGAGCCAGCCGGGTGCCACCACCCGCGGGCAACCGCGCGCCGACGGCGCCGTCTTAGCCGGACAGGCCCCTGGCGCGGGCCTTCTCGGCGCAGAGCTGGTCTAGGCGCACCCAGGCTGGGGGCATGGTGGCGGTCCTGGACAGGACCAGGGCCATCGCCACCGGGTCGGCTACCGCCGGGCCTGCCGAGACCTGGTCCAGGCTCACCTGGTGGCGGGCGACCTCGGCGCGGTGGCGTTCGGCGTAGTCGAGCATGGCATCGGCGATCTGGTCCAGCCGGGGGTCGGCGGGGTCCCAGTCGAACGCCTGGTAGTAGTCGCGGTAGACCTGCTGGAATCCGGTGTCGTTGAGGGCGGCGAGCTTGACCTGGGCCCAGTTCCTCGCCTGGTCCGGGAAGCGGGCGGCGAGCAGGATCCAGGCATCCCGCTCGATCCGCATCGCCTGCGGGCTGACGCCGAGGCCGCGGACTATCTCGAACAGCTCGGCGATCTCCGGCGGCACGAACAGCCGGTCCCCCGCGACCAGCTCGGCGACACGGTGGCGCTGGGCCTGCAGCTCGCGGATCCGGGCGGCCATTGCCTTGTCGATCTCGGCCACGGCGGCGGCGAACTCGGCCGGCTCGGCGACCAGCAGCTGCTGGATCCTGGCCAGCGGCACCCCGGCGTCGGCCAGGGCCTTGATCCTTATCAGGTCTATGACCGAGTCGGCGTCGTAGCGGCGGTAGCCCGAGGCGTCCCGGTCCGGCTCGGGCAGCAGGCCGCGCTGGTGGTAGTGCCGGACCGCGCGGATCGTCACCCCCACGTAGTCCGCCAGCTGGCCGATGGTGAGCATCGCTGGCCTCCTTGCCGCGGCGGAGCCGCGCGTCTCTACCGTAGTCACTGGCTGTGGCCGGCGCCGCGGCTGGCGCCGCGGTTGAACAGGGCACGCGAGGACAGGTAGCCGGCCACGCCAAGCCCGGCGCACCAGGCGCACGCGATCGCCGGCTTGTCCCCCGCCGGGGTGCCGAGCAGCAGGCTGCGCAGGGTCTCGATGACGGGGGTGAACGGCTGGTATTCGGCGAACCAGCGCAGCCCGGGCGCCATCGCCTGGGCCGGGACGAAGGTGCTGCCGAGGAAGGGCAGCAGGGCCAGCGGCAGCGGGCTGTTGCTCGCGCCCTGCGGGTTCGGTGACAGCAGCCCGAGGGCCACGGACACCCAGGTGCAGGCGAAGGCGAGCAGCACGACCAGGCCGATCGCGCCCAGCCATCCCGCAGGCCCGGCGGTGGGCCTGAAGCCAACGGCCAGCGCCAGGCCGGTGACGATCACGGCGCCTGCCACGGTCTGGATCACGCTGCCGACCACGTGGCCGGTCAGCACCGAGACCCTGGCGATCGCCATGGTGCGGAACCTGTTGATGATGCCCTCGGTCATGTCCGTGTTGACGGCGACCGCGGTTGAGACCGAGGCAGAGCTCACCGCGAGCACGATGATGCCGGGGGTCAGGTAGTTGATGTAGCCGCCGGTCCCGGTGCCGATGCCGGCGCCTAGCGTGGCCCCGAACGCATAGCGGAACAGCAGCATCATGAAGACGGGGATCAGCAGCACGCCGGCGGTCATGCTCGGGTAGCGCACTACGTGCAGCAGGTTGCGGCGCAGCATGGTGGCCGAGTCGCGGATCGCGTAGGAGCTCATCGTGGTGTTGTCCTTAGTTGCCGTGGCCGGTGAGGGCCAGGAAGACGTCGTCGAGGTCGGGGGTGTGCACGGTCAGCCCGATCGCCTCGATCGCGTGGACGTCGAGCCGGTCGAGCAGCGCGCGCAGCGACTTGGCGCTGCCGTCGCCGGGGATCCGCAGGGTGGGCGTGTCCTCGTCGTTGCCGGGCCCGTCAAGGTTCAGGGCGCGGGCGGCGGCGGCGAGCTCGGCCTGGGTGGCGAACTGCAGCCGGATGTGGGCGCCGGGAACCTGGCGCTTGAGCTCGTCCGCGGTGCCCTCGGCGACGAGCCTGCCGCGGTCCAGCACCGCGATCCGGCCCGCAAGCTGGTCGGCCTCCTCCAGGTACTGCGTGGTCAGCAGGACGGTGGTGCCGGAGGCGACGAGGTCGCGGACGATCTGCCAGACGTCGCGGCGGCTGCGCGGGTCGAGGCCGGTCGTCGGCTCGTCGAGGAACAGGATCCGGGGCCGGATCATCAGCGTCATGGCCAGGTCCAGCCGGCGCCGCATGCCGCCGGAGAAGGTCATGGCCGGCCTGGCTGCCGCTTCGGTCAGCTCGAACCGCTCGAGAAGCTCGGTTGCCCTGCGGCGGCCTTCCTTGCGGTCCAGGTGGGCCAGGTCGGCCATCAGCAGCAGGTTCTCCCGGCCGGTGAGCAGGTTGTCCACGGCGGAGAACTGGCCGGTGACGCCGATCGCGGCGCGGACGGCATCGGGCTCGGTGCGCACGTCGTGGCCGGCCACGCGTACCTCGCCGGCGCTGGCCGGGATGAGCGTGGAGAGGATCTGGACCGTGGTGGTCTTGCCAGCGCCGTTCGGGCCGAGCAGGGCGAAGATCGTGCCCGCGGGGATGGCCAGGTCGATGCCGTCCAGCACGGTCTTGCCGCCGAACGACTTGCGGAGACCGCTGGCCAGGACGGCCAGCGGAGGGTTTTGCTGTGTCATGCACCCATGCTCGAAGGCTGACCCAGGGTCAAGGTCAAGCGGTGATACGGGTTGAGTCCGGAATGAAATGGTGGGGCGGGTGCGGGCAGGTAAGGGGTATGGAGGAGTCCGACGCGGAACTGCAGGCGGGCATGGCGCTGGAGTCTGACGCGGAACTGCTGGCGGCTACGGCGCGGGGGGATGCCGAGGCGTTCGGGCGGTTTTACCGGCGGCACGAGCAGCGGGTGCTCGGTTATGCGATCGCGCGGTGCGCCAATGCCGGTGATGTCGCGGACATGGTCGGCGAGACGTTTCTTGGCGCGCTTGGGTCGGCGGCCCGGTTTCGTGACGACGGCGGGGACGCGATCCCGTGGCTGTTCGGCATCGCGCGCCGGGTGCTGGCGCATCAGCGGCGCTCCTTCGTGCGGCGGCAGCGGCTTGTGCATCGGCTGGAGCGGCTCCCGTCGCTGGACGGCGACGAGGCCGAGGCGGTCGAGGCCGCGATCGACGCCGCCAGGCTGGCGCCGCGGCTGGCCGCCGCGATCGCGAGCCTGCGCCCGAAGGACCGGGAACTGCTCCGGCTCGTCGGCGGCGACGGGCTGTCCCCGGCACAGGCGGGGGCGGTGCTGGGGATGAACGCCAACACTGCCCGCATCCGGCTGTCCCGCGCCCGCGCCCGGGTGCAGGGCCTGCTGGCCGACGCCGAGGGCCAGTCCCCTTCCGACCAGCACCAGGAGGTGCCCCATGCTCAGCTGTGATGACCGCCCGGCCCCGCCCGCGATCCCGCGCTTCAGCCGGGACATGCGCAGCGCACTGGAAGCCGCCGCCAGGGACGGCTCACCCGGACGGCAGGCACCGGCCCGGGCCGCCGGGCTCGGCAGGCGCGCCGCCGTGGGTCTCGCGGTGGCGGCGGTCGCGGTGGCCGCCGGCGTCGGCATCGACCAGGCCGTCGGCCACGGGCCCTCGACGACAAGCGCGCGCTCGACCGGCCACGTCGTTCACATCCGTACCGCCGCGTTCATGGTGGACACCAATGCCGGCGGCACCGTTACCGTTACCTTGCTGCACGATCACGCCTTCGTCGATCCGGGCGCGCTGCGTAACGCGCTCGCCGAGGCTGGCGTGCCCGCGCTCGTCACGGCCGGCAAGGCCTGCTACCTGCCGCACCACCCGACCGCCGTGCTGCCGATGGTCCTGTCGGGTCGGCCGCACCAAGCGAACGGGAACACCGTCATGACCATTATCCCGGCGGCAATCCCGGCGGGCTCGGAGTTGAGCATCGGCTACTTCCAGGTCTCCGGCGGAAACGGCCTCCTCGTCACCGTCGTGCCGGACAACGCATCGCTCACCTGCACCGCGACGGCTCCGTACGCGCCCGCTCCGCGGCGCTGATCCGCCGGGACGCGGCTTGCCACCGATTCTGGGTAACCTGCGATGAGCAGTCATGACCTGTCGTGACGGAGGGGCAGATGAATCGGTTGCACCGCATTGGCGACCTCGTGGCCGACCGGTTGCTCGGCTTGCCGTCGAGGGCGGTGCCGTATCTCGTGCGGCGCGATGTCGGGGTGCCGATGCCGGACGGCGCGGTGCTGCTCGGCGAGCATTACCGGCCGGCCGGCGCGGACGGGCCGCTGCCCGTGGTGCTTATCCGCTCGCCGTACGGGCGGGCGGGGCTGTCTGGGCTGCTATACGCCGCGCCGCTTGCGCGACGCGGCTTTCAGGTGTTCATCCAGAGCACGCGAGGGACGTTCGGCTCCGGCGGGCTGTTCCGGCCGTTCACGACCGAGCGGGAGGACGGCCTTGCCACCGTGGCGTGGCTGCGCGAACAGCCGTGGTGCGACGGGCGGGTGTCGATGACCGGGGCGAGCTACCTGGGGCACACGCAGTGGGCGGTCGCGCCGTACGCCGAGCCGCCGCTGGTCTCGGTGTCGCTGAACATCACTACCGCGACGTTCAGCGCCGCCTTCTACCAGCACGGCGTGCCGAGCCTGCAGAACTCGCTGAACTGGGTCGGGCTGATCGGCAGGCAGGAACGCAGCCCGCTCGCGGCCGTCCCCGGCCCGCGCCAGATGGCCAGGATGAAACGGGCGCTGCGGAAGGTCCCGCTGCAGGCCGCCGACGTGGACGTGGCGGGGACTCCGATGGCGTTCTGGCGGGACTTCACCGGGCACGCCACCCCGGGCGATGAGTTCTGGGCGAGCGCCGATCATGGCCACGCGGACCTGACCCGGCTGCCGCCGGTCAGCATGGTGAGCGGATGGTGGGATCTGTTCGTGCCGCTGCAACTGCGCGACTACGCGGCGATCGTGGCGGCGGGCGGCACGGCGCGGATCCTCGTCGGGCCCTGGCTGCACGCCGAGCCCGCCGAGATCAGGGCGATCACCCAGCAGGACGTCGCCTGGCTCGAGCACAGCCTGAACGGCGGCCCGCCGCCGCAGGGACCGCCGGTCCGGGTCTTCCTGCAGCGGGCGGGCAGCTGGCTGGACTTCGACGAGTGGCCGCCAGCTGCCTCCGTCGCCACCCCCTGGTACCTGCGCGCCGCCGGCCGCCTGGCGCCTGACGCGGAGCCAGGTGACGCCGCGCCTGACACGTTCGTCTACGACCCGGCTGACCCGACGCCGTCGGCGGGCGGGCCGCTGCTGCAGCCGCCGGGCAAGCAGGTGGACAACCGGGCGATCGAGGCCAGGCCGGACGTGCTGACCTACACGAGCGAGCCGCTTGCGGCCGACCTGGACCTGGTGGGCCCCGTCAGCGCGCGGATCTTCGTCCGCACCGGCCGGCGGCACGCCGACGTGTTCGTCCGAGTCTGCGACGTGGACCCCGAGGGCGTCTCCCGCAACATCGTGGACGGCATCCGGCGGCTGAGCCCGCAGACCGTGCCGGCCGCCGACGTCACGGCCGGCGAGGACGGCGTCCTGGCGGTGGAGATCGAGCTCTACCCGACCGGCTACCGGGTCCTGGCGGGGCACCGGATCCGCGTGCAGGTCAGCGGCGGCGCGTTCCCCAGGTTCGCGCGCAACTTCGGCACCGGAGAGCCGTTCGCCACCGCGACGAGGGCGGTGCGCTGCCGGTTCGAGATCTACCACGACGCCAGGCACCCCGCGTGCGTGCTGCTACCTGTGCTGCCCGGCTCCTGATCCAGCAGGCCGTCGGGAACTGAGCTGCCAGGGTCAGGTTGCCGCCGCGGTGGCATCGACGTACAATTTCCTGTACGTATGATAGCCCGAGAGGAGGCGAGCCCGTGAAGACCATGACCTACTCCGAGTCTCGCGCGCACTACGCAGAGACCCTCAACGCCGTCGTCGACGACCGCGAGGAAGTCGTCATCACCCGGGCCGGCCATGAGCCGGTGGTGATCGTCGCACTGTCCGAGTACGAGTCGCTCAAGGAGACCGCCTACCTGCTCCGCAGCCCGGAGAACGCCCGGCGACTGCTGGCCTCGATCGACCGGCTCGAACACGGCGGCGGCATCGAGCGGGACCTGCAGGAGTGAAGCTCGTCTGGGACGAGACCGCCTGGCAGGACTACGTCTGGTGGCAGCAGCAGGACCGCAAGGTCCTGAAGCGGATCAACACGCTGATCACCGACATCCAGCGTCACGGCAACGAGGGAATGGGCAAGCCCGAGCCGCTCAAGCACGGCTTCCAGGGCTACTGGTCCCGCCGCATCACCGACGAGCACCGCCTCGTCTACAAGGTCATCGAAGACGAGATCCGGATAGCCGCCTGCCGGTACCACTACGAGCGCTAACCTCCGGTGATGACGGATGAGGCTACCGGCCGGCTCCTCGGCCGTTTCGTCGATGCCGTCCAGCCTGTCTTGCCGCTGGTCTCGGTGTGGGCACACGGGTCACTGGCCGGAGGTGACTACCAGCCGGGACGCAGCGACCTCGACCTTATCGCGATCGTGAGCCGGCCGTGCACGGCAGCGGAGGAACGACAGCTCGGGGAGGTGCACGA
>Ga0209693_10000242_pt1 | contig 21284 bp, 18 predicted proteins | sample HubBroMetageWRM3_FD_188345 | JGI IMG/M metagenome (GOLD analysis project Ga0209693, IMG submission 188345) | Warmed soil microbial communities from the Hubbard Brook experimental Forest, New Hampshire - Hubbard Brook CCASE Soil Metagenome WRM 3... | ecosystem: Environmental > Terrestrial > Soil... | reverse complement strand
TGGAAAACCTTGCACGCGCGGAGGATCCGTTTCTCGAGGGTTATACGTCACTGGGTTTTCTAGCCGGGCGGACGGCCGAAATCGACCTGAGCTTGCTAGTCACCGGGGTGACTTATCGCTATCCGGGGATGCTGGCCAAGGCGGTCACCACGCTGGACGTGCTGTCCGGGGGCCGGTCGATGTTCGGCATCGGCGCGGCGTGGTACGACCGTGAACACACCGCCCTCGGCTTTCCGTATCCGCCGCTGAGCACACGCTTCGAGATGCTCGAAGAGACGCTGCAGATCTGCCTTCAGATGTGGAGCGACGACAACGGACGGTACAACGGCAAGCACTATCAGCTGGCCGAGACAATCTGTGAGCCGCAACCGATTCGGCGGCCGCCGATCCTGATCGGCGGCGACGGCGAGAAGAAGACCTTACGGCTTGTCGCGCAGTATGCCGACATCTGGAACAGCACGACAACAGAAGTCGACCAACTCGAGCACAAGATCGACGTGCTGAACCGCCATTGCGACGCGGTGGGCCGAGACCCCGGTGAAATTCGCAAGACCGTTGGCTTTCTGGTCGACCCATTCGAGGACACCGACGGATACCTGAAGACCACCGAACGCTTCGCCGAGCTGGGCGTCGAGATGATCAACGTCGGTCCGTTCCCGGGAAACCCCGACCCCGTCGGTTTCATCCGCCGCCTCGGCGACGAATTGATACCCAGGCTCGCCCAGATCGCCTGAGATAGCCGGGGTTATGAAGGGTAGCGCGTATAACACGCGTCCATGTTGCCGGTGACGCCGCCGCGGAACGCCGCTATCCGGGTGAAACCGGCTGGCACACTGATACCGTCGGCGTCGCTGGCGACCATGCGGTTGGTGAGCAGCCCGGCAACGGCCTCGTCAAGATCACCCGCGGTCAGCAAAAGTTGCTTCCCGGAGGGCAGGTCGATGGGTTCAGCCATCTTGCGGTGCGCAACACCGGTCAGGCACGCGGTTCTCAGTGCGGTCCAAGGGCTTTGCATCGGTAGGCCGCGTTCGTGCTGCACCGCAAGCGCGTATCTCGACATCACCACCGACAGTGCGGTGTCATCACCTTGCGGCAGGCTGTGTTCCTTTTCATCGGCGAACTTCCCCATCGCGGCCAGCGCAGGCAAGTCGACGACGATGGTGTTGGTGGCCGGACAGTAAGACGCCGGCGGGCTGGGCTTGACAGCGGGGCAATTGGCCGGCTGGTATGACAACGTTGGTGCTTGCTTGGGCGAGAAGACCTTTCCCATGAGTTCCATCAGCGTCGACAAGGTGTCTTGGTTGATACGAACCTCACCGGGCTCCGGGCCCCCGCTGGAATCGGCCCGCATGGTTGTGGGCAGGTCACCGCGACGCTGCTCGATTTCGTGTTTGTTGATCCCCGCGCACGCCGAGGCACCTTCGATGAAGCCCATCTGGAAGGCACTGACCCGATCCAGGGCCGACCCGTGTTCGTCGTCGTTCGCGGTATCGGTGTCCAGCACTGGGTCTCGGGTGGTGATGATCCCGGCGAGCACATGGTCGAGCCCGTCAGCGGTGCTCAGCGTAAAGCGCGGCGACTTGCCGTCGGCCACCCAATACAGATAGACGCCGGCGAAACAATCAGCCTGCTGCTCGCGGACGATGGTGGGGTCTTTCCTGGTCACAGTTTTCGCCATCGCCTGCAGAGCGTGCCCGAATTCGTGTGCTAACACACCAGTGACGGACATGGGCCCGAAATACTTGACCGCAACTGCCATGAACACTCCACGGTCCCAGGCGATCAAGTTGCACCGCGAGGTGAAAAAGGCGTTAACGAGCTTGTAGGTCACGCTGTGGCACACGATCGGACTGTTGCGATCATTGGAGTCGTAGGAAACCAGCTTGCCAACGGGAGTGAAAGTTCCTTTCAACGATTGGCTGTACACCCCCTTCCAGTACTCCTCGATGTCGTTGACCGACAACAACGACAACTTGTCGATGGCCCCGTTGTCGGTGTTGACCACCGTTCCGGTGAGGCTGGGTGCGTTAGCGCGGATTCCGCTTGGACCGTTGGTTGCGGGCAATCCCCCCACCCGGAACGGGTCGTTGAGCATCGACAGCGCCCGTCCGTCGATGAACGTGGTACACCCTGCGACCACGAGCACCGCTGCAGCCAAGGCGATCACGGCCCGCAGCGGTGCTGCCGCCCTGCGAGCGGAAGTACCCGATGACTGACGTCGATTTCGCGCGCCGATATCCATGACCAACCCCGTCCCGACCGGCCTGACCAAAGGGACCTCATTCTGCATCCGTTGGTTTACGGCCATGGCACATCGAATGCTGCAGCTAAGCACAAATGACCGAAGCAGGTCTAGCGCGGCCCCGGCCCGACCGCCCCAGAGTCGTGCCTGCATCGTGGTTTTCGGTAGCAACGCCGCGCCCAGCAAACGGATCATGACTTGGTGAGCGCGTGCCGCGTGCGGTCGTCTACGGCCGGCACCCCGTTGTGCCCGGCGAGGTCCTGCGAATACAGAGCAACCGCGTAGGCGACGCCGCCACCGTTGATGCCCAGCGAGGTGCGGTCGACGTGGTCGAGAGTGTCGGATTTCTGGTGATAGTTGGGATCGAACGGTTCGTTGGCCGCCCCGCCCCACAGCTTGGCCTGCTCGTCGGACTTCTTGGCCTCCGCGCCGGAGAACAGGCCGCCTGCCGGGATACCGGCCAGGGTGAAGCCGTCGTAGTCAGAGCGACCGTCGAACGAGGTGTCCTGCGCGGTCTTGCCGGCCGCCTTCAGATAAGCGACCAGCGTTCGCTCGATGCCGGCCGAGCCTTCCGGCACCACCGGCTTGCCACGGGTGTCGGAGGGCAGCGATTGATCTCCGTCATAGGTGAAGTAGCCGGGATTGGGTGACGCGATCATGTCGAAGTTCAGGTACAGTGCAATGTCTTTGAGCCCGGGGAGGTTCAGAGACTCGACATAGTTCCGCGACCCGATCAGCCCGAGTTCCTCTGCACCCCAGAAGCCGAACCGTACCGCATTATGCACTTGCGGTGAGTTCCCCAGCTGCACTGCGGTTTCCAAAACCGCGGCAACTCCAGACCCGTCGTCGTTGATGCCTGGTCCGGCGAGCACGCTGTCCAAGTGCGCGCCTGCCATCACCACATCATTGGGCGACCCCGTCTTGGTTTGCGCGACGACGTTGCGGGCTTTGAAACTCTGGGTGCTCGCGTTGACCTTGATGGTGGTCGGCTCGGGCTGCGCGCGCAGCTGCGCGCCGATGGACTTGGTCACGCTCACCACCGGGATCTTGACGACGGTGTTCGCCCCCAGCGTGCCGCCCATCTGCTGCTCGTCGACATTGTCGGCGACGATCATCGCCAGGGCGCCGCGCTGCGCGGCGGCATCCTCCTTCTGAGCGAACGGGCAGCTGCCGCGGTCGGTCAGCACCACCGCACCCTGCACCGCGAGCCTGTCGTAGTCGGCGGCCGTGCACCCCGGGCTCTCGCCCGTGGGCGTGGCCACCAGTGGGCCGGTCACCCCGTCCGACCCGGTGCCGAGGCTGTACTCCAGCGCACGTGCCTCCACAGTTGTGCTGCCCAGGGTCACCGACCCCTTGTCGGCATGAAAGACCCGGGCTGAAAACTCTGGTGTTTGCACATCAAAACCGCTGTTGCGCAACGTATTAACCACGTAGTCGACGCTGGCTTGGTAGCCGGGGGTGCCCACCGCGCGAGTGCCGTTATTCGCGTTGGCGATGTCCTGCAGTTTCGACAGGTGTGCCATCATGGCGTCGGTGCTGACCCGGTTACGCAACACGGCGGCGAAATCGGTTGCGGCAAGGTTGCCGGCCGCCTGCTGCGACGACCGATGGAAGCAGCCGGTCAGAAAAACGATGACGGCAATTACGGCAAGCAGTGCCGAGATCGTCCTTGATTTGTTGGCCATCTCGCCCAAGGGTAGACCGCGTCGCTCCGATTGGTCGTCGCACCTGAGCCCTGCTGCGCGGCTGCGACTTCCGAGCCAGCGAAAAAATCAGACGTACAACGCGTTGAACGGCGCAAATGGGATGTTGCGCAACACAAACCAAGCCACCACCAACGACAGCGTCACCATCGCAGACCACCGATGGTGTTGCCAGCTCCCAATTCGTCGACCGACCAGGCGGCCGTAGGTCCAAGCCAGGTACGCCCACACCAACAGCACCAGAGCCGCCAGACCGAGGGCGTTGAATTTGGCGGCGGCCGGCAGATTGCCGTGCATGAGGCAATACAACATACGCAAACTGCCGCACCCCGGGCAGTCGATGCCCAGCAGAGCCTTGGTAGGGCATACCGGCAGCGGGCCATTCGGGGTGGTCGGATCACCCACCCAGACGGCGGCGCACACCAAAGTGGTGGACGCCGCCACCAGCAGCGGCGCACCCAATCTCAGCAGCGTCGACCCTTGACGGCTGACCATGAGTGCAATCCGTGCCTAGTAGTACAAGGCCGCAAGCGCCGCGTTCGTGTCCTGGTTCAGGCCACCGGCCGCCATCAAGATCCCGTAGATGACGAATACGACAACACCGATGATGGCCGACCAGAGCGCGAACTTCTTGGCACTGTCGGCGGCCGCCTGCGCCTCAGCGTAACGGCCCTGTGCCCACAGTCCATTGACCTGGCTGGACTTGACGATAGCCACGATTCCCAGGGGAAGGCAGCAGAACAGCGTCACCAAGATGGACCACACCAAGTAGTTGTTCGGCGCTTGACCGGCGGGTTGCTGCGGCGGGTAACCGGGCGGCGGGTACCCGGGCGGCGGCGGTGCAGTCATGGATTCTCCACTCAAGAGAAGTTAGCTGGCGTAAAGCGTGCTTACCCTACCCGAGAGGCGCCGCGAGGGCCACCAATGCGAAAATCCCGCTTCGGGCGTTATCAGTGCATCGTCACGGCCTACCCCGCCGGCAAACATCGGCGGCTAACGAAACATATTGACTGTCTTCAGCTTTCAGAAGCATAAGATGGCGGGCCACTGTCGGGGTTGTCGCGCCACCGCATCGAGGCACAGTTCAAATCCCCTTCATGGCGGAGCAGCTCCGTCAGCCTGCCCGAGCCGAGTTTGACGCCCAGACACAGAGCAGAATGTGTTGCATTGGCCGAACATGCACGACAGCAAATACACTCCGGATGTCAGCGCAGCTGCACCATCGGTCCGACAAACCGTAAGGAGTCGAAGGATGTCTCACCTCAGCAACGCGTTGCGGGCCGCGGCGGCTGCAGCGCTGACGGGCAGTTTTTCCTGGCTGGGTTCTGTCACCGCGACCGCAGACCCCAACACCGGCAGTTCGTCAGATATGAACACCCTCGCCGCCTCGCTGTCGAAGGGCTACGGCCTCAACAACTGCACCGCCCAGAACCTGATCACTGGCCAACTGGCTGCGCTCACGTGCGGACAGAGTCCCGACCCCAGCGGACCCGTTCAAGCCAAGTACATCCTCTTCAGCACTGGCGACGATTTGACCGGCACGTTTAAAGCAAGCATCAAAGACGACACGCTGACCGCTTGCGGGGACAGCGGCCAATCACCAACCACATGGCATCAGGGCACCGCCGCCAACGCGGGATCGGTGGCGTGCGGGACCTACCAGAACGGTGCCGAGGTCATCTGGACCACGGACGCCAAAAACATATTGAGCTACATCCGTGCATCCAACAACGATGTCCCCGCGCTCTACCAGTGGTGGCGCACCAACGGCTGACCCGCACGGTTGGGCTACACCTGCGCTAACACCGGTTCCGCCACCGCGCGCATCCCGGCACCCTTGGGGTGCGAGGCCCGATGCCGAGGCCGGCGGCCATCGAACTACCAAGTGCGACATATCGGTTCATTGGGGCGGACTGGATGCCTGCGCCCAGAAACGTTTTGGGATCCGCCCGGCCCGGCGCGCCAGATAGCCGGCGGTGACCGCAGCGGCCATCGCGGCGGCCATGGCCGGCGGGTCGGCGGCCCGGGTCACTGCGGTGGCCAACAGCACAGCGTCGCAACCCAACTCCATCGCCAGCGCGGCGTCGCTCGCGGTACCGATGCCTGCGTCGAGCACCACCGGGACGCCGGCCTGGGCGACGATCATCTCTATGTTGTGTGGGTTGGTGATGCCAAGGCCGGTACCGATCGGAGAGCCCAGCGGCATCACCGCCGCGCAACCGGTGTCCTCCAGCCGGCGAGCCAGCACCGGGTCGTCGTTGGTGTAGGGCAGGACGACGAACCTGTCATCGACCAATTGCTCTGCCGCCCGGACCAACTCGATCGCATCGGGCAGCAGGGTCCGTTCGTCGGCGATCACCTCGAGCTTGACCCAATTGGTGTTCAGTGCCTCGCGGGCCAGCTGTGCGGTCAGCACCGCCTCGGCGGCCGTGCGGCACCCCGCCGTATTGGGCAACGGCGTGATGCCAAGCCGGTTGAGCAGGTCGAGCAATCCCGTTCCGCCCTCGGCGTCGACCCGGCGGATCGCGACGGTGGTCAGCTCGGTGCCCGACGCGATCAGCGCCTCTTCCAGCACCGCCAGATTGGTCGCTCCCCCCGTACCCATGATGAGCCGCGATGCGAAGCTGCGGTCCGCGATCGTCAGTTTGAGATCAACCACCTTGCACCGCCGTCACCACCTCGAGTCGTACCGGGGATCCGTGAAGCCCAGAAAGCTCAGCAAGCTTTGTCGCCCAGCCGGATCGAGGCAGCACTGAGAAGTCCAACGCTACGGCCACGCCCCGGTCCGGGAAACCCAGCGACTCCAGCAGCCCGGCGACAGTGGTCTGCTCGTCGACCTCGACCTGTTGCTTGTTGACAACGACGATCATCAGTGGGCTCCCACTGGAACGAGTTCGGAAACAATCTGTTCGGCGGTCCACGGCGCCAGCAGAAATCCTGATCGGCCGTGGCCGGCGGCAACCAACGTCCGTTCGTCCAGGCGTTGTACCAGCGGCAGATTATCCGGCGTCATCGGGCGTAGCCCGGCGGCGCACTCGGCCAGCTCGTACTCACCCAGCGCCGGCAGCACCGCACAGGCGTCATCAAGCAGGTCGCGCACCCCGGACACGACCGGTGCCGTGTCGCGGCCGTGTTCGTACTGGGTCGCACCGACGACCACCCCGTCCGCACGCGGAACCAGATACACCTGTCGGCCGTGCACCCGGGCCCGAATCACCCTCTGCAGCAACGGCATACAACCTTTTCGCCAGCGCAGACGCAGCACTTCGCCCTTCACCGGGCGTACCGGCAGGCCCGGCCACAACGTGGGTGCGTCAATGCCGTTCGCGATCACTACCGCGTCGCCCTCGACCTGAGAGAGGTCGTTGACCGGCGCCGCCCATCGAACTCCGAGACGCTCGCAGGCCATCCACAGCGCGTCGAGGACCGCGCGGTTGTCCACCGCCAGTTCGGTGGGCGCTCGAAACCCATGCCGGATGCCTTGTGCCAGCAGGGGCTCGACGTCGCGGGCGGCCGGCTCCCAGATCACCGGGTGTCCCTGCGTCGACAACCAATCCGCAACGGTGCGCAGGTCGGCGGCATCGGCCTGGTCGACGGCCACCACCAGCGACTCACGGGCGGTGATCACCTCCGGCGGCAGCCCGTCGGTGAAGCCGCCCTCGCGCCACAGCCGTAGCGACTCCAGGCCCAGCCGCAGCAACTGCTCTTCACCGGGCCAGCCTTCGCTGTGTGGGGCCAGCATGCCGCCGGCGACCCAGGACGCACCTCGATCGCCGGTGCGGTGTAGCCGCACGGACCAGCCCGCCTGCGCCGCCCGGCGCGCCACCGACAACCCGATGACACCGCCGCCGATGACAGCCAAAGATCCCGTCGTCGCGCCCGTCAGGCCCGTCGGGCCTGACGATCCTGTCCCCATCTTGGCCTCCCTTCGCCGGCATGATCCGGATCAGGTGTGACGGTAAGGGCAGGTCCAGTCGTACTGGCTGTGCCCACTCTCAGCCCCGCAGCTGTTGCCCGGGACTCCCGTGTCTTATTCCTTCAGGGTTCTACGCTAGCGCGCTAACGTCGCGGTGTGCACCAGCGACCTCCCCTGCCCTCCCAACAAGTCGCGGCCCGTCTGGCCGCAGCGAAGCTTTATCTGTGCACTGACGCGCGGCGTGAACGCGGCGACTTGGCCCAGTTCGCCGACGCCGTGCTGGCCGGCGGAGTGGACATCATCCAGCTGCGCGACAAGGGTTCGGCAGGTGAGCAGCGGTTCGGCCCGCTCGAGGTGGCCGAAGAGCTGGCGGCGCTGGAGATCATTGCCGACGCCGCCCGCCGGCATGGCGCCCTGTTCGCGGTCAACGACCGTGCCGATATCGCGCGCGCGGCCGGCGCCGATGCGCTGCATCTGGGGCAGGGCGACCTGCCGCTCGGCGTGGCGCGAGGAATCGTCGCACCGGGCACCCTGATCGGCCTGTCCACGCATGACCCGGACCAGGTTGTCGCGGCTGCTGCCGACGCGGACGCCGACTATTTCTGCGTCGGCCCCTGCTGGCCCACCCCGACCAAACCGGGCCGCGCGGCGCCGGGCCTGCCGCTGGTACGGACCGCCGCCAAACTCGGCACTGGCAAACCCTGGTTCGCGATCGGCGGGATCGACGCGGACCGGCTGCCCGATGTACTCGACGCCGGCGCTCGACGGATCGTGGTGGTGCGTGCTGTCACCGCGGCCGACGACCCGCGGGCCGCGGCCAAACACCTCAAGTCGGCGCTTGCAGCAGCGAGCTGACCCGACGACTCAGCTGTGACGGCGCCTGATCCGCGTCGCCGGGCATGCACCAGACGAAAACTCCGGCATCGACCTCCATGGTGCGTGGCAAGCGCTGCCGCCGTTCGTCACCATCGCCCAATGGAACCAGCGCCGGGGCCGTCCGCAGCCGTTGCCAGCTGGCGGCGAAGCCGGGATGCAACGGCAGCTCGGCAACCTCGTCCTCACCAACCCAGCGCAGCTCTGTGCTTTCCCGGTTGGGCACGGTATGCAGCAACTCGCCGGCATCGGCGACGACGGTGGTGTAGGTCCAGCGCACACCGCTGACCCCGGCCACCTCGGCCGTGACCACCGTCGCCCGCACGGTGAGTCGCTCGGCCGCCAGGCCGGCCTCTTCGCGCGCTTCGCGCACGGCGGTCTCCTCAGCGGACTCGTGGCTGTCTCTGGCACCGCCCGGCAAACTCCAGGTGCCGCCCTGATGGCTCCACACCGCCCGATGCTGAAGTAGAACCGCGGGGGTACCGTCGGGCTGCGGGGCCCGTAGCAACAGACCGGCTGCGCCATAGCGACCCCAATAGTGAGCGCCGCTGTCGGATATCACCCATCCGTCACCGTCGCCATGCACGAGTTCAGGATAGGCGGGCTCGATCCAGAACGAACAAGACAGAACCGGGGAATTGGGTCGGCCTCCCCCCATCGGCCGGGACATTCTCTTAGAATTCGCTTATACAGGTTTGCGCGATGGCCGAGAGATGAGGTCCGAACAGACGTGACGGTTGAGCTCGCACACCCGTCGACCGAACCGCTGGGGTCGCCGTCGCCGGCCGAACCGGCTCATCCCCGATGGTGGTTCGTCTCGACGACGCCGGGCCGCATCTTGACCATCGGCATTGTTCTGGCGGCTCTGGGCGTCAGCAGCGCGTTCGCCACCTCGACGACCATCAACCACCGGCAGCAGGTGCTGACGACGGTGCTCAACCACACCGAGCCGCTGTCTTTCGCCGCTGGGCGGCTCTACACCACGCTGTCCGTGGCCGACGCCGCGGCGGCCACCGCGTTCATCGCCGAGGCTGAACCGCGCCCGGTCCGGTTGCGCTACGAGCAGGCCATCACCGATGCCGCGGTGGCCGTGACCAGGGCGTCCAGCGGGCTGGCCGATGAACCGTTGGTGCAGTTGCTGGGCAAGATCAACGCCGAACTGGCTGTCTATACCGGGTTGATCGAGATCGCGCGGACCAACAACCGGGAAGGCAACCCCGTCGGGTCGTCGTACCTGTCGGAGGCATCAGGGCTCATGCAGTCGACGATCCTGCCCGACGCGGCGCAGCTCTACCAGGCGACCTCGCAGCGGGTGGACACCGAGACCACCGCCTCTACTCAAATCCCGGCTCCGGTGATCCTGGTCGTGTTGACCACCGTCGTCTTCGGTGCGTTCTCCCATCGCTGGCTGGCCCGGCACACCAGGCGCCGAATCAACCCGGGTCTGGTCGTGGGCGCACTCGCTATTCTGGTCATGGTGGTGTGGGTCGGAATTGCGCTGACAATCTCCACGACCGCAAGTCGGAGCGCCAAAGTCACCGCCGCCGAGTCACTGAGGATAGTTACCGGCGTTGCGATCACCGCCCAGCAGGCACGAGCCGACGAAACGCTGTCACTGATCCGGCGCGGCGATGAAGACATCCGCAAGCAGTCCTTCTACCAGCGCATCGACTCCATGCACCAACAGCTCGACCAATACATGGCCCGCAGCGACGCCGTCGACAAGCCTGACCTGGAAGGCGCCGACAAGTTGCTGCTCCGCTGGCGGCAGGCCAACGACCGGCTCAACTCCTACATCTCGGTGGGCAACTATCGAGCCGCCACCCAGGTCGCGCTGGGCAGCGATGAGGGCGACTCCACCCCCGCGTTCGACAAGCTCGAAGATGAATTGGGCAAGGCCATGGACCAAAGCCGCATTCACCTGCGCAACGACGTCCTCAACGCGCGCAGCGGGCTGTCCGGCGCACAAGTCGGCGGCGTAGTGCTCAGCCTCGGCGCGGCCATCGCGGTCGCCCTCGGCCTGTGGCCCCGGCTGAAAGAGTATCGGTGATGGCGCGCCTGCCCAGGGGGGTGTGCAGCGCGCTCGCCACGGCGATCACCGCGATGACACTGGCGGGTTGCGGCCATACGGAGTCGCTGACGGCGGCGACGGTTCCGACGCTACCGCCGCCCACACCTCTGGGCATGGAGCAGATGCCACCGGAGTCCCCGTTGCCGTCGGACAACTCAGATCAGGACTGCGACCCGACCGTCAGCCTGCGCCCCTTCGCCACCAAGGCCGAGGCCGACGCGGCGGTGGCCGATATCCGCGCCCGCGGCAGGCTGATCGTCGGGTTGGACATCGGCAGCAACCTGTTCAGCTTCCGCGACCCGATCACCGGCGAGATCACCGGATTCGACGTCGACATCGCCGGCGAGATCGCGCGCGACATCTTCGGCGACACATCGCATGTCGAGTACCGGATCCTGTCATCTGAAGAGCGCATAACCGCGCTGCAGCACTCGGAGGTCGACGTCGTCGTCAAGACCATGACCATCACCTGCGACCGGCGCAAGCAGGTGAACTTCTCCACTGTCTACCTCGATGCCAGCCAGCGCATCCTGGCCCCGCGTGACTCGCCGATCCTCAAGGCTTCCGACCTGTCCGGCAAGCGGGTCTGCGTGGCCAGGGGCACCACATCGCTGCACCGGATCCGGGAGATCGCACCGCCACCCGCCATCGTGTCGGTAGTGAACTGGGCTGACTGCCTGGTGGCGATGCAACAGCGGCAGATCGACGCCGTCAGCACCGACGACTCGATCCTGGCCGGGCTGGTCTCAGAAGACCCCTATTTGCACATCGTCGGACCCAACATGGCCACGCAGCCCTACGGCATCGGGATCAACCTGAACAACACCGCGTTGGTCCGGTTCGTCAACGGCACGCTCGAACGCATCCGCCGGGACGGCACATGGAACACGTTGTACCGCAAGTGGTTGACGGTCCTCGGCCCAGCGCCTGCCCCGCCCACGCCCAGGTATGTGGACTGATGTCCGAGCTGGAAAAAGAGCCTGGCAAGGACTCCGAAAAAGGCGCCGCGCAGGACGTGGACCCAGGCACGCGGCCGGCGGACACCCAGAGCGGCGCGGTAACCGGGCCGCGGCCACAGGCCACCGAGGCGCTGTTCCGCCCGGATTTCGACGATGACGATGACTTGCCGATCATCTCTGGCGGCAGCATGGACACCGAACCGCAAGAACGGATGACGGTGGCGACGCGGGTGCTCCCGCCGGTCAGACACCTCGGCGGCGGCCTGGTTGAGATCCCCCGGGTGCGGGATATCGACCCCCTTGAGGCCCTCATGACCAATCCGGTGGTGCCGGAGTCCAAGCGGTTCTGCTGGAACTGCGGGAAGCCGGTCGGCCGGTCCAGCTCGGAGGGCAGAGGGTCGTCGGAGGGCTGGTGCCCATTCTGCGGCAGTCCGTATTCATTTCTGCCCCAGCTGAATGCCGGAGACAGGGTGGCCGGCCAGTATGAGGTCAAGGGCTGCATCGCGCACGGCGGGTTGGGCTGGGTCTACCTGGCGGTCGACCACAACGTCAACGACCGCCCGGTGGTGCTCAAGGGTCTGGTCCACTCCGGCGATGCCGAGGCGCAGGCGATCGCGATGGCCGAACGGCAGTTCCTGGCCGAGGTGGTGCACCCGCAGATCGTGCAGATCTTCAACTTTGTCGAGCACGAGGACCGGCACGGGGATCCGGTCGGCTACATCGTCATGGAGTACATCGGGGGGCAATCGCTCAAGCAGGGCCTCAAAAAGGGCACAGACGAGAAGTTGCCGGTCGCCGAGGCCATCGCCTACCTGCTGGAAATCCTGCCCGCACTCAGCTATCTGCACACCCTCGGCCTGGTCTACAACGACCTGAAGCCGGAAAACATCATGCTCACCGAGGAGCAACTCAAGCTGATCGACCTCGGCGCGGTATCGCGGGTCAACTCATTCGGCTACCTGTACGGGACACCCGGCTTCCAGGCGCCAGAGATCGTACGGACCGGCCCCACGGTGGCCACCGACATCTACACCGTGGGACGCACGCTCGCGGCGCTCACCTTGAACCTGCGCACCCACAATGGCCGCTACGTGAACGGGCTGCCCGAAGACGACCCGGTCCTGATGACCTACGACTCTTTCGCCCGGTTGCTGCGCCGCGCCACCGACCCTGACCCACGGCGCCGGTTCACCACCACCGAGGAGATGTCCGCCCAATTGATGGGGGTTTTGCGCGAGGTAGTCGCCCAGGACACCGGGGTGGCGCGGCCCGGGCTGTCGACGATCTTCAGCCCAAGCCGTTCGACATTCGGAGTGGACCTGCTGGTCGCGCACACCGACGTGTATCTGGACGGCCAGGTGCATTCGGAGAAGCTGACCGCCAGGGAGATCGTGACCGCGCTGCCGGTACCGCTGGTCGATCCGACCGACGTCGCCGCCTCGGTGCTGCAGGCAACGGTGCTCTCCCAGCCGGTGCAGACGCTGGACTCGCTGCGCGCTGCCCGCCACGGTGTGCTCGACGCGGACGGTCTCGACGTATCCGAGTCAATCGAGCTGCCGCTGATGGAAGTCCGGGCGCTGTTGGACTTGGGTGATGTGGCCAAGGCCACCCGCAAAATCGACGACCTCGCCGACCGGGTCGGCTGGCGATGGCGGTTGGTCTGGTATCGAGCCGTCGCTGAGCTGCTCTCCGGCGACTACGACTCGGCCATCAAACATTTCACCGAGCTGCTCGACACGTTCCCCGGCGAGCTCGCGCCGAAACTGGCGCTGGCCGCCACCGCCGAGCTGGCCGGCTACACCGACGAGCGCAAGTTCTACCAGACGGTCTGGAGCACCAACGACGGCGTGATCTCAGCGGCCTTCGGACTGGCCAGATCGCTTTCGGCGCAAGGCGATCGAGGTGGCGCGGTGCGCACCCTCGATGAAGTGCCGGCCGCCTCCCGGCATTTCACCACCGCGCGCCTGACCAGTGCGGTTACGCTGATGTCCGGTCGGACGACGAGTGAAATCACCGAGGAACAGATCCGCGATGCCGCCCGCCGGGTCGAGGCGCTGCCGCCCACCGAACCCCGCGTGCTGCAGATCCGCGCCCTGGTGCTGGGCGGCGCGATGGACTGGCTCGGGGGCAACGGGCCGGGTACGGGGGCCAGCACCAACCACATCCTCGGTTTCCCGTTCACCGATCACGGGTTGCGACTTGGCGTCGAGGCGTCGCTGCGCAGCCTGGCCCGGGTGGCACCCACCCAACGGCATCGCTACACGCTGGTCGACATGGCGAACAAGGTAAGGCCCACCAGCACTTTCTAAGGGGCCGACAGGGCCCGAGAGGGGCCGGAACACCGGCTACGCAGGACCTCAAGGAAATCGCAAGAAATCTCAGCCGATTTTCAGCCACATGCTTCACATTTATGACATGGCGGGGCAGTCCACGCAGTGGGTGGCCACGGCCCGGGTGCTGCGGCGGGCCGGGCTCGGGGTGACCGGACCGGAGGTCGACGCGGCGCTCACCCAAGACTGGCCTTCCTACGTCGACGCCATGTTGGGCTCAGACCCCGACGCCGACCCGGGTGCAGTCGCCACCCCGATGCCCTCCTTTGCGGAGCCCCGCGCGCCCGGTAAGGGTGCGACGCCAGCGGCCCGCAAGCAATACAACCAGCAGCTGTCCGAACAACAAGGCGTGCTGTCGGACTGGTGGCTGCGCCGCATGGTCTCCGTCGCACAGCCGGTCCATGAAAAGTTGACACTCTTGTGGCACAACCACTTTGCCACTTCCGCGCAAAAGGTCCGGGCCGCCGCCCACATGGCCGCCCAGAATCAGAAGCTGCGCTCCCTCGCGCTGGGCGATTTCGGCACCCTTGCCTACACGATGCTGACCGACGCGGCGATGTTGCGTTGGCTGGACGGGCAGGCCAGTACAGCCAAGGCGCCCAACGAAAATCTCGCCCGTGAATTCATGGAGCTGTTCGCCTTGGGCCATGGCAACGGCTACACCGAGGACGACGTGCGCAACGGTGCCCGAGCGCTCACCGGATGGGTCATCGGCCCCGACGGTAGAACCTCGATGGTTTCGAAGCGCCATGACGGCGCGGCCAAGACGCTGTTCGGCCGCACCGGCGATTTCGATGCGGCCGGGTTCTGCGACACCGTACTGGCCCAGCCCAAATCGGGCGCATACGTCGCGGGACGTCTGTGGCAGCAACTGGCATCTGACGATCCACCGTCAGCCCAGGCGCTCGACCGGGTCGTCTCCGCCTACGGTCCGGGGCGCAACCTGCGCGCGCTGACCAAGGCGATCCTCACCGACGAAGAATTCACCGGCGGCCGGGCCGCGGTGGTCAACACCCCGACCGAATGGCTGGTCGGCGTGATCCGAGCATTGCGGGTGCCCATCGAGAAGCCCGCGCAGCTGAAATTCGCCGACGCCACGTTGAGAGCATTGGGGCAGCGGCCTTTCTACCCACCAAGCGTAGGCGGCTGGCCCAGCGGCCGGGTCTGGCTGTCCACCGCCAGCGCCGGGGCCCGCCTGCGCGCCGCGACCCAATTGGCGCATGCCGGCGACCTTTCGAGTATCGAAAGCACTGGCGCCGGTGATCGCATCGAAGCGGTCGGCTATCTGATCGGCGTCGGAGGGTGGTCGGACCGCACCGTCGACGCGCTGCAGCCCCTGGTGGGCCGACCACCGCAGTTGGTCGCGGCCGCTGTCAACACACCCGAATACCTGACCTCCTGAGCGAAATTGGCCGAGATTGCTGATGCCCGAAATCAATCGCCGCAGATTCCTGATCGCCAGCGCAGGCGTCGGCGCCGCCGGCCTGCTGTCCGGGGCGGTGGCGGTCAGTTGGCCCGACCTGTTGCGCGCGGCACAAGACCGGCCGCTGCCCGCCGACGCCGGTGTTCTGGTGATCGTCACGCTCTACGGCGGCAATGACGGGATCAACACTCTGATCCCGTACGCGGACAATGCTTATCACGATGCTCGGCCGGAACTCGCCTATGCCCCGGGCGACGTTTTACAGCTCGATCAGCAGCTGGGACTCAACCCCGCGATGAAGGGTCTGGCCCAACTATGGAACCAGCGCCAACTCGCCATCGTACGCGGCGTGGGCTATCCCCGGCCCGACCACAGCCACTTCCGTTCCATGGATATCTGGCAGACGGCATCGCCGGCCGAGCCCGTGTCCACCGGCTGGATCGGCCGCTGGCTCGACGCCACCGGCGACGACCCGTTGCATGCGGTCAACATCGGACCCGTCCTGCCCCCGCTGGCCGTGGGGGCAAAGCGCACGGCGGCGGCGCTTTCAACGGCCGGTGCGCCCGGTAAGGCTGGGAAATTCGACGAAATCACGACCGCGCTGGGTAACGACGACCCCAACGACACTCCCGCGATGGCAGCGGTGTGCAAGGCCTACCGGGCCGCGCATACCACCAACACAGCCTTCGCGTCGGTCAAACCGTCTACCGTAGAACATAATTCGTTGGCCACCCAGCTGAGCATGGTAGCCGGCGCGGTGCAGGCCCGCGTCCCCACGCGCGCGTACACAGTGCAACTCGGCGGGTTCGACACACATGCCAACGAACGCGAAACCCAGCAGCGACTGCTGAAAACCTTCGACGAAGCGGTTACCGGATTCCTGCGGCAGATGGCCGGCGACCCGTACGGCCGCAACGTCGTGTTGCTGGCGTATTCGGAATTCGGGCGCAGGGTAGCGGCCAACGCCTCCGAAGGCACCGATCACGGTACCGCCGGCCCGGTGTTCGTCGCGGGTCCACCGGTTAAGGGCGGTTTCTACGGCGAAGAGCCCAGCCTTACCAACCTTGACCACGGAGACCTCAAGTTCACCACCGACTTTCGCGACATCTACTACGAGCTGCTATCGCGCACTATCGGGACTGATCCCACACCGTCGGTCGGCACCGGCCGCACCAGCCTGGGCTTCCTATAGAAGCCCGGCCAGACCGGAAAGCACACCGACGCAGTCCCGGGCGATGGCCAGTTCTTCATTGGTCGGGACCACCAACACCGCAATCGATGAGTCGTCCGTGGAAATGCGCGCAATGCGCCGCCCGCCGGTGCCGGCACTGAGATTGCGGTCCTCGTCGACCATGATGCCCAGCTCCCCCAAGCCGTCCAGTGAGTCGCGGCGCACCGCCGAATCATTCTCGCCAATCCCTGCGGTGAAACTGACCACGTCGGTGTGCCCCAGCACCGCCAGGTAGGCGCCGACGTACTTGCGCAATCGGTGGATGAACACGCTGTAAGCCAATTGCGCTGAGCTGTCGCCCGATTCGATCATCACCCGCAGCCGACGAAAATCACGTTCGCCGGCCAGGCCGAACACCCCCGACTGCTGGTTGAGCATCGACTCGATCTCGTCCACATCCATCTTGGCGGTGCGCCACAGGTAACTGACGACGCCGGGGTCCAGGTCACCGCTGCGGGTGCCCATCACCAAGCCCTCCAGCGGGGTCAGGCCCATCGAGGTCTCGACCGGCCGGCCGCCGACGATCGCCGAAGCCGAGTCGCCGTTACCCAGGTGCAGCACGATTTGATTCAGGCTTTCCACCGGCCTGTCCAGGAAGGCAGCGGCCTGCTCGCTCACGTACCGGTGCGACGTGCCGTGAAATCCGTAGCGGCGGATCTGCCATCGCTCGGCCAACTCGCGGTCGATGGCGTAGGTCGCGGCCGCGGCCGGTAGGTCGTGGAAGAAGGCCGTGTCGAATACCGCGATGTGTGGAATATCGGGCAGCAACTTTCGCGCCACCTGTATCCCACGGACCGCGGGCGGATTGTGCAGCGGGGCCAGTTCCGACAGCTTTTCGAGCTCGGCGATCCGCGCGTCGTCCAGCAGCGTCGGTCGCTGGAACTGGTTGCCGCCGTGCACGACCCGGTGTCCTACCGCCACCAGGCCGGCTGCCTTGACGTCGATACCGGCTTCGGCCAGCAGGTCGAACGCCAGGCGCAACGCCGCCTCATGGTCAGCGACCGGATCGTCGCGCTGCAGATGGCGTTGCCCGGCAGTCAGCTGAGCCGACGACGACTGCTCGGAGATCCGCTCTACTACGCCGGCAGCCGGCGACAACCCGGAGTCGGGTTCTATCAGTTGGAATTTGAGCGACGAAGAGCCGGAGTTGATCACCAGCACGACCGGGTCGACGCTATTGACCGCGCTATTGGTCACTGCCGATTCCCTGCGCCTGGATCGCGGTGATAGCAACGGTGTTCACGATGTCTTCGACCAGAGCACCGCGGGACAGATCGTTGACGGGCTTGCGTAGACCCTGCAGCACCGGGCCGATCGCGATGGCCCCGGCGCTGCGCTGCACCGCCTTGTAGGTGTTGTTGCCGGTGTTGAGATCGGGGAAGATCAGCACCGTCGCGCGGCCGGCCACTGGCGAACCACGCATCTTGGTTGACGCGACCGAGGGCTCCACCGCGGCGTCGTATTGGATGGGCCCCTCGACCAGCAGCTGCGGATCCCGAGCACGCACTAACTCCGTTGCCGCCCTGACCTTATCGACATCAGCCCCGGCGCCGGAATCACCGGTGGAATAGGACAACATGGCCACTCGCGGTTCGATGCCGAACTGTGCGGCGGTGCGCGCCGAGCTGATGGCGATATCGGCGAGCTGTTCTGACGTCGGGTTCGGGACGATCGCGCAGTCGCCGTATGCCAGCACCCGGTCGGGCAGGCACATCAGGAAGATGCTGGATACGGTGGAGACGTCCGGAGTGGTCCTGATGATCTCGAAAGCGGGGCGGACCGTGTGCGCTGTGGTGTGGGCAGCGCCGGACACCATCCCGTCGACCATCCCGTTGTACACCAGCATGGTGCCGAAATACGACACATCGCGCATGATCTCGCGCGCCTGCTCGACGCTGATTCCCTTTGCCTTGCGCAGCTGCGCGTACTGGTCTGCGAATTGATGGCGTAATTGCTCGGAGCGCGGATCGATTACCTTTGCCTCGTCCAGATTGACGCCGAGTTCCGCCGAACGCAAACGGATTTGGGCTTCATCACCCAAGATGGTCAGATCGGCGACCCGGCGCACGAGCAGGCGGCCGGCGGATTTGAGGATGCGATCGTCGTCGCCTTCGGGGAGAACGATGTGCTTGCGATCCGAACGCGCCTGCTGTTGCACGCCATAGGTGAACATCTGCGGAGTAGTGACCGTCGGGATCGGGATGGCCAGTTGCGCCAACAGATCTGAGACATCGACGTAGCGATCTATTAGTTCCAGCGCGGTGTCGATCTTGCGCTGCGAAGCGAAGGTGACCCGTCCGCGAGCCGAGGCGGCTGCGCTGGCAGTTTCATAGGTGCCCAGCGTGGTGCCGATGATGGGTAGCCGCAGCCGCAGGCCGGCGACCAGCGCCGCGACCGACGGATGCAACTCGAGTCCGCCGTTGAGGATGATGCACGACAGTGACGGAAATCCCTCTGCCGCATGGGCGCTGGCGACGGCAAGTACGACGTCGGAGCGGTCGCCGGGGGTGATGACCGCCATACCGTCACGTAGCCGTTCCAATACGTGGTCGGCGGTCATCCCGGCGACCAGGATGTCCATCACCTCGCGTTCCCGCAGTGCGACGTCACCACTGATCGGCGTCCCGTCGACGGCCTTCTCCAGCTCGGCCACCGTCGGCGCCGACAACAGCGGCTCTTCAGGCAACACATAGCTCCGCGGGGCGAACGCGCGCAGCGCTTCGCCGACAGGCGCAAGTTCGCTCGGCTCACACCGATTGGCCACCACTGCCGCGGTGTGGGCGCGTTGCGCAGACAGTTCCGCCAGACAGACCTCCACGACACCGGCAACATCACCGGCGGTGCGGCCCTTGGCGTTTACCGCCAGCAACACCGGCGCACCGAGGTTGACCGCGATCCGTGCGTTGATCGAGAGCTCGGCCGGCGTGGTGGCCCCTACCAGGCCGGAGTAATCGCTACCTACGATCACCACCACGTCGCACTCCTCGGCCATGGTGTGGTACGAGTCCACGATCATGGCGACCGCGGTGTCGCTGTCGGCGTGCAACTGCTGATATGTCACCCCGACGCATTGCCCATACGGCAGCCCCGCGGTCGTGTGCTGCAGCAGTAGTTCCAAGATGTAGTCGCGGCCTTCACCGAGCCGGCTGATCGGACGGAACACGCCGACTTTGGCAACTGTGGCGCTCAAGCGGTGCAGTAATCCCAGCGCGATCGTCGACTTGCCGGTCTCTGGTCCGGGCGAGGCGATGTAGATCGACGACGGTCCGGCCGCCACCCGCCCGCCGTTCAGCCCAGCCGCCGCAGCCTGGGCGCCAGATCCTTTTCAAACAGCTCCAGGAACCGGCGCTGGTCATGGCCCGGCGCGTGGAACACCAGGTGGTTGAGGCCCCACGTCACGTACTGAGCGACCTTTTCGACCGCCTCGTCGGGGTCCGACGCCACTATCCAGCGCTTGGCGATCTGCTCGATCGGCAGTGCGTCGGCAGCTTTCTCCATCTCGATCGGGTCGTCGATGCTGTGCTTCTGCTCGGCCGACAACGACAGCGGCGCCCAAAACCGGGTGTTCTCCAGCGCCAGGTCCGGGTCGGTGTCGTAGGAGATCTTGATTTCGATCATCTTGTCGATGTCGTCGGCGTTGCGGTTGGCGGCTGCTGCCCCCTCTAAGACCGCGGGCATCAGCTTTTCGGTGTACAGCTCGTCGCCCTTGCCGGACGTGCAGATGAAGCCGTCACCGGCGCGGCCGGCATATTTGGCCACCACAGCGCCGCCGGCAGCGATGTAGACGGGTACCCCACCTTCGGGCACGTCATAGATCGAAGCGCCTTTGAGCCGGTAGTAGTCGCCGTCGAAGTCCACGCGGTCGCCGCGCCACAGCTCCCGCATCAGCCGCACCGATTCGCGAAGTCGGGCAAATCGCTCCTTGAAATCCGGCCACTCGCCCTGATACCCGGTGGCGATCTCGTTGAGCGCCTCGCCGGTGCCCACGCCGAGGAAAATGCGGTTCGGGTACAGGCAGGCCATGGTGGCGAAGGCCTGCGCTACGACGGCGGGGTTGTACCGGAAGGTCGGGGTGAGCACCGAGGTGCCGAGTGCAACCCTTTCGGTGCGCTCGCCGACAGCGGTCATCCAGGACAGCGAGAATGGGGCATGCCCACCTTTGTGCCGCCACGGCTGGAAATGGTCACTGACGGTGGCGCTGTCCATGCCGTGAGCTTCGGCGGCGACAGCAAGTTCGACCAGCTCGCGCGGTGCGAATTGTTCAGCGGACGCCTTGTATCCGAGTTTCAGTTCAGCCACAACTTCTTTCTACTCCTCTGCTAACGGTCGCGACCCGCTGCGCCCGGCTTCGCCGCGCTTGCGATCGCTCCTCTCCTGACGGTCGCGACCCGCTGCGCCCGGCTGCGCCGCGCTTGCGATCGCTCCTCTCCTGACGGTCGCGACCCGCTACGCCCGGCTTCGCCGCGCTTGCGATCGCTCCTAGACTCGCGGTCGCGACCCGCTGCGCCCGGCTGCGCCGCGCTTGCGATCGCTCCT
>Ga0209693_10000241_pt1 | contig 21345 bp, 18 predicted proteins | sample HubBroMetageWRM3_FD_188345 | JGI IMG/M metagenome (GOLD analysis project Ga0209693, IMG submission 188345) | Warmed soil microbial communities from the Hubbard Brook experimental Forest, New Hampshire - Hubbard Brook CCASE Soil Metagenome WRM 3... | ecosystem: Environmental > Terrestrial > Soil... | reverse complement strand
GGGCAGTCCGATGACGCCCCGATTCAAGTGGTCCTTGGTGGTGGCCCCTGCCGCTGTCGCGTCCTGGTCCTCTATTGCCATAGCTCCCACCTTCTTTGCGGCCTTACGATCCGAACTCGGCTCCTCGCGCAGCAAAGTTATTGTTCGGCTTCAGAGCGTAGTGAGCGGTAACGGGAACAGGCCCGCGCCATCAATGCTGAGGCGATCCTCAGTGCGTGGAGGCCGCGCGGTCGAAGTAGGCACTCGATCCGGAGGGCCCCTCCAGGGCAAAACTGCGCTCTGCCATGAAGCCGCCGTCGACCGTTAGCACGGTGCCCGTGATATACCGGGACTCCGCACAGGCCAAAAAGGTAGCTGCGTGGGCGATATCCGAGGGCAGCCCGTAGCTTCCCTCGGGAATCGTGAGCGCCAGCTCTTTCGCGAATTCTGGATTGCCAGTGTAGGCTTCGGTAAGCGGGGTCCTGATCAGCCCTGGCGCGATCACGTTAGCTCGTATCTTGTGCGGAGCAAGTTCGTGGGCAAGTACCCTAACAAGGCCGATGAGCCCGTGCTTCGCGGCCGAGTACGCAGGCCGGTTCGCGATTCCGACAAGGCCGGCCACCGAAGAGATGGCGATCAAAGATCCGTGCCGCTCATGGTCGATCATGAGGCGGGCGGCGGATTTGCATGCGTAGAAGGTTCCGCTTAGGTCGACGGCGATAATGTGGTCCCATTCGTCGGGCGGCAACTCCATCGCGCCTACGATCTCCCGGATGCCAGCACAATTCACGAGAACATCCGGCGGCCCGACTGATCTGGCGAGCTCAGCAAAGGCGCCCTCGACCGACTTCGAGGACTCGACGTCGGTCTGGATGAATTCCGTGGGATGTGGCGGGTCCTTCGGTGGCACCCGGTCCATGCAGACCAGGGTAGCGCCAAGATTCCCGAACGCCTGGAGCATGCCCATGCCCAAGCCACCCGCGCCGCCCGTTACGACGACAATCTGGCCATCAAAGTTCATCTCGTCCTGCGCCCTTTCTCGACGTCGATTGCTTAGGGCAGAGTGGCCCGGAGAAGGCCACTCCACCTGAGTGGGGTCGCACATTTCACGGCGGGATACAACGATGAGGCAAGCGTCGAACTCGCTGCCACGGGCTGAGATAAAAGGTGACCTTTATCGAAACGGTAGCAGCCTCCCTGAACCAGGTCAACGGATCTGGTCTGATAATTTAGGATAGAATCCGAGAATATGGTCTATACCAATTTGCACATTCGGACCGGCCAGCTTGGCGACGGATCACCCGGGGGACGAGGTGACCGCAGGCTCCAGGGAGCCCGGTGCCCTCCCGCCGATCAGCCTGAGCAGTGAGGCTGCCGGGCCGTCGCCTGACCAGGCTGAGCTGCGAGCCCAAGGTGCGCGTGTGACGCAGGTCAAGCCGAGGTGCTTCGCAACAATGGCTCACACGTTGAGGCTGGTCCTCGACGACGATGGCACCCGTGGGATACCTGCTTGCCGGTGGCGCGCAGGAACTTCAGGAACCCGTCCGTTGCGGCAGCGGACCAAGGTAGTGGCTGACCGCTCTGCCGGCGAGCGGGCCCAGGGGCGACGAGCAGCTCGTGGTGTCATGACGATCGCATCGGGGGCGAACGGCGGTGCGGGCCGGTCGCCCGGGCATCAGCCATGTGTGACGTTCACGAACCGATCATGAAGTTCATGCGTGATCGCGAACCTAATGAAGAGCTTTTGGTTGACAGGCGCCAGCCTCGGCCAGCCCGGCACGCCAAAGCCGCCTTGGCGGCTGACGGTCTAAGGTCCCTGCGCCACGGAGCGCCAGCTGGCCCCTTATGGGTGCCAATCCTGAATGACGCCGGCAGGACACCCGGCGGCGATCCATCTGAGCATCCCGTGCTGACGCGCATTGATCCGCCCGCCAGATTAGCCGCTGTATAGGTTTCCTCTCTGCTGCAAAGGTGATGAGGATTATGGTTCCTTAGCTTCTGCGGCCGTGAGGCTGCATGTTCGCGCCGCGAGGCGAGAAGGAGCTCTAAGAGGCAGGGGCAGGCGACGCGTCGGCCGTTAAGACGGGTTGGCAGCGCGCAAGAAGATCTCGTCGTCCCCGAAGTTGCCGGACTTCAGGGCCAGCAGGAGCCCGGGTGGCGTGCAGTCGCTCATCCAGCTGACGCCGGGTGACAACTCCGGGCCGAGCTCCAGCATCCGGACACCCAGCGCGGCCGTGACGGCCCCGGATGTTTCTCCGCCGGCCACGACAAAGCGGAGGCACCCACGGTCATGCAGCCGCTGCGCGATTGTGCCGAGTGCGGCCTCGATCTTGCTCGCCGCGCCCGGGGTGCTAGACGGCTGTCCGTCATCGGCCGGAACCGAGCAGATCAGCACGGCTGAGCTGGCCAGCCGGGGGACAGCCCAATCCACGGCCTCGCCGATGGCGTCGGCCGAGAGCCGTTCCGGGTCGAGGCGCAGCACGGGGTAGCGCTGGGCGAAGACGCGGATTTGCGTCCGGGTGACAGCCGAGCAGCTTCCGGACAAGATCACGGGAGGTCCTGAGCCCGGCGGCCGCCATTGAGCGGTCTGCTGGCCTCGCCCGAGCGGCCGCAGCAGCGAGGCGAGGGCGCCTGCCAGCCCGGCCGAGCCAGTCAAGAATCCGTGGCTGACGCAGGCCGCCGCCAGGCTCACCAGATCCGAGTCGTCGGTGGCGTCGGTGACCGCATACCGGAACTCGTGATCTCGCAGGTCGGCGACAGCGCCGACGATCGCGGCGGCTCCGCTGCGGACCGTCTGCAGCGGGATGAGCCCGACCCTGTACGGGGTCTGCCGTGCCATCAGTGCGACGACCGAGGCCTGGCGCCGCGGCGTCAGCGGGTGGTCGCCCAGCCCGGACCGGTCCAGCAGATGCTCGCCGACGAACAGATGACCCTGGTACACGGTGCGCTGCAGGCGCGGGAAGGCCGGGCAGACCACGGCCAGGCCGCCACCGGCGCGTTCCAGCAGCGCGTCGCTGACCGGGCCGATGTTGCCGGTCTCACCCGAGTCGAACGTGGAGGAGTACTTGAAGTACAGCCGCTGCGCTCCGTGGCGCTGCAGGTACCCGGCTGCGGCGCTCGCCTCGGCCACGGCCTCGGCCTGGCCGGCACTGCGGATCTTGAGCGCCACGATCAGTGCCTCGGCCGGGCCGGGAGGCGCCTGCGGCAAGCCGACGCTGAACGCCACTCGGAGCCCACCCTGGGCCAGGGCTGAGGCGAGGTCGGTGGCTCCGGTGAGGTCGTCGGCGATGGCGCCGAGCAGCAGCTGGGATCCGTGCGTCACGGAAGCTCGGCGCCCACTTCGTGCAGCACGCTGTCCAGTACCGAGACGAGCTCGTCGATCTCGCCGCGGCTGATGATGTACGGCGGGGTGATCTGGATGTGATCACCGCCGTGGCCGTAGTTGGCGCCGCCAACCCCCTGGCGCAGCAGCAGCCCGCGCTCCTCCGCCCGGGCGACGATGCGCTCGGTCAGGTTCAGCTCGGGCGGGAACGGGCGGCGGGTCTCGCGGTCGGCCACGAACTCGACGCCGGCGAGCAGGCCGAGCCCGCGGATGTCGCCCACGATCGGGTGCCGTGAGAGCACGGCGAGCTGGTCGAAGAGGTACTTGCCCTGCTCCGCGGACCGGTCGAACAGGCCAGCGTCCTGGATCATGTTGAAAACCTGGACGCCGATGAAGCAAGACAGCGGCAGGCCGCTGTAAGTGAATCCGTGCACGAACTGGCCGGAGCCGCGGCGCAGCGCGTCAACCACGTGCTCGTCGGCGACGCACGCGGCCAGGGCGGCGTAGCCCGAGCCCAGGGCCTTGCCCATCGTGATGATGTCCGGAACCACGCCCCAGTGATCGATGGCGCACGAGCGGCCAGTGCGGCCGTACCCGCAGAGCACTTCGTCGGCGATGAACAGGATGCCGAACTCGTCGCAGATCTCGCGGATACGGGAGTAGTACTCGGGGACCGGAACGACCCCGGTCACGCTCGTGCCGATCACCGGCTCGGCGATGAACGCGGCAATCGTCTCGGGGCCCTCCAGCCGGATGGTCCGCTCCAGGTCCTCCGCGCACCTGATCCCGCACGAGGGGTAGGTGAGCCCGTACGGGCACCGGTAGCAGTACGGCGGGTCGATGTGCGGCACCCGGAACAGATATGGGTCGTGGATGGACCGCCAGCTGGGCCGCCCGGACACCGACAGCATGCCGAGGGTGTTCCCGTGGTACCCCTGCCAGCGGGAGATGACCTTCCAGCGCCGTGGCTCACCGCGCTCGACGTGATACTGCCGGGCCAGTTTCACGGCGGTCTCGTTAGCCTCGGACCCGCCGGAGCAGAAGAACACCTTTGGCGCGGCGAGCTTGGTCACGCCCGCGAGGTCGCGGGCCAGCTCCTCCTGCCAGGGCGAGGTGAACGCCGCACCGTAGACGTAGTTCACCTCGGCTCCGTGCGCGGCGATCGCGTCGGTGATCGTGCGCTCGCCGTGGCCGACGACGTTGACCGCCACCCCGCCGGCCGCGTCAAGGTACCGCCGGCCGGTGTCGTCGATGAGGTACACGCCATCGCCGCCGACGAACTGCCGGTAGCTCTTTGTCAGGTCCCGGTGCAGGACCGCGGACTCGCGGTCGGCAGGTTCAGGCGACACAGGCATCTCGCTTCAGCTCAGCCCCGGCGATCTGCTCCCAGTCGATGCTGGCCCCCAGCCCCGGCGCCTGAGGCGCGGCCACCATGCCAGAGGCGTCCGGCCGGATCGGATTGTGCACGCCGAATTCGTACGGCTCGTAGGGCACGGGCGACTCAAAATACCCGGTCCCGGGGAACGCCAAGCCGAGGTGCAGGTTCGGCAGCTGGATCAGGCTGTACCCCCAGCTCTGCGGCTCCACCGGCAGCCCGAACGCCTCGGCCAGCGCGGTGATCTTCCGGGAAGGGGTAAAGCCGCCTACGCAGGTGACGTCGAACCGCACCGCATCCCACGGCTCCAGCGCCAGGGCGTGCCGGTACTCTCGCACGTCCGACAGCCACAGACCGTGCGGCAGGATCGGCACCTTTACCCGGCGGCGCAGCTCGGCGTAGGCGGCCAGGTCGTAGTCCACGTACGGAGCCTCGAACCACCGGAAGTTCATGGCTTCCAGCTCCTGGGCCACGCGCAGCCCGGAGACCCGGTCGTAGCGGTTCTCGGCGTCGTGCATGAACGTCAGCCCGGCGTCGCCGTACTCCTGGTGCACGGCGCGCAGCATCTCTAGGTCCCGGTCCGGCACGTTCCAGGCGTGGAACTTGATGGCCCGGTAGCCCATCCCGGCCAGGTCGCTGACGTGCTTCAGGTAGGCGGGCACGTCGGCCAGTTCGGGGGTGGACGCATAGGCGGGCAGCCCGGGCTTGGCCCCGCCGAGCAGCCGGTGCACGGGCAGGCCCGCGCGCTTGGCCGCCAGGTCCCACAGGGCGATGTCGATCGCGGACACCGCGCCGGGCGTGGCGGGCTGCACCAGCGTCTGCAGGTCGAGCCAGCGGGCCTCGCGATCGAGTGACTCCTTGCCGACGATCCTCGGGGCGAGAGCGCGGATCGCCTCGTACGCGGACAGGTCAAAGCGGCCGGCCGCGTAGTTCTCGCAGGCCCCGACGCCCTCGGCCCCGTCGGTATCCCAGACCCGCACCAGGCTGAGCGTCATGAACTGAGGTGGCATGCTGGCCCAGGTAGTCCTAGGGACGTCCGGCCCGGCCGCAATGACCTCGATCCTCGCAATGTCAGCCACATGCCTCCTTTTCGCCTGCCCGTCCGAGCCGCGCCGCGTCCGGCTACTGGGCGGTCAGCCCTCCGTCCACCATCACAGCCGAACCGGTGGTGAAGCGCGAATCGTCGCAGGACAGGAACAGCGCGGCCCGGGCCACCTCTTCGGGCTCGGCGTAGCGCCCCAGCGGATGGGCGGCCTGGTCGGCGGCGACCGCCTCCTCGTACGGCAGGCTGGAGCGGGCCCGGAGCCAGCGTTCCTGCAGCGCGGTGTCCACCGATCCCGGGCACACGCAGTTGACCCGGACCCCGTCTGGCGCGTGGTCCAGGGCCATGGCCTTGGCCAGCATCAGCACGCCTCCCTTGGTCGCGCAGTATGCGGCCCACTGCCGGTCGGCAACGAACGAGTTCACCGAGCCGGTGATGACGACGGTGCCGCCGCCTGCCTTGATGATCTCCGGGATCGTGTACTTGCCGACCAGGTAGGCGCCCTTGAGGTTGACGCCGACGATGCGGTCCCACTCATCGAGGTCGGTGTCCGGCACGGTCTTGTACACACCGATCCCGGCGTTGCTCCAGACCAGGTCGAGCTTGCCGTACTCCGCGACGGCGGCAGCGACCGCGCGCTGCACGTCGCCGGGATCCGAGACGTCGCCGTGCACGAACGTGACGCGGCCGCCGGCCTGCCGGATCTCCTCGGCCGTGCGCTCGCCCTCCGCCTGGTTCTTGTCCAGCGTGACGAGGGCAGCCCCTTCGCTGGCGAACAGCAGCGCCCCGGCGCGCCCGATCCCGGTGGCGGTGCCGGTGAGCAGGCCGGCTCGCCCTTGCAACTTAGGCATACGGTCTGCTCCTCAGCGAACGCGATCGGCACGGACTACGGTCTGCGGGTCAGCCGGTGATCGGGTCGTCGCCGCTCGCCTCGTGCACGAGCGCCTCGGGCAGAGCCTTCTCGGACTCCACGAAGACGACCTGGCCGAGCAGGCTCAGGCTGTTCGGGCTCCGGCGCTTGATGAGGATCGCCGCCACCGCCGCCGCCACCACGATGCCCACGAAAATGAACGGCATGGGTCTGGTCACCCCGGTCGGCAGCGGCACGACCGTCTTGTAGAAGGCGAAGAGCATCACTATCCCGCCAACCCCGGGGATCAGGCCATGCTTGAGCCAGGAAAACTCGCCGCGCGCCTTGCGCCACATGTAGAAGATGATGCCGACGTCGGCCATGAAGTAAACGACCGCGATGAACAGCCCGGTGAAGTAGCCGAGATAGCCGAAAGCCGGCACCGGGCCCCAGAGCAGGCCGAAGAACAATCCCGAGATAATCCCGAAGATGGTGAAGGCGATAATCGCCAGGTGCGGCGTCTGGTACTTGTGATGCGTCTTGGCGAATGCGCGCGGCAGCATGCGCTCGCGGCCCAGCGAGTAGAGCAGCCGGAAGTTCGCGTTGTGGATGGCGATGATGACGCCGGTCAGGGCCGAGATCGCGGCTAGGTCGGTGAGCGTGACGTACCAGCCACCGATGAGCCGGTCGGCGAGCGTGTTGACCGGGTTCGTCGAGCCGGCCAGCGCGCTGATGTGCGAGTGGCCGTAACCCACGGTCAGCGAGTACGTGCCGAACACGAACCAGGCCCCGGCCAGCAGAACCGAGCCGATCAGGGCGATGGGCACGGCCCGGCGCGGCAGGTGGAGTTCCTCGGCGATCGTGGTGGACGACTCCCACCCGAAGAATGCGAACACCGTGAAGACAAAGGCCAGGCTGATGCCGTGCCAGCCGCTGGGCGACGCCGACGGCGTGAACGCGTGCGGAAGCTGGCCCGAGGCGCCCGCGTGGACCAGCGCCACGACCAGGAGGGTGCCGACGATCAGGACCTCGCCGATGAGCAGGGCCAGGTCGAACTGCATCGAGCGGTGCACCGAAAACCAGGCCAGCACGGCCGCGACCAGGTTGATGAAGATGAGCAGCACCCACCACGGGATGCTGACCCCGGTCCAGCCCTTGATGATCGGGCTGATGAATCCGCCGAACAGGTCGGTGTTCAGCGGGCTGACGACCAGGTAGGCCACCATGAGCACGGCGCCCAGGACGAATCCGGTGCTGACCCCGAACGTCTTGGCCACGCAGCTGTAGAGCACCCCGGCCGAGGGTATCCGCCCGGCGAACTGGGCCAGAGAATACGCCGTGCACGCCATGGCCAGCGAACCCACGATAAAGGCGAGCGGCGCCGCGCCCCCGGCCACCGAGGCGAGCAGCGCGGAGATGAAGACGATGCCGATCGTCGGGGAGATGAAGGCCACCGACATGGCAAAGGCACTCGGCAGGCCCATCGCATTTCGCCGCAGCTCGCCATAGTCAACGCCGGCTTTGGGCAGGGCAGGGTCTTTGTAAGTCTCGGAGGCCATCAGCGCGTCCCTCCCCGTCTGACCGACGGCTCGAATTAGCCAAACTTGTCGACGACGACACTGTGCACTTATGGCGAGATGCTTACGCTAACATGCGGACATCAGATGTCAAGTAATCTGATGTCCGATATCTAGAGGATGGCGAGCCGCACGGCGGGTTGCGGCTCAGAAGGCGGGTCTGGCTGACCCGTTGGGCCGCCCGGCCCGGGCTTACCAGCCGGGGAACCGGATCTGGCGGGCCGGTTCTGGGAGGTGGGCTTTGCAGACTTGGCCGACCACCGTCCTGGCCGTCGTAATCTCTGTTCAGGGCCGCATGGCCACGCGCTCTGCCGGTGCCGCCGGGCCTAGGGCAGGAGTCAGAGCGGCGCGGTGCCGTGACGGCCTGCTGTCCCCTCAGGTCAGGAAGGTCAGCCATGCCATCGCGTAAGTTGCCAGGGCCCAGCCGGACGGTGACCCGGGTCCCGGGCCAGGCGCTCACCGGTCCCGGTGCCCACGGCTGGCCGACCGGGCCCGGCCTGGGCGGGGCGCGGCTCGGCGAGCAGGTGGCGTCGCTCATCCTGCACCAGGTGGCCGGCGGCACAGTTGCCCCGGGCTCGTTCCTCCCCCCGGAAGCCGAGCTCGCCGAGGTGTACGGGGTCAGCCGTCTGGCCGTTCGGGAGGCGCTCCAGCTCCTCGCCTCAGTGGGCGTGGTTAGCGTGCTGCACGGCAAAGGCACGGTGGTCCGGGAGGAGAGCGACTGGGACGTATTGTCCGGGCTGGTGATGGCCGCGCTGGAAGCGGTCGGGCGCGGCGAGATGCTCCGGCGCGACCTCTACGGCGTGCGGCGGATCCTGGAGTGCGCCGCGGCTGAGATGGCGGCGTCGACGGCCACCACCGCGCAGCGGAAGGCGATCGCCGACAAGGTCAGCACGCTCGTCGCCGAAGCGGAGAGCAAGCAGACGCCGCTCAGCCAGTTCCTGGAGACCGACCGCGACTTCCACGACCTGCTCGCGCAGACCGCCGGAAACCAGGCGCTGCGCCAGATCATCCGGCAGGTACACGTCTACGTCGGGTCGAGCTGGACCGCGGTCCGCCTCGGGCCTGCCGAGCGGCTGGAGAGCGCCCGGCAGCACCAGAAGATCTCCGACGCGATCGTGGCTGGTGACCCGGCGGCGGCACGTGCCGCGATGGAAGCCCACATCAACTACGCCGAACGGGAACAGACCATCGACGACTAACCCGCACGCGGTAGCACCAGACCAGTGTGCGCCGGAAGCTCTGCCAGACTGAAGCCGTGCTGAGCGTCAAGGGCGAATCTGCGCGGTTGTTGTGCCGTTCCGAGGTCTTCTCGCTGCTGCGGTGGCCGGAACTGATCGAGGCTGCTCAGCGGGCGCTGGTGGCAATCGCGCGGGAGCCGGGCGCGGCCGGGGGGTCGCTGCAGCTGCGCTTGCCCGCCGCGGCCCTGCACCTCAAAGCCGGCGCGCTGGCCGATCCCGCGGTGCTCGCAGTCAAAGCCAACCTGCGCCCGGAGGCCGGATCGTCGGCCGGGCTGATCGTCGCGTTCGACCCGGTGCGATTCACCGTCCGGGCCGTCCTGGACTCAGCCGACATCACCGCGATGCGGACCGCGGCCATCGCGGCGGTCGCGGGCCGCCGGCTGGGCCGGCCCGGCCCGGTCTCTCTCGCGGTGATCGGCGCCGGGCCGGTGGCCCGGCACGGGGTCAGCGCGCTGGCGCAGGTGGCCGACGTGGGCGAGGTCCGGTGGTGGAGCCGCAGCCCGGGGCGGGCGCGAGAGGCCGCGGGTGGCCTGGACCTGCCGGTCACCGTGTGCAAGGAAGCGCGCGAGGCCGCGGCCGGGGCCAACGTGGTGCTCACCGCCACACCGTCCCGGGAGCCGCTGCTGACCGCGGCCGACCTGAGCCGGACCGCGCTGGTGCTGGCCATGGGCGCCGACACCGCCGGCAAGCGGGAGCTGGGCCCTGGTGTACTCGACGAGGCGCACCTTGTGGTCGACACCGCCGACGCGTTTTCGGTGGGAGAGAGCGCGTACCTGCCGGACGGGCGGGCCGGGCGCGACGCCGTAGCCCTGGGCGACCTGCTGGCCTCGGAGCAGCCCCTGGACGGCGACCGCCGGATCGTGTTCGACTCGGTCGGCAGCGCGGTCGTGGACGCGGCCGTAACCGATCTCGTGCTCGCGCTCGCCGCGCGGGAGGATGTCGGGACCGGGTACGTGTTCGGCCGTTAGCCGGTCACAGGCTGCGCCGGAACGCGTCCACGCGGATGCGCTCCACCACGTGCCCGTCCCGGATGCCGTAAACCTCGGGCTGCAGGTCGCTCCAGACGCAGGCGTGGATGGGCAGGATCCGGACCCGGTCGCCGACCCTTGGACGCGGCGCGCCGTCCACGCGGAGCACACCATGCTCCTCGGACAGGCGGGTGAACGCGCCGTCCGGGCGGCCGAGCAGGTGTCCCTGGCCGTAAACCGGGTCTGTAGTGGTGGTAAGCGTCTTGGACCCCGCATCCACGGCGACGCGCGTTCCGTCGACGCTGACGACCGTGGCCAGCATCGTCGCGGCGATCTCCTCGTACGTGCAAGACCAGCAGGCAAGCGTGCGCAGGTCGTTGAAGACGTAGGTGCCGGGCCGGATCTCGGTGATGCCGTCGGCCGCGCTCAGGTAGCGCGCGGTCAGCGATGAGCCCGCGGAGACCACCGCCACCTCGTGGCCGGCCCGCTCCAGGTCGGCCCGTACCGCGCCCATGATGGCCGCCTCCTCCCGGGCCACCCGCTCGATGCCCAGCTGGCCCTCGGCGTCGTGCGCCTGACCCGCGTGCGTGAGGATGCCGTGAAACTCCAGCCCGTGGCAGCCGCTGAGGTGCCGGGCCAGCCCCGGCGCCGCGTCCGGCATGGCGCCCACCCGGCCCATGCCGGTGTCCACCTCGATGAGCACACGGAGCGTGCGCCCGGCCTGGCGGGCCACCTCCTGGTAGCCGTCGGCCACCGCCGTCGAGTCTGCGACCAGGGTCAGGTCGGCGGCGCGGCACACCGCGGCGAGCCGTTCCAGCTTGCGCGCGCCCACCACCGGGTAGGCCAGGGTCAGGTCGGTGACGCCGCCGGCGGCGAACGCGGCCGCCTCGCCGACCGTTGCCGCGCACAGGCCGACCGCGCCCGCGGCGAGCTGGCGGCGCCCCATGGCCAGGCTCTTGTGGGTCTTCAGGTGCGGGCGGAGCCGGAGCCCAGAGCGGCGGGCGAACGCGGCCATGCTGGCGATGTTCGCCTCGGCGATGTCCAGGTCGACGAGCATTGCCGGGGTGTCCAGGCGGCGATCCTCCAGCGGGAGCGGCAGTTCCGCCGCAGGGTCCAGCGGAAGCGGCAGCAGGCAGGAGGCGGCTTCTTCGACGTGCGTGGCGGTCACGACGCGACGACGACGGTCTTGACCTGGGCGAAGCTGCGCAGGCCCTCGGCGCCCTTCTCCCGGCCGAAACCGGACTGCTTGAACCCGCCGAAGGGCAGCTCCACCCCGCCCGACGCGCCGTAGGTGTTGATGAAGACCTGGCCGGACACCACGTCCCGGATCATGCGCTCGGCGGTCCGGATGTCCCTGGTCCATACACCGGCTACCAGCCCGTACGGTGTCCCGTTGGCCAGGGCGACGGCCTCGTCAATACCGGAGAACGGGGTCACCGCGAGCACCGGCCCGAACACCTCTTCCCGGAACATCAGGCTGGCCCGCTCCACGGCGTCGATCAGTGTGGGCTGGAAGAAGAATCCGTTGCCGAACGGGCCGCCGCTTAGTGACTCGCCACCGAACCGGATCTCGCCGTCGCGGCCGAGACCGGACACGTAGGAGCCCACCCGATCGCGCTGCGCGCTGGAGATCAGCGGCCCGAGGGCGGGATCGTCCAGGGCCGGGCCGATGCTGACGTCCGCGAAGGTCCGGGCGATGTGCTCGACGACCTGGTCGTGCACGCTCTCCTCGACGAGCAGGCGCGACCCCGCCGAGCAGGTCTGGCCGGCGTTCTGCAGGATCGAGTTGACCACCGTCGGCACAGCGCGGTCTAGGTCGGCGTCGGCGAACACGATGTTCGGCGACTTGCCACCGAGTTCCATGGTCACCGGGATCAGGTTGTCGGCCGCGGCGTGGCTGATCAGGTGCCCGACCTCGACCGAGCCGGTGAACGAGATATGTCCGACGCCGGGATGGCGGGTCAGGGCCGCGCCCGCGGTGTGGCCGTAGCCAGGCACGATGTTCAGCGCCCCGGCCGGGAAGCCCGCCTCCAGGGCCAGCTCGCCGATCCGCAGCGCGGTCAGCGGCGCTTCCTCGGCCGGCTTGAGCACCGCGCAGTTGCCCATGGCGAGGGCGGGCGCGACCGAGCGGCCCAGGATCTGCAGCGGGTAGTTCCACGGGATCACGTGGGCGGTGACCCCGTGCGGCTCGTACAGCGTGCGCACGGTGGTGCGCTCATCCAGCGCGAAAGCCGCGCCATAGAACGTCTCGACGGCGCTGGCGTAGAAGTCGAAGTAGCGCACCGTTATCTCGGCGTCGCGCAGGCCCTGCCGCAGCGGCTTGCCGGTCTGCTGACTCTCCAGCCGGCCCAGCGCCGCGGTGTCCCGCTCGATCAGCGCGGACAGCCGGCGCAGCAGCCTGGCCCGCTCGGGCACGCTGACCCGGCGCCAGGACCCGGCCGCCTCCGCCGCGGCGCGGACCGCCTGGTCGATCTCGGCCGGGCCGCAATCCGCGGTGACCGCCATGACCTCGCCGGTCGAAGGGTCCTCGACCGGAACCTCGGCCGCGGTGGCGACCGACGTGCCGCCGATGAGGGCTGGTAGCTGCTGCATGGAGGGCTGTCTCCCGATCCTCGTTGATCTTTCTTGCTGGGTCTGCTGGACTTGCTGAGTTCAGGCGCGGGCCAGGCGGTCGGTCAGCCAGCCCTCGGCCAGGGAGCTGGCGACGAGCACGGCGCCGGCGATGACGGCCTGGTCGCCCAGGACGCTGCGGTCAACCCGGAGGCGGTGCGGCCGGGCCGCGGCCGCGATGGCCGGCTCCAGCAGGTCGTACGAACGCGCCAGGCCGCCGCCGATGACTACGGCCTCGGGGTCGCAGAGCAGGTGGAGCCGGACGACGAGATCCGCGATCTCCCGCGCCGCCCACGCGAAGACGGCTTGCGCGAGCTCGTCACCGGCTCGGGCCGCGGTGGCCAAGGCCGCGCCGTCGCGCACGGCCCGAGCGCCGCCTGCGGCCCGGTACTGGCTCACCAGTCCCCCGGCGACCAGGCACTCGCCGAGCGTGCTGCCGCAGAGCGGGCGGCCGGACCCGGGTTGGCTGCTGACCGGCCAGTCCGCGATGCGGCCGAACCGCTGGCGGGCGCCGGGGACCGGTGCGCCGCCGATCGTCATCCCGACTCCGATCCCGCGGCCGATCTCCAGGACCAGCAGCGACGACGTCCCTGGGAAGGTGCCCGCGTCGCTGCTCTCGGCCACCGGGGACAAGTGATCGTCCTGCGCGACCGAGACCTGGCAGCCCAGCTTTGCGGCGAGGGAGTCACGGATCGGCACGCCGTCCCAGCTCTTGTGCAGTGGCGGGGCGTGCAAGATGCCGTCAGCGTCCACGGCGGACGCGATGCCGATGCCGGCCCCGGCCAGCGGGCGCCGGGCATCCGCGGGACCGGCCGCCTGGCGGGCCAGCTTGGCGAACCGGTCGGCCAGCGTGCCCGCCAACCGGTCCTCGAGGCGGTCGGAACTCAGCGAGCACGACGCCAGCGTGTGGCCGGCCAGCGTGGTGACCGCAAGGCGGGTGGTCTCGTTGCCGATGTCCGCCGCGGCCAGCAGGGCCACGTCGTCGCGGAACCGGTACACCACGGGCGGCCGGCCCAGGCGTGCCGGGCCGCTGGTGAACGGCTGCTCCTGCACCAGGCCGGACTCGGCCAGGTCGGAGATCAGGCGGTGCCCGGTCGCCACCGAGACGCCCGACCGGCAGGCCACCTCGGCCCGCGACAGCGCGCCCCCGCTGCGCAGCTCCCTGACCACGCGGCCGAGGTTGGCCAGTCTGACGTCGGCAGGCACGGAGGTCGTGCTCTCCGCCGCGCTGGTCAGCACCGTGATCCCTAGCGTGCCGTGAACCCGCCGTCGAGCACCAGGCAGCTGCCCACGGCGAACGAACTATCGTCGCTGGCCAGGAACAGCGCACCCTGGGCGATCTCCCGCGGGTCGGCCACGCGGAGGATCGGGGCCCAGGACGCCTGCTCCGCGGCGGTCTTCTCGGGATCGACGCTGTTGTCCACCTCCGCCTGCAGCAGCGGGGTGTGGGTGATGCCCGGGCACAGCGAGTTGACCCTGATGTTGTGGCGGATCAGGTCGACGGCGATCGACTTGGTGAACATGATCACTGCGCCCTTGCTGGCGTTGTAGGCGGGGGACTCGGGTACCGCGACGATCCCCATCTCTGAGCCGAGCGTCACGATCTTCCCGCCGCCCTGCGCGATCATGTGCGGCACGGCGTGCTTCACCAGCGTGAACATGCCCTTGACATTGGTGGCCAGCACGGCGTCCCACTCGTCCTCGGTGAGCAGCTCGATCGGCATCACGCTGGTGATGCCGGCGTTGCAGACGAGCACGTCGATGGCTCCGTTCCGGCGGACGGTCTCGGACACCATCCGCTCGGCGTCCGCCATCAGCCGGACGTCACCGGCCACGCCGCTGACCGAGCCCAGCTCGGAGAACTCCTTGACCGTCTCCTCCAGCAGGCCGGCATTGATGTCGCCGATCACGACGGCCGCTCCTTCCTCCAGGAAGAGCTGCGCGATCGCCCTGCCGATACCCGATGCGCCGCCGCTCACCAGCGCGCTGCGGCCACTCAGCTTGCCCACGGTCTGCCTCTCCGCGCGTCCCGCGCCTGTCGTGCCGGAGCATCTGGCCCCTCTGGTCCGGCTATGAACCGAAATTCTTCTCAGTATGATAACAAAAGGTTCAGGCCTGTCCGGTGCGCGGGTCTCGCGCCCCTTCGCTCGATCGCTGGGCCTGGCAACATCGCGGTGGCTGACGGCGCTGCTGAGTAGACTGGGATCCCCAATCGATCGATAGGCCGGCTTCGCCGAAGATCCTGCTCTGGCTGGGTTCCGCGCTGACTCAGTCCGGTGCACGTCGAGAACGCGGCGCCCGGCAGTGAGCCCCGATCGCCTCGATCCGGAGCGGAGTGCCGTGCCAAGGCGACAACCACCCGACCGCGCTGCGCTCGCCAGCCAGGAGCGCGATGGCTCAGCCAAACGATCCACCAAGCGGCGGATCGAGGACGCCGCCCTCCACCTGTTCGCGACCAGGGGATTCGAGGCCACCGGAATCCGCGATATCGCCGACCAGGCGGGCATCTCGACCGCAGCTCTCTACCACTACATGGCAAGCAAAGACGAGCTCCTGATCGACTTCATGCTGGTCAGCATGACCCAGCTGATCCGGGTCGCGCACGAGGCGCTGGCTGGAGCCGAAGGCCCGGCCGGCGAGCTGGCCTGCCTGGTGCGGGTGCACGTCGGCTTCCACGCGATGGACTCGCAGCGGTCGCTGGTCGCCGACGATGAGCTCCGGGCACTGTCCGAGGAGGCCTTCGCCCGGGTGATCCAGCTGCGCGACAACTACGAGCGGCTGTGGGCCGACACTCTGGAGCGCGGCCAGCGCAGCGGCGTGTTCCGGCTGGCCGACGCGCGGGTCGCCCGGCTGGCGCTGCTGGAGATGTGCAACGGCGTCGCTCGCTGGTTCTCCGGGAAGGGGCCCCTCACTCCGGCTGAGCTCGCGGATGCCTTCACCGACCTCGCACTTGGCATGGCGAGCGCACAGAGCGACCAGCGGCCACTGCGCCGCTCGGACATCACGTGCCTGCCAACCAACGACATACTCGCCATCATCGAGCGCGAGCTGCGCGATGGCAGCGAGGCAGCGGCGCCTAGGCCGGCCAAGCCCGCGCGACCGCGCGTCCTGACACCGGCCGCTTCCCGGATCTCACGGTCTGGTTTGCCATCCGATTGATGAGCCTCGCCGTCCCAGCGGTCGCCCGCGTGCTCATTGTGTGATCCGATCGCTTAGCCGTCTTCACACCATCTGAGGTCAGCCGCACCATTGAGACCCGATCGATCGATCAGTAACATCGCGCTTAGCCGACCGGCTCGACCCTGAGGGGAGAGCGAGCGATGTCATCTCAACCACAGCGCGTCCAGGCGGCGCAGAAGCTGGGCGCCGACGCCAGCCAGCCGCAGCGCCGTCCACCTGGTGATCCGCAGAGTTCCGTGGCGGGTGGTGGCTGATGGCCATCATCTTCGAGCGCAACGGGCCGGTCGCGACCATCACCCTGAACCGGCCGGAAAAGATGAACGCGCTCGACCCGGCCACATACGAGGAGATCACGCAGGCGTTCGCGGACATCGAGCGGGACCGGGACATTCTGGTCGGCATCATCACCGGCGCCGGCGACCGGGCCTTCACTGCGGGCGCGGATCTGAAGCTGATGCACACCGGCGACGAGTCCGGCGGCGGAGGCGGCGGGGAGTGGGCGCCGTGGCGGCCAGATCGCTGGGACTTCGGCCTGACCACATCCAAGCCGCTCATCGCGGCCGTCAACGGGTACGCCCTGGCCGGCGGCCTCGAGTTGGCGCTGATCTGCGACATCCGCATCGCCTCGCCGAACGCGATCTTCGGCACCCCGGAGGTGAAGTGGAACCTGCTGCACGGGTTCGGTGCCTACCGCCTGCCGCGGATCATCTCCCTCTCGCACGCCATGGAGATGCTGCTTACCGGCGAGTTCATCGACGCCGAGACCGCGCTGCGGATCGGCCTGATCAGCCGCATCGTTCCCACGGACGAGCTCATGCCCGAGGCCGAGCGCGTGGCCGGCCGGATCGCCGCGAACGGGCCGATGGCCGTGCGGATGACGAAGGAGCTGGTGCTGAACGGCCTGACCGCAACCCCAGGCGAGCATTTCCGGCTCATGAAGGAGTACTACGCGCGTGTGGACGCCACCGCCGACCAGGCGGAGGGGCTGCAGGCATTCCGGGAGAAGCGCGCCCCGAACTACCAGGACCAGGCATAACCGATCGCGGTCGGCGGAACGCGACGACGAAAGGCAGGACGGCAGCATGCGCATGTACGCCTTCCACTGTGGCGGGGAGAAGACGCTGCGTTCGATGTACGACCCGTTCGACCCCGATTGCGGCGGCACGGTTCACCCGCCTTACTTCTTCTACCTGATCCGCCACCCCGACGGCGACGTACTGTTCGACAACGGCGCGCATCCGGCGTTCATCGCCGATCCGCGCAGTCGGCTCGGGGCCGCGGCGGACCTCTTCGACATCGTGATGTCCCCCGGCGACGACGTGGTATCCCGGCTGGGCTCGCTCGGCGTCGAGGCCGACGGCATCGGTCACGTGGTCCAGTCGCACCTGCACTACGACCATTCCGGTGGCCTGGAATTTCTCACCGGCGCCCAGGTCTATGTGCAGAAGGAAGAGCTGCCCTTCGCCTACTGGCCGCCGGTCTACCAGCGCGACGTCTACGTCCGGGAGGACTTCGACTCGGTTAAGAACTGGAAGCAGCTTCGGGGCGAGCACGACATCTTCAACGACGGCCGGCTGCTCATCTTCCCCACGCCCGGGCACACCCCGGGACACCAGTCCCTGCTGGTCAAGCTGGACAGTCAGGCCTACATCCTGGCCGGGGACGCCGTGTACGACAAGCAGAAGATGCAGGCCAGATGCCTGCCCGGGCTGCTCTGGAACCCGGACGCGCTGGTCGAGAGCTGGGAGAAGATCGAGGAGATGCAGCGCCGGCACAACGCGGCGCTCATCGTGACGCACGACATCCACTGGGAAGAGACCATCAAGCTCGCCCCGGAGGAGTGGTACGAATGACCGGCTCGGCGGCCAGCCAGGACCAGGCGGACGCCGGCAGCCAGCAGCAGGAGTACGGCGACGTGCTGGATCTGGTCCGCTCCGCCTGCCTGCGCTCCCCGGACCTGCCCGCGCTGATCTTCGAAGACGGCGTCGTGGTCACGCGAAGCCAGCTCTGGGAGGAGGCACGCTCCTTCGCCGGGTATCTGGCCGAGCGGGTGGCGCCTGGCGACCGGGTCGCGATCGTTATGCCCAGCCGCGCCGAATTCATGATCACGTGGCTGGCCGTGATCATGTGCCGTGCCGTGCTCGTGCCGCTCAATCCCGCGGCCCGCAGCCACGACGCCGGCCACATCCTGCGGGATTCCGCGGCCCGGATCGTCGTGGCCGGGCCTGACCAGGAGCAGCTCATCCGCGACCTTCAGCCCGACTGCCCCGACCTGCAGGAGATCGCCGTGTGCGGCGAGCCGGAACCGTCGGGCCTGGCCGGCTATCGCGGCACCCCTCCGTCGGACCGCCCGCCAGAGGCCGCCAGGGATGCGACCAACATCTACTACACCTCGGGCACCACCGGCCCGCCCAAGGGCTGCATCGTCGATCACGAGTACTGGACCCGCTTCGCCGCGCTGATCGCCAGCGTGTACGGCATCGGCTCCAGCGACCGGATGCTCTGCTGCCTGCAGTTCTTCTACAACGATCCGCCGTGGCAGCTACTGGCGGCGCTGCAAGCCGAGACCTCGCTCGTCGTCATGCGCCGGTTCAGTGTGTCGAGGTATTGGCCAGTCGTCCGCGAGCACAAGGTCACCGTGCTGTACGGGATCGCCTCCACCGCCAGCCTGCTGCTGAAGGCGCCGGCCAGCGACCTGGACCGCCAGCACCAGGTTCGCCTCGCTATCCAGGTCGGGATCCCGGCGCCGCTGCATGCCGAACTGGTCGAGCGCTGGGGCGCGCCCTGGGTCGAGGCGTACGGGCTGACCGAGACCGGTGTGATCACCGCCACCCCGGTCGACCGGGCCGACGAGGTCGTCGGCTCCGGGTCGATCGGCCTGCCTTGCCCCGGGGCCGACGTCAGGATCCTGGACATCGATGGCGTCGAGGTCCCCGCGGGCCAGCCCGGCGAGATCGTGGTCCGGGCCCCCGGCCTGATGCGCGGCTACCTCAATCGGCCGGACGCGACGGAGGAAGCCTTCCGCGGCAACTGGCTGCACACCGGTGACCAGGGGCGGAAAGACGAGAACGGCTGGCTGTACTTCCTCGGCCGGATGAAGGACATCATCCGGCGGGCGGGCGAGAACATCGCCGCCGCGGAGGTCGAGAACGTGCTGCGCTCCCACCCCAAGGTGCTCGAGGTCGCGGCCGTGCCCGCGCCGGACGAACTGCGCGGCGAGGAGGTCAAGGTGCACGTCCTTCTCACCGCTGGAGAGACGCCGGAGTCCGTGCCGCCCGGTGAGCTGGTCCTCTTTGGCGAGGCCCGGCTGGCCCGCCACAAGCTGCCGCGCTACGTCGAGTACCGGGCCCTCGACTTCGAGCGCACCCCGTCGATGCGCGTGAAAAAGGACGGACTGGACCGATCCGTCGGCGATTCGGCACGGGTATGGGATCGCGTGAGCAGCCTTGGGTGGTAGCCGGCCGGATCAGCGTGGTCCACGACCGGGAAAGCGGGAAAGGAATGCGCGATGCCAGAGGTAATCGATTTCAGGGTCCGGCTGCCGCTCGAGCTACGGCCATCCGCCGAGTTGCCGTCGGATTACCTGGAGCAGTACGACCGAGTGCTCGACCTATCGGCGAACCGCCATCGCACGCTCGCCGACCTGGTGGCCGACATGAACGCGAGCGGCGTCACGCACGCTGTCGTGCACGCTGAGTACGAATACGGCGACGTGGCCGACAAGCTCAACGAGGCCGTGGCCAAGGTGGTCTCCGACGACCCTGGGCGCTTCTCCGGCTACGGGACGATCACAATGAGCCCGGTGAAGATCCCGCGGGCACTCGCCCAGGTCCAGCGGGTCGCCGACCTGGGCCTAATCGGCCTCAGCCTGCAGCCGTCATTCTTCGGGCTGGCCATCGACGACCGCGCGCTGTATCCCGTCTACGCCAAAGCGTACGAGCTGGGCCTGCACGTGGCCCTGCACACCGGGATCAACTACTCCGTCACCTACCCGATCCGCAACGACCAGCCGATCCAGGTGGATCAGGTCGCGTGCGACTTTCCTGACCTGGTGCTCATCGCCTGCCACGCCGGCTGGCCCTGGGTGGCCGAGATGGTCGCGGTGCTGCGCAAGCACCCGAACGTCTACGCTGAATTCGGCGGGCTGGCTCCCCGCTACGTCTGTGAACAGGGCACGGGCTGGGAAGTAATGCTCAGGTTCATGAACAGCCTGCTCAGCGAGCAGGTGCTGCACGGGACCGACTGGCCGGTCTTCCCGATGGAGCGAGCCCTGGCGGAATGGCGCAGCGGTGGCCTGCGTGAACATGTGCTCGAGGCCATCACCGGCGGGAACGCGGCACGGCTGCTCGGCCGCTCCGGAGGATAGCCGACCGGGCCGCCGCTCCTAAGCCGCCTCGCGCCACGCCGATACCCACTGCGTATTCAGCAGGTCGGGCTGGCGTAGGTACTCGATCATGAGCCGAACCGATTCGCGCGCATCTCGCGTGAGCTGGTAGCACTCGGCCGCGGCACGGCAACGTTCAGGCGCGAATGTCCTGGCCATGGTCACGACTGTATCCGCCAGGCTGCTGAGCTCGCGGGCGTCCGCGGGATCGAGCGGCCAGGCCGGGCGGCTGGAGACCGCACCTACGCTTTCCACCTGATCGTGCAGCCAGTCCCAGGGGCTGGCGGTGAGCGAAGCGTCCCAGACCCTAGGGCACGGCTCGTTGCCGGAGAATTCCGGGTGGAAGTGAGCCACGCGATAGCTGCCGGGCTCGTCGGCCAGGCTGTCGAACAGATCGGCCCGGAACAGCGGGCGGTCGACCGTAATGAGCTGCGCCGCCGACTCGCTGCCACGGCGCGGCTGCTGCACGAGTTCACGCAACTCGATGCGGGAGCCGTGCTCCATCGAAGCGTCGTCCAAGTCGATCTCAAACCAGTGCCGCACGATGACGGCACAGTGGGAAAGAGCGAGGATCTGCTGCACGGTTCCTCCGACACTCAGCGCCTGATCAAGACTCAGCCATCATTTCAGAATGACAGGGTTACGCCCTCCTCGGCTCTGCCAAGGCTTTCGGAAGGATTGTCATCGGCGGCCGCCAGGAGCTGCTGAGTCTGCATGGGACCATGACCGATGCCCTGCTGGCCGGCAAGCTGACGGAAGCCCTAGAGGCGTCGGCAGCCCTGTACAAGGATCATCGGCAGTTCCTGCGGAACCTGCTGGG
>Ga0209693_10000240_pt1 | contig 21385 bp, 18 predicted proteins | sample HubBroMetageWRM3_FD_188345 | JGI IMG/M metagenome (GOLD analysis project Ga0209693, IMG submission 188345) | Warmed soil microbial communities from the Hubbard Brook experimental Forest, New Hampshire - Hubbard Brook CCASE Soil Metagenome WRM 3... | ecosystem: Environmental > Terrestrial > Soil... | reverse complement strand
CCCTCCGCGCCGGCTGGCCGGGTTCGCCGTTTCTATTTCCGACACCACCGACATCACCGAAGCGCTGATTTTCACCGGTGGCGACGACGACACTTCGGCGCGGGTGGTGGTGCGGCCCTCGGGCACTGAGCCGAAGCTGAAGTGCTACTTAGAAGTTCGCTGCGCGGTGGCCGGCGACTTGCGAACTGCGCGGGAGCGGGCGCGCGGGCTGCGCGACGAGCTTGTCTCCGCGGTGCGGCAGTGGTGACTCGGGGTGAACTAGCGGGCCCCGAACTGGCGGTCGCCGGCATCGCCGAGGCCGGGGACGATATAGGCGATTTCGTTTAGCCCGTCGTCGACAGCAACGGTGAACAGCCGGGCGCTCGGCGCCGCTTTTTCAAGTGCTGCAATACCTTCGGGCGCAGCCAGCGCACACAGCACGGTGATCTCCACAGCGCCACGGCGGTGCAGCAGATCAACGGTATGCGTCATCGAGCCGCCGGTGGCGAGCATCGGCTCAAGCACAATCACCGGCAGGTCGGTCAGGTCGTCGGGCAGCGACTCCAGATACCCCTTCGCCTGCTGAGTTTCCTCGTCGCGGGCGACGCCGACGAACCCGACCCGGGATTCCGGCAACAGAGCCAGGGCCTGGTCGACCATGCCCAGCCCGGCGCGCAATACGGGCACCAGCAGAGGCGGTCTGGCCAGCCGGATTCCACGTGTCTCGGCCAATGGCGTGCGGATCGGAAACGACTCGTGGGGCGCGTCCCGGGTCGACTCGTAGACCAACATCGTCGTCAGGTCGCGCAACGCGGCCCGGAAGTCGGCGTTGTTGGTGCGTTCGTCGCGAAGCACGGTCAGCCGGGCCACGGCCAACGGATGGTCAACGACGCGCACCTCCACGGTGTTTGACCCTATATAACAATCAGGCCGCTGTTCTCTAACGGCCTGCTGACACGCTCGCGTTGCTCCCCTCGACGGGATCAACCCGCTCATATAGTCCCCGAAGTGCGCCTTCCCCGAAACGTGACGAGCAGGCCATATCGAGCTGTGCGGCTGATCGGTGCAGTGCTGGTATCTGCAGTCGCGCTGTCTCCGCTGGCCCCCCGTGTCAGCCTCACGGCGGCCACCCTTCCGACCCTGGCACACATCGTCATCGTCGTGGAAGAAAACCGTTCTCAGACCAACATCATCGGCAACAAGTCGACGCCCTTCATCAACGCGCTGGCTACCCACGGCGCCATGATGGCGCAGTCGTTCGGCGAAACACATCCCAGCGAACCGAATTACTTGGCGCTCTTTGCCGGTAGCACCCTCGGCGTGACCAAGGACGCGTGTCCGGTTGACGGCGGCAACACTCCCAATCTGGGTTCTGAATTACTCGCGGCCGGCTACACATTCATCGGTTTCGCCGAAGGTTTGCCCGCGGTCGGGTCACCCGTTTGCAGCGCAGGCAAGTACGCGCGCAAGCATGTGCCCTGGGCCGACTTCAGCAACGTGCCGCCGGCGAACTCACTGCCGTTCTCTGCATTTCCGATGGGGAACTACGCCAGCTTGCCGACTGTCTCGTTCGTCATTCCCAACAACGACGACAACATGCACGACGGCTCGATCGCTGCGGGCGACGACTGGCTGAACCGCGAGCTGTCCGGGTACGCCAACTGGGCAGTGACCAATAACAGCCTGCTGATCGTGACCTGGGACGAGGATGACGGCACACCGCGCAACCAGATTCCCACCGTGATCTACGGCGCGCATGTGCGGCCCGGAAGCTACAACCAGCAGATCAGCCACTACAACGTGCTTTCCACGTGTGAGCAGATGTACGGGCTACCCAAGACGGGCTATGCGGCCAACGCTCCCGCGATCGCCGAAATTTGGGGCGGATAACCGACGACGGGCCGGGCCCCGCGCCAAGCTGGCGGGTTCTGAACTGCTGGCGTTTTTGTTGGTCGGTGTGGGTCATGGGGCGGGTTTGTCGGTGGTGTCTGCGATGGTGTGGGTGTGGTCTTGCGGCAGTGGCGTGGTGTGAAGCCGGTCGCTGCCCCAACGGGGGTGGCGATCAGCACCCGGTTGTCGACCACTGTTGAGGATGAGCGTGTGCTCGACCTGGTTGCCGATCATCTTGGTCGGTTGCGGCGCTCAGATTTGGTGCGGGTGTGCCAGTCGGTTCCTATCGATCCTGGCTTGGATGATGCTGCCGGGCGCCGGTGCGCCGGGATCGGCTCAATGCCCGCAAGAAAGCGTTGACCGCGCAGTCCAGTGCCCGGTGGGCCAATGCGATCATCGCCGGCAACGCTGACCAGTACCGGCTTGCCCGTGACGCCCAGTACCGCCACATGATCGGGTTGCGGGCGGCGATCGCCACCATCGACAAGCGTTTGGCAGCCCCCACCACGGACACACTGAGTGTGGCGCAGCGCAAAGCCCGCCGAGCAGCCCAAGCGGTGAAAGGCTATGCCACACAGGCCGAACGGTTCGCCAAGCAGCAGCGGTTGCAGCATCTGCACGGTGTGCTGGCCCGGGTCCAGGCGGATCGAGCCGCCCACCGGGTGCATGTGGTCGAAGGCGGTAAACGGCTGGCTAAGACGCGCCATCACCTCCACGATGCCGGACTTAGCGCCGATCGCTGGCGGGCGCAGTGGGACGCGGCGCGGTACCGGATCACCGCCAACGGTTCCCCGGATGAACCGTTCGGGAACCTGACCATCACCGTCACCCCGGCCGGGCAGGTCAGCATCCGACTGCCCAAACCTCTGGAACACCTGGCCAATGCCCCACGCGGCCGCTACGTGTTGTCCGCGACGGCGGTGTTCTGCTACCGCGGGCAGGAATGGGCCCAACGGATCAGCGGCGGGAACTCGGTCTCCTACACCATCACCGGCCGTCCTGGTCGCGCTGGCCGCTACCTGAGCGCTTCCTGGGCGATCCCCTCGGTGCCGTACTGGGTGGGTCAACAGGGACGTAAGGGTGGCGATGATCGGTACACCACCGGTCCGGTGGTGGGGGTCGATCTCAACGACGGGCACCTGGCGGTGCGCCGCCTGGATGCTCACGGCAACCCGGCCGGATCAGCTGAACGCATCGACGTCGATCTGTCTGGATCCTCAGCGCGCCGGGATGCCCAGGTGCGCCACGCGATCACCTGCCTGATCCGCTACACCCAACGGCATCACATCACCGCGATCGCGGTGGAGGACCTGGACTTCGCTGATGCACGGGCCACCGGCCGCGAAACCATGGGCCGTGGTGCACGCGGGAAACGCTTCCGCAAGACGGTATCTGGCATCCCGACCGCGGTGTTTCGCCGCCGTCTTGCCGGCATGGCCGCCCGCGCCGGCATCCAACTGTTCGCGGTCAACCCCGCCTACAGCAGCGTGTGGGGCGACCAGCACTGGCGCAAACCCTATCGCAACGTCACCCGTCACCAGGCCGCGGCCACGGTGATCGGGCGTCGCGCCCAAGGCTTTAAGGCCCGGCGACGGAAAGGTGTGACACACCCACGACCAGAGGATCGTGCTGTGAGAGCTACCGACCAGGCCAGACCCGACAACCACCAGGCGACTACCGATAGCCCTCACCGGCAAGGGACACGGGGAACCACATCCCGAGCACCCTGCCGGGCAAGCACAGGGCTACCGGGCCGGGCAACCGTTACCCCGGCAATAGCCAACAATGGCCAACAACAAAAGTAACGGTGGACTAGGTCCGTCGCCTCCGCGGGCCGTCGCTATTCTGTGCCGCATGGTTGCTGACCTCATTCCCGTCCGTCTGAGCCTGCCCGCAGGTGACCGCTACACCGTGTGGGCTCCCCGCTGGCGCGACGCCGGCGACGAGTGGGAAGCGTTTCTCGGTAAGGACGACGATCTGTATGCCTTCGAGACCGTCCCTGACCTCGTCGCATTCGTGCGCACCGATTCCGACAACGATCTGACCGACCATCCGGCGTGGAAGGAGCTGACCTCCGCTCACGCGCGCGACCTGGATCCTGCCGAGGACAGGCAGTTCGATCTGGTCATTGTTGAGGAACTGCTGGCCGGGAAACCGACCGAGGAGTCGGTGACGGCGCTGGCGGGCGCGCTGGCAATCGTGTCGTCGATCGGATCGGTGTGTGAGCTGCCGACGGTGTCGAAGTTCTTCAACGGCAATCCCAGCCTGGGCACGGTCTCCGGCGGGATCGACAACTTCAGCGGGAAAGCCGGACACAAACGCTGGAATACGATCGCCGAGGTCATCGGGCGAAGCTGGGAAGACGTACTCAGCGCGATCGAAGAGATCATCAGCACCCCTGAGGTCGCCGCCGACCTGTCCGCCAAGGCCGCCGACGAGCTCGCTGAGGAGCCCGAGGAGCCGGAGGAATCCGACGACGAGGGGGCCTCTGACCAGGAGCGCGAGACCGCTGAAGATGACGACGTAGAAGACGCCGAAGAGTCCGAAGACAGCGAAGAGTCCGAAGACACCGAAGACACCGAAGACACCGAAGACACCGAAGACACCGAAGAAGACACCGAAGACGAAGCGGAGGCCCGCGCGGCAGGCGACACCGTCGTGCTGGGCAGCCAAGAGGACTTCTGGCTGCAGGTGGGCATAGACCCGATCCGGATCCTGACGGGTTTCGGGACCTTCTACACACTTCGCTGCTACCTCGACGATCGCCCGATCTTCCTGGGCCGCAACGGACGCATCAGCGTGTTCAGCTCCGAACGGGCACTAGCTCGCTACCTCGCAGACGAACACGACCATGACTTGTCCGATTTGAGCACCTACGACGACATCCGCACGGCCGCCACCGATGGCTCGCTGGTGGTCGAGATCACCGACGACAACATCTACGTGCTCAGCGAGCTGGCCGACGATTTTGCCGACGGGCCGGACGCCGTGGATCGCGAGCAACTGGACCTGGCTGTCGAGCTGCTCCGCGATATTGGCGACTACTCCGAGGAGAGCACGGTGGACAAGGCCCTCGAAACGAACCGTCCGCTGGGCAAGCTGGTGGCTTACGTGCTGGACTCCGACTCGGTCGGCAAGCCCACGGCGCCCTATTCCCCGGCGGTGCGGGAGTGGGAGAAGTTGGAACAGTTCGTGGAGTCGCGGCTGAGGCGCGAGTAGCCAGGCGGGTGCAGCACGCCCAGCGTGCTCTCGTCGTCAGTTCACGCTGGGCGTCGGAGCACCCGTTTGACGGGCACCCAAGACTCCTCTTTACTGGCGGCAGCACCCGCCAGCGGTCAAGGAGGCGGTCAAACGGGGAGGTGAGCCGATGGCGGTGACACTCGGTCCGCTGTCGGCCGGGCACGCTGCATGACGCTGCCCGGAATCGGCCCCCTCCCTCTCTACGGGTTCCAGCGCCCGGCGATGTTGCTGTTTGGCCTGGTCCCGCTGGCGCTGCTCGCGGTCTACGTCATGGTCCAAGTTCGACGCCGGCACCGGCTGCACCGGTTCACCGAGGCCAATGTGCCGCAGTCGTTCTGGCGGCACCTTCCGATCGCGATATCACTGCTCTGCCTTGCCCTGCTGACCGTGGCCCTGGCCACCCCCACCCACGACATGCGCATTCCGCGCAACCGCGCCGTCATCATGCTGGTGATCGACATGTCGCAGTCCATGCGGGCAACCGATGTCGAGCCCAACCGGCTGAAGGCTGCCGAACAGGCGGCTAGCCAGTTCGCCAGTCAGCTGACGCCGGGCGTCAATCTGGGACTCGTCGGTTTCGCGGGTACGCCTTATCTCCTGGTGCCCCCGACCCCTCAGCACCAGGCGGTCATTGACGCCGTGAAAAAACTGGATTTCGCCGACAGCACCGCGACCGGTGAGGCCATTTACACCGCCCTGCATGCGATCGGAGCTGCGGCCGTCGCCGGCGGGGACACTCCGCCGCCGGCCCGCATCGTGCTGCTTTCCGACGGCGCCGAGAACAAGCCGTCAGATCCCAACGATCCGCACGATGGTGGCTACACCGCGGCGCGCCTGGCCAAAGATCAAGGGGTCCCGATCTCGACAATCACGTTCGGAACGCCGAACGGCGAAATCGAGATGGAGGGGGTGCGCGTCGCTGTTCCCGTTGCCGCGGACCAGATGAAGACGATCGCCCGACTGGCTGGTGGGCAGTCCTACACCGCGACCAACCTCGGCGAACTCAACAAGGACTATGACGCCATCCAGAACGAGATCGGGTACCGCACGGTGCCCGGGCCAGGCAGTGCCGGCTGGCTGCGGCTCGGTGTCGTCACCGCCTTGATTGCGACGCTGGCGGCACTGTTGATCAACCGGCGACTTCCAGCCTGATCGCTCAGGCCGGCAATCTGCGGTTCAGCAACAGACCAGCCAGTACGGCGCCGGCCATGACGACCGTGCCGAGCAGCATCCAGGCCAGGCTGGCGTCGCCCTTCACGGTTTCGTAGCCGATCTGGCGCTGCAGGGTCGTATAGACGTCCTTGAGCGATTCCAGACTGTCGGCGTGGAAAGACTGGCCGTCAGTGATATCGCAGATTTTCTGCAGAGTTTGATCGTCAACTGGAACCGGAATCGTGGCGCCCTGATAAACGACGGTCCCGTCGGGCGTACCGAACGAGATCGTCGATATCTGCACTCCTTGATCTTTGGCGGCCCGCGCCGCAGTAAAAGCTCCCTGCGGGGCATTGGGGTCCAGCGGTACGTTTTCGGCGCCGTCGGACTCCAGCACAATCCGCGCGGGTGGCGGACCGTCGCCGCCTCCCATTACCGAGCCGACCGTGGCGATTGCTTGCAGCGCGGTGAAAATGCCTTCTCCGGTCGCGGTTTTCGGAGCCGGCTGCAGGGTGTCGATAGCCGCTTTCACCGCTGCGCGGTTCGTCGTCGGAGCGACCAGCAGTGTGGCGTTAGCCGCGAATGCCACCAATCCGAGATTGATGGCGGGCGTCAGCTCCTCGGCGAATTGCTTGCCGGCCTCCTGCGCTGCGGCCAGCCGGTTCGGAGCCACATCTGTGGACGCCATGGACTCCGAGATGTCGATCACCAACATCACAACCGCGCGGTTGAGCGGGATCCGGACGTCGGACGTCGGCCCCGCCATTGCCGTCGTCAGCAGCACCAGCGACGTGGCAAGCAGGATCGTCGGCACGTGCCGCCACCGACTGAGGCGACTCGGCGCGACGCGTTGCAGCACCTCCATGTTGGCGAACCGCAGAACCCGCCGGCGGCGGGCGTATTGCTGTGCGACGTAGATTCCTACCATGAGCAGCACGATCAGCAGGAACAGGAAGAACCACGCGTTTTGGAAGCCCGCGAGCGACACCGGGCCCATTAGGGGCAACCTCATGTGTCCATCATCCTCATGTGTCCATCATGCGAGCACCGCCGGTCGGGCTGCACAGCTCGGGTCCACTTTTGACAGGGGCCGCGCGACTCTTTGATCGATGGCGTCGGCGAGCCTCCTTCGTCCGCGCAGGTACCTCACCGGATCGATACACTATTGACTTGTTGTGAACAGTTTTGTTCACTACGTAGACATGTCCAGGCAAGCGCAGGCCGTTGTTCCCACGCTGTCGGTCGACCTCTACAGCAGAGAGACATTGCTCAATCCGGTGCAGACTTACCGCCGGATCCGCCAGGCAGGAACCGCCGTATGGTTACCGAAGCACGCGCTCTGGGCCATGGGCCGCTATCGCGACGTCCGCCGGGCGCTTAGCGACGACGACACCTACCGCAGCGGCAACGGGGTCGCGGCCAATCCAGTCACCAATGCGCTCTCGGCGGGCACCACCATCGCCAGCGACGGCGACGACCATGTCAAACGGCGCCGCCTGCTCTGGCAATCCCTTTCGGCCAAAGCACTTTCAGCTGTCGACCCAGTTCTGCACACCGAAGCGTCCGCGCTCATTGAAAAGCTCTGTCGTCGCGAAGATTTCGACGGGGTTTCCGAGTTCGCCGCGTGTCTTCCGATCCGGGTGGTCGCCGACCTCGTCGGTGTCGACATCGACCACAACCGAATGCTCAAGTACGGCCGCGCCGGGTTCGACGTACTGGGCCCGGCCAACCGCCGGACCCTCAAGGCGGCGGGGGCTGGATTGAGTTTCTGGCACTATGCGCGATCGCTGCGCGCAAAGAACGTCAAGCCCGGCGGATGGGCGGAATCGATCCTCGCGGCCGGACGCGACCATACAGTGAGCCCGGCGGAAGCCAAGGCCATGGTGATCGATTTCATCGGCCCGAGCCTGGACACCACGATCCTGGCATCCGCGCAGCTGTTGTGGAGCCTGGGCGCCAACCCCGACGTATGGGAGGAACTGCGGCACAATCCCGATCTCATTCCGGCAGCCGCGCTCGAAGCCGTCCGCCTCGGGTCGCCGGTACGCGGCTTCACGCGAATTGTGAAGCAGGACACTGAGATAGACGGTGTCGTTCTGCGCGGCGGCCAACGCGTGGTGTTGCTCTATGCGTCAGCCAATATGGACGAAACCCATTTCGAAGAACCCGAGGTCTTCTCGTTGCACCGCAAGGGAACCAATCTCGGCTGGGGTTTCGGCGCCCACGCCTGCGTCGGCATGCATCTGTCCAGGCTGGAGATGCACGCATTGATGCACGCGATGATCCCCGAAGTCGCAAGCATCAGTGTTGCCAAGCCGGTCCGGCTGTTCAACAACACGCTTCAAGGCTTCGAATCGCTGCGCGCGACGTTTCGAGGTGCAGCGATGACCGGTAGCGGCGGTCGCGGCGTCGGCGCAGCAGGTTAGCCGGACGAAAAGCGAAATCCTGCGCTAATCACCCGATCAGCACCGCGAACCGCGGCTTGATCACCTCGTCGATTATCGCCAGCCGCTCGTCGAACGGAATGAACGCCGACTTCATCGCATTGATGGTGAACCGCTCGAGATCACTCCACCCATAACCGAACGCCTCCACCAGTCGGTGCATCTCCAGGCTCATCGAAGTGTCGCTCATCAGCCGGTTGTCGGTGTTGACCGTCACCCGGAACCGTGACCGGGCCAGCAGATCGAACGGGTGGTCAGCGATGCTTTTGACCGCGCCAGTCTGCACGTTCGAGCTGGGGCACAGCTCCAGCGGAATTCGCTTGTCACGCAGGATCGATGCCAGCCTGCCCAACCGGACCTCCCCAGCTTCGAAGCCGCCTCCGACCACGTCGATGTCGTCGGCGATTCGCACCCCGTGGCCCAGCCGGTCAGCGCCGCAGAACGCGATCGCCTCGTGGATAGATGGCAAGCCGAACGCCTCACCCGCATGAATTGTGAAGCGCGCATTGTGGTTACGCATGTACTCGAAGGCGTCCAGGTGCCGGGTGGGAGGATAGCCGGCCTCGGCGCCGGCGATGTCGAATCCGACCACCCCCTTGTCCCGGAACCGGATCGCCAGCTCGGCGATCTCCCGGGACACTGCGGCGTGCCGCATCGCGGTCACCAAAAGGCGCACCACAATGGGACGGCCCGCAGCGGCGCAGGCCTTCTCGGCGTCGGCAAAGCCCGCCAGCACGCTGTCGACGATCTCGTCGAACAACAGCCCGCGGTTGATGTGCAATTCTGGTGCGAAGCGCACCTCGGCATAGACCACCGAATCGGCGGCCAGGTCTTCCACGCACTCGTAAGCGACCCGATGCAGTGAATCGGGGGTCTGCATCACCGCTACGGTGTGCGAAAACGGCTCCAAGTAACGCTCCAGCGAGCCGCTGTGCGACTGGGTGCGAAACCAGGTGGCGAGCTCATCGACGTCGGTGGCGGGCAGCCCGTCGTATCCGGTCTGGCCGGCGATGTCGATCACGGTTGCTGGGCGCAGCCCACCGTCGAGGTGGTCATGCAGCAGAGCCTTGGGCGCTCTTGCGATCTGGTGTAGAGCCAAGGGCGTGGTCACTTGACGATCCGATCGATGATCAGCGGCCGCGGCGCCGGCGGCGTGTCGTCGACGCTCCAGCCGCCGTGCAGCTCGGCCATCGCGGCGCCGATGCGGTCCGGGGTGTCGGTGTACAGCGTGAACAACCGGTCACCGGCCGCGACCGGCTCCCCGGCACGGCGGTGGATCCTGACACCCGCACCAAACTGCACCTGTCCGCCCGGGCGGGATCTGCCCGCGCCGAGCCGCCAAGCTGCCAGCCCCACTGCCATTGCGTCGATATTGCCCATTGTGCCGCTCCGGTTGGCGATCACGGTCTCTGAATGCGAACCGATTGGCAACGGTATCGACAAGTCACCGCCCTGCGCGGCGACCAGCTGGCGAAATCGGTCCATCGCGGTGCCGTCGCGTAGTGTCTGCCGGGGATCGCAGTCGTCGATGCCGGCCAGCTCGAGCATCTCTTCGGCCAACCGCAACGTCAGCTCCACCACGTCCGGCGGGCCACCGCCGGCCAGCACCTCCAGGGACTCGGCAACCTCAAGCGCATTGCCGACGGTCGCGCCCAGCGGACAGTTCATGTCTGTCAGCAGCGCGCGGGTCGGCACCCCGTGCGCGGCGCCCAGCTCGACCATGGTGTGCGCCAAGTCGCGGGATTGCGCTTCGGAGCTCATCAACGCCCCGGAGCCCACTTTCACGTCGAGCACCAACGCACCGACTCCCTCGGCCAACTTCTTGCTCATCACCGAGCTGGCGATCAACGGCATGGACTCGACTGTCGCGGTGATATCGCGCAGCGCGTACAACTTCTTGTCGGCGGGCGCCAGCTGGCCGGCGGCAAATACCGCCGCGCCGATGTCACACAGTTGTTGGCGCACTCGCTGGTTGGAAATCTGTGTGGTGAAGCCCGCGATGGATTCCAGCTTGTCCAGGGTGCCGCCGGTGTGGCCCAACCCTCGACCCGACGCCTTGGGCACCGCAGCCCCGCAGGCGGCGACGATAGGCACCAACACCAGCGTGGTCTTGTCTCCCACTCCACCCGTGGAGTGCTTGTCCACGGTGGGCAGCCGCTTTCCCTGCGTGCCACCGATGCGCAGATCGCTGAAATCCATCACATCGCCCGACGCCAGCATCGCCGTCGTCCACCTGGCGATCTCACCGCGGTCCATGCCGCGCCAAAAGATCGCCATCAACAGTGCCGCCATCTGTTCCTCACCCACCAGGCCGTCGGTATAGGCGTCGACGACCCAGTCGATGGCGGCATCGGACAATCGACCGCCGTCCCGCTTGGTCTTGATCACGGTCGGCGCGTCGAATGCGAAGCCAGTCAAGAAAGTTCCCCGGCTTCCCGGGGTAGGTCGGCGCTGAAAGCATCGGGCAGCAGTTCGCCAAGCCGTCGGGGGCCGGCCGGATGGCCGATCAGCAGTTCGGGACCGCCGTGCTCGAACAGCACCTGACGGCATCGCCCGCAAGGCATCAGCAACGACCCTGCCGCATCGACGCACACCAGTGCGATCAACCGGCCGCCGCCGGTCGAAAACAGGGCGCACACCACACCACACTCGGCACAGAGACCGAGACCGTATGAGACGTTCTCCACATTGCATCCGGTGACCACCCGGCCATCGTCGACCAGCGCGGCAGCGCCCACCCGGAACCGCGAATAGGGCGCATATGCTCCCGCCATCGCTTGAATCGCCTTGTTTTGCAAGGCATTCCAATTGATATCGGACATTGGCGCAACCCCCGCTCACCGATGGATTGACTTAAGCAAGCCAACCCTAGCTTCGACAAAATCCACGGCCTGGCTCGGACTGCTCGGTACCGCGGGGCAACATTGCCGGGCTAAGCTCGATTGCCCGGCTTTAGTGTCCACGAAGGCGGTGAGGAAGACGGCGACAACGGCGGATCCGGCTCGAGCTGCATCAGTACCCGCGTCATCGCGCAAGCGGCGACCACCTCGCACCCTGTATCGGGGAGATCCCGGTATGTGGTCGTGGGTGCTGCATCGCATCAGCGGCGCGACGATCTTCTTCTTCCTGTTCGTACATGTCCTGGACGCCGCGATGCTGCGGGTGAGTCCGCAGACCTACAACGCGGTGTTGGCGACCTACAAGACCCCGATCGTCGGCCTGATGGAATTCGGTCTGGTCGCCGCGGTGCTGTTCCACGCGATGAACGGCATCCGCGTCATCTTGATCGACTTCTGGTCGGAGGGCCCGCGCTACCAGCGGCTGATGTTGTGGATCATCGGCGTCGTCTACCTGCTGGTGATGGTTCCGGTGGCGGTGGTGCTGGGAATGCACATGTGGGAGCACTTCCGATGAGCACCCCCGACCTTCAGCTCGGGCGCGGCGAGATAGCGCCGGTACACCAGCGCAGTCACGACCGCCCGGCCAGCCTGGACAATCCACGCTCACCGCGCCGTCGCGCCGGAATACCGAACTTTGAGAAATTCGCCTGGCTGTTCATGCGGTTTTCCGGCATCGCGCTGGTGGTCCTGGCAATCGGGCACTTGTTCATCATGCTGATGTGGGATAACGGCGTATACCGCATCGACTTCAACTACGTGGCGCAGCGCTGGGCTTCGCCGTTCTGGCAATTCTGGGATCTGGCGCTGTTGTGGCTGGCGCAATTGCACGGCGGCAACGGCCTGCGCAACATCATCGACGACTACAGCCGCAAAGACACCACCAGATTCTGGCTGAACAGTCTGCTGCTGTTGTCGATGGGGTTCACGTTGGTGTTGGGTACCTACGTGCTGATGACATTCGACCCCAACATCTCCTGAGAGTCCCGAGAGGCGAGCCTTGATCCAGCAACACCGATACGACGTGGTGATCGTCGGCGCGGGCGGTGCCGGGATGCGGGCCGCGGTAGAAGCGGGTCCGCGCGTTCGTACGGCCGTGCTGACCAAGCTGTACCCCACCCGTAGCCACACCGGCGCCGCCCAGGGCGGAATGTGCGCCGCGCTGGCCAACGTCGAAGACGACAACTGGGAATGGCACACCTTCGACACCGTCAAGGGCGGCGATTATCTGGCCGACCAGGATGCCGTGGAGATCATGTGTAAGGAAGCCATCGACGCCGTACTCGATCTGGAGAAGATGGGGATGCCGTTCAACCGCACCCCCGAAGGCCGCATCGACCAGCGCCGCTTCGGCGGGCACACCCGAGACCACGGCAAAGCCCCGGTGCGCCGGGCGTGCTACGCCGCCGACCGCACCGGCCACATGATCCTGCAGACCCTCTACCAGAACTGCGTCAAGCACGACGTGGAGTTCTTCAACGAGTTCTACGCGCTGGACCTGGTGCTCACCCAGACCCCGACCGGTCCGGTGGCTACCGGAGTGGTCGCCTACGAACTGGCCACCGGCGCGATCCACGTCTTCCACGCCAAGGCTGTGGTGATCGCGACCGGTGGCTCGGGCCGGATGTACAAGACGACGTCCAACGCGCACACCCTCACCGGCGACGGCATCGGCATTGTCTTCCGCAAGGGACTTCCGTTGGAGGACATGGAGTTTCACCAGTTTCACCCGACCGGCCTGGCCGGCCTGGGCATCTTGATCTCCGAGGCCGTGCGTGGCGAGGGCGGTCGGCTGCTCAACGGCGAGGGCGAGCGCTTCATGGAGCGCTACGCCCCGACGATCGTCGACCTGGCACCCCGTGACATCGTCGCCCGCTCGATGGTGCTGGAAGTCCTGGAAGGCAGGGGCGCCGGCCCGCACAAGGACTACGTCTACATCGACGTCCGCCATCTCGGCGCGGACGTGCTGGAGGCCAAGCTGCCCGACATCACCGAGTTCGCGCGAACCTACCTGGGCGTGGACCCGGTAAAAGAGCTGGTCCCGGTCTACCCGACCTGCCATTACGTGATGGGCGGTATCCCGACGACCGTCACCGGGCAGGTGCTGCAGGACAACACCTCCACCGTCCCGGGTCTGTACGCGGCCGGCGAGTGCGCATGCGTGTCGGTGCACGGCGCCAACCGGTTGGGCACCAACTCGCTGCTGGATATCAACGTCTTCGGCCGCCGCGCCGGCATCGCCGCGGCCGGTTACGCACAGGGCCACGACTTCGTCGAGATGCCGCCGGAGCCTGCTGCGATGGTTGTCGGCTGGGTCGGCGACGTCCTCTCCGAGCACGGCAACGAGCGCGTCGCCGATATCCGCGGCGCGCTGCAGCAGACGATGGACAACAATGCCGCGGTGTTCCGCACCGAGGAGACGCTGAAGCAGGCGCTCACCGACATCCACGCACTCAAGGAGCGGTACTCACGAATCACGGTGCACGACAAAGGAAAACGCTTCAACAGCGACTTGCTGGAAGCCATCGAGCTGGGCTTTTTGCTGGAGCTGGCCGAGGTCACCGTGGTCGGCGCGCTCAACCGCAAGGAGTCCCGCGGTGGCCATGCCCGCGAAGACTATCCGAACCGCGATGACACCAACTACATGCGCCACACCATGGCCTACAAGCAGGGCACCGACCTGTTGAGCGACATCCGGCTGGACTTCAAACCCGTCGTACAAACCCGCTACGAACCCAAGGAACGGAAGTACTGATGGCCAAAGGCGACGCTTTGGAACCAGTAGGAAAACCAGGGGTCGAGGCGGCGCAGGACCCGCCGGGGACAACCCTGCCGCCGGTCCCGGACGGCGCGGTGATGGTGACGCTGAAGATTGCCCGGTTCAATCCGGACAACCCCGACGCATTCGCGGAAACCGGTGGTTGGCAAAGCTTTCGGGTGCCCTGCCTGCCCAGTGACCGGCTGCTGAACCTGCTGATCTACATCAAGGGCTACCTGGACGGCACGCTGACCTTCCGGCGATCCTGCGCCCATGGGGTGTGCGGATCTGACGCCATGCGCATCAACGGCGTCAACCGGCTGGCCTGCAAGGTGCTGATGCGTGACCTGCTGCCCCAAACAAAGAAGGGGCAGGCGGGCAAGTCACTGACCATCACGGTCGAACCGATCCGCGGGCTGCCGGTGGAGAAGGACCTGGTGGTCGACATGGAGCCGTTCTTCGACGCCTACCGCGCGGTGAAGCCGTACCTGATCACCAGCGGTAACCCGCCTACCCGGGAGCGGATTCAAAGCCCGATCGACCGCGCCCGCTACGACGACACCACCAAATGCATCCTGTGCGCCTGCTGCACCACCAGCTGCCCGGTGTTCTGGAGCGAGGGCACGTACTACGGCCCGGCGGCGATCGTCAACGCGCACCGCTTCATCTTCGACAGCCGCGACGAGGCCGCCGCCGAGCGCCTCGACATCCTCAACGAGGTCGACGGGGTGTGGCGCTGCCGGACCACGTTCAACTGCACCGAATCCTGCCCGCGCGGCATCGAGGTGACCAAGGCGATCCAGGAGGTCAAACGCGCGCTGATGTTCTCGCGCTGAGGGGCCTAGCCCGATGGTGGCGACCCGCTGCACCCGGCTACGCCGCGCTTGCGATCGCCACTAACTCGGCGGGAGCTTCAGCACGCGGTTGTTGCCCGTGTCGACGACGTAGATATTCCCGGCGGTGTCGACGTCGATGCCCTGGGGATGGTTGACTCCGTTGAACGGCAGTGTTTTTGACGTGTTGGAGGCCGTGACAAACTTTGTCACCCGATTGTCGTGACTGTCGGTCACGTACACGTTTCCGCTGGTGTCGACGGCCACATCATCCGGACGTCCGACTACAAAGGGCAGCGCAGTCGGAACCGTCGCCGTCCACGGCAGTTTCAGCACCCGCTCGTTGTCCCGATCGATGACGTAGAAGGCGCCGTCGCGATTGACCGTCACGGCCGAGGGGCACGCTAGGCCGCTGAACGGCAGCTCCGTCTGCTCGGTCGAATGCGCGCGCAACTCCACCACCCGGTTGTGCGTGCAGTCGGTAACAACGACGGCGCGGTTGTTGCCGGGGTCGCTCGAATCGACCGCCACACCCGTGGGTTCCCCGAGATCGGTGAACGGCAGCACGGTCAGGCTGGTCGACCCCGCCGTCAGCTCCAGCGCCCGGTGCTGCGCGGGCTCGGTGATCACTAGGTCACCCGCGTCGTCGACCGCTATATCCTCGGGTTTGTCCAGGCGGGCTAGCGGCACCACGGTCTGGCCGGTCGAGCCCGCGACCAGTTCCAGCACCCGGTTGTTGCCGCTGTCGGTGACGTAGACGTCGCCCTTCGCATCGACGGCGATCTCCTCGGGGTTGTCGAGACCGGTAAACGGCAGCACGACCTGACCCTGCGGTTTCGCCGAATGGAACGGGAATTGGTTGGTGATCCGCAAGAATGCGGCAACGCCGATCACCACGACTACCCCCACGGCGGCGAGGGTCAGAACAGCGCCGCGGCGACGGGTGCGTGGTGGGGTCGGGATCGTGGGTGCGGTGTCCTCCTCGTTGGAGACGGCATCCTCGTTGGGGACGGCATCCTCGTTGGGGACGGCATTGCGGACGGGAATTGGCGGCGCAGCGTAGACGCCGGTCAGGGCCGCGCGGGCAGCCACCGCCAGCTCGTGTGCCGACTGGTAGCGGTCATCCGCTTCCTTCGCCATGCCCCGTGCGATCACCCCGTCGAACGCGGCCGGCATCGCGGGGTCGAGGCTGCTGGGTTTGGGCGGCGCGTCGGTGCGATGGGCGGCGGCCAACCCCTCCACACCGCCACCGCTAAACGGCAACCGCCCGGTGAGGCACTCGTAGAGCACACAGGTGAGCGAGTACACATCCGCACGAGCATCGACAAACTTTCCGGCAGTGAAGCGCTCCGGGGCCATGTACGCCGGACTCCCCGGTGCGACGTTGGTGAGCGTCAAGCGACCGGCACCGGCCTCATGGACGAGTCCGAAATCAATCAGGTACACAAAATCTTCGCCGACCATGAGCAAGTTCGACGGCTTCACATCGCGGTGCACCAGCCCGGACTTGTGCGCCGTATCCAGCGCTGCGGCAACCTGTTCGACCACCCGCACGGCCTTCTGCGGACTCATCGGTCCATCGCGCTTGAGAACCTTGTTCAGATCGACGCCGTCGATGATCGGCATCACCAGATACAGGCGACCGTCGAACTCCCCGGTCTCGTAGATCGGGATGATGTTCGGACTGGCCAGCCGGGCCGCTGCGTAGGCCTCGCGGCGAAATCGCTCCTGAAAGCCCGGCTCGGCAGCCAGTTCCGGCTGCAGCAACTTGATGGCCACATCACGGCCCAGCGCGGTGTCGTGGGCCCGATAGACCGCGCCCATACTGCCCTGACCGAGCTTTTCGAAAAGCCGATAGCGACCGAACTCCACTTCCTTTGTCGCCACCGCCCCCGAAGCATCGGCAGCGGCGGTGGCGGTGAGTGCGTTATGCGTGGCAGCGGCCAACTCGCGGGCCGTCTGATAACGGTCATCGGGGTCTTCGGCCATGCCGCGCGCGATCACCCCGTCGAATCCCGCCGGAATCGCCGGGTCGACGTCGGTAGGTTTGGGGGCAGGTTTGGGCGGCCCATCCTCGCCCGCAGCGGCGGGCTGACCGGTCAGGCACTCGTAGAGCACAGCGGTCAGAGCGTAGATGTCGGTGCGGACGTCGGCGGTATCGGCGCCAGTCGGTGTGACTCCGAAATCGATCAGGTACACGAACGCGCCGCCCACCAACAAACTCGAGGCTTTTATATCGCCGTGGACCAGCCCAACCACGTGGGCGGCTTCCAGCGCAGAGGCGACCTGCACGATTACCCGCGCCGCCACCGCCGGGTGCGTTGGGCCATCGCGGCGTAGCAAGTCTTGCACTGTGATGCCGTCGGGGACGGCGGGCATCACCAGATAGAGCCGTCCTTCGATCTCGCCGGCCTCATAGATCGGGATGATGTTCGGGTCGCTGAGCTGCGCCGCAATGGAGACCTCACGCCGGAACCGCTCCTGACAGCCCGGCTCGGCAGCCAACTCCGGTGAGAGCACCTTGATGGCCACGTCGCGGCTCATCATCGTGTCGTGGGCCCTGTACACCGTGCCGGTGCTGCCAGATCGGAGCACCCCGAGCAGCCGATAACGCCCGAAGACCTCGCCGTCCACCTCGTCCACCGAAAGCCTCCTCTGAGCACACGAAGTGGTGCCTGGATGCTACCAACCTGTCGAGCTCAGGTCTGCCGGTTCGGCGGCACGGAAATTATCACCGCAGGGCCGGCCGGCGGTCCGCACAACAAAGCCGTCACACTCCGCCGACCCGCATCGTCTGACCCGTATGACACAGAAAACCCGTATCGAGCCCTTACCCCCGAAACGCGCCGGCCTGCTGAACCGCACGATGTACCGGGTCACCAGGCGGCGCTACGGCCAGGTCCCCGAACCACTCGCCGTGACCGCGCATCATCGCAAGCTCGCAGTCACCTGGGCCGTGCACGAAACCATGACCGACTGGGCGTCGAGCTCGCTCCCCGTCAGCGTGCGTCAGCTTGCCGTTTTCTGGACCGCGCGCAGCATCGGCTGCTCGTGGTGCGTCGATTTCGGGTCCATGCTGCAGCGCCTGGACGGACTGGATGTCCAGCGACTCAAGGAGATCGACAACTACGCGACATCACCTGTGTTCAGCGACGACGAACGCGTCGCCATCGCCTATGCCGATGCGATGACCACCGACCCGCACACCGTCACCGACGAGCAGGTCGGCGATCTCCGGACCCGCTTCGGCGACGCCGGGGTGATCGAGCTGACCTATCAGATCGGCCTGGAGAACATGCGGGCACGGGTGAACTCCGCGCTGGGTATCAGCGAGCAGGGCTTCAATTCCGGTGACGCATGCCGCATCCCGTGGGCCGACGCACAGCGGCGCTAAAGTGGGTTATGCGCGTCTGGGATGTGCGGCCGCGGCTGCTCATCGCTGGTGGCGGGCTTTCTGATCTTGCCCTCCACCATCACCCGGCGGTCCAGGTCACGGTCGGTGGGCAAGGTCCTTTGACGGTTCCGCAGGGCGGTGACGCGCACGACGTGTGCCGCGTGGTTGTGGTCGCCAGCGGAGCACGCCACGCCGTACGGCACCGACCTGACTGATCCGCGACTGTCACCCGCTGCACGGCGACGTCGCCGGTCTGTCGCACGCATACTTCAACTTCGTCGGTATGGGAGGCCGCTTCGCCGAGGCCGCCAGCGAGGCCGCCGGAGCATTGCGGCTCGGGCTCGCCCCCAACAGCCCAGCGATGAAATCAGCGACTCAAAGGGGAGCCGGTGAATTTGTCGGGGTTGGCGACATCCCATAGGGCGCAGGCCTTTCCGTCGCGCACCGTGATGGCCATGATTCGCGGCATCATCTCCCGATATCCGTCGCTGGCGGGGCAACCGGCGGTGTAGCCGCCCAGTTCGCCGTTGACCAGTCCTAGCTGATACGAGGTGAACATCGCCGGACCGTAGCGACGGCCCAGGCCGAACATGAACCGGGCCACTTTGTCCGCACCGTGGATAACGTTAATCGCGGTGGGCGCCTTGCCATTCGAGTCGCCCGTCAACGTCACGTCGGGATGCAACAGCGCCACCACGGCTTCCAGGTCACCAGACTCCATGGCGGCCAGCAACTTGCCGACCACCTCGTTGTGGGCCGGATCCGGTTTCGGTGCAGGCTCAGCGGAGAGGGCTTTGCGAGCCCGCGACGCCAGCTGGCGGGCCGCGGCCTCGTTGGTGCCCAGCACGTCGGCCACTTCGGCGAACGGCACCGCGAACCCGTCGTGCAGCACGAACGCGACCCGCTGATCGGGGTTGAGCCTTTCCAGCACCACCATCGCCGCGAACCGGGCATCTTCGCGGGCCACCACGGCAGACAGCGGGTCAGCACTGTCGAAGCCGGTGACCACCGGTTCGGGCAGCCAATTGCCCGTATAGGTCTCCCGTCGGTGGGCAGCCGACCGCAACCGGTCCAGCCCGAGCCGGCTCACCACGGTGGTCAACCAGGCCCGCGAGTCGGTGATCGCTTTGTCTTGTTTGTCCCAGCGCAGCCAGGCTTCCTGAACGATGTCTTCGGCATCGGCCACCGTCCCCGTCAGCCGGTAGGCGACCGCCATGAGATGGGGCCGCAGCGCCTCGAACGCTGAACCCCTCTGCGACCCGGTCGCAGCCCAAACCATAAGCCCGAGCGTAACGCCACGGTCAGTTCCGCCGCCGAATAGCGCACTGGGGTTACGCTCGCGGGCAAGATGACTGAGAACCTGTCGATGAAAGCCGATCGCCACCTGTGGGGCCACTTCGCCCGGCACGGCCCGGGCATTACGCCGCCGATCATCACGCGCGGCGAAGGTGTCACCATCTTCGACGACCGTGGCAAGAGCTACCTGGACGCACTGTCGGGGCTGTTCGTGGTACAGATCGGTCATGGCCGTACCGAGCTCGCCGAAGTCGCCGCGCGTCAGGCCGAAACGCTGGCGTTCTTCCCGTTGTGGGGATATGCCACCCCCACGGCGATCGAGCTCGCCGAGCGTCTCGCGCACTACGCCCCGGGCGATTTGAATCGTGTGTTCTTCACCACCGGCGGCACCGAGGCCGTCGAGACCGCGTGGAAAGTGGCCAAGCAGTACTTCAAGCTCACCGGGAAACCCGGTAAACACAAGGTGATTTCGCGGTCGATCGCCTACCACGGCACCACCCAGGGTGCGCTGGCGATCACGGGGCTGCCGTTGTTCAAGGCTCCCTTCGAGCCGGTGACGCCGGGCGGCTTCCGGGTGCCCAACACGAACTTCTATCGCGCGCCCGACCTGTTTCGCAATGACGCCAAGGCTTTTGGGCTGTGGGCTGCCGACCGGATCGCCGAGATGATCGAGTTCGAGGGCCCGGACACCGTCGCCGCGGTGTTTTTGGAACCGGTGCAAAACGCCGGCGGGTCTATCCCGGCGCCGCCGGGTTATTTCGAACGGGTTCGCGAGATCTGCGACGAATACGACGTGCTCTTGGTCTCCGACGAAGTGATCTGTGCGTTCGGCCGAATCGGATCGATGTTCGCCTGCAGTGACATCGGGGACGTCGGCTACGTGCCAGACATGATCACCTGCGCCAAAGGGATGACGTCGGGCTACTCGCCGATCGGCGCGATGATCGCCAGCGATCGAGTGTTCGAGGCGTTCAACGACGGCACCACGATGTTCCGGCACGGCTACACGTTTGGGGGCCACCCAGTGTCGGCCGCCGTCGGGCTGGCCAACCTCGACATCTTCGAGCGCGAAGGTCTCAACGACCGCGTCAAGCAAAATGCACCGAGCTTCCGTGCCACCTTGGAGAAGTTGTACGACCTACCGATCGTCGGCGACGTCCGCGGCGACGGGTATTTCTACGGCGTCGAACTGGTCAAGGACAAAGCGACCAAGCAAACCTTCACCGACGAGGAACGCCGATCGCTCCTGAGCCACGTGTCGTCGGCGATGCTCGAGGCCGGGTTGTATTGCCGTACCGACGACCGCGGCGATTCCGTCATCCAGTTGGCGCCGCCGCTGATCAGCGGTCAGGCCGAGTTCGACACCATCGAATCCATCCTGCGCAGCGTGCTCGCCGAGGCCTGGGAGTGGCTCTAGCCGTGGCTCGAGTCCTCCGAGCCACAGCGCAGAGGCCACGACCCAAAAAGCGGGAGTGGCTCTAGCCGTGGCTCGAGTCCTCCGA
>Ga0209693_10000236_pt1 | contig 21682 bp, 21 predicted proteins | sample HubBroMetageWRM3_FD_188345 | JGI IMG/M metagenome (GOLD analysis project Ga0209693, IMG submission 188345) | Warmed soil microbial communities from the Hubbard Brook experimental Forest, New Hampshire - Hubbard Brook CCASE Soil Metagenome WRM 3... | ecosystem: Environmental > Terrestrial > Soil... | reverse complement strand
CCGTCGAGTTCGTATCGGCCGCCGAGTAGTCGCGGCTGTGTCATGTCTCGCACTTGCGTTACCGCCCTGCGTAGATGTCTGTCTGGGTCTGGGTGGCCACTAGTGGACCCCCAGGTAAGCTTCGATGATCTTGACGGCGATCGGGGCCGCGGCGTCGGCGCCGAAACCGCCGCCCTTAACGATGACGCCGACCGCTATCTGCGGGTTGTTGGCGGGCGCGTAGCAGGTGAACACCGCGTCGTCCAGGCCCGCGCCGCTGACGGTGTTCTCCGCTGTTCCGGTCTTGCCCGCGATCACCAGGCTGCCCACGGCGGGAGGCCCGGCGGTCTGGTATGCGGTGCCCTGGGGGTTCTGGGTGACCTGGACCATCATCGAACCAACCTCGCTGGCCACCTGGGAGCTGACCGCCTGCGTCAGCACCGACGGGGTGGTGGCAGCGAGCGTCGTCAGATCCGGGGCCTGCACCGACTGCAGCAGGTAGGGCCGCATGACTTTGCCGTGGTTCGCGATCGCCGCGGCGTCCAGGGCCTCCTGCAGCGGGGTCACCTGGTCGTCGAGCTGGCCGATCGAGGAAATGGCGGTGAGCGACTTGTCGGCGATCCTGGGGATCACGCTCGGCGAGACCTGCATCGGGATCGTCAGGTTCGAGTCGTTCCAGCCGAACTTGTTGGCCTGGCTCTGCAGTCCGGGGCCGCCCACCTTCATGCCGATGTTCGCGAACGCGGTGTTGCACGACAGCAGGAACGCTTGGATGACCTGGGGATGACCGCCGAAGCAGTCCTCGTCGGCGTCGTTGTTGAGCGAGTTGCCGTTGGGCAGCGTCAGCGGTTGCGGGGCGGCGATCGTCGCCTGCGGGCCTGCCACCTTGCCGGTCGAGAACCCGGCCGAGCTGGTGATGATCTTGAACGAGGAGCCGGGCGGGTAGGTCTGGTTGATGGCCCGGTTGAGCAGCGGCTGTGATGGCTCGGCCAGCAGCTGCTTGTCGATCTTGTTCAGCTTCGCGCCGTCGAACGTGGTGAGCAGGTTCGGGTCGTACGACGGGTAGGAGGCCATGGCCAGGATCGCGCCGGTACTCGGGTTGAGCGCGACGACAGCGGCCTGGTGACCGCCGTCGTCCAGCAGTGACTGGTACGCCGCCTTCTGTGCCTTGGGGCTGACCGTGAGGTTGACCGACGCACCCTGCTTGGCCTTGCCGGTGAGCAGGCTGATCAGGTTGTGCACGGCCAGGCTCGGCGACGTGCCCGCCAGGTACTTGTTGTAGGCGGACTCGATCCCGGTCGCGCCGTAGATCGTGTCGTAGCCAGTGATCGGCGCGTACATGGCGCCGTGCGGGTAGTGGCGCTGGTAGATGGCGTTGCCGGAGGTGGAGTCGCCCTTGACCGGCTGCGAATCGGCGATCGTCAGCGGGCCGCCAGTGCCGTCGGCGACGATCGAGCCTCGCTGGTACTGGAACTGCTGGTCGAAGGTGCGGGCGTTGCCCGGCTTGCCGGCCAGGCTGCTGGCTTCGAACCCCTGCACGTAGTTGATGTTGACCAGCAGCAGCACGAACATGACCAGGCAGGCCAGGGACAGGCGGAACAGGGCGCGGTTCATCCGGCGCGCACCACCTGCGTCATGCCCTCATCCTGGATCGGCTGCGGGGCCGGCCGCCGCGCGGTGTCACTGACGCGCATCAGCAGCGCGACAAGAGCCCACGTGGTCAGCAACGAGGAACCGCCCTGGGACAGGAACGGCGTGGTGATACCGGTAAGCGGGATCAACCTGGTCACACCGCCGACGATGATGAACACCTGCAGCGCGATCGCGAACGCCAGGCCGCCGGCCAGCAGCTTGGAGAACGGGTCGCGGGCCGCCACCGCCGCCCGCAAGCCGCGCTGGACCAGCAGGCCGAAGATCAGCAGCATGGCCATCAGGCCGGTCAGGCCGAGTTCCTCGCCGAACGCGGTCATGATGAAGTCGCTCTGCACCAGCGGAGTGAAGTACGGCTGGCCATGTCCGAGCCCGGTGCCGAGGATCCCACCGACGCCCATCCCGTACAGCCCCTGCACGAGCTGGTATGAGGACACGCAGTGCGCCGCGGGGGTGGGGTTGCAGAAAACGTTGGCCGACGTGAACGGGTGCAGCCATTCGGTAAATCGGGCGCCAACGTGGCTGAAGAGCTTGCTTGCCAGGTATGCGCCGGAGATGAACAGCAGGATGCCGATCAGCAGCCAGGAGGTGCGCTGGGTGGCGATGTACATCATCGCGACGAACATGCCGAAGAACAGCGCGGAGGTCCCGATGTCGCTCTCGAAGACCAGCAGCAGCAGGCTGACGCCCCAGGCGATCAGCACCGGCCCCAGGTCACGGGCCCGGGGCAGGTCGATGCCCAGGAACCGGCGGCCTGCCAGCGCCAGCACGTCACGCTTGGCGACCAGGTACCCGGCGAAGAACACGGCGAGCGCTAGCTCGGCGAACTGCTCCGGCTGGATCGTGAAGCCGCCTATCGCGATCTGGATCTTGGCCCCAGTGCCCGGGATCTCGCTGAATCTGTCGGGCAGCACCGCCGGAATCGCCAGCAAGATCAGCCCGATGGCGCCGAGCGTGTAGGTGTAGCGCTGCAGTACCCGCACTTCCCTGATGAAGAACAGGACCGCGACGAACGCGGCCACGCCCAAGGCGCTGTACATCACCTGCGCGGCAGTGGTGGACGAGCTGATCGTGGTGATCTGGGTGCCGGGATTCCCGTTCCGCCCGGACTCCTGGAGCCGGTAGATCATCACGATCCCGAGGCCGTTCAGCAGCGCGGCGAGCGGCAGCAGCAGCGGGTCGGCCCACGGCGCGAGCTTCCTGACGGCGAAATGCGCGACGAGCACGATCGCCGCGAACGCGAGCCCGTACTCGGCCAGGCCAGCAGGCAGCTTCCCGTTCAGGCCGAATCCGACATTGGCGTAGGCGAACAGCACAACAGCTACGGCGAACGCGAGCATGAGAAGCTCGGTCCGGCGCCGCCCGCGCGGCATCGCCACGGCCGCCCCGGCGGACGGCCGCGCTGCGGGCTGGCTGGAGATAGCGGTCACCCGGCCGTCCCTTGCGGGGCGCAGCCCTTGGGCGTCGTGGGCGCCGGCGGCCGCGTCAGAGGCTCGGTGCGCGTTTGCTTCTTGCCGCGAACCGTCACCGTGACCTTGTGCGACGTGGGCAGCGCCTGCCACTTCGCGTACGCGGAGTCGTAGATGTTGCAGGTGATCGTCTGGCGGATGCTGTCCACGGTCTTCCGGGCGTCGGTCAGGGTGCCCGGGGCGGTCGCGCTCACCACCGCGGTTTTGTCGGTCGCGGGGACCTGGGACAGCTTGATGCCGGTCCTGGAGTAGACGTGGGACAGGCTCATGCCGAGCACCTTCTGGTTGACACCGCGGTAGATGATCACCTGTTTGCCGTCGGTGCCGACGTAGTACTGGTTCTGCGTGTAGCGCCATCCGGCGTACCCGCCGCCGATGATCACGATCACGAGGATGACCAGGATCGTTGTGACCACCGGCCAGCGCCGCCTGGGCGCCCGGTGGTCGGCGGTGCCGGAATCGGTTAGTGCTTCCGGCTCGGCGCGGGCAGCCTGCCCGTCCACAGCCGGTACGGCGGGCCTGACCGCGGTGATGCCAGCGGCTGCGGACCCGCCACGAGTCAGCAGGTGGGCGCGTTCCGCCGGGCTGTCCGTGCGGAGCCGCGGCCGGCCGTCGCCGTTCGATGCCGCGCCAACCACCCGGTAGGCCTGCCCGGCCGACGGCTGCGCCGCGCTCTCCACGACGTCGCCGACGATGCAGGTGATGTTGTCAGGGCCGCCGCCGCGCATAGCGAGGTCGATGAGCCGGGCCACCGCCTTCTCGCGGTCGGATTCCTGCAGCAACGTGGTCCGCATGGTGTCGTCGCTGACCACATCGGAGAGGCCATCCGAGCAGAGCAGGTACCTGTCTCCGGCCTTGGCCTCGATCAGGGAAAGGTCGGGCTCGGCCTCGGTGCCGCTCTGCAACGCGCGCATCACGAGTGAACGCTGCGGGTGGGTGGCGGCCTGAGCCGGGCTCAGCCTGCCGTCGTCCACCAGCGACTGGACCAGCGTGTGATCGCGCGTGATCTGGTGGAAGTCGCCGTCGCGCAGCAGGTAGGCGCGGGAGTCGCCGATGTGGCAGATGGCGATCGTGCCCTTGGACCAGAGCAGCGCGGTCAGCGTCGTGCCCATGCCCTCGACGGATGGGTCCTCGATGCTCATCTCGTGCAGGGTGTTGTTGGCCTGCGCGACCGCGGCGGCGAGCGAGCTGAGCAGCTGGTCCTGGGGGAGGTCGGTGTCCAGGCCCGCGAGAGCGGAGATCGCTACCGAGCTAGCGACCTCGCCGGCGGCATGCCCGCCCATGCCATCGGCGATCGCGAGCAGGTTCGGGCCCGCGTACGCCGAGTCTTCGTTCCCCTCGCGGAGGAGCCCGACGTCTGTGTTGACCGCATAGCGGAGTGCAAGTGTCATCTGCGCAGTTCCAGGACGGTCTTACCAATTCGGATCGGCACGCCGACCGGTACCGGAGTCGGCTGGGTAACCTTCTGACGGTCGAGGTAGGTGCCGTTCGTTGAGCCGAGGTCCTCGACAATCCACTGACCATCCTGGGGAAACAGCCGGGCATGCCGGGTCGAAGCGTAGTCATCATTCAGCACCAGTGTGGCATCATTCGCGCGGCCAATGGTGATCTGCTGATCAGCCAGGCCCAGGCTCGTGCCCGCCAGAGCGCCCGCCGTGACGAGAAGCTGCTGGGGAGCCGATCGCGGGTTGCGGCTGCGCTGCGGACGCGGGGGTTTGGGAGGCTGCGCCTGCCGCGGGCGAGCCTGCCGCTGCTTGCGCGCCTGCCTGCGGGACGAAACCGAAGAGGCAACGTTGCCGAAAAGGTCGGTGCGGACCACACCGACCGCTGCGATCACGAACAGCCACAGGACTGCGAGAAACGCGAGCCTGATAAGCGTGAGCGTGAGCGCGGTCATCGGGTCATGCCTTTGCTGCCCTCTGCTGGTCAGTCGCTGCCGGAGCCGTCTGTTCCTGGCGCCGTCAGCTGGTCGGAGTTGTACCGCCGCCGGTGTGGTCGCGGCGTCGTGGGTCGTCAGTACACACCATCCCTGCGGAAAACGAGAGTCGTCCGGCCCAGCGTGACCCGCGTGCCATCGGTCAGTGCCATGCGGCGCACCGGCTGGCCGTTGACGAAGGTGCCGTTGGTGGAGCCGAGGTCCACGAGGACGACCTCGTTATCCTCGACGCGCAGCTCGGCGTGATGGCGCGAGACGCCGGGATCGACCAGGCGCAGGTCGCAGTCGGTGCCGCGGCCAAGTATGGTCAGCGGCGCGCTCAGCTCGTAGGTGCGCTGCGTGTTACCGTCCGAACCGGGTTCCGGGCCGGAGACGAGCAGCCTCGGGTTTCCGGCGAATCCGCCGGCCGGGCGCGGAAGGTCGCTGGCGGGCCTGCGGATCTCGCCGTCCTCGACGGTGGTGCCGCGGATCACGCCGGACCGGATCCGGAACGTGCCCGTGGTGAGGTCGGGGACGCCCTCGAAGCGCATCCGCACCGGACCCACGAACGAATAGCCCTGCTCTCTCGCGTGCTCCCGGGCTAGCGTCGAGAGCTCGATGCCGAGGCTGTCCGCATAGACCTCGAGCCGCTCATTGTCCGCCTCGGCCAGCTCCACAACGAAGTCGTTGGGAACCAGCGTCCTGCCCTGTGCCACGATCGCGGCGCGATCATCCATCTCGCGCTGCACGGCACTGGCGATCTCCACCGGCTGCAGCTCCGATTTGAACGCCCGCGCGAAGGCACCCTCGACCATCCCCTCGAGCCTGTTCTCAAAACGCTGCAGAACTCCCACCGGGTACCCCCTCTCCCTCCTCGCGTCTGCTCGCATCCGATCGTATCGGCGCAGTGGCATTGCTTGCGGACGTGCTAACCTGACTCACTGCCCAGGGCGGGTGGCGGAACGGCAGACGCGCACGGTTCAGGTCCGTGTGTCCGAGAGGACGTGAGGGTTCAAATCCCTCCTCGCCCACTTCATTGTTGCTTGCTCCTCCTGACCCCTTCCAGTTCGATGGCCGCAGCTTAGGCGCATGGCGAGTTTCCTGCCACCGGACCGGTAATGACCCGGCATAACTGGCCGGTTACAGCGGGGTGGCTGATCAGGAGGAGCTGGCTGCCGGAGACTCGGCCCGCAGCGCGATTCCGGCCGCGACCAAACCGATACCGGCGATCTCCGCCGGGCCTGGCAGCTGGTGCAGGACGATCACCCCGATGACCGTCGCGCTGGCCGGCAGCAACGACATGAGCAGCGCAAAGGCTGCGCGCGGAAGCCTGGCCATCGCCAGCTGGTCGGTGACATAGGGGATCACCGACGAGCAGATGCCGACGCCGCAGCCCGCTCCCAGCAGGAGCGGATGGGTGAACGCGACGGAGGCCGCGGCTATCCCGGCCGGGCTGATCGCGACCGCGGCGATGACCATGGCCGCCGCCAGCCGGTCGATGCCGGTGCTGCCGCCGGCCGCGGCGATCCGGTGCCCGAGGACGATATAGAGGGTGAACAGCGCGCTGTTGGCGAACGAGAAGGCCAGCCCGATCGGCTGGCCGGCGATTTTGACTTCGCTGAGCAGCACCACCCCCGCCACGGCCAGCGCCAGCGCGGCGGCATTGCGGCGGGTCCGGACGCCGATCGCGGCCAGCGCGACCGGGCCGAGGAATTCCATCGCGCCGACCGTGGCCAGCGGGATCCGCGCGATCGCCAGGTAGAAGCAGGCGTTCATCGCCGCCAGCACGATCCCGAACGCGACGAGCAGCCACCGGATCCTGGCCGTGGCGGCGCGCCAGAGCCGCCACAACCGGGCCGGGCGCCGCCACAGCGCGAACACCACCGCCGCGCTGGCGACCCGCAGCCACGCGACGCCCAGCGGCGCGATGTCCGCGAACAGCAGCACCGCCAGGGCCGGCCCCAGGTAGTGAAAGATCGCGCTGACGAGGAAGTACGCGTGCGGCGGCAGCCGGTGTTTTTTCGCGCCCCCGGCCCCGGCGGGCGGCCCGTCTGCCGCGCGGCCGTCGGCTGCTGGTGTCTCGTCTTGCCCGCCCGCCGCGGTTCCCGTCTCCCCGGCTGCTGTCATATTTTGATACTTGACGGCCCAGGGGCTTACTTACAGGGCAAGCAGAAGGCTTGGAGCGTTCGATGCCTAATAATCGTCAGCCGCGACCGGCCACTCGCGATGAAAATCCAGGATCTTTGCTGGCCGATCCGATCAACCTGCGGATCCTGGCCGGGCTCGGCCGCAATCCGCGGATCGCGATGTCCGAACTCGGCCGGCGGGTGGGGCTGTCGGCGCCCGCGGTGACCGAGCGGGTGGCGCGGCTCGAGCGATGCGGCGTCATCGCGGGCTACCGCCTCGAGCTCGACCCGGCGGCGCTCGGCTACCCGGTCTGCGCCTACGTCCGCGTCCGGCCCGGTCCCGGGCAGCTGCGGCGTATCGCTGAGCTCGCCGCGAGTATCCCTGAGGTAACCGAGTGCTACCGGATCACCGGCGAGGACTGCTTCATCATGCGGGTGTACGCCCCCGCGATCGACGAGTTCGAGTCCGTTCTGGACAAGTTCCTGCTGTACGGCCAGACGACGAGTTCGATCGTGCAGTCGGCAGCGGTCTCGCCGCGCGCGCTCCCACTGCCCGCCGCCCCACCCGCCCGCTGACGGTCAGAGCAGGAGGCCGGACCAGGCAGAATCGGATTCGTGCCAGAACTACCCGAGGTCCAAGCCCTCGTCGACGATCTGCGGGAACGGGTCGCGGGCCGCGTCATCGACCGGGCGGACGTGGCCGAGGTCTCCGTGCTGAAGACCTACGATCCGCCGCTGGACGCGCTGCGTGGCCAGACCATCACCGGGACTGAGCGTTATGGCAAGTTTCTGGATTTGGTGATCGGCGCGGAACAGTTCCACCTGATCGTGCACCTGGCCCGGGCGGGCTGGCTGCGCTGGCGGGAAAGCTTGCCGGAGCAGCCGCCCCGGCCCGGCAAGGGCCCGCTGGCGTTCCGGCTCCGGTTCACCGACGGCGCCGGATTCGACCTGACCGAGGCCGGCACCCGAAAACGGCTGGCTGTGTACCTGGTGACCGACCCCGCGGCGGTGCCGGGCATCGCGTCGCTCGGGCCGGACCCGCTGGATCCGGCGTTCACCCCGCAAGCGCTTGCCGCGATCCTCACCGGGCGCAGAACGCAGATCAAGGGGCTGCTGCGGGATCAGTCCGTAATCGCCGGCATCGGCAACGCCTACTCGGACGAGGTGCTGCACGCGGCCAAGATGTCACCGTTCCGGCTGGCCGCGAGCCTCAGCGAGGACGAGGTGACCGAGTTGCACGCGGTGATCGTGAGCACCCTGCGCGACGCGATCGCCAGGTCGGACGGGCTCGCCGCGAGCGACCTGAAGGCGGAGAAGAAGGCTGGCCTGCGGGTGCACGGAAAGGCCGGGCAGCCGTGCCCGGTGTGCGGCGACACGGTCCGCGAGGTGTCGTTCGCCGACTCCGCGCTGCAGTACTGCCCGACCTGCCAGACCGGCGGCAAGCCGCTGGCCGACCGCCGGATGTCCCGCCTGCTGAAGTGAACCCCTCAGTTAAAGATCTGCCCGACCTGATTCCACTTGGCCAGGTCGCAGCCGCCTGGGGTGAACTTGGTGTCGACCTGCTTGCCGAAGTAGGTTCCCTTGACGATCGCGGTCTTGGTGCCGACCCTGATCATCGGGCACATGATGCCCTTGGGCAGCGGCGCGAACGGGTTCTTCGCCTTGAGCAGGACCGCGCAGGCGGCCGCCGGGTTGGGGTGGGTGCCCCCGGTCGGCTCGCACTTCAGCGTCCAGTGCTTGACCGGTGCGTTGGGCGTGGTGCTCACCGTGATGTCCAGCGACACCTTGGGTGCGGGCGCCGGCGCGCTGGCCGCGCCGCCGGACGGCGCCGGCTTGCTGCCGCACGCCGTGGCCGCGGCCGCGCAGATCACAGCGATCAGAAGGTAACGGGCGCCATTCCGGACCCTGAGCAAGTCTCGCTTCATGCCCATTGGACGCGTGCCCGCGCCGCTCGGTTCCTCGCGGCCCGCAGCGCGGTCGGGGCCGGGTGCAGTTGCCGGATGCGTCGATAGTGGGACGTGCTGCCGGGTTGCCACTGAAATTTCACGCGTTTTCGCTGACCATGCATTGCCAAGCGGTGGGATCATGAATCGTGGTCCTTAGGCGGTCGGTGACGAGTGGCCGCGACCGGGAGCGGATTGACGCTACCGCGCGCGCGGTTATCGAGTGTGCGGCCGACGCGATTATCGCCTTTGGCGCAGACCGGACCGTCACACTCTGGAACCCGGCTGCGGAGCAGATGTTCGGCTGGAAGGCGTCCGAGGTCGTAGGCCTGGATCTGGCATTCATTCCGGAGGAGCTGAAGGCCGAGCACAACGCCGTGTTCGAGCATGTGGCGAGCGGCGGCCAGGTCTCCTTCGCCACCCGGAGGCTGCGCAAGGATGGCGCGCTGCTCGATCTGCGCATCGACACCAGCGCACTGGTCAACGCCGCTGGCGAGACGACCGGCTGGGTCAGCGTCTGCCACCAGACCGCGGGAGACGAGGCGGTCAAGCACTACATGGCTGAGCGCGCCCGGGTGGTGCGCCGGCTCGGTGACGTGGTCGCCGACATGAACGCGCAGCTGGAGCTGTCGGCCGTGCTGGACCGGATCGCGGCCAGCCTCCGCGAGCTGACAAGGGCAGATGCCGGCGGGTTCGTGCTCATCGAGGACGACAGGCTGCGGCTGGTCAGCCTCGACGGGCTGCCGACCCGGCTGCGCGGCCGCACCGCCGACCTGGCGTCGAGCACCGTGGGCGAGCTGATGCGGTCCGGCAAGACCGTGATGATGGCCAGCGCCGAGGGGGGCCGGTTCGACGACCTCATCTGGTCCGCGCTGCCCGGGCTGCACACGATCACGCTGAGCCTCTCGCACGTGGGGGACCGCCCGTATGGCGCGCTGTACGCGCTGTACTCCAGGCAGAAGGTCGGCCACGTCGAGCTGGAACTGCTCGAGCTGCTGGCCGGGCACGCCAGCGTGGCGCTGTCCAACGCCACGGCGTACGAGGAGGTCGTCCGGCAGCGGGCGCACGAACGCGCGGTGATCGACGCCAGCGCGGACGGCATCGCGGTCCTCGACGAAGACGGCCTGGTCCGGCAGTGGAACCCGGCCGCGCACCAGCTGACCGGCGTGCCGGCCGAGCAGGCCACGGGTAAGCCACCACCGTTCCCGCTGCCAGACCCGGGAGCCAAGCTGACCTTCAAGCTGGACAGCGGCCGCTGGCTCGACGTGCTGTGCACCGGCCTGGAGGGCCGCGACGAACAGGTCCTTGACTTCCGCGACGTCACGGCGTCCAAGGAGCTCGAAGAGGCCAAGGACTTGTTCCTGGCCACCACCAGCCATGAACTGCGCACGCCCATCACCGTGGTGCAGGGGTTCGCGAGCACGCTCGCCAGCCGGTGGGAGAAGCTGACCGACTCCGACCGCCGCAGCGCGGTGCAGACGATCGCCGACCGGGCCGGCGCGCTGGCCAGGCTGGTGGAGCAGCTGCTGCTCGGCTCCCGGGCCGGCGCCGACCAGCTGCAGGTGCACAACGGGCCGTTCGACCTGGGAGGGCTGCTGCGGGGAGCCGCGGTCGCGTTCCGGCCGCTGTCGGACAAGCACACGCTCACGGTCGAGGTCCCCGATCAGCTGCCGAAGGCCATCGGTGATCCGACCGCAACCGACATCATCGTCGGGCAGCTGCTCGAGAACGCGTACAAGTACTCACCCGACGGCGGCAAGGTGACCGTTCGCGCCAAGCAGGCCGGGGACAAGATCGAGGTTCTGATCGAGGACGAGGGGGTCGGCATCCCGGCCGAGGACCGTGATCGGATCTTTGAACGGTTCGTGCAGGGCGAGGCCGGTGACCGCCGCCGGTTCGGCGGCATCGGCCTCGGCCTGTACATCGTTCGCCAGCTCGCCAGGGAGCAGGGTGGCGAGGTCGTGGCCGAGGAGCGCAAGGGCGGCGGCACGATCATGCGGCTGGAGCTGGGCCTCGCGGACAAGGCGGACCAGCAGGACGGTGCCGAGCCGGCGCCGCAGGCGGGCAAGGCTGAGAAGGCCGACAAGGCCGCGAAGGTCGGGCAGGTTCAGGTCTAGCCGGCGGCCGCTCAGGTCTTTGCTGGCACCCGGGTATGGATCCGCTTCCCGGTGACCGGGTCGCGGTCAACCGGCGTGCCGCCCGAGGCCTCGATGTACCGGTCGATGATCCCGATGACGTCCTCGCCCTGGGTGACGATCTTGCCGCGCTCCATCCAGATCACCCGGTTGCAGGTCTGCTCGACCTCTTCGAGGTTGTGGGCGACCAGGAAGACCGTGCCGGCGTCCTTGCGCAGCTCCTGGATCCTGGCGTGGCTCTTGACCCGGAACTCCGCGTCGCCGGTGGCCAGCGCCTCGTCAACGAGCAGAATGTCCTGGCTCTTCGAGGCGGCGATCGCGAACCGCAGGCGGGAGCCCATGCCGCTGGAGTAGGCCTTCATCGGCAGGTCGATGAAGTCGCCGACGCCGGAGAAGTCCACGATGGCGGGGAACTTCTCCTTGGTTTCGGCCTTGCTCATGCCCATCGCCAGGCACCCGAGGACCACGTTGCGCTCGCCGGTGAGGTCGTCGAGCAGCGCGGCGTTCACGCCGAGCAGCGCGGCCTCCCCGTTGATGTAGACGTTGCCCTGCTCGGGTGGCAGCAGGCCGGCGATCGCCCGCAGCAGCGTTGTCTTGCCCGAGCCGTTGCGGCCGATTACCCCGACGGCGTCGCCGCTGTAGGCCACGAACGAGACGCCGCGGATCGCGTGCACCTCGCGGATCGAGCCCCGGGTCTTGCGGCCCATGATCCGCAACAGCGCGGTGGCTGCGGTCCCCTTGTCACCACCCGCGCCAAACACGCGGTAGACAATGTGCAGGTCATCCGCGATCACCATCGGCGCATCAGCCGCGGCCATACTTCGCCTCCGCTCGCCAGAAGAAGAAGAACCCGACTACCAGGGCAAGCACCGCCCAGGCTATCGCGTAGTACCAGTAGTGGGCCGGGTTGGTCACCGGGGCACAGTAGGCGCTCCAGTCCAGCGGTTTCTTCGCGTGGTGCCACTGGGCGCATTTCAGCGCGTTGTACGGCATCGCGCCCGGCTGGCTCTGCCGCTGTGACTTGAGCAGGGCCTCGCGGATCAGCCCGATGTAGATCGCGGCCGGGTTGATCTGCAGCAGCGCGACCCACTTGCGGGCGATGTCCAGGGTGGAGATCTGGAACAGCACGCCGGACACGTACAGCCAGGTGCGCATCAGGAACGGCAGCAACTGGCTGAAGTCGTTGACGTTCGACCCCAGCCGCGCGGTCGCGAGACCGGCGCCGACGTTGAAGATCGTCTGCAGCAGCAGCGCCGGGATGACCAGCAGCCAATACCAGCTGATGGGCTCGCCGGTGCACAGCACGATCACAGCCAGCACGGCCATGGACAGCACCATCTGCTGCAGCTCGATCATCACGTAGGCCAGCGGGAGCGCGGCGCGGGGGAAGTGCAGCGCGCGGATCAGCGGCAGGCTCTCGGTGACCACCGTGGACGTGGAGATGAACGCCCGCTGGGTGAAGTTGAACACGAAGACGCCGGTGACCAGGAACGCCAGGTAGTTCGGGATGCCCCGGTTGATGTGCAGGAGCAGGCCGAAGATCAGGAAGTAGACGCCGGCGTTGAGCAGCGGGGTAAGTACCTGCCAGACCTGGCCGAGCCGCGCCTCGGTATACATCGCGATGTTGCGCGCGGTGGCGAAGGCCATGATGAAGTGGCGGCGCTGCCACAGGTGCCTCAAGTACTGGATGACCGGGGGGCGTTCGGCGCTGGGCCGCAGACCATGCTGGGTCGCGAGCTCCGCGAGCGGGGTGTCCGGCAGTTCCGCCGCGACCAGCCCGGACGTCGCGAACTCATCGCCAGCCTGCAGCTGGCCAGGAGCGCTCAGCCGCCTGTCGTTGCTCACGTGGTGTCTCCTGCTCGCCGGAGGGGCGCCGGGCGGCACCGCCTTCTCTCGCCCCCTGTCGCGTCTGCCCCCTGTCGCGGCGCCCAATCGGTGCCGCGTCTGGAGCGCTCGGGTGAGCGCGCCGGTGAGTTGTACGGAGCAACTGTCACGCGGCGACTGTACCACCGACTGAGTTGTGCGGTACAACTGTTGTTGTGAGCGACACACTGGACGACACCGAACTGGGGTTGCTGCTCGCTCAGCTGCTGCGCCTGGTGAGCCCGGCCCCCGGGGACGGGGCGGTTGGTGCCGGTGCGCCAGGAAACGGCGTGCCCGCTAACGGCGCGGCGGTCGCGGCCGGCGCCGCTCCCGATGGCCTCAGGCCGGGGGATGGAGCTGCAGCGCCGGCGGCCGCCCGCCAACGGGATGCCGTCGATGGAGCCGCCCGGGCGGCAGGGGTCCCGCAGCTGTCGAGTTCCGAGGCGCGTGCGCTGATCGAGCTGGTCAAGGCGCGCGGCATCGCCCAGGGTGAGCTGGCCAGCCTGCTCGGCCTGGAGAAGAGCACGGTGAGCCGGCTGGCGGCCGGGCTGGAGCGGAAGGGCTGGATCCGCCGCGGGCGGGACGAGGGCAACCAGCGCTATGTGCGCCTCTACCTGACCGCCGAAGGCGGGGCGGTGGCGGCCAGGCTGTGGAACGCCTGGCACTCCCGGCAGGCGAGGATCCTCGGCGCACTCACCGCCGAGGAGCGGGAGGGTCTGTCGGCTGGCCTGCGCGGCCTGGTGCGCGGCCTGGCGGCCGAGGGCCTGCTCAGTGACGTCCCGCCTGCTCGCTGACGCACGGGCGGCACGCTGGCTGCGGTACTGCGTGACAGGCAACCGGATCCTTGTCAGCCGACCGGCCGGTACACGGCGGCGCCGTCGGCCCGGTAGTCGAGCCGGAACCCCGTGTCGGTCAGGTACTTGGCGATCAGCGGATTGCTGGTCCAGACCAGCACCCAGCCGATGTGCATGTGGCGAGCGTCCCGCGCCGCGGCCGCCAGCTGCGCCGGCGTGGCCCGCACGATCACCGGCGTGCCGTCGATGTAGTTCGAGGACCTGACCAGCTGCGTGTAGAACAGATGCTTCTTGATCCCGCGAATGGTCGCGGCCGGCACCCAGGAGGTGTAGGAAACCGCCCGCCGGTGCCCGTCGCTGGTGGCCAGGACCAGGGACTGAGCAGCGAACTGCCCGCCGTACAGCGGGACGCCGCCGCGCAGCCCGAACGGCGCGTCGACCACGATCGAATCGGAGTGGTCGGCGGCGATCGCGCGGTCCAGCGCAGGCAGCGACGTCGGCATGACGCCGACCCTCGAACTGCCCCCCCAGCCCGCCTCGAACACCGCCAGAGCGGCCACCACCACGACCACGACGCGGGCATGGCGCCAGACCCAGTCCACCGCGGCGCCGGCCAGCAGCGTGGCGCCGACGAGCCCGAGGATGGCGAACCGGTCGGCTTCCCTCAGGTCCGACAGCCACGGGATGCGCATGAACCATGTGTAGGGCATGATCAGCGAAACCCGCTGCGCGTACCACCGCTCCAGGAACGGCAGGCGCGGCTTGTGGCCGATCCAGAGCACGGCGCCGAGGGCGAGCCAGGAACAGCCGATCCACAGCGCGGCCAGCTTCCACGCGCTGCTTCGCCGCCAAGCGGCGATGAGGCCGAGCAGCGCGAGCACGGTGAGCACCACGCCGTACATCGGCATGCCCTCGCCGATGCGCCCGTTGTCGTTCGCCGCGGCGTTGGCCAGGCTGGTCAGCCCGTAGGACGCCACTCGCTGCGAGGGGTTGAAGAGGTCGAACAGCCCGACGCCATAGGACTTGCCGGTGACCGCGAGCGTGCGCCCGTTGACGGACGCGCCGCCGCCGGCGGCCTGCTGGACCATTGCGATGAGCTGCGGGCTTGCGATGATCGCCGCGGCCAGCGCGCCCCAGCCAAGCGCCCGCAGCCGGGCCACGGCCGGGTGGCGGATCAGCCACGGCAGCAGCGCCGCCGCGACCAGCAGCAGGGCCATCACCGCCGACTCCTGGTTGACCAGCAGGCTCGCGCCGAGCACCGCGCCCAGGATGAGGCCCTGGCGGGCCCCGGGCCGGCGGCGCAGACGCACCACGGCCTCCAGCGTCATCGGCAGGAAGATCGTGCCGAGCGCGATGTTCAGATGCATCCAGTCCTGCCACGCCAGCATCGAGGACAGGCCGAACAGCGCTCCGGCGGCGATCGCCCCGGGCTCGGCCAGCCACAGCCGAGCCGCCCGGTACATCAGGTAGCAGGTCAGGCCCGGCACCAGGATCGTCAGCACGTCGAACGAGGCGCTGGGGCCGAAGGCCAACGTGACCGGCGTCATGATCAGGCCTGCCAGCGGCATCGTGGTGTCGAACCCAAGCTGGATGCCGACCGGGGCGGCCATGTGGTTGGTGTACCAGGGGTTGGCCAGGTGAACGACCTGGTGCGCGGTCCACCACAGGTCCCACACGTAGCCCGAGGTGTCACGGGTCTCCACCAGCAGGTGCCGCCACAGGTACGTGGTTCGTGGCCAGGTCAGCGCGATCCCGGCGGCTAGATACAGCACCAGCAGCGCCACGTGCCTTACCCAGGAGCGGGACGCGGTCCGGCGCAGCCAGCCGCCGGGCACCTCGGCCCGGGGGGCTTCCGCTTCCGGCCGGCGGGGCCCGGCATCCCCGTCGGTGCTCACCCGCGCCTCGCCGCCCGCGGGCTCGTCGGCATCCGCCGACTCGTCGGCGCCCACAGGCCGGGCCCCGGCGGCATCCAGCTCGCCTGGCCTGCTGCGGCCTGCACGGTTCATGGGTTCACCTGTCCAGCGCCTGTCCAGGTTTGGGGGAGATCGCTGCCGTGACGATGGGTTATGGAGTGGTCTCCGTTGGACGGATCGGGCCAGCGCAAAGGACCACCAGCACCGCGGAGTTGCCCATGATATCGGCTGAACGGGGTCGGTGAAGCGCTCGTCGCCCGGACCGGTGGCACCCGGTCGGCACTCGGCGACCCGTTCCGGTTTCCCGGCCTGCTGGGATGGGCATTCCCGGTCGCAATGGTTCCTTTCGCCGGGCGCCGTGACCGGGGGTCGAGCATCGTCCTCCTGCCCGCCACGCCCGCAAGCGTGGCCGTCGCACGACGGCGCCTCGCGGCTGACCTGATCGCCGCGGGCCTCTTCGACACGGTCATACGCGACGTGGCCCTGGTGATCAGCGAACTGCTCAGCAACGCGATCCGCCATGCCCAGTCGCTTCCCGGCTCCCGCATCCAGGTGACCTGGAACGTTGCCGGGGAGTCGGTCGAGGTTGCGGTGAGCGATGGCGGGAGCCCGACCAGGCCCCGCCAGACGAAGGCTTCGCTGTCGGCGCTCGGCGGGCGTGGCCTTGGCATCGTTGAGCACCTGTCGCGCACCTGGGGGGTTCGCAGCGGCAGCTTCGGGCTCACGGTCTGGGCGGTCATCCCGGTGCCGCCAGCGGCGAGAGCGGGACGCTTTCTTACCCACAGTGACTAGCTGTTAACACAAAAGCACCACGCATGCGTAATCGGCGCCGGAATGGTGATACTCCTTCGAGGGGCGCTGGGGGGCGCCCTGCGGCCGCGCCGGGGGCGTGGCAGCACAGCCGGGGGGAATCGTGGGCCACGCGCACGGCGCCGACAGCGAGGTTGGCCGGCTTCGGACGGTGCTGGTCCATCGCCCAGGCCTGGAGCTGCGCAGGATCACCCCACGTGACGCGGGCCGGCTGGAGTACAACACGCTGCCATGGGCCAGCCGTGCCCAGCAGGAACACGACGCGCTGGCCAGCGTGCTGCGTGACCGCGGCGTCGAGGTCCTTTACGTGACGGAACTGCTGCAGGACTCGCTCGAATATCAGCCCGCCAGGGACGAGGCGATCGCCTCGGTGCTCGCCAGCACGGCATTCGGCGATGAACTCAGGGCGCAGGTCCGCGAGCACCTCGATCAGCTGGACCCGGAAACGCTCGCCCAGGTCCTCATCGCGGGCCTTACCCCGGACGAGCTGACGATCGGCCGCGGAGTGGTCTTCGGGCTGCTTGACCGGCATGACTTCATCATCGATCCGCTGCCGAACCTGACCTTCAGCCGCGACTCGAGCGTCTGGATCGGCGACCGGGCCGCGGTCACCTGCCTGTCCGCCGCGGGCCGGCACCGCGAGTCCGAGCTCATCGGCGTGATCTACGCGCACCATCCGAGGTTCGCCGGGACCAAGTGCCTGTACGGGCCGGGACTCGAGCGGGTAACCGGCGGGGACGTGCTGCTGCTCGCACCGAGCGTGATCGCGGTGGGCGTGGGCGGGCGGACCACCGCGGCGGGCGTCGAGCGCCTTGCCCGGCGAGTATTTGACGCCGGGCTCGCGCACACGGTCCTGGCCGTGCCGCTGGAGCCGCTCGGGCCGGGCGCGCACCTGGACACCGCCTGCACGATGGTCGACGTGGACACCGTGATCATGTATCCCCGGCACGCCTTCACGCTGACCGCGCACACCATCACCCCGCGTCCCGAGGGCATGCGCATGTCGCGGCCGCAGCCGTTCCTCGAGGCAGCCGCGCAGGCCATGGGGATCGACCGGCTGAACGTCATCGAGACCGGCATGGATCCGCTGACGGCGCCGCGGCAGCAGTGGGACGACGGGGGCAACGCGCTGGCGATCGACCGCAGGGTCGTGGTCAGCCACGAGCGGAACGTTGAGACAAACAGCCGGCTTGAAGCGGCCGGGCTGGAAGTGATCCGGGTGCCAGCCAGTGAGCTTGGCAGCAGCCGCGGCGGTCCGCGATGCATGGCATGTCCGGTCGCAAGGGACCCGGCAGCGTCACCGGACGCTGGCGTGCCCACCGCGCAGTTCGCCCGACCGGGCGTGTTCATGCCGCACGAAGCGGTGACCCAGCCGCTGCGGCGGGCCAAGCCGCTCGGGCGGCTGACGCCGGCCGGCTAGAACTCGCCGCCCCGCCGCCGACGACCGGACCAGCGGCCCACCTTGAACATGGCGAAGGCCGCGATCGCGATCAGTGCGATGAAGAACACGTAGAAGAAGAGCACGTGGACGATCGCGAGCACGAACATGATCGCGATGAATGCGGCCACGAGCCCCAAGATGCCCAGCAGCAGTTTGCCCATGACTCCAAGGTACGGCTAGTCCGCGGCTTCGGCATAGCCGCACCCCAGCCATGCCGGGCCGTCGCTAGGTGGCCTCGAGGTCGCCGGGCATCAGGCCGCCGGACAGCACCTCGTCCATGATCCGGAACGTCGGGCATGGCCACCGCCACATGCAGCTTCCGCACCGCTGGAACTGGCCCGCCGGGTCGCTGGTGATCGCGTCGACTGCCTGCGGCTGATGCAGCTCCGCGAGCCGCAGCCCGAGTTCGGTGAATCTCAGCAGGTCCTCGCGCGCGTTCGCCAGGAACGCCAGGTCCTCGGCGGTGAACCTGGCCGTGACCGGGACGAAACCGTCCCGGTTGAGCAGCTGCGCGTACTGACTGCTGCTGTTGAGCCAGGACGCGGCGCCCTGCGCGCGCAGCCGCAGGCCCTCCAGCTGCTGCCGCAGCGTCTCGGCGCGCTCGTCAGGCACCGAGGCTTGCGACGCCGGCCCGGGCGTGCCGGCCCCGTCGGCCCCGTCGGCGCCGACCCGCCTGCCCCCACCCCGGCGGGGCTGACCTGGCTGAGAGTGCATCCGAGAGTGCTCCAGCTCCCTTTGCTGAATGTAAACATCAAGCTTGGCGCACATCCGCTGAGCCGAACAGCGGGTTGGACATCTGCGGCAATGTTCCATCTGGTCGGCGGCGCCCCGGAGCGGGTAAGGTGCCGCACGTGGAGCTAAAGGTCTCGACTCGGTCACAGGGCAGTCGCACAATCATGTCGCTGGGCGGCGAGATCGATCTCTACACCGCACCCCGGCTGCACGGGGAGCTGGTTTCCCTCCTCTCCGGCGACAGTCCGGTGCAGGTCATCGTCGACATGTCCGGGGTCGAGTTCTGCGATTCGACCGGGATGAACGTGCTGCTCGCCGCGCACCGGAAGGCACGCGAGCAGGGTGGCGACCTCGAGCTCGCCGCTCCGCGCCCGGCGATAAGGAAGATCTTGCAGGTGACCGGCCTGGAGAGCGTGTTCACCGTGCTCGACGACCCGGCGGCGGTGGCCGGGCAGTAGCCATTGCCCGCCTTGCGGCCCCACTAGGATCGCAGCCATGGTGCCGCCGAGCGGCGATGTCGCCGTCGTTATCCCGGCCAGGAACGAGTCCGATCGCATCGCCGCGACCGTGCGGGCAGCGGTCGGCTTGCCCGGAGTCGACATCGTGGTCGTGGTGGACGACGGGTCGACCGACGGCACTGCGGCGGCAGCCCAGGACGCTGGTGCATCGGTGATGCGGCACGCCCGCAACCGGGGCAAGGCCGCCGCGATGGAGACCGGAGCCGAGGCCGTCCGCCTGCTCGAAGACAATGAGCGCCGTGACCAGCCGCGTCACCTGCTGTTCCTGGACGCAGACTTGGCCGGGACCGCTGCCGGGGCGGCCCCGCTGACCCAGCCGGTGCGAGAAGGCCGGGCGGACATGACGATCGCGGTGTTCAGCACCCGGATGAAGCAGGGCGGCCACGGCTTCGTCGTCGGCCTGTCCGGTTCTGGGATCATGCGCGCAACCGGCTGGCGCCCAGTTCAGCCACTGAACGGGCAGCGCTGTCTGACCCGCGCCGCGTTCGAGGCGGCGCGCCCGCTCGCGCCTGGATTCGGCGTGGAGACCGGGCTCACGATCGACCTGCTCCGCCAGGGCATGCGGATCACCGAGGTCGAAGTCCCGCTCGCGCACCGTGCGACCGGTGGGGACTGGCGGTCCCAGGTGCACCGGGCCCGCCAGTTCGTCGACGTGGGACGCGCCCTGGCCGTCCGGTGGCCGGCCCTGCGCCACCCCGCGGCCGAACGCGGCGCCGCGACCTGACCCGGCACGGTCGCCGGCCAGCAGGAGGTGAGGGCGGGTCAGGGTGGTTAGGGCGGGCGGGTTGGTTAGAGATAAGGCCCCGAGCCCCGCTGCGGGGAGTCGTCGCCGCCTGCGCCCGGCATCTGCCCTGGCACCATCTGCCCAGGCACCATCTGCCCTGGCACCATGCCCGGCGGCAGCGCCCGCCGCATCTGCTCGAGCTGCGCCCGCGCGGCCATCTGCTGCGCGAAGAGCGTGGTCTGGATCCCGTGGAACAGGCCCTCGAGCCAGCCAACCAGCTGCGCCTGTGCCACCCGGAGCTCGGCCTCGCTCGGCACCTCGTCCTCGGCGAACGGCAGCGAGAGCCGCTCGAGTTCCTCGACGAGCTCCGGCGCGAGCCCGTCCTCGAGCTCCTTGATCGAGCTCTTGTGGATCTCCTTGAGCCTGGCCCTGCTCTTCTCGTCGAGCGGCGCCGCCCTGACCTCTTCCAGCAGCTGCCTGATCATGCTGCCGACTCGCATCACCTTGGCGGGCTGCTCGACCATCTCGGTCACCGGCCGCTCGCTGGCCTCAGCGGCGTCGGTCTCCATGGCGACGCCGTCCGGGCCAACCACGACCACCCTGGCGCGCTCCGGCTCGGGGTTCGTCGTCTGGTCGCTCATGTGCCTAGTCTGTCGCGAGCCGCCATCGCTCTGCACGCAGGGGGGGTCGCCCGCCCGGCTGCCCGGTCAGACGGCGAGCAGGATCTTGCCGAAATGTGAGCCGCTCTCCATCAGCCGGTGCGCCTGCGGCGCCTCGGCCAGCGGCAGCACGCGGTCGATCACCGGCCGCACCCGCCCGGCCTCGATCAGCGGCCAGACCTGCTCGCGGACCGCTGCCACGATCGCAGCCTTCTGGTTCGTCGGCCGGGCCCGCAGCGTTGTCGCACAGACGCATGCCCGCTTGCCGAGCAGCATGCCGAGGTCGAGCTCGGCCCGGGTGCCGCCCTGCATCCCGATCACGACCAGGCGGCCGCCGGTGGCCAGCGCGGCGACGTTCCGTGCCAGGTAAGCGGCCCCAACGATGTCGAGGATCACGTCGGCGCCGCTGCCGCCGGTGAAGTCGCGGACGGCCTCGACGAAGTCCTGGGTGTTGTAGTTGACCGCCAGGTCGGCGCCGAGCTCACGGCAGCGGTCCAGCTTTTCTGGCGTGCCGGCGGTGCACGCCACCCGCGCGCCGTGCTCGCGGGCCAGCTGGATGGCCATCGTGCCGATGCCGCTGGCGCCGCCGTGCACGAGCAGCGTCTCCCCGGGCTGCAGCGCAGCGGACTGGAACACGTTGGAGTGCACCGTGCAGGCCACCTCGGGCAGGCCGGCCGCGTCGGACAGGCTCACTCCGGCGGGCAGTGGCAGCAACTGCCCGGCCGGGACGGACACCTTCTCCGCGTACCCGCCGCCGCCGAGCAGCGCGCACACCTGGTCGCCGACCGCCCAGCCGTCCACGCCCTCGGCGAGCGCCGTGATGCGGCCCGAGCACTCGAGCCCGGGATACGGCGGCGCACCCGGCGGCGGCGGGTACAGGCCCATCCGCTGCATCAGGTCGGCGCGGTTGACGCCGGCCCCGACGATCTCCACCACGGTTTCCCCCGGCCCGGCCTCCGGATCCGGTACCTCGGCAAGCTGCAGAACGTCGGGCCCCCCCGGCTCGGAAAT
>Ga0209693_10000235_pt1 | contig 21685 bp, 23 predicted proteins | sample HubBroMetageWRM3_FD_188345 | JGI IMG/M metagenome (GOLD analysis project Ga0209693, IMG submission 188345) | Warmed soil microbial communities from the Hubbard Brook experimental Forest, New Hampshire - Hubbard Brook CCASE Soil Metagenome WRM 3... | ecosystem: Environmental > Terrestrial > Soil... | reverse complement strand
ACTAAAGTCGGCGACGATGCGGGCCGCGCAGCGGCCCGATGAGGAGCCGGCCAATCAACTAAAGTCGGCGACGATGCGGGCCGCGCAGCGGCCCGATGAAGAAAGCCGGCAAATCAGGCACTGTAAGGATCGGCCCGTAACAACAACGTAATCAGGGGGCCCCTGCTAGGGCCTTTGCAAGGCTAGGCGGCCCGCGTGCATTCGCGGCGCAGTTAGCCGGTGCTGCGGCCCCTGCGCTTCTCGAAGAATTCCTGCCACGATACGACGTCGGGGTGCTGCCTTAAGAGAGCCCTGCGCTGACGCTCGGTCATACCCCCCCAGACGCCAAACTCGACCTTGTTGTCCAGCGCGTCCGCGCCGCACTCCTGCATTACAGGGCAGTGGCGGCAGATCACTGCGGCCTTACGCTGCGCGGCCCCCCGCACAAAGAGTTCGTCTGGGTCGGTGGTCCGGCACAGTGCCTGGGATACCCAGGTGATCCGTTCTTCTGTGTCGACGCTGTGTAGCACGCCCCGCGCGGCGCCGATGTTGGTTCTACGCGCGGCAGGTAGTTCTCCTGACACGAGCTGTTCCCTTCCTCCCGGCCGCTAAGTAACAGCCGCCCTCCTCAGGTGCAGACCCCTGCTCCGCGATCTACGCCACACTATGCACATCGATGTTGCCTGATATGTGACCGTCTGTCTAAGTTAGGTGGTCACTGTCAATTGCGCAACAGTCCGATAACGATTATTTTGGCACGCCCGTCCCCGTCCTGTTACGAAGCTTAGGCCCGGACCTGAAACTTCGAACGACTTTTAACGGATCACCAGAACTCAAGGGTAGACGTCGGCCGCCGCCAAGGCCAAGTTCGCTGGTCAGCTCCCGGCTCGGATTTTCTGGGAATTGGCGGCGTGGTGACCCGACGGCGGCGGCTAGGGTATTAGCATGTCGGACCGTCCGCCAGCCGCCCTCACACTTCTGAAGCTTGCTGGGTGCTGTCTGTTGGCCAGTGTCGTCGCCACGGCACTGATGTTCCCCCTGGCCGGTGGGGTAGGGCTGTTGTCCAACCGTGCCTCCGAAGTCGTCGCTAACGGCTCGGCTCAGCTTCTCGAAGGGGAGGTGCCCGCGGTGTCGACGATGGTCGACACGAAGGGCAACGTGATCGCGTGGCTGTATTCGCAGCGACGGTTCGAAGTGCCCAGCGAGAAAATCGCCAACACCATGAAGCTGGCAATCGTTTCGATCGAGGACAAGCGCTTTGCCGAACACAACGGGGTCGACTGGAAGGGCACCCTCACCGGTCTGGCCGGCTACGCGTCGGGCGACGTCGAAACTCGCGGCGGTTCGACCATCGAGCAACAGTACGTAAAGAACTACCAACTGCTGGTAACCGCCCAAACTGACGCCGAAAAGCGCGCGGCGGTCGAAACCACCCCGGCTCGCAAGCTGCGCGAGATCCGGATGGCGCTCACGCTGGACAAGACCTTCACCAAGCCTGAGATCCTGACTCGCTACCTGAACCTGGTCTCGTTCGGCAACAACTCGTTCGGGGTGCAAGACGCGGCGCAGACCTACTTCGGCATCAACGCCTCTGACCTGAATTGGCAGCAGGCAGCGCTGCTCGCGGGCATGGTGCAGTCGACCAGCACGCTCAACCCGTACACCAACCCTGACGGTGCGTTGGCCCGGCGAAACTTGGTGCTGGACACCATGATCGACAACATCCCGCAGGAGGCCGACGCATTGAGCGCCGCCAAGGCCACGCCGCTGGGAATATTGTCGCAGCCCAATGAGCTGCCTCGCGGCTGCATCGCGGCGGGCGACCGCGCATTCTTCTGCGACTACGTCCAGGAGTACCTGTCTCGCGCCGGGATCAGCAAGGAGCAGGTGGCCAGGGGCGGCTATCTGATCCGCACCACGTTGGACCCGGACGTCCAGACCCCGGTCAAGGCGGCCATCGACAAGTTCGCCAGCCCGACCCTGGCCGGCATCTCGAGCGTGATGAGTGTGATCCAGCCGGGCAAAGATTCCCACCACGTGATGGCGATGGCCAGCAACCGCAAGTACGGGCTGGACATCGATGCCGGTGAAACCATGCGGCCGCAGCCGTTCTCGCTGGTCGGCGACGGCGCGGGATCTGTCTTCAAGATCTTCACCACCGCCGCCGCGCTGGACATGGGCATGGGCATCAACGCCACACTCGACGCGCCGCCGCGGTTCCAGGCCAAAGGCATGGGTAGCGGCGGGGCCAAGGGGTGCCCGAAGGACACCTGGTGCGTAGTCAACGCCGGTAACTACCGGGGATCGATGAACGTGACGGACGCGTTGGCCACCTCGCCCAATACCGCGTTCGCCAAGCTGATCTCGCAGGTCGGGGTCACGCGCACGGTGGACGTGGCCATCAAGCTCGGTCTGCGGTCCTATGCAGATCCGGGCACCGCGCGCGACTACAATCCCGACAGCAACGAGAGCTTGGCCGACTTCGTCAAACGGCAGAACATCGGTTCGTTCACCCTGGGCCCGATCGAGGTGAACGCGCTGGAGCTGTCGAATGTCGCGGCCACTCTGGCCTCCGGCGGCGTGTGGTGCCCACCGAACCCGATCGACAAGCTGCTCGACCGCAACGGCAACGCAGTCGCGGTGACCACCGAGACCTGCGACCAGGTGGTGCCCCAGGGTTTGGCGAACACATTGGCCAACGCGATGAGCAAAGACGCGCTGGGCAGCGGCACGGCTGCGGGTTCGGCAGGTGCGGCGGGCTGGGACCTGCCAGTGTCCGGCAAGACCGGCACCACCGAAGCCCACCGATCCTCCGGATTTGTAGGCTTCACCAGCCACTACGCCGCGGCCAATTACATCTACGACGACTCAACAACGCCCACGGATTTGTGCTCGTCCCCGCTGCGCCACTGCGGTGAGGGCGACTTGTACGGCGGCAACGAGCCGGCGCGCACCTGGTTTACCGCCATGAAGCCGATCGCCACCAGTTTCGGCGAGGTGAAGTTGCCGCCGACCGACCCGCGCTATGTCGAGGGCTCACCCGGTTCACGGGTGCCAGCCGTCACCGGCCTGGATGTGAATGCAGCCCGACAGCGGCTCAAGGACGCGGGTTTCCAGGTTGCCGACCAAACCAGCGCGGTCAACAGCACCGCAGCCTACGGCGAGGTGGTCGGGACGTCCCCCGGCGGCCAAACGATTCCAGGGTCGATCATCACAATCCAAATCAGTAACGGCATCCCGCCGGCGCCGCCGCCACCGCCAGAAGGTGGGCCGCCGATTCCGATCGGATCGCAGGTTGTAGAGATTCCCGGCCTGCCGCCGATCACCATTCCCCTGCTAGCACCCCCGCCGCCGGCGCAGCCACCTCCGTAGGCCGTGTATACGCTCCCCAGCGGGGTCCGCACAGGGCGCGGAGCACGACAGACGCGCTCTGGTCGGCGGCCGGCAGTAAGCTGCCTGCATGGCTGATGTGTTGCCCGTCCTGCTACGCACCGGCGCCGTGGCGCTCGGCTCGACCGTTGCCGGCATCGGTTATGCCTCGATCGTCGAGCGCAACGCGTTCGTCCTGCGCGAGATAACCATGCCCGTCTTGTCGCCGGGCTCCACACCGTTGCGGGTGCTGCACATCAGCGATCTTCATATGCTGCCCAACCAGCGCCGCAAACAGGCGTGGGTTCGCGAGCTAGCCAGCTGGGAGCCCGACCTGGTGGTCAACACCGGCGACAACCTGGCGCACCCCAAGGCGGTACCCGCCGTGGTTCAGACCCTGGGCGATCTGCTGTCACGGCCCGGCGTGTTCGTCTTCGGCAGCAATGACTACTTCGGCCCACGGCTGAAGAACCCGATGAACTACCTGACCAAACCATCGCACCGGGTCCGCGGTGCGCCGTTGCCCTGGCAGGATCTGCGGGCGGCATTCACCGAGCGGGGCTGGCTCGACCTCACCCACACCCGCCGCGAGTTCGAGGTGGCCGGCCTGCACATCGCCGCCGCTGGCGTGGACGACCCGCATATCGACCGCGACCGGTACGAAACGATCGCGGGCCCGGCCAGTTCGGCTGCGGACCTGAGGTTAGGTCTGACCCATTCGCCGGAACCGCGGGTGCTGGACCGCTTTGCCGCTGACGGCTACCAATTGGTGATGGCCGGCCACACCCACGGAGGACAGCTGTGTCTGCCGTTCTACGGAGCACTGGTGACCAATTGCGGACTGGACCGCTCGCGGGCCAAGGGACCGTCGCGCTGGGGCGCCGACACGCAGTTGCACGTCTCCGCCGGGATAGGCACCTCGCCGTTTGCGCCGGTGCGCTTCTGCTGCAGGCCCGAAGCAACGCTGCTGACGTTGATTGCCACCCCGAAGGGCGGCCGTGATTCGACCAGCAACCGGGGCCGCTCGCAGCCAAAAGTTTCGATGCGTTGAACGATCGGACCCAGATCGCGGTCCGCAGCCTGCCACGAAACTGGACTGACAACGCGATTCGGCTGATCGAGGCCGACGCCCGTCGCAGCGCCGACACTCACCTGCTGCGCTACCCACTGCCTTCGGCCTGGTGCACGGATGTCGACGTTGCGCTCTATCTCAAAGACGAGACAACTCACATCACCGGCAGCCTCAAGCATCGGTTGGCGCGCTCGCTGTTCCTGTACGCCCTGTGTAACGGATGGATCGGCGAGGGCAGCACGGTGGTCGAGGCATCGTCAGGTTCGACGGCGGTGTCCGAGGCCTACTTCGCGGCCCTGCTGGGTCTGCCGTTCATCGCCGTGATGCCGGAGTCCACCAGCGCTTCCAAGGTGGCGCTGATCAAATCACAAGGCGGCCGTTGTCATTTCGTGCAGAACTCGAGCCAGGTGTACGCCGAGGCGCAGCGTTTGGCACAAGAGACGGGCGGGCATTATCTGGACCAGTTCACCAATGCCGAGCGCGCCACCGACTGGCGTGGCAACAACAACATCGCCGATTCGATCTATGTGCAGATGCGCGAGGAGAAGTACCCCATCCCGGAATGGATCGTGGTCGGCGCTGGCACCGGCGGTACCAGTGCGACGATCGGCCGCTACATCCGCTACCGGCGGCACGCGACCCGGCTGTGCGTCGTCGACCCGGAGAACTCCGCGTTCTTTCCCGCCTACGCCCAAGACCGATACGACATCGTGATGCCCACGTCGTCCCGCATCGAGGGCATCGGCCGGCCGCGGGTTGAGCCGTCGTTTCTGCCGGACGTGGTCGACCGCATGGTCTCTGTCCCCGACGCGGCGTCGATCGCTGCTGCCCGCCACGTCAGCGCCGTGCTGGGACGGCGCGTGGGTCCGTCGACGGGCACCAACCTGTGGGGCGCCTTCGGCCTGCTCGCCGAGATGGTCGCCGACGGGCGCAGCGGTTCGGTGGTAACGCTGCTCGCCGACAGCGGCGACCGCTACACCGACACCTACTTCAGCGACGAGTGGGTCCGCGACCAGGGACTCGATCCAACCGGCCCTGCCAGAGCGCTGGTCGAGTTCGAACGCTCGTCTCGTTGGGCTCAGTGACGCCTTGGTGATATCTAGGCGATGTCGAGCACTGCGGTTTAGCCAGTTCGCGGGCCGATGCGATACGCTGTCGTGGCTTCAGGCGGGGTGTGGCGCAGCTTGGTAGCGCGCTTCGTTCGGGACGAAGAGGCCGTGGGTTCGAATCCCGCCACCCCGACTCAAAAGAGCCTGTTAGCGGGCTCGCAGAGGGTACTAGCGATTCGACGACCTGATTTGTGTCACCCATGCCCGCGCCCTTCGCCCATGAAGGCACCGCACCAACACCGCGTGACACTGGGCTTGCGAGTACGACTCAGTGCATCTCGCGCGCCCAGCGTGCCAGCGGCGGAGACACCGCATTAGACTCTGCGCGCATGGCGTTGGTTAGGCCGACCAACCAACAGAGGGCGAGCGGACTCCGCGAACTCTCCCCGAAGCCTGCAGACTCCCCGGTGGATAGCGACTTCCCCCACCACCCGACTCTGTTGGAGATCGCAGCCCGACAGAAGGAGATTGCATCATGGGACGCGTTGAACGCCGGCCGCTACCAGTTCGCTAAACCCGGCACCATTATCGGCTCCTTTGTCTGCGCCGTGATGATCTTCCTCGCCGTATCGCCAATCCCGCCAAACTGGCCATGGAACATCCCCCTGGTAGTAGTGGCCATCTTCACGGCGGTGGGCTCGGTGGTCTGTGGCCTTTTGTGGTTCGACAATCCGCGCCTCGGCTCCCGCCCCGAGTTGTTGGAGATCGTGCCGTTCGCACGGGCGGAGAACCTGCAGATGATGCAGGGGCAGGCGGTCGAGCCGTTCCGGGCAATCTGTACCTGCCCCGGGTGTGGGCATACCTCCACCCATCGGATCCGTCAGCCTGCCGTGGGCGAGCCTTCTTGGGCGGCGGTCAGCCGGTTTTGCGGAGTGTGCGAGCGGGAATGGGCGCAAGCCTAAACCGCTTGTACGCCAACGAGGCCGGCCGATGGTCACCGTCGCCAGAGGAGATGCGCGGCGACCGACGCGATGACGACGGCCCAAGCCGCGGCTCTTTCTACGCGCACCGCTCAGGCTCGGCCTCGCATAGGGGAGTCACGCCGCGGAACCGATACCGATGTGCCGCCACCCAGTGATAGACGGCGTCCTGCACTGCGCCGATGCCCGGGATTCGGTAGATCCACAACGGCAGACGCGTACCGAGCGCGGCAGAAAGGGCCGCGTTCATTGCCGCCGCACCGGCGAAGACTGCGCCAGAGGAATCCAGCCACCACGCAGATTCCGACAACCGACCGTCGGGAACCCCAAGCCGGTCAGCGATCCCCGGCGCTTGGAGCGGCTCAACCCGAAGCTGTCCCGTCCGATCGAACCGAATCAATCGATTGACCGCGCGCGTACACATCCCGCATCGGCCGTCAAAGACTAAAACACCGTCCATACCCCTAATCTTATTCGTGTCAGACGGTTCTCGACACAAAAAGACAGCAGGATCAGGCGCAGTCGGTGCAGATGGGAGACCCAGACCTAGAGCTGTGCAACCGGTTGCGGTGCTGTACCAGGAAGCAGCTCGAACAGGTGAACTCGTCGGCCTGCTGCGGAATTACCGCCACCGACAGCTCCTCACCGGACAGGTCCGCACCGGGCAGCTCGAAAAACGCCAGATCGTTGGGATCATCGTCGACGATTGCCGTGGATGTCGCGGGCAAGGAAGGCGCTAGTTCGCGTAGCGCGGACTTGTCCTGAGGGTCGACGTCGGACACGCGGCGTGCGTCGTAATCGCTTGTGGTCGTCATGGGTGTTCCTTCCTGCCCAGTAGGGGGTGACGCACTTCGCTCTTGGTCCACCCGTGGCTCAGGCGATACCCCGTTCGGGTGTCGATTACACCGTCAAATCGAAGAATTTACATACGGGATAATTGGCGCTTCACCCCTCAACAGCGCGCAGCGGAATCGAGATAGCGAACACACCCGTGCTTTATCACGGTCAGGCCGAAGTGAAGAGTTAACCTCCGCCAACCGCGATCAGCTGCTCGGTGGAGGCGCAGGACGATCCGAATGCTTGGCCGCCCAGTCGAGTTCGGCACGGCGAACTCGGCGGTGGGCGGCTAGGTCGCTACGTCCCGTGGGTGCGGATGAACAGCGGCACTATCAGCCAAAAAACCGTAAACAGCACCAGCGCGCCCGCACCCGCGGCAAACCCCACGTTACGGCCCGACACCGCAGCGAAAATGATGGCGGTCATCCCGATCATCGCGAGACCAAGCAGCACAATCCCGGCCAGGGCGCACCGATGCGCCGCAGACACCAGCACCTGCAGGCGGTGTCGTCTGAACAGCAGCCGGTGCATGGCAACCGGGGCGACGAGCAGCACGACTGCGCCTACCGAAAATCCCACCGTGGCCAGATACACCATCCGCATATGTTCGCCGAGAACGTCGAAACGCTGCTGGAACGGCAGCGTCAGCAAAAACCCGGTGAGCAGCTGGACGCCGGTCTGAACCACCCGCAACTCCTGCAGCAGACTGTTCCAATTACGGTCCAGCCTTTCGGTTTCGGTTTCGCCGCCGCGTTCACGCTGATCCCAATGCTGGTCGTCTTCCGGGTGATCGACATCGCCGGCCATGGCCGCGATCATCGCATCACGTGTACAGGGGCGATCAGCCGGCCATGAACTTCGACAGGTTCGCTGCGTGACGCTTAGCGGTTGGGCTTGCCGTCCCCCACGCCGGTCAAAGCTTCGTCCAGCGTCGGGTAGAGCGCGAAGGTCTTGTCCAGACCGGTCAGGTGAATCGGCCTTTTGGTCGCCGGGCCGTGCGCGACTACGCCGAACTCAGCGGCGTTGCCGAGTTTCTCGTAAGTCGCCGCGAGGATCTTCAGCCCTACCGAGCCGAGAAAGTCCACCCCGGACAGATCGATGACCAGCGCCGTCGGACCGTCCGCAACCACTGCGCCGATGGCTTGTTCCAGGGCAGGAGCGGTGACCAAATCGATTTCGCCGCTGACACTGACCACGGACACCCCGGCGTGGTCCGTAACCAACGTGGTAATCGAATCAGGAGCTGACAATGTCGATCCTTTGTCCCGGGTCTTAACTGTGGTGCAAGCCTAACCTGCCTTGCGAACTGCGAGAAGAAGAAGCCCTCAACACCTGGCCCGCGTCGAACCAGGCTAGTCTCCCCATAGGGCCTGCGCATTGCGGAGCGCGACGCGGCACTTTGGGGAGGTCAGATGACAGATTCGCCGTCAGATTTCGGCAGCAACACCACCACCACCGCGCAGGCGGCCGGCATTTCCAGCGAAAGTTTGCTGCCACAGCTGGTCCAGCATCTGCGGAAGAACCGAACCGTTCTGCGCGAGGAGTGGGCGCGCAGGATCACCGAGGCAGAACTGCTCACCGCGATGACCCCGGAAGAGCTCTTCTCCGAAGCGACCGCCGTCTACGACAACTACGTCGAGGTGCTCGAGACCGGTAGTGTCGAGGCTTTGCAGGATTATGCGCGAGACCTTTCCGAACGCATCATCCCGCGGGGTGTGGAGACCGACGAGGTCGTCGGCATCGTGCTGCTGTTGCGCGACGTGCTCGCGCGTTCCCTGTTCGAGAAATATCAGTCAGATTTCGACTTGCTCAACGTGGTGCTCGATGTCTACGAGCCGGCGGCCAACCGCATCGCCAATACCGTGGCCGTCAGCTTCGTGCAGGAACGCGAGCGGATCATCCGCCAGCAGCAGGAGGCGATCCGGGAGCTGTCGACGCCGGTGCTGCAGGTGCGCGAGCAGCTGCTGATTTTGCCGATCATCGGTGTGCTCGACAGCCAGCGCGCCCGCCAGGTCACCGAACAGCTGCTGCGGGCTATCCGGGCAAATCGTGCGAAAGTCGTGGTCATCGACATCACCGGTGTGCCCACTATCGACTCCACGGTGGCGAACCACCTGGTGCAGACGGTCGACGCGTCGGGGTTGATGGGCGCAAGCGTGATCATCACCGGCTTGTCCTCGGAAATCGCCCTGACGCTGGTGACTATCGGACTGGACCTGTCGAAGATGAACGCCGTGGGCGACCTGCAAGGCGGTATCGAGGAAGCCGAGCGATTGCTGGGCTACGAAGTCTCTCGCACAGGCGAGCAGACCGGGTGAGCACAACTGACACGAGCCCGCAATGCCAGTACCAATCCTGAAGCAGGGCGCGTTTCTGATCGCGTCGGTGCAGGCCGCGCTGACTGACTCCGACACTGAACGGCTCCGATACGACCTCATGGAGCGGGTCAGCCGGTTTCGCGCGCTGGGAATCATCGTCGACGTCACCGCTATCGACGTGATGGATTCGTTCGCCGCCCGTTCGCTGCGGACCATTGCGCACATGACCCGGCTGCGCGGCGCTGAGACCGTGATCGTGGGTCTACAGCCAGAGGTGGCTTTCGCGATGGTCCAGCTGGGACTGGCGTTCGACGACATGAACACCGCGCTGGATCTCGAAGAGGGCCTTGCTTTGCTGAATCGTCAACTAGGACTCGGTAAATCGGCGATCGGGCGCGATGGTGGCGGGTGAGGTCGTCGTCGACATCGATAACCCCGACGACATCGTCGCAGCCCGCAAAGCCGGACACCAGCTCGCACTTGACCTCGGATTCTCGCTAACCGACGTCACCATGATCGCCACGGCGATCTCCGAAATCGCGCGAAACATCACCAGCTACGCGGGTCGCGGCGCGGTCCGGGTCGCGGTGCAGGACCGCGAGGGCCGCAAGGCGCTGGTGGTGCGCGCCGAGGACCAGGGTCCGGGCATCGCCGACATCGAACGAGCGATGGAGGACGGATACTCGACCGGTCGTGGGTTAGGTCTGGGCTTGCCCGGTGCCCGCCGTCTGATGGACCGATTGGTCGTGGAATCCGCACTCGGCCGCGGAACGGTTATCGAAATGTGGAAATGGGTTCCGGCCCGTGCATGAAAACGGTCGACTGGGGCCACTTGAGTGGGCCATCGCAGGTCGCCCCATTCCAGGAGAGCACCTCTCGGGCGACCAGCCGATCGCGGTCGGCATCGACGATGGCGCTGCTCTGTTCGGCGTTATTGACGGACTCGGCCATGGTCCGGCTGCCGCGACAGCCGCACAGCGCGCCGTCGACACGATCAAGCACGCCCGTAACGAGCGGCTCGAAGTTTTGGTCCAGCTCTGTCATCGCGTGCTGGCCGGCAGCAGAGGGGTCGCTATGACCCTGGCGCGGGTGGATTTCGGGACCGGCAACCTTGCGTGGGCGGGGGTAGGCAACGTTGCCGCCAACCTGGTCGCCAAGGACGTGACCGGTGTCCACGTCCGCTCCTCTGCTCGCCTTGCCGCAGGCATCGTCGGCTACCGCATCCCGGAAATCAGACCGGTGCAGTCGGTCTCAATGCGCGCGGGTGACCTGATCGTCATGGCCACCGACGGCATCGCCGAAGATCATCTGGACCACATCGACTTCGCCGGCTCCGCCACGGTTATAGCCGAGGAGATCTTGGGTAAACATGCCAAACAGACCGACGACGCACTGGTGCTCACCGCACGTCACCGCGGAGCCTCAACATGACCGACACCGACGACTTTCACGCCCAGTACATCGCTGCGCTGCAGACCTACCTGGACGCGCGCAATGAAGACAGCCTGGCCGTCGGCCACGAGCTCGGACGTCGGGCCCTGCAGGAACGCATCAGCATGCTCGACATCATCGAGCACCACGCCCAGCTGGTCCTCGAACTTTCGCAGGATTTCCGAAACGACGCGCCGGTCGCGCTGGAATTCCTGATGCAGACGCTCGCACCGCTCGACGTCGCAACCCGGGGGTTTCTCGACGGCAACAAGCGTTACGCGGAACAACGAGCCCGCGCCGAAGGTCTTGCCGACCGCGACAAATTCCGCACCGCCCTGGTGAATTCGTTGCAAGAGGGATTTTTCGTAGCCGATTCCAAGGGCGCGATCATCGAGATGAACAACGCCTTCATCGAGATACTGGGCTATCCCAACGATAGCTTGCCGTACCGATGGCCCCACCCGTGGTTGGTGGACGTACAGACTGCAGATGATCAACAATCCCAGGTCCGCAGCCACGGCAGCGCCCAATACGAGACACCGGTTCGGCATCGAGACGGCCACCTCGCATGGGTGATGGTAAGCATCAATGCCGTCAGCGGAGGCGGCGCCGACCAAGACATGTATGTGGGCACTGTTCGTGACATCACCGCAGAGCGGGCGTTTGCGGCGCGGGAAAGCGCGGTCCTGCGCCTGGCCACTGCCGTAGCTGTGGCCAAAAGCGTGGCGGAGCTGCTGTCGATCACTCTCGAGGAGTGCCGGTCGGCGATCGACGCACAACGCGTGGTCGCGGTGACGTGGCCGACGGCCGAGGGCGAACCGACCGTCCAAGTGGCGGGCGAGCCCTCCGTATCGACTTGGCGCGGACTCGATCCGTGGTTGCGCCAGACATTCCAGGATGCGCGTCACCAGCTGCCGCTGACGGCCAAGACGGTTGATCGGCCGGACAATCCCGGAAAGGCACAGGGATTGGTCGCGGTGCTCTCCGGTACCGGAGACCTCGCCATGTGGTTGGAGCTTCGCTCGCCGCGGTGGGTCAGCGGGGAGGATCGGCTGCTGGTCACCGTGCTCATCGGCCACCTCAGTTTGGCCCTGCAGCACGTCCGTCAGTTTGAGAGTGCCCGCGAGACATCGCTGACCTTGCAGCGCGCGATGCTGCCCCCGGTGGAGCCGCCACCGGGCTTTGTCGTACGCTACGAACCCGCTGTCCCGCCATTGGAGATCGGTGGCGATTGGTATGACGTGCTGCCAATCGGCGAACACCGCATCGGGATCGTCGTCGGCGACTGTGTGGGCCGTGGTCTCCCGGCCGCTGCGATAATGGGTCAGCTACGCAGCTCGGCGCGCGCATTGTTGATCAACGGCGCCCAACCGGCGCTGTTGCTCGAGCAGCTCGACTCGGCGGCGTCACTCATTCCGGATGCGTACTGCACAACAGTGTTCCTGGCAATCCTGGACACCGAATCCGGTGTCCTGCAGTACAGCAACGCCGGCCACATGCCCGCCGTGCTCGCCGCCCCCGAGTCCGGCACCTCCGTGTTAACCGACGCCCGGTCAGTGCCACTTGCGGTTCGCCGAGACGGACCTCGCCCGCAAGCCGCACAGCTGCTACCGCCCGGCTCTACGCTGTTGGTGTTCACCGACGGCTTGGTCGAGCGGAGACGCGAGTCGATTGACGACGGAATAGCCCGTGCTGCAGATGTTCTGGTAGAAACGACGAAGCTCCCCCTGGAAGCCGTCGCGGATGCGGTGCTCAGGGAGTTGGCTCCGGCAGCGGGATACGACGACGATGTCGCGATGGTGATCTACCGTCACCAGCAAGCGGCGCTTCGAATCGGAAGCGATGCTACCGCAGATCAATTGGCCGACATCCGGCATCGGCTCAGCGAGTGGTTGCGCGCCGCTGACGTCCCGGATGCATTGGCCGCCGACATCGTGCTGGTCATCAACGAGGCGTGCACGAACTGCGTCGAGCATGCGTACCGCGGACACAGCGTCGGGAAAATGCTGACCGAGGTCAAAGTCGTTGACGGCGAGGTCCGGGCGCGGGTCACCGATTCAGGTTCCTGGAAGACGCCGGCCGTCAACCCGGACAACAGCGGGCGGGGCTTGGTGCTAATGAGGGTCATCAGTGACACGATGGAAATCGACAGCGGTCCAACGGGAACCATGGTCGACATCACCTTCCGGTTGCCGACAGCCGCGGAGGCGGTCGACCACTGACAGCCCAGCAGTAAAAGTCCGCTCCAAGATAGTGCCGCTGGCACCGTTTGCGCGGACCCATACCGTGGTATTCACCGACGTGACCCGCGCATCGCTCACTGTCGAGCCCGCCCTGCCGGCGGCACATGGACCGCTGTCGATGGCTGTTCGGTGCGCCTTGGCTGGACCACCGTCACGCGACCACCTCTCGCGCAGCAGCACCTCCGTCCGTGAATCGGAACCCTACGGTCTAGACCTGCAGTTGGCCTTGAGCATGTGTTACGAGTTGCACTACCGGGGTTTTGCGGGCGTAGATCCCAGCTGGGAGTGGAGTCCCGACCTGCTGCAGCTACGCGCCGAACTCGAGCGCGCTTTTTTGGCTGGTGTACGCCGCGACGTCGGTGCTATAGAACCAGACCACACCTCAACAGTCGAAATGGAAGCGATTTCAATCGAATCCGTCGACGGTAGCGGCCCGTCGTATCATCTGCGCGACAGCGGAACCTGGCAGCAGATGCGCGAATATTTCGTGCAGAGGTCGCTGTATCACCTCAAAGAGGGCGATCCTCACGCTTGGGCGATCCCACGGCTGACGGGTGGTGCCAAGGCCGCATTTGTGGCGATCGAGTTCGACGAGTACGGCGCCGGGCAGGGCTCCCGCCTGCACCAGCAATTGTTCGCCGACCTACTCGCGGCGGCCGATCTGGATTCGACGTATCTGGGCTACCTCGACGCCGTACCTGCCGAAGCGCTTGCGGCGGTGAACCTGATGTCGCTGTTCGGCTTGCACCGCGGGTTGCGCGGGGCCGCGATCGGGCACTTCGCATCGACAGAGATCACCTCACCACCGGGTTCCCGACGGATGGTCGAAGCTTTGCAGAGGATGGACGCACCGCCAGCCTGCATCGCGTTCTACCGCGAGCACGTCGAGGCCGACGCGGTGCACGAACAGGTTGTACGCCTCGACGTGGTCGGCGATCTCGTCTCGCGCGAGCCGAAGCTGGACCGTGACGTCGTTTTCGGGATACGCGCTCACGCCGTGGTCGAGGATCGCTTGGCGGATGCGATCATGACGTCTTGGAAGCAGGACAAGACGTCGTTGCGGCAGCCGCTCAGTTAGCCTCCTGGCCAACATGTTCGGTGCGTCGGCAACGGCGGTGGCTGGTGTCACACAGCGGGTATTCCTTACTACGCCCACAGGCGCAGATGGCCACCATGAATCGGTCGGATTCGACGACCCGGCCGCCGGGCATCTCGATGCGCACCGGGCCGGATACCAGCACAGGGCCTTTGGGTATCACGCGTACGCGGGTGCTGGTCACGGCTTGTCCGCCCGGATCACAACGAGTTCCTCTTGCCGACACCCGCGACGCAGGTGCCCGGCTTCCTCCAACCAGTCTGCCCGCGCCGACAAAACCGGCCCCAACGGAATCGACTGAGAAGAGACGACCTCGGCGTACAAGCCGGTCAACCGCAAGGTGTCCAGCGATTGTTCGACACCGGCAAGGGCCGACTGCACCAGCAAAAGGGATCCGCCGTCGCACAGCAGGTTTGACACCGACCCGCACAACGGATCCAGGACCAGCCGGCCATCGGGCCCGGCATTCCATGCCCAGAACGGACCAGCGCCTGACGAGATCATCTCTGTGTCGCCGAAGGGCGGAGTCGGCACATACGGCGGATTGGACACCACCACCTCGAAAGGCTCGCAGCCCAGAGCTCCAATCCACGAACCTTGCCGAATGTCGATCTCGACTCCCGCGACGGCTGCGTTGTCCTGAGCGCAACGCACCGCGTGCGGGCAGATGTCGAAGGCGGTGACGCTGGCACAACCCATCTCGGCAGCCGCAATCGCGACAAACCCGCTGCCCGTGCACAGATCGACTATGCGCCGGCCGCGGACTAGTCCGCTCTGTTGCATTGTCTCCACGAGCAATCGCGAGTCGTCTTGAGGCTGGTAAACCTTGTGCGCGGCCAGAACGTCGGCAGAGGCAGGGTACGTGATCGTCAACGGTGGGCCTTTCTGAGGTTCGCCGCGGCGATACTGGTAGCAGTGGTGCCGGCGGTGACCTTGGGCCGGGAGAAGACCAACCCGGTCCCACCGCCGCCGCCAAACAGCTCACGGATGATGTTGATCGCTTCTCGCAGCATGTCTTGGCGACGCTCGATGGTCGGCCAACCCTTGCCGACGATGTGTTCGTCGAGGTTCTCGCGGCTGCCCAGCAGCGTCCGGGCCTTCCGAGTTGGTCATACCGCGACGGGTACCCCGCCGCCACGGGGGTAAACGGCTCGGTCGCGGCCGCTACAGGCGCTCTTTGACCGCCGCGGACAGGCGCGCGCCGTTGGCCTTCCCGGCCGCGATCGAGGTGGCGGCCTTCATTACCTGTCCCATCTGCTTCATGCCGGGGCGCTCTCCGATCGCCTCGGCCACCTCGGCGATGGCGGTGTCGACGACGTCGGCCAACTCAGCTTCGGTGAGGGGCGTGGGCAAGTATTCGTCGATAATCCGCGCCTCGGCGTGCTCGGCGGCGGCCAACTCCCCGCGACCGTTTTGGGTGTAGATCTCGGCCGATTCGCCACGCTTGCGGGATTCCCTGGCCAGGACCTTGATGACCTCTTCGTCGGAGAGCTCCCGTGCCTCTTTGCCGGATACCTCCTCGGTCTGAATCGCGGCCAGCAGCAAGCGCAGGGTCGCGGTTCGCAACTTATCCTTGGACTTCATCGCCTGGGTCAGGTCCGCCCGGAGCCGGGATTTGAGTTCCGCCATGCTTCAGACGCTACGCGTGTGACACCTGAAGCAGATTGAGAAATGCCGGGAGCGTCGACAGGATGGAGCCCATGACTAACGACGACGGCCGCTGCAGACGGTGAGCACGCTGCCGCCTGGCTATCCGGTTGGTCCGCCGCCGCCCGAGTCCCCGGGGTATGCGCTGCCCGGCTACTTCCCGCCGGGCTATGGCGCACCACCGGGGTACGGCGCACCGCCGGGCTACGGACCACCACCGGGGTACGGCGCACCACCGGGGTACGGGCCCCCGCCGGGGTACGGAGTGCCACCTGCCTATGGCCGCGGCTCACAGTTTGGGCCGCCTCCGGTCCCGGGAGCGGCCAAACCCGGGATCATCCCGCTGCGGCCCTTGACACTCAGCGACATCTTCAACGGCGCCGTCAGCTATATCCGCACCAACCCGAAGGCGACGTTGGGGTTGACCGCAGTGGTGGTTGTGGTCATGCAGATCATTACGATGATCGCCACGCTCGGACCACTGACCGCGTACGGCAGGATCACGACCGATCGGCCGGACGAGCTGACCTGGGGGGTCGTGGGCGCATGGGCAGCGTCGATCGCCGCGGGCCTGCTGGTCACCTGGCTGGGTGGCATGCTGCTGTCCGGAATGCTCACCGTCATCGTCGGGCGGGCGGTATTCGGGTCGTCGATCACCGTCGGCGAAACCTGGGCCAAGATTCGTGGGCGGCTACTGCCGTTGCTCGGCCTGGCACTGCTGGAAGGCGCCGTAGTGGCGGCGCTTGTCGGGTTGGTGGCCGTGACAATCGCCCTGGCCGCCGCTGTCGGCAACGGAGCGGTGGGGGTTCTGCTCGCCTTCCCGCTGGTGCTCGTCGTGGTCGCGTTGATGGTCTACCTCTACACAGCGGTGTTGTTCGCACCCGTGCTGATCGTGCTCGAGAGGCTGCCGGTCATCGATGCGATCACCAGATCCTTTGCGCTGGTCCGCAATGGGTTCTGGCGGGTGCTGGGCATTCGGGTGCTGACGTTCATCGTGGCAAGCGTTGTCGCTGACGCGACGGCGGCACCGTTCAGTGTGGTCGGCCAACTGATGATCTCCGGCGCGTCATCAACCGGCGCCCTGCTGGCCGGGACCACCATTGCGTCCATCGGGGGGGCGATCGGCCAGATCATCACGGCGCCGTTCAACGCCGGAGTAATCGTGCTGCTCTACACCGACCGGCGAATGCGCGCCGAAGCATTCGACCTGGTGCTGCAGAGCGGCGCCGCCGCCGGACCCTATGCGGCCGCCTCCACCGATAACCTCTGGCTGACCCGGCCGGTGTAGGGACTAGCTGACAGTGCCCTCCATCGACATCGACCGCGATGCCGCACACCAGGCCGCGCAGGATGAGCTCAACAGACCGATCTACTCCAAAGGGTCGGTGGAACAGCAATTCACCGAATGGATCAACGAACTGTTGTACCGGCTGTTGCAGAAGACCGCCCAGCTACCCGGCGGGTGGCTTGTCGCCACGGTGCTGCTCACCCTGCTGGCAGTCGCGGTGACAGTCGCCATTCGCATCGCACGGCGTGCGATGCGCAGCAAACGCGGCGGCGACTACCAGTTATTCGAAGCGGGCCAGCTCACCGCGGCCCAGCATCGTGCCACCGCCGAAAGATATGCGGAGGAAGGGGATTGGGCCGCAGCGATTCGGCATCGGCTGCGCGCCGTCGCGCGCCAGCTCGAAGAGACCGGCGTACTCAACCCGGCCCCGGGCCGTACCGCTAACGAGCTGGCCCGGGACGCGGGCGCGGCGTTACCCCATCTGGCAGGCGAATTATCCCAGGCGGCAACGGCTTTCAATGATGTAACCTACGGTGAGCGACCCGGAACCCAGGCCTCCTATCAGATGATCGCCGACCTCGACGACCACCTGCGGACGCGATCACCGGCCGCCTCGACGACACCGGGACAGCCCGCCGCAGTCGATTCATGGGCGCAGGTGCGCTGATGACGACCAGTGCTGCGGTGCGTCCGGAATCCAGCACCGCTGGGGCGCCGGGGCGATGGCGATCATGGCGCTGGGCGGTGCTCACGCTGGTCGTGCTGGCGGTCATAGCCGGGATCGGAGCCTACCTGACCACACCGCGGCCGGGCGGCGAGATGGATGCGGCGTCGACCGGGCCCGATGGTGCCCACGCGTTGGTGACGCTGCTCCGCGACAACGGCGTCGAGGTGATCGTGGCCGGCAGCATCGACGATGTCGAACGGGCGGCACGCCCCGCCACGCTGATACTGGTGGCACAGAGTCAGTATTTGACCGACACCACGTTGCTGGATCGGCTGGCGAAAACCCCCGGTGATTTCCTCCTGGTGGAACCGACCGCACGAACCCGCGCAGCACTGATCCCGGGTCTGCGCATCTCGGCCGCCAGCACCTTCGACAGCAACCCGAATTGCGCTCTGCGGGAAGCTAATCGAGCCGGGTCAGTTCGATTCGGGCCAAGCGACACCTACACGGCCAACGATGGCCGGGCGATGACCCGCTGCTACAACGGGGTGCTGGTCCGCTATCGGGACGGCGGCCGAACCATCACCGTGGTCGGCAGTACCGACTTCATGACCAACGAGGGTTTGTTGGAGGCGGGCAATGCCGCGCTGGCGATGAATCTCGCGGGTGACCGGCCCCGCCTAATCTGGTATGCGCCCCAACACATTGAGGGTGAAACGTCTTCCCCAACCTCAATTTCGGACTTGATTCCAGAAAACGTGACCTGGATCGTCTGGCAGCTGTGTCTGGTCGTGCTACTGGTTGCACTGTGGAAGGGCCGCCGGGTCGGTCCACTGGTGGCCGAGGAATTGCCCGTCGTGGTGCGGGCGTCGGAGACTGTCGAGGGTCGCGGCCGGCTCTACCGATCCCGTCGGGCACGCGATCGCGCCGCCGACGCATTGCGCACCTCGACACTGCAGCGGCTGCGGCCCCGGCTTGGTCTTGGCGCCGGCGCAGCAGCGCCGGCGGTGGTGGCGACGGTAGCTCAGCGTGCCGGCGCCGACGCACAGTTTGTTGCCTACCACCTCTACGGTCCACCCCCGGCCACCGATAATGACCTGCTACAACTCGCCCGTGCGCTCGACGAAATCGAAAGGCAGGTCACACACTCGTGACACAGTCCCCTTCTGCCCCGCAGGCCCCTTCCGCCCTGACCGCTGGTGCTGAATTGCCCGGCTCCTCAGCGGCCCCGCCCGGGCCGCATCGTCACCGGGCTGAAGCTGAGTCGGCACGTGATGCACTGCTGGCGTTACGCAGCGAACTCGCCAAGGCCGTCGTCGGACAGGAAGGGGTCATCAGCGGTCTGGTGATCGCGCTGCTGTGTCGTGGCCACGTGCTGCTGGAAGGTGTTCCGGGAGTTGCGAAGACGCTGCTGGTCCGAGCGCTGTCCGCCGCGTTGCAACTGGAATTCAAGCGGGTGCAGTTCACCCCCGACCTGATGCCCGGAGATGTCACCGGTTCGCTGGTGTACGACGCGCGCACCGCCGCGTTCGTGTTCCGGCCGGGTCCGGTGTTCACCAATCTTCTGCTCGCCGACGAGATCAACCGCACGCCCCCTAAAACCCAGGCAGCACTGTTGGAGGCGATGGAGGAACGCCAGGTCACCGTGGACGGCGAAGCCAAGCCGTTGCCGGACCCGTTCATCGTCGCCGCGACACAGAATCCGATCGAATACGAGGGCACCTACCAGTTGCCGGAAGCCCAACTGGACCGCTTCCTGCTCAAACTCAATGTGGCGCTGCCGTCGCGCGAGTCCGAAATCGCCATTCTGGGCCGGCATGCACACGGCTTCGATCCCCGTGATCTTTCCGCGATCAAGCCGGTGGCCGGAACGGCCGAGCTGGCGGCCGCCCGCGCGGCGGTGCAACAGGTATTGGTGGCCGACGAGGTGCTGGGCTACATCGTCGATGTCGTCGGAGCCACGCGCTCCTCCCCCGCACTACAGTTGGGTGTGTCGCCGCGCGGGGCAACCGCCCTGCTGGCCACTGCGCGGTCCTGGTCGTGGCTATCCGGCCGTAACTACGTCACTCCCGACGACGTGAAAGCCATGGCCCGCCCGACGCTGCGGCACCGGGTGATGCTCCGCCCCGAAGCCGAGTTGGAAGGCGCCACGCCCGATGGTGTGCTCGACGGAATTTTGGCGTCGGTTCCGGTGCCCCGCTAGTGATCCTGACCGGGCGCGCCGGCCTGGTGGCGCTGATTTTCATCCTTCCGATCGCGCTGTCGCCTTGGCCGGCAACCACTTTCGTGGTGCTGCTGGCGGCACTGGCGATGGTGGTGGCCACCGATGCCGGGTTAGCGGCCAGCACCCGCGGGTTGCGGTATACCCGTTCACCGGATACCTCGACCCGGCTCGGACAGCAGGTGGACGCGAGCCTGCTGATCTACAACGATGGCCGCCGCCGGTTCCGGGGCAAGATTCGCGACGCCTGGCCGCCCAGCGCGGGCGCTGCGCCGCGCACCCATACCGTCGACGTCGCTGCCGGACAACACCAGCATGTCGACACTGTCCTGCGGCCAGTCCGCCGCGGCGATCAGCGTGCGGCTGCGCTCACCGCCCGATCGATCGGGCCGCTGGGGTTGGCGGGACGGCAGAGTTCGCAGACGGTGCCCGGTCGGGTCCGGGTGCTGCCGCCATTCCTGTCTCGCAAGCACCTGCCGTCGCGACTTGCCAAACTGCGGGAGATCGACGGGCTGTTGCCGACGCTGATACGCGGGCAAGGAACTGAATTCGACTCGCTGCGCGAGTATGTCGTCGGTGACGACGTGCGCTCGATCGACTGGCGCGCAACCGCTCGTCGCGCCGACGTGATGGTCCGCACGTGGCGGCCCGAACGCGACCGGCGAGTGGTGATCGTGCTCGACACCGGACGTATGGCAGCGGGTCGCGTCGGTGTCGACCCGGCCGCCGCCGATCCCGCGGGGTGGCCTCGGCTGGACTGGTCGATGGACGCTGCGCTGCTATTGGCCGCACTCGCGTCACGGGCCGGCGACCATGTCGACTTCCTCGCCCACGACCGGGTCAGCCGAGCCGGCGTGTTTGGCGCATCTCGCACCGAACTGCTCGCCCAGCTGGTCACTGCGATGGCCCCGCTGCAACCAGAACTCATCGAATCTGATTGGCGTGCAATGGTTGCCGCGATCTTGCGGCGCACCCGGCGCCGATCGCTGGTGGTGCTGCTGACCGATCTCAACGCCACCGCACTCGACGAGGGCCTGCTGCCGGTGCTGCCGCAGTTGTCGGCCAAACACCATGTGATGATCGCTGCGGTCGCCGACCCCCGGGTTGACGAAATGGCCGCCGGGCGTTCCGATGCGGCCGCAGTGTACGACGCGGCGGCTGCCGAACGAGCCCGCAACGATCGGCGTGCGATCGCGTCGCGGCTGCGCCAAAGCGGAGTGGATGTCGTCGATGCGGCCCCCACGGAACTCGCGCCGGCGCTTGCCGACCGTTATCTGGCGATGAAAGCGACGGGGCGGCTTTAATTTCGATCGCGAGTGTGAACTGGGCGACGCCGGCACGGCGTGTCGCGTCGCCCAATTCACAGTCGCGCCATCGGACGCCCGACACGGCTCAGCCGGTTGGGACCACGTCGGGCGCGTCCTCGATGTCGCCGGTCTCCCCGGCTTTCGCAGCTCGGCGGCCGAAGTAGACGATATACGCCAGGAA
>Ga0209693_10000233_pt1 | contig 21780 bp, 21 predicted proteins | sample HubBroMetageWRM3_FD_188345 | JGI IMG/M metagenome (GOLD analysis project Ga0209693, IMG submission 188345) | Warmed soil microbial communities from the Hubbard Brook experimental Forest, New Hampshire - Hubbard Brook CCASE Soil Metagenome WRM 3... | ecosystem: Environmental > Terrestrial > Soil... | reverse complement strand
TCACCTCGCCACCGGATTGCCCGATGAATCGTTCAGCGCCGCGGACAGCAGGCGTGATGCAGTGATCACCCCGTGCAACTTGCCGTCTTTGACCACGGCGACCAGCGGACTTCGGAGGCGCGCCATGACCTCGGCCACTTCGATGATGGTGTCGTCGCCGTCGGCCACAGGTATGTGCTGGCGTTGCTTTGGCAGCACATCGCGGATCGTCTTGCCAGCCAGCTTCTCTGCGGCGTGGTCGGCCATCGACTCGGTCAAGACGCTGGCCAGGCCGGGATCGTCTTGCACATAGCCGGGCACGATGAATCGGACGACCTGGGAGGCCGGCAGCACGGCGTACGGGGTTTCGGACGTGTCGGTGACGACCACGAGCCCGTTCAGCCGGTGCTCCGCAAGCAAGCGAACCGCATCAAGCGCATCTGAGTCGATATTCACGACCGGGAACTTCTCGTCGAGATCCTCTGCCCGCACACTGACACCATACGTCCGCCGAGAGCTCTCGATGATCCGGATCGGCTTCGCCGCAGGGTGCGTTTTTCCGACACCCTTACGGCTCGGCCGATCGCTTGCAGATCTTGAGCATTGCAACCAAAGGTGGTGAAACTTGCAGTGAAGGCCCGGCGAGCTAAGCCAACACGGAGTAGCGCACCCACAGATAAGCGACGGAAATTACCAGCGAGGTCGCTGTCACTACCGCCCCTTTCCGGGTGAACTGCCCGAAGGAGACGGGATTGCCTGAGCGCTGGGCGATCCCCATGACGACGACGTTGGCGCTGGCGCCGACGGCGGTGAGGTTACCGCCCATGACGGTGCCCATTATCAGGGCCCACCACAGCACGCCCTGGCTGTTGAAGGCGTGCATTGACGAGGCGAACTGACCGACGATCGGGGTCATCGTGGCCGCGTAGGGAACGTTGTTGATGAACCCGCTGAAAAGAAAAGACACGACGAGGATCGACATCGTCGTCCCCCAGGGACTGCCGCCGGTCGCATGGCTGGCCGCATGGGCCAACTTATCGATGACGCCGGTTTTCACCAGTGTGCCGACCATGACGAACAGCCCCGCGAAGAACAGCAGTGTCTCCCACTCGACGGCGGACAAGTAGAAGTCACGGCTCAGGCCGGAGATCACGATCAAGATGCCGGCGCCGGTCATCGCCACCAGTGACGGCTCCATGTGGATCTGCTTGTGCGCGACGAACCCGGCGAACACGATAACCAGAACAATCGCGCACTGAATCAGCAGCCGGTGATCGTGGATGGCCTCGCGCTCGTCGAGTGCCATGACGTCGGCGATCCGCTCGTCATCGACGGTGAAAGTGCCGGGGAACAAGACGGGCAGTAGCGCCACCAGGGCGCCGAGGACGATGATCACCACTGGCGTCATGTGGACCAGGAAGGAGACGAAACTCAGGTCGGCTCCGGTGCCGATGATCATCGACGTCGGATCACCAACCAGCGTCGCGGCGCCTCCGATGTTGGCGGCGAACGCCTCGACGATGAGGAATGGCGCAGGACTGACCGCCAGCCGCTCGCACACCAGCAGAGTTACCGGTGCGATCAGTAAGACCGTCGTGACGTTATCCAGGAAGGCCGATCCGACAGCGGTTACCAGCAGCAGCAGGATCATGATCCGCAGCGGGGAGCCTTTAGCCCGCTTGGCCGACCAGATCGCCACGTATTCGAACAAGCCGGTCTGGCGCACCACACTGACGATGATCATCATTCCCAGCAGCAGAAAGATGACGTCCCAGTTGATCCCGGTGTCTTCCGAGTACCAGACTTCATGGGAGTTGATCACCGGCAAGAAGAACATGGCCGTCGCGCCGCCCAGCGCCACCAGCGTCTTGTTCAGACGCTCGGTGGCGATCAACACGAAGGCGATCACGAATACGGTGCTCGCGTAAATCGCGTGAAAGGCGCTCAAAATTTCAGTGCCGCGGCCAGCAGGCGGGATGCGGTGATCACGCCATGCAACTTTCCGTCCTTGGTGACCGCGATCAGCGGACTTCGCAGCCGCGACATCTCCGCGGCCACCTTGGTGATGGTGGCGCGCGCATCGACCGACGGAATGTCGCGCACGTTGTCGGGCAGCACGTCGCCGACCGTCTTGCCCGCCAAATTCTGCACGGCCTGGTCAGGTGTCGGATCGCCGAGGACGCCGGCCAGCGTGAGATCGTCCTGCACATAGCGCGGCAGGATGAATCGCAGTATCGCGAACGCAGGCAGCACCGCGTACGGCTTGCCGGACCTGTCGGTGACCAGGAGTCCGGGCAGACTGTGCTCGGCGATCTTGCGAGCAGCGTCGACTGCGTCGGAATCGATGGGCACGATGGGGAACTTCTCTTCGAGATCCTCTGCCCGCACACGGACACCTTAACGTCCGGGTGACCTGGCGGCCGCTCTAGCTCCAGGCGAAGTAGCGCAACCACAGGTAACCGACGGAAAGTGCAAACGAGACCGCGGTCACCACCGCCCCCCTTTTGGTGAAGTCCCAGAAGGAGATGGGATGGCCGGCGCGTTGCGCGATTCCGACCGCGACGATATTCGCGCTGGCTCCCACGGCGGTGAGGTTGCCACCGAGGACGGTGCCCAGTAGCAGGGCCCACCACAGCACACCGGAGCCGGTGTGTGCGGCGGGGATGGATGCGGCCATGTGTCCGACGACCGGTGTCATCGTGGCGGCATACGGAACATTGTTGATGAAGCTGCCCAACGTGAACGACACGGTGAGGATCAACATTGTCGCCGTCCAGGCATCGCCGTGGGTTAGGTGACTGGCCAGATCGGCCAATTCCTTGACGACGCCGGTCCGCACCAGGGCCCCAACCATGATGAACAGACCCGCGAAGAATAGCAGCGACTCCCACTCGACGCTGGACAGAAAGACCTCCCGGCTCACGCCGGACATCGCGACCAGGATGCCGGCGCCAGCCATCGCCACCAGCGAAGGCTCCATGTGGATCTGCCTATGCATGACGAATCCGGCGAACACCACGACCAGGACGATTCCGCATTGGATCAGCAGCCGGCGATCGCGGATCGCTTCCCTCTCGTTCAGCGTCATGACATCGGCGACTCGCGCGGGATCGGCGGTGAAGAAGCCTGGAAACAGCCGGGGCAGCAGGATCAGCAGGACGGCGAGGACGATGAGCACCGCCGGCCCCATGTTGGCGGTGAACGTGATGAAGCTCAGGTGGGCTCCGGTGCCGATGATGATGCTGGTCGGGTCGCCGACCAGGGTTGCCGCGCCAGCGATGTTGGCGGCGAGGGCCTCGACGATGAGAAATGGCGCCGGACTGACGTCAAGCCGGTCGCACACCAGCAGGGTGACCGGTGCGATCAACAGCACCGTGGTCACGTTGTCCAAAACCGCCGTTCCGAGCGCGGTGACAAGTATCAGCAGGATCATGATCCGCAGCGGGGAACCCTTGGCGCGCTTGGCTGACCAGATCGCCATGTATTCGAACAGGCCGGTCTGGCGGACCACGCTGACGATGATCATCATCCCGAGGAGCAAAAACAGGACATCCCAGTTGACCCCGGTGTCGCGTGCGTAGAAGACTTCGTCGGAATTGATCGACGGCAAGAAGAACATGGCCACCGCGCCGGCCAGCGCCACGAATGTCGGGTTGAAACGCTCGGTGGCGATCAACACGTAGGCAACCACGAACACCGTCGTCGCGTAGACGGCATGAAAGACACTCATCGGCTGCCCTGCCGTTGGGTACGCGCTTGGCTGAGCATGTGCGGTGAAGCGGCGCTCAAGATTCGAGCGCCGCTGCCAATAGGCGTGACGCCGTGATCACATCGCCCAACATGACATCCGTCTGCTAAGCGCGGTCGCCTCGACCGTGCAAATCATCGCGCACTCCTGAATAGCCCCAAATGCAGGAGAAACCCGAATAGCAGAAAAAAGACGCCGACCAGGCTTCCCGGCTCACCGGGGCCTAACGCTAGCAGGCTTGCCCGCAAGGCGCGTGTCATCCGCAGGTCAGGATCGGGCGACGGCGCAGTATCTTCGCAGGTCGGCGCTGTGAGTTCGCTGTTGTGCGTACACTGGCCGGATGCTTGAACAGATCCGTGGGCCAGCCGATCTGCAGCACCTTTCCCAGGCCGACTTGCGGGATCTGGCCGACGAGATTCGTGAGTTTCTCATTCACAAGGTGGCCGCCACCGGCGGGCATCTGGGACCTAACCTCGGCGTCGTCGAGCTGACGCTGGCATTGCATCGGGTATTCGACTCGCCACACGATCCGATCGTCTTCGACACCGGCCATCAGGCCTATGTGCACAAGATGCTGACCGGCCGCTCCACGGACTTCGAGACTCTGCGCAAAAAAGGTGGTTTGTCGGGTTATCCCTCCCGGGCCGAGAGCGAACACGACTGGGTCGAGTCAAGTCACGCCAGCGCGGCGTTGTCCTACGCCGACGGGCTGGCCAAGGCATTCGAGCTGACCGGGCACCGAAACCGGCACGTGGTGGCGGTGGTGGGCGACGGCGCGCTCACCGGCGGGATGTGTTGGGAGGCACTGAACAACATCGCGGCGGCCCACCGGCCGGTGGTGATCGTCGTCAATGACAACGGCCGCAGCTATGCCCCGACCTTCGGCGGCTTGGCCAACCATCTGGCCGCTCTGCGGCTGCAGCCCAGCTACGAGCACTTGCTGGAGCGGGGTCGTAGCGCGGTTCGCGGAATGCCGGTCGTCGGTGAATTCGCTTACCAGTTCATTCACAGCGTCAAAGCCGGTGTGAAGGACGCACTTTCGCCGCAGTTGCTGTTCACCGACCTCGGGCTGAAGTACGTCGGGCCGGTCGACGGCCACGATGAACATGCCGTGGAGACAGCGCTGCGCAGCGCGCGCGGATTCCGCGGCCCAGTGCTGGTCCACGTCGTCACCCTCAAGGGCCGGGGCTACGGCCCGGCCGAGGCCGACGAGGCCGAGCAGATGCATTCCTGCGGGGTGATCGACCCGGCGACCGGGATTGCCACCAGGGTCCCGGGACCGAGCTGGACGGCGACCTTCTCCGACTCGCTGATCGACTATGCGACCAAACGCCGCGATATCGTCGCGATCACCGCTGCCATGCCGGGGCCCACCGGGCTGACGGCATTCGGGCAGCGTTTTCCGGGTCGGTTGTTCGACGTCGGCATCGCCGAGCAGCACGCGGTGACGTCGGCGGCTGGGTTGGCCATGGGCGGCCTGCACCCGGTGGTGGCGATCTATTCGACATTCCTCAATCGCGCGTTCGACCAAATCATGATGGACGTGGCGATGCATCAGCTGCCGGTCACGATGGTGCTCGACCGGGCCGGGATCACCGGCCCGGACGGTGCCAGCCACAACGGCATGTGGGATCTGTCGATGCTGGGCATCGTCCCCGGTATGCGGGTTGCCGCGCCCAGGGACGGCACAAGACTGCGCGAAGAGCTCGGTGAGGCGCTCGACATCGACGACGGGCCCACGGCGATCAGATTCCCGAAAGGTGATGTCGGCGAAGACATTCCGGCACTTCAGCGGCGCTCCGGTGTAGACGTGCTCGCGGTGCCCGCCGATGGGCTGACCGCCGATGTGCTGCTGGTGGCGGTCGGGGCGTTTGCGTCGATGGGCCTGGCGGTGGCCGAGCGGCTGCGCAACCAGGGCATTGGCGTGACGGTGATCGACCCGCGGTGGGTGTTGCCGGTTTCGGACGTGGTGGCCGAATTGGCGCTTACGCACAAGCTGGTCGTCACGATGGAAGACAACGGCGTCAACGGCGGTGTCGGTTGGGCGGTGTCAGCGGTGTTGCGACGCGCGGAGATCGACGTGCCCTGCCGCGATGTCGGACTGCCACAACAATTCTTCGATCACGCGTCGCGCGGCGAGGTGCTCGCCGCCGCCGGTCTGACCGAGCAGGACGTGGCCCGGCAGATCACCGGATGGGTGGCTGCACTGTCCGGCGACGATGCGGGCCGGGACGGCCCGATGAGGAGCCGGACAATGGGACTGGGCAACGGGGTCGAGTCCGCAGCGGAGATCAGCGAACACCTGGACTAGCGACGCCGACTGTCAGGCAACGGGTTTCAACGCTGCGGCCAGTACCGGGACCACCAGCTCACGCTGCCAACCACGGGCCTGGCCGGCAGTCAGGAACTCGTCAATCACCGTCGCCCGGTCCTCGACGTCCTCCCAATCCCAGCAGAGCCGTCGCACCAGGTCGGGCGAAACCAGATTCTCGGTCGGCACCGAGACCTGTTGGGAGAGTTCGCGTAGCGCGGTGCGGGCCGCGTCCAGGCGCGCTGCGGCCTCAGGTCTGCGCTTGGGCCAGCGTGCCGGCACCGGCGGCCCGTTGGGCGGTTCGGCCTCCTCCGCAGGACCGCGGTTCGCCCGCGCTGATTCCAGCGCAGCCAACCACGTCGCGGCGCTACGGCGCTGCCTGCGACCGCCGAATATCGGCAAGGCAAGCAGGTCGTCGAGGGTCTTCGGATCGGCAGTGGCGGCGTCGATGATCGCCGAGTCGGGCAAGATCCGCCCCGGCGCGATATCGCGGCGTTGGGCGATTTCGTCGCGCACTGTCCACAATTCACGAACCGCGGCCAGGCCGCGCTGGTTGCGCACCCGGTGGATACCGGATGTGCGTCGCCACCGATCCCGTCGAGTCGGTGGTGGGGCCTCGCCGACGGTCCGTAGATAATCGAATTCCTCTGCGGCCCAATCGGTTTTACCCTGTTCAGCCAGCACCCCTGCGATCGCGTCCCGTAGTTCGATGAGCACTTCCACATCGAGCGCTGCATAGTTCAGCCACGCCGGCGGTAGCGGACGCTTGGACCAGTCCGCCGCCCCGTGCCCTTTGGCCAAACCCAGACCGAGCAGCCGTTGCGCCATGGCCGCCAGGTTGACCCGGTCGAAGCCGACCAACCGTCCGGCCAGCTCGGTGTCGTACAGCGCCGGGGGCCGCATGCCGACCTCGGCCAGGCACGGCAGGTCCTGATCGGCTGCGTGCAGAATCCACTCGTCCTCCGCGAGCACCTCGGCGACGGGCCGCAGCACGCTCAGCGGGTCGCCGCCGTGGCTGACCGGATCGATCAGCACGGTGCCCGCGCGAGCGCGGCGGATCTGAATCAGGTAGGCGCGGTTGGAGTAGCGGAACCCCGAGGCTCGCTCGGCGTCGACCGCGAACGCGCCATGGCCGCCGGCCAGCACGTTCGCGGCGGCAGCGATCTCGCGGGCAGTCGTCGAGAGGTCGGGCACACCGTCGGCGGGATGAAGCAGCGGTGTGACGTCTGGTTCCGTGCTTTCCGGCTGATCGTCTGCCGCTTGAGGCAGCTGGGAAGCCATCTCAGACGCGGGACCGCGTGCCCAAATCCGTCACCCCGACCGGCGGCAGCCCCGCGGCATGCTCGAGCACCTCGCAGAACGCCTCGACGTGTGTACCGATGTCCGGGGTGATCGCGGTCCACGACGCGCGCAGCTCCAACTGGTGGGCGCGCGGCGGTCCGGAGATGTCCCCGTAGCGCACCGAGGTGGTGGCGGTGACCGTGCCGCCGAGCGCGGTCACGTGCTCGGCGCGGCTGTCCAGCGCTTCGACCAGCCAGCTCCAGGCCACTTCGGGCAGCAGCGGGTCGATGGCCTCGCTGGAGTCCAGGTCGGCCTGAATGTAGGCGACGAGCCGCATGGTGCCGTCCCAGGCATCGGCCCCATCCGGGTCGTAGAGCAGGATCAGCCGGCCGAACGCGTCACCCTCGGACTGCTCCGGCACAATGTCGAGCTCGGGACGCTTGACCTCGGCGCCAAGCGCGTAGCTGTACGGCGCGAGACGCTGGGGCGGCCGGATCGGGCCCAGCTCGATCTCCGACCGCACGCTGGCACCACTCATCGCCTCGACCGCCTCGCGGAACGGGACCGGTTCGGCTGAGCTCACAAGCGCCGCTCCTCCTCATCGCTCCGCCTTGCATCGTCGCCGGCGGGCGTCACGAGGACCGATTCTCGTCTCGCTCTGCATCGTCGCCGGCGCGAGTCGCAACCTCTGACGCTAGACCTATCTGCGGACACGCGGAAAAAGGCGCGCCGGTTCACCGGGCCACGGCTCCGGCGGCCCCGGCTTAGTCGGAGGAGAAACGCGCTGGCCGCTTCTCGCGGTGGGCGGTCAGACCCTCCCGGACGTCAGGCCCGTCGAATCCAAGAAACTCCAGGCCAAGGGCAGTTTCGAAGGCCGGTGCGAACATCCGGTACCAGTGGTTGAGGCTGTGTTTGGTGAAGCGGATCGCCGACTGCGCCCCGTGTGCCAGATCCGCCGCGATGCGGGTTGCGGTGGCGAGCACATCGTCGTCGTCGACGCACATCGAGACCAGCCCGATCCGCTCCGCTTCCTCGCCGGATAGCGGCTCACAGGTGAGCAGGTAGTACTTGGCCTTGGCCATGCCGACGAGCAGCGGCCAACAGATGGCGGCGTGATCACCCGCGGCCACACCCAGCTTCGTGTGGCCGTCGATGATCTTGGCGGTTCGCCCGGCCACCGAGATGTCGGCGAGCAGTGCCACCACCAGGCCCGCGCCGACCGCCGCCCCGTGAATCGCCGAAATCACCGGCTTGTCGAAATTGACCATGTTGAGCACCAGATCGCGGGCCTCGCGCATGATGCGCAGCCGGTCGCTGAATTCACCCATGGTCTCGTCGATCAGGTCGAAGCTGCCCCCGGAAGAGAACGCTTTGCCTTCGCCGCGGACCAAGACGACGCGCGCATCCGGGTCGCGACCGATCGCCGGCCAGATGTCGGCGAGATCGCGGTGCATCTGCGGCCCGACCGAATTGAGCCCGGGAGCATCGAGAACGACGTGCAGCACGCCGTGGTCGGCGCGTTCGATTCGCAGGCTGGGAAACTCGTCGTAGCTGACTTCTGGGTGACGAACTGGCATCCCGGCTCCTGACGACACATGGGCTGACGGACTTTGCACGACGACGTTACGCAGGTCTGCCGCAGACCGGGCCGAGACTCCCTGGCGGACCGGGTCAACCGCTGGCCGTGGCAGCATTGATGCTGATGAGTAGTCGTCGCACGCTTTCCGAATCGCCGTACCTGGCCGCGGCCACCGGCCGCAAACCGCACCGGGTGCCGGTGTGGTTCATGCGGCAGGCCGGCCGATCGCTGCCGGAATACCGTGCGCTGCGTGCCCAGACCAGCATGATGGCGGCCTGCTTCGACGCCGAACTGATCGCCGAGATCACCCTGCAACCGATACGCCGTCATGACGTCGACGCCGCGATCTTGTTCTCCGATATCGTGGTCCCGCTGCGCGGTGCCGGGGTCGACGTAGACATCATCCCCGACGTCGGACCCGTCATCGCAGCGCCGGTTCGGGCTGCTGCCGACATTGACGCACTGAAACCTCTTGAACCGCAACGTGTTCAACCGGTGTCGGAGGCGGTGTCGCTGCTTGTGCAGGCGCTGGGTGATGTTCCGCTGATCGGGTTTGCGGGGGCACCGTTCACGCTGGCGTCCTACCTGGTCGAGGGTGGCCCGAGCCGCCACCACGCCCGCACCAAGGCGATGATGCTGGCCGAACCGACCTGCTGGCATGCACTGATGGAGAAGCTGACCGACCTCACCGTCGAGTTTCTGCGGGTTCAACTCGACGCTGGGGTGGATGCGATTCAGGTATTCGACTCGTGGGCGGGCGCGCTGTCGCTTGCCGACTACCGTCGATATGTATTGCCGCACAGCGCGCGGGTGTTCGACACACTGGCCGACCGCGGCGTTGCGATGACACACTTCGGCGTCGGCACCGCCGAACTGCTGGGCGCTATGTCGGCCGCAGGTGCGACGGTGGTCGGCGTTGACTGGCGGACCTCGTTGGTCGACGCCGCGGCCCGAGTCGAGACCGGGACGGCACTGCAAGGCAACCTCGATCCGGCGGTGCTGCTGGCCGGCTGGCCGGCGGTGGAGCGCACCGCGCGCGCGGTGGTCGACGACGGTCGACGGGCCGTCGACGCCGGCGCGGCCGGGCACATCTTCAACCTTGGGCACGGGGTGTTGCCGGAAACCGATCCCGGTATTCTCACCGACCTGGTGTCTCTGGTCCATTCGCTATGATGTCCGGTGCTCGCTCGTATTGTGTTGTCGGCGGGGGCATCTCGGGTCTGACGGCGGCCTACCGGTTACGGGTGGCTGTCGGTGACGAGGCGAGCATCACGCTGTTCGACCCGGCCGACCGGCTCGGCGGGGTGCTGCGCACCGAGCGCGTCGGCGGGATTCCCATGGACGTCGGCGCCGAGGCGTTCGTGGTACGCCGCCCCGAGATGCCGTCGCTGCTCGACGAACTGGGCCTGGCGAACCGGCAAGTCGGTACCACCGGAGCGCGCCCGCTGATCTACAGCCAGGAACGGCTGCATCCGCTACCGTCAGCCACGCTCAACGGCATTCCGTCGTCCGCGGAGTCAATGGCCGGTCTGGTGAACGACGCCACCGTCGCGCGTATCGCTTCCGAGCCGAGTCGTCCGTTTCGCTGGCAGCCCGGCGGCGATCCCGCCGTGGCCGACCTGGTGGCAGACCGATTCGGCGAGCAAGTGGTGGCCCGGTCGGTGGATCCAATGCTCGGCGGAGTCTACGCGGGATCGGCCGCGACGATCGGACTACGCTCGGCCGCCCCGACCCTGGCTGCCGTTCTGGACGCCGGCGCCGCCCACCTGACCGACGCGGTCCGCCAGGCGCTCATGAGCGTCACCGCCGGCCCGATATTCGGCGCGGTGGGTGGCGGCTACGCGGTGCTGGTCGACGAGCTGGTCCTGTGCAGCCAGCTCAATTGGGTACAGGCGGCGGTGGTAGGGATCGAGGCCGTGCAAGCTCCTGAGCGTGGCTGGACGCTGCGCGACGACGCCGGTTCGCGCTGGCGCGCCGACGCGGTGGTCTTAGCCGTCCCGGCTGCCCGCCTGGTCGGGCTCGTCGACGGCATCGCACCCCGCACCGCCGCTGCGGCCAGCCGCATCGTCAGCGCCTCCTCGGTGGTGGTGGCGCTGGCCGTGCCGCGCGGTATCCGCTTCCCGCAGAGTTCGGGCGTGCTGGTCGCCAGCGGGGAACGGTTGCGCGCCAAAGCAATCACGTTGTCTTCGCGGAAGTGGGGACGGCGGACCGACCTGGAGCTCCTGCGACTCTCGTTCGGGCGCTTCGGCGATGAGCTTGCCAGCCGGGCGTCCGACGACGAGCTGCTGGCCTGGGCGATACAGGACCTGGGCACCGTTTTCGGGCTGACCGTCGACCCGGTGGACGTCCGCGTGCAGCGCTGGCCGGACGCGATGCCGCAGTACGGGCCCGGCCACCGCGACCTGGTCGCGGAGCTGCGCGCCGGCCTGCCGCCGACGCTGGCGGTGGCGGGCAGTTATCTCGACGGGATCGGGGTGCCGGCGTGCATCGCCGCGGCCGGCCGAGCGGTCACCGGCGCGATCCGGGCGGTCGAAAACCCCGTGGCACGATAGTTCTCATGGCCCGCTTGGACTACGACGCGCTCAACGCCACCGTTCGCTATTTAATGTTCTCGGTGTTCTCGGTTCGCCAAGGGGCACTTGGCGCAGAAGGAGAGGCCCGTGGGACCGTCATCGACGACACCGCGACATTCCTCAAACAGCGGGAGGAGCGTGGCGTTGTGGTGCGCGGTCTTTATGACGTCTCCGGCCTGCGGGCAGACGCCGATTTCATGATCTGGACGCACGCCGAAACCGTTGAAGCGCTGCAAGCGACCTACCAGGATTTCCGGCGCAGCACCATGCTGGGCCGGGCGTGCACGCCGGTGTGGAGCAGTGTCGCGCTGCACCGTCCGGCCGAGTTCAACAAGAGCCATATCCCGGCATTCCTGGCCGGCGAGGAACCGGGTGCCTACATCTGCGTCTACCCGTTCGTGCGGTCCTATGAGTGGTATCTGCTGCCCGACGAGGAGCGCCGCCGCATGCTCGCCGAACACGGCATGGCGGCCCGCGAATACAAGGATGTCCGGGCCAACACCGTGCCTGCGTTCGCGCTCGGCGACTACGAGTGGATCCTGGCCTTCGAGGCCCCTGAGCTGCATCGCATCGTCGACCTCATGCGCGAGTTGCGAGCCACCGACGCTCGCCGGCACACCCGCGAGGAGACGCCGTTTTTCACCGGGCCGCGGGTGCCGGTTGAGCAGCTGGTGGCGTCGCTGCCATGATGATCCCGAGCCCGCCAGATCGTTGCATCGCCGATAGTTCACGTTATATCGTTAAGCCATGAATCAGCCAGCACAGGTCGACCCCAGCCGCTTTGAAGAGATGTATCGCGATCAGCGGGTTTCGCACGGCTTGCCGGCCGCCACACCATGGGACATAGGCGGCCCGCAGCCCGTCGTACGGCAACTCGTCGCGCTGGGGGCGATCAAGGGCGAAGTTCTCGACCCGGGCACCGGCCCGGGCCACCACGCCATCTACTACGCGTCAAACGGTTATTCGGCTACCGGCATCGACGCGTCACCGACCGGGCTGGAGCGGGCCAGGGAGAACGCCCGCAGAGCCGGGGTTTCGGTGAACTTTCAGCTGGCGGACGCGACAAAGTTGGATGGTCTGGAGAACCGCTTCGACACGGTCGTCGACAGCGCCTTCTACCACACGTTTTCGACCGAGCCGGAGTTGCAGCGGTCCTATGCGCGCGCTTTGCACCGGGCGACCAAGCCCGGAGCGCGGCTGTACATGTTCGAATTCAGCCCCGGCAATGTCAACGGCTTCCAGATGCCACGATCGTTGTCCGAGGACGACTTTCGGAAGGTGTTCCCCGATGCCGGTTGGGAGATCACGTATTTGGGGCCGACCACATACCTGATCAACATGAGCGTGGAAACCCTTGAGTTGATGGTCGCGCGCAACCCGGATATGGCCGATCAGGTAAAGCCGCTCGTCGAGCGGTTCCGGATCATCGAGCCGTTTCTCACCAACGGTCGCGCCCACGCCCCGTTCTGGGCGATGCACGCCACTCGACTCGACTAGGCCGGCGCGACGTCGACGGCGAGCCGAGCGCGGCATCCACAAACGCTTTATCGTGACGGGATGGGCGAACCGGTTCATGTCGATCCCACCCGCTACGAGAAGATGTATGCCGATCAGCAGGTCTCGCACGGCTTGCCGGCAGCCACACCGTGGGACATCGGCGGCCCGCAGCCCGTCGTACAGCAACTTGTCGCACTGGGAGCGATCAAGGGCGAGGTTCTCGACCCGGGTACCGGTCCGGGTCACCATGCCATTTACTACGCGTCACAGGGCTATTCGGCGACTGGTATCGACTCCTCACCAGCCGCAATCGAGCGGGCGAAAGAGAACGCGCGGCAAGCCGGGGTGTCGGTGAACTTCCAGGTGGGCGACGCGATGACGCTGGAGGGTCTGGAGAACCGTTTCGACACAGTCGTCGATTGCGCCTTCTATCACCTCTTTTCCGACGTGACCGAGCTTAAGAGGTTGTATGCGCGGAATTTGCGCCGCGCGACCAAGCCCGGAGCGCGGCTCTACATGTTCGAGCACGGCCCCGGTAATGTCAACGGTTGCGGCGCGCCGCGGTCGCTATCCGTTGACGACTTCCTGCAGGTGTTCCCGGACGCCGGCTGGCAAATCACGTATTTATGGCCGACCACGTATCAGGTCAACATGAGCGTGGAGGCCTTTGAGCAAATGATCGCGCGCAATCCCGATAAGGCCGAGCAGATCAAGGCTGTCTTGGAACGCTTCCGCTCGGTCGCGTCGTGGCTGCCCGATGGTCGGGCACACGCCCCGTTCTGGGAGATGCACGCCACTCGCGTGGATTAGGCGAGCGGAGCGGGGATCCGGATGCCGTCGTGGACTTGGACTGAATCGATGCACCAGCCTGCCGCCGTGCGCAGATAGCTCAGGTCGGCGCTGAGATAGGCGGCCCCGGGACGGTGGTCGAGGACCGAGGCGATCCACAGTAGCCACGATCCGGTGGCCGTGTCGCCGTAGACGGTGATGACGGGGTTGAGGAAGGCCTGCATGGAAAACTCGACCATCGCTGTCGCCGTCGGCAATTCAGCGGCAATGGCGGTTGCGCCGATAACTGTGCCCAGCTCGTCGCTGCTCCACCGGGCGCCGGGCGTGAAGATCTGCGGTATCGCCGCGAGATCCAGGCCCTTGCCGTTCGGCCCCTTGTTCACCGCATGGGCATAGCATCTGGTCACAGCTTTGATGGCTTCGATGTCTTCGAGCTGCCGAATACGTTGTTCCACAGTGGCTTCGGTCATGGTGCGCGTCCGAAGGTTTGGGCTGCCCGCGCCGGGGCCGCGACGCGGCGCAGCGCTTCGGTCAGCACGCATGCCGGGTCGGCGGGTGTGGTGTTCCAGCGCGCGGCGATGTAGCCGTCGGGCCGTACCAGGCTGGCGCCGTCCGGTGTGACGCCGTAGGCGTTCTGGAATGACCTCGATCCCAAGGGGACCAGCACCTTCGCGGAGTCGACGTGGACGAAGATCACGCCGATGCCCAGTTGTACCGCAGCGGCGCTCGCGGCGTTGCGCCAGCTGTTGCGCTGCGACAACAGCACCCAGTCGCGCCCGAAGACGTCCAGCGTCGACGTGGTCTGGCCGTCGGCTAGACGAAGCATCATATAGGGAGCGCGGGTACCCGGTTGGCCCGCCCACTGGTCTGGGCGCAAGGCCGGAGGCAGCTGCTCTGAGGTGCCTAAAACAGACGAGGAGCGATAGAGCTGTCCGAGTTCCATGGCGACGTCGTCGATCACGTCGACCTCGCTGCCCGGACCGTCAAGGTGCGCTTTGTAATCGGCGCGGGCGAAGATCTGATCGTGACGCAGCCAGGCGATGGGGCGTCGTTCGGCGTCATAGGTGTCGAGCAGGGCCGGTTGCGCCTCGCCGCGGAGCACGGCTGCCAGCTTCCAGGCCAGATTGTGGGCGTCCTCGATGCCGGTGTTGGCGCCGTAACCGCCCCGATTGGGCGGCAATTGGTGGGCGGCGTCTCCGACGAGGAACACCCGGCCCGCGCGGAATCGCTCAGCAATGAGTGCGGCAAGCTCCCAACGACCGGTGGTGAGGAGTTCGACCGGCAGGTCGGTCAGGCCGACCGCTTGGCGCACCACCGCGCGCTGCTGATCCGGGTCGCGATCGACGTCGTCGCTGAGCATCAGCACCCAACGGCCGTCTGAGTAGGTGGTGAGAAACGCTGCAAGATCAGGCTGTTCGATCTCGAACTGGACGACGCCGTGTTCCAGAAAGTGGTCGATGGGCGCCCGGAACAGAATGCTGCGCTGGATCGATAGCAGTCCTTGACCGCCGCGCGCGATTCCCAGCGCTTCGCGAATCGGGCTGTTCGCGCCGTCGGCGGCAACGACGTACTGGGTTCGCATCCGATAGATGTCACCCTGCTGCGGCCGCAGCGTGACGGTCACACCGTCGTCATCTTGGGCGACGTCAGTCGCCTCGGTACTGGCCCGCAGTTCGGCTCCTAGTGCGACGGCCCGGCTGCGCAGGATAGGTTCGAGCCGGTCTTGGGCGATGGCAGTGGCCCGCTCCGGTGAGTACTCATAGCGTGGCTGCTCAACCTGGGTGGTCCACGGCTGCTCGGAAAACCAGCTACCGGCAAGGCTTTCCACCCGCGCCCGACGCGGCGGGCGCTGCCCCTGCGCGCTGGTGGGGAGCTGGATTCCCGCGGCGCGGAACAACTCCAGCGTCCGCGTGGTGTAGCCGATCGCGCGGGGATGGGCCGAGCTGCCCGCGTGTTTTTCCACCAGGACGACGGGCACTCCCTGGTGGGCCAGGAACACCGCAGCCGACAAGCCCACCAGGCTCCCGCCGACCACCAGAACCGGGGATATCTCGTCGGAGCGCATACCGATCACCGAAGCATAAGTGAATAAAAAATACAAGTAGATTAATAAATTGATTGAGTAAGATATCTGTTATCCTCAGCGCATGACCTCGCCATCCGGTGGGCGCCGCGAACGGAAGAACGCGCGGACACGCGCGGCACTGGCCGATGCGGCGCTGCGGCTGTTCCTGGAGAAGGGCTACGACGCGGTCAGCGTCAAAGAAATCGCCGACGTTGTCGACATCTCGGTCCCCACCGTTTTCAACCACGTCCCGGACGGCAAAGAGGCGTTGATCTTCGACGACGGCACCGAACGCCGGGAGAGCTTGCTGGCCGCAGTCCGCGAGCGCCCCGCCAACCAATCAGTGATGGCGGCGCTGCGGGAATTCATCTCTGGCCGTGGCCCATTCGTCGCCGACCCAACGGCGCAGTTCCGCCGGCACACCGAACTCATCATGAACACCCCGGCGCTGCGCGACTACTCCCGCAAGCTCTGGATCCGCTGCGAAGAACCGCTGGCCGCGGCGATCGCCACCGAAATCGGCCGGCCGGCCGACGACCTTACCGCCCGCGCCGTGGCCCGCTACGTCCTTGAGATACCTCAGTTCGTCGGCGACGAAGCTGATCCGCTCGACGCGCTCAACGCGGTTTTCGACCTCCTGGAATACGGGATGACCGAGGCCGCCAGTCTCAGGCGCCGGTCGGCACCAAGCGCAGCGAGATCGAGTTGATGCAGTACCGCTGATCCGTCGGAGTCGGATAGCCCTCGCCGGCGAACACATGGCCCAGGTGGCTGTGGCAATTCGCGCACAGCACCTCGGTGCGGACGGCGCCCATCGAGTGATCGGGGCGCAGGATTACCGCATCCGAGTCCGCAGGGTCGAAGAAAGACGGCCAGCCGCAATGGGATTCGAACTTCTCGGAGCTGCGGAACAGCTCGGCGCCGCACGCCCGGCACTGGTAGATGCCTTCGGTCTTGGTGTCGGTGTACTCACCGGTGAACGGACGCTCGGTGCCGGCCCGTCGCAGTACGTCGAACTCCTGCCGGTTGAGTTTCTTGCGCCACTCGTCGTCGCTCAGTTGCACCTTGGGACGCGACAAATCGCTAGTCATGCATCCACGCTAGCGCGCGGCCGCTCAGCCGTCAGCCATGCCGGATCAATCCCGTCCTCCAGGCGGTTTTCGGCCTTGGCGTCGCGATAGCGGAAGTAGAGCACGCTGAACACGACGATCAGCAGCAGCGACCAGCCGTAGGTGATCTTCAGGTAATCCAGCGGTCGCCCGATGTACATCCAATGGAGCAGCAGCCACTTGTCCATCGACAGGAAGCCGTAGACGCCCAGCCACGCCGGCCAGTTACGGATCACCGAATTGGGCAGTACCACCGTCATCAGGAACGGGAACAGCATCATCGAGTAATAGCCCTGGGCCAGTGATAGCACCAGCCACGACCACAGCAACAGCACGCCCGACGATGTGGTGAACCAGAACAGCGGATCACGGGTGCGGTAGTAGCGGTACAGCAGCCACAAGCTGCCGATGGCCAGCAGTGTGAACAGGATCCGCAGAAATAGGATCAGCCAGGTCGGTAGGCCGAAGTACACGCCGTTGCCTTCGATCGAGCTGTTGAAGTAGTCGCGGACGCCCAGCATGTAAGGCACCGTGCGGGTGACGAAGTCCATCGGATGCACGACCAGGGGCAGCGCGGCCAGATTGAATGCCACCGGCACCACCAGGGCAGGCAGGATTGCACGCCACTGTCGGTTGAGCAGCGGCAGCAGCAGCAGTGGCAACAGCACCGGTTTGACCACCGTCGCCAGACCGATCGCGATGCCGGCCCACCACTGATGTGTGACCGTACCGGATTTGGAGCCATCCAGCAGCCAGCGCAGAAACAGCACTTCGAGCAGCAGGATGACACCGTTGATGTTGGTGAAAACCAATGTACTGGTGACGGATTCGGTGCAGAACATCGCCAGCAGCAACGCCGGAGCGGCCACCGAAGTCAGGGTGAAGTTGAACATCCGCAGCAGCACGTACGCCGCGAGGATGATCGCGGCGCTGTTAAGTGCGATGAACAAGTAGCGCGATTCCGCGAAGGGCAGATAGCCGAACGGCGCCATGATCAGTGTGCCGCCGGGCGGATACAGGTAATGGGGGTCGACGTAGTCGAAATGCTCGTTGTAGATGTCCCAGCCGCGCCGGAAGTTCAGCACCGCGCGGTAGACCGGCTTGAAATCGTCCGTGATGTTGCCGTTTGTGGTCAGCACGATGGCGCGGTGAATGACCGCCATGATGGCCAATGGCCAGAGAACCGAGCGCAGCACGGTGGCGGTGCCAGGTGGTGCGGTGCGGGGACCAAAGGTGGCTTGCGACCAATCGCGCACACCGCCACGAAGGGAGTCAACTGCCGTCACGAGCGCACCGTACACGGGCGATCGCCCGAAGGATCAGGCGGGACAGTAGGTGTCGGTGGAAGGCAACTGGCCGCTGTCGAGGTAGCCGATCAACGGGGGGACCGCGCACGAGGAATAGATGCTGGCGCCGTGCCCGATCCCTTGCCACATCACTCGCTTGCTGGCCGCGGTGGCGTTGATGATGAGGGCGGCGGTGGCCGAGACGCCTTCCGACCCGACAATCGCGTCGTTCTGCACCCCCATCAGAACCACGTTGACTTTCAGCTTCTTCGGTGGCTGCGGCGGCGTCGCGCTCGGCCACGACACGCATTTGACGAGATTGAGCGCACCGACGGTGCCGAACTGGGGGTAGAGCTTGCCCCACGCGACCACGAGTTCCCGAATCCGGTCGGGGGTGGGGCGGTTGATCGCGTCACTGCACGAATTGACGAACTGCCCGTCGGTGCCGATGGTGCCCTCCGCCCGATTGATCAGGCCGGTCAGCAAGTTGGTGTCGCCGGAGCGGGCGTTTGCGAGCGCGGTGGCCACGTCGTTGGTGGTGCTGACGCGGTCACCGGTGGGGTAGCCCAGCGCGGTGGTGATGGCGTTGGCGAGCGAGGCTACCGACACGCCCGCAGGGCCGCGGCCTGCGCGGGCGTCGGAAATCAGCGAGTTGACGGCGCCTTTGGGGTCAGGGCCCAGGGGGCAGTTCACCGCAGCGCACTGTGCGGCGAATGCGTCCAGGGCCGCCTGCTGGCCTTTGACGCGCTGCTCGGCGGCGGCTTCGGCGCCCACCCCCAACGCGATCGGCGAATCGAGGACCAGCCTGGCGACCCGGTCGGAATGCGAGCTCGCGTAGGACAGCGCCACCTGAGCGCCGTTGCCGATACCGATCAGCGCCAGCGCGGGCACGTCCCAGGTACTGCGCAGCCGCTCGATGTCGGTGGCGGCGTGGGCGTCGTCGTAGGCGGAGTCGCCGGGCGCGATGGTGTCGGTGCAGCTGGTGGTGGCGTTCTGCACGATGTCTGCGAGGTTGGCGACCGGGTCGTTGCCGGACTCGAACTGCGACTGGTCGCGTATCTCCTGGCGGTCGAACTGGTCGAGGCAGTCCACTGGGGTCGACATGCCCATGCCGCGGCGGTCGACGGCGACGATGGGGTGGCTACGCAGCACGTCGGCGCCGGCGCGCGCCAGCCATACCGGCAGTTGCACCGACGACGGCAGGTCCGAGCCGGTCGTGAAGACCAGTGGGCCGGCGTCGGCCGGAGTCTGGGCCGAGCGGGCGCGCACCACACCGATGCTCAGCGTCCCGGCTGCGCCGTTGGCGGGGTCGAGGTCGGCGTCATAACTTGCGCAATCCAGCTTGACGCCGGGTGCGGCGGGGACGGCGGCATCCCCGAACTCCTTCGACGTGCAGTCACGCCACGACAAGTCGTTCTTGGGCGCGGCGATCGGCGGCGGACCATTGGGCGGCTTCGTCGCCGTGGCCTTTCCCTGCGGCCGCGCGCCCGAATTGGTGCCAAAGCGCGGGTTCGCGGCCAATCCCGGCGCGCAGCCGGCCAGCAACCCAGTCACCACGATCAACGACGTGGCGATTGCGGCGTGCCGGCTCATGCCGACCACAGTAGCCATTCCAGCGCGATACTCAGGCTCAGGTTCGATTGCCCGCATCGTCGTCAGGCCCTGACATAACGGGTGTACAGGTAGCCGTCGTCGTCGGTGAGGATGTGCGCACGGCGCATCCCGGTCAGCACCTGCCCCGGACCGGCGGCGATGCGGCCGCCTTGGCCGCCCACCAGGCTCGGCGCGATCGTCAGGCACAGTTCGTCGAGCATTTCGCGCTCGACGAACGAGCCGAACAGCATCGGGCCGCCTTCGGTCAATACCCGGTACAAGCCGCGGTCGGCCAGTGTCGCCAGCACCGCGGCTTCGTCGACACGAGCCGGGTCGTCGACCGAGCAGTCGACCACGTCTGCGAGGCCGGCGAGCCCGCGGCGGGTCTGGTTGGTCGCCGCCCCGCAGGTCAACACCAGCGGTGGCACCTCGGTGCGGGTGAACACCGGCATATCCCGGTCCACCCGACCGGATCTGGTCACGATCGCCAGCTGCGGCACTTCGCTTTGCCCGCAGGCCTGGCGACGTTGGCGTTGAGCGACGCTCGGGCGTGCGCCCGAGTAGCCCTCGGCCCGCACCGTGCCTGCGCCCACCAGAATCACGTCCGCGAGCTCGCGCAGCAGGTTGAACACCGCACGATCGCCGGGCCCGCCGAGGCGGCCGCTTATGCCACCGACGGTGGCGCCACCGTCGAGGCTGGTGATGAAGTTCGCGCGAAGGCAAATCCTGTTCGGCTCCGGCGGGTAGCCGTAGAGCTCGGGCAGTTCGCCCCCGTCGAGTTCACGGACCGAGCCCAGCAGTCTCAGCTGAATCCCGCCGGCTTGTTCGGCAGCAAGGTCAGGCATGCGCATGATTGCAGCACGTCGGTAGGGTGCCAGCATGAACGGCCCCACTCCCGCCGATGCCACCGGCGGGGTCGCTCATCTGGTCGATCGGCGGCCCACTGTGTCACCCGAGCGGCTGATCGCCCAGCTGACGCCGCCGCCGACCTTCGCCGAGGCGAGCTTCGCGAGCTATCACCCTGACCCCGCCGAGGCGACGCAGTCCACCGCCGTCTCGGCGTGCCAACAGTTCTGCCGGCAGGCCGTCGAGCGCCGCTCCGGCGTCAAGAAGCTCTTCGGCAGGCGCGAGGTTGTGCCGGGCATTGGGCTGTACCTCGACGGTGGTTTCGGTGTCGGCAAGACGCACCTGCTGGCCGCGGCCTACCGTCAGCTGCCCGACGATGCGGCTCACCCGAAGGCGTTCGCGACGTTCATGGAGCTGACCCAACTCGCCGGGGTGTTCGGCTTCGCCGAATGCATTGACCTGCTAGGGCATTACACGGTGTTGTGTATCGACGAGTTCGAGCTGGACGACCCCGGAAACACGACGCTGGTATCACGGCTGCTCTCCCAACTTGTCGAGCGCGGTGTGTCGGTGGCCGCCACGTCCAACACGCTGCCGGAGCAGCTAGGGGAGGGGCGTTTCGCAGCGCAGGACTTCCTGCGTGAAATCAACACGCTGGCAGCAATTTTCGCCGTCGTCCGGATTCAGGGGCCTGACTACCGGCACCGCGACTTGCCGCCTGCGCCCCAGCCGCCAACTGACGAGCAAGTCACCGCGCGCGCCGCGACGGTTGCGGGCGCGACCCTCGACGACTTCGACGCACTCTGCGCCCATCTGGCCACCATGCATCCGTCGCGCTATCTGACGTTGATCGAAGGCGTGACGGCGGTGTTCCTCACCGGCGTGCACGCCATCGAAGACCAGAACGTGGCACTGCGGGTGGTGGCGCTGACCGACCGGCTCTACGACGCCGGCATCCCGGTGCTGGCGTCGGGGGAGAAGCTGGACCGCATCTTCAGCGAGGAGATGCTGGAAGGTGGCTTCCGGAAGAAGTACTTGCGGGCCACGTCGAGGCTGCTGGCGCTGACTGCGGCTGTCAACGCCTAGGCAAGTTGCGTCACCGGCCGCCTCCGCCACCGCCGCCG
>Ga0209693_10000232_pt1 | contig 21897 bp, 17 predicted proteins | sample HubBroMetageWRM3_FD_188345 | JGI IMG/M metagenome (GOLD analysis project Ga0209693, IMG submission 188345) | Warmed soil microbial communities from the Hubbard Brook experimental Forest, New Hampshire - Hubbard Brook CCASE Soil Metagenome WRM 3... | ecosystem: Environmental > Terrestrial > Soil... | reverse complement strand
CTGCGCGAGATCGCGCTCGGCCGGAAGCTGGTCGCCCGGTTTCAGTGAACCATTGAGGACCGATTCTTCGATCTGCTGGACGATTTGCTCGTACAGACGAGAGGTTCGGACAACTTTGTACACAGGGTTTGCTCCCGCAGGGACCGGTTTGGGGAAACCAGCTTTGGTCCAGCTACTATACCGCAGGTCCATTCCGGACGGCATTGATTTTTGCATTGGTTTTGACCGGATGGCGAGCCGGGACTCTAGCAGTTCGCGTTCCATTTTGGTAACTCCAGTAACTACCCACATGCACAATTTTTGTTGCACATTAACACTGCTGAAATGTAGGGCATCTAACATTAGAGAGGAAGGTGCTTATGGGTTCGCCGCGCATTGCGAAGTCGCTGCCTCTGCAAGTGGCCGCGATCTGTTACCGCAAGCGGGGCGGCGCGGTGGAATTCCTGCTGGTCAACACCAACGGCGGAAACAAGTGGACCTTTCCCAAGGGATCACCGGAAGCCCGCCTCTCGCATAGCCAGGCCGCCGAGCGCGAAGCCGCGGAAGAAGCCGGCGCTCTCGGTACCATTGAGCCGCGCCACTTTCATCTCTACATACACTCCAAGGGCGTGTTCTGGCAGGCGGGCGGCGTGCAGGAATTTGTGGTGAAGGCTTTTCTCATGGAGGTCCACGAAATGCGCCGGCCCGACGAACCGATGCGACGGCCCACATGGTTCAGCCCGGAAGAAGCGCGACGGCGGCTGGCCAAGGGCCGCGAAGTAAAGTACGCGCGCGAACTTGAGGCCGTGATCGATCGCGCTCTCGAGCGCATTCATTTCCACAGCGAGTCGTGGGATAAGTATCCCGAAAGCCGCAACGGCCGGGCAGCAGCGCACTCCTGATTCATCTCTGGGTACCAGGTACTCGGTACTGGCTTTTTATGAGACGATGAATCCAGCCCATGATTCAGCTTTCCGGCGCCGGAAAACGTTTCGGCCACAAACTTCTTTTTGAAAACACTGACTGGCTGATCACGCCCCACGACCGCGTTGGCCTGGTGGGCGCGAATGGCACGGGCAAATCCACGCTGATGAAGGTTCTCGCCGGCCTGGACACATTCGACTACGGCTCGCTGATTATCGCCAAGGGAACAACCGCAGGGTATCTGCCCCAGGATGGGCTTTCGCTTTCCGGCCGCACCGTGTTTGCGGAATGCATGACGGTGTTCACCGGATTGCACGCCATCGAGCGCGAACTGGAAGAGCTCACACATAAAATCTCCGAACTCGACCACACTAGCCCGGAGTATGCCGACGTGGCCGACCGTTATCACAGCCTGGAGCACGAATTCCGTACGCGCGATGGCTACTCGATTGAAGCCGAAGTGGGACGCGTACTGCAGGGACTGGGCTTTCGCAAAGAAGACTGGGAGCGGCAGACGGACGAGTTCTCCGGCGGCTGGCAGATGCGTCTCGCGCTAGCCAAGCTGCTGCTGCAGAAGCCCAACCTGCTGTTGCTGGATGAACCGACGAACCACCTCGACCTGGAAGCGCGGAACTGGCTTGAAGAATATCTGCATGACTATCCACATGCTCTGGTGCTCATCTCGCACGACCGTTATTTTCTCGATGTGGTGGTCAACAAGATCGCGGAAATCTGGAACAAGCGCTTCTGGTTCTACACCGGCAACTACGACAAGTTCCTGACACAGAAAACCGCGCGCAACGAGCAGTTGCAGGCCGCCTACCGGAACCAGCGCGACCGGATCGAGCAACTGGAAGTGTTTATCAACCGCTTCCGCTACCAGGCGACCAAGGCCAAACAGGTACAGAGCCGGATTAAGGAACTGGAAAAGATCGAGCGCATCGAGGTCCCGCCGGAGGAAAAGACGATTCACTTTTCCTTCCCGCAGCCGAAGCCCAGCGGACGGATTGTGGCCGAGTTCGTCGACGTGGCCAAGAGCTATCCAAAGCCCGACGGCGGCGAGAAAGAGGTCTTCCGCAACGTCAATTTTCTGATTGAGCGCGGCGACCGCATTGCGTTGGTCGGCGTGAACGGAGCCGGCAAGTCGACATTAATCAAGTTGCTAGCGGGCACAGAACGAACAACTCACGGAGAGTTCCGCCTTGGTCATAATGTTCAGCCTGACTACTTTGCGCAGGATCAGTACAAAGAACTCGATGCCGATGCGCGCATGATCGACGATCTGGGCAATGCATCTCCGCAGTCGACGCAGACGGAGCTGCGCAGCCTGCTTGGGTGTTTTCTTTTTTCCGAAGACGACGTGTTCAAGAAGATCGGAGTACTCTCCGGTGGCGAACGCGGACGCTACGCCCTGCTTCGTCTGCTGCTGCATCCGGCGAACTTCCTGCTGCTCGACGAGCCCACGAACCACCTCGACCTCCGGGCCAAAGACGTTTTACTCGACGCGCTCATGGAATACACCGGAACGGTCGTCTTCGTCTCGCACGATCGTTACTTCATCGATAAGCTGGCGACGCGGGTTTTCGAGATCGGAGACGGAAGGGTTGAGGTCTATCCCGGCAACTACGAAGACTATCTCTGGCGTAAGCAGGGTGGTAGTGCGAAGCAGAATGAGGCGATCCGTCAGCAACTGAGCAAATCCGAGCCTGTCTTGGAAACGCCTTCCAACGGCAATCAAGCATCCGTTGAAGGTGTGCCCGCCGCCAAGGCGAAGCGCATGAATCCCATCAAGCGCAAGAAGATGGAAGACCGCATCCGTGAACTAGAAGGGGAGATCAGCCGAGCTGAGACCGTGATCGGCCAATGTGAAACGGCATTGCAGGACTTTGTCAGCGCCGAAGAGAGCCAGCGCCAGGCCGAAGAACTCGATCGGCGGAAGGCCGCGCACGCGGGCTTCCTCAAAGAGTGGGAAGAGCTCAGCCAGTCGCTGCAGGAAGCTGACTAAAGCGCGATTCCTCTGCCCAACCGTACACTCTCTTCCGTAATCTCGGAGGCAGACTTACTTCTGTGCGATAGTGAGCATGGCCGAAGGGACAGGAACCATCCCAAGGTCAAAAATTCAGGCCAACCGCAGGAGCGGCTCGGACAGGACGTGCCGCGCGGGATGAAGGAAGGTCGCATGCTCCAGTCCTCAGACTACACGTACGGCGGGAAGTCCAGTTCTCCAGCCTCCAACCCTAACTCTTTAAATCCAGTCAAGACCGTCAGCGCGCCCATCGAGCAGGCCACCATTGGCCGTACGCTCGTCATCAAGGGCGAAATCAGCGGTGCGGAAGCGCTTTATATTGATGGCCGCATCGAAGGCAAGATCAGCCTGCCCGATAACCGCGTCACCATTGGACGCAACGGCAGCGTGCAGGCCAACATCACCGCCCGTGAAGTTGTAGTCATGGGCAAGGTGAACGGAAATATCGATTGCTCAGACCGCGTGGATATCCGCAGCGAAGGTTCGGTCACGGGAGACGTTTCCACGATACGCATCAGCGTGGAAGACGGCGCCGTGCTCAAGGGCGGCATCCAGGTGAAGAGCGGCGATCACAAGCACCAGAACCAGGCTCAGTCCAAGGCCGAGGCGAAGGCTGCCACAGTGGAAGCGCCGAAGGCTCTGGCCGCAACCGCCAACGCTTAAGGTGTACGGAAGGTAGCCACGGATTTACGCGGATTCCCACGGATAAACCAGAATTAATCTATCCGTGCTCATCCGCGTAATCCGTGGCTAAGTTTTTTAGTTCTTGTCCTTTTCCTTCGGCTTCAAGTCGAGTGATGCGGAATTCATGCAGTACCGCAACCCAGTCGGCGCGGGACCATCCTCAAATACATGCCCCAGGTGGGCGCCGCACTTCGCACAGCGCGCCTCGGTGCGGACCATCCCATAGCTGGAATCCTTGTGCTCCTCGACTTTGCTCTCGTCCGCGGGCTTGTAGAAACTCGGCCAGCCCGTACCAGAGTCGAACTTAGTTGAGGAATCAAACAACGGCTCGCCGCAGCAGACGCAGTGATACGTCCCCGCATCCTTGGTTTTCCAGTACTTGCCGGTAAAGGCCGGCTCCGTTCCCGCCTCACGGGTCACGTGATACTGCTCCGGTGTAAGCTTCTGCTTCCACTCGGACTCGCTTCTTACGGTCTTTTCGCTCATGTATGAATTGCCCTCCGAAAGTCAGTGGCCAGTGATCAGTGTCCAGTAGTCAGTAACCCTGTAGAGCACACGCGCGAACCTGAGTTTTACTGGCCACTGATCACTAATCACTGACCACTGCCTTTAGATGTTCGATGACCCCGAAAAGTGGCGTCCGCCCCGATTTCACGCCCGCCCACAGGTTTCACTGGCCACTGACCACTGGCCGCTGCTATGTGACATCCGTCACAACAGCATCGTGACATCCAGCCTTGTGCTCCCCAGGCCAGTCAGGCGAGGATGATTGAACGTCTGCGGAATCCCTCCCGGCCCGGCGAACCCTTCATAGGGTGCCGGGCTTTTCTACGTTTCGCCGGCGACTTCCTCTCCAATCTTGCGGTACTTGCCCCTGAAAAACAGCAGCGGGTCTCCCGCGCGCACCACGACGTCCTCCACTTCCGCGATGAAAATGGTGTGGTCGCCGGCCTCCTGCGCGGACTGCAACCGGCATTCCAGATAGGCGAGCGCACCGTGCAGCATCGGTGTTCCCTGCGCGGTCCGGTCGAAGCGCGCCCCCGCTTCTTCTTCCGCGTGCCCGTGAGTATGTATCGGCCGCGCGTAGTATTCGGAAATCACCCGCTGACTCTCGGCCAGAACGTTAACCCCGAAGCGTTTCTTGGCATGCAAATGGGCATGGGTGCGCGCGCTGTGGTCCACGCAAACCAGCACCAGCGGCGGATCGAGCGACACGGAAGCGAAGGCATTGGCGGTCATGCCATGAACTTCCCCCTGCAGATCGAGAGTGATGATGGTCACTCCCGTGGCAAAGGATCCCATGGCCTTACGGAATTCGGTTCGACTGATGCTCATGTCGTATCTGAAGTTTCCCGCCGCGACTGCCTACATTAGCACGACGGTGGCCTGCCGGGGTCAATGAGCGAAATCGTCTGGATTACATCAGTTAGTGGGCTCCCAAATTCAGCTGCTGAGCAGCTGTGGCCCCTGAGCTATATCCCACAAACGAAGCCCGGCAAAATGTTAAATTGGGTGCGAACTTGTTCCCATGACGAAATCCGAACTCGTCACTCGTCCTCTAACTCCGGCGGAACGAAGATGGCTGAGGTTTGTCGCAGCCCGGCGGGAGCGGTGCCTTTTGCGCTCGGCCCCGTACGTGATGTTGCTAGTCGGAATTGTGTTGTTCGGCGGTTTTTGGGGTCTTTCAGTATTGGCAAGAAATGCAGATAAGACCGGGCCATCTTGGCGCGTATCTGGGTTTTTTTGGCTCGTACTTGGGACTGTTATTACGCTGTGGGCATATCGTGATGTGAAACCACACGTTCGTGTCCTGCAAGAAAAATTTCGAAGCGCATTGCGGCAGAACACCGCATGTGAAATCCGTGTCATCTCGAGTATGGTCATTGAATGCAACAACAAGCAGGATCGCAAGAAAGGATGGTGTGCGTTCCAGTTTGATGATAAACGCATTGTCTTCGTGAGGGCACAATTCTGTCGGCGTGTCCGAGGATTCCCCACTTCTGACTTCTCCATCGTGGACATTGCAGACGAAAAGGGAAACGTCGTTATTGGATTTTCGAGGAACCACGGCGACCCGCTGGTTCCTACCCGCAACGTCTCCGAGCAGGAGGCAGTACGGCTGAGGACTCCAGAGCACTTGGAGATTGTAAGCGGCAACCTCACGCAGATTGATAGGTTGCTGGGACCGCACATTTGAATTGAATCTCCTTATAGCATCCACTGAAACCCGCTAGAGCCGCTGGTCGGCGTTTGGCGGACGGGGAGGCGCGTATTGACCCATCGCTGACCACCGACCCCCGACCACTATTGTATGATTCGGTGCATCCGCACGTCGCGGAACCGAGCATCGTGACCCTAACCGCCATCAGAACAGCCGCCCAGGAGCACAGGTCATCGTGCGCGGCAGAACTCGCCGATCTTCAGCCTGGCTCGCCCATCGCACGCGACCTCGCCCTGCGCCTGATCCGCTGCAATGACGACGATCTTCCCGCACTGCTCACCTCCGCCCGCGCCGCGAAAGAAAACTTCAAGCCCGGCATCGTGACCTACTCGCGAAAGGTTTTCCTCCCGCTCACCAACCTCTGCCGCGACTACTGCGGTTACTGCACGTTCCGCCGCGATCCCGGAGAACTCGGCGCGCACACCATGCCCCCTGAAGAAGTTCTGGCCGTCGCCCGTGCCGGCGAAAAACTCGGATGCACTGAAGCCCTCTTTAGTTTAGGCGACAAGCCGGAACTGCTCTTCCCCGAGATGCGCGACACGCTGCACCATCTCGGCTATAAGTCCACGCTGCACTATCTCGAAGCGATGTGTGAACTTGTTTTGAGTGAGACGACTCTGCTGCCGCATCCAAATCCCGGCTTGCTCAGCGCCGAATGGATATCCCGCCTGGCCGCCGTTTCCCCCAGCATGGGCCTCATGCTTGAATCCACAAACCGCGCGTTGCACGCCCCCGGTGCGGCCCACGATAATGCTCCCGATAAAATCCCGGCGAAGCGCCTGCGCACGATTGAAGAAGCTGGAAAGCAGCAAGTTCCCTTCACCACTGGATTATTGATCGGCATCGGCGAGAGTCCGGAAGACCGCGTTGATACGGTGCTCGCGATCCGCGAGTTGCATGAGCGCTACGGCCACATCCAGGAAGTGATCGTGCAGAACTTCCGCGCGAAGCCAACGATCCCCATGGCTCACGTCCCCGAGCCCACCCACGGGGAGATGCTGCGCACCGTCGCGGTAACTCGCTTGTTACTGCCCAACGTCAATATTCAGGTCCCTCCGAACCTGAATGCGCCGTATTATGAGGAGTTGTTGGATGCAGGCATCAACGATTGGGGAGGAGTGTCGCCGCTGACCCCTGACTACATCAATCCGGAAAAACCCTGGCCGCATCTGGAGCAACTCCGCCTGCGCACCGAGAGTAAGGGACAGCAGTTGCGCCAGCGCCTGCCGGTCTATCCTGAATTCCTGCCGGCGCTTGTCAGGAGATCTGGATTGGTCTCAGAAAGACTTCAGGCCTCGCGTGATGGCGAAGGCCTCGCAAAACAAAAACAAAGGGTGGCCGCATGATTTGTGTCCTCACCGGCGGCACCGGCGGCGCCAAGTTTGTGGATGGCCTCCGGCAAGTCATCCCTCCAGAAGAAATCACTCTCATCGTCAACACCGGCGACGATTTGCTGTGGTGGGGACTTTACGTCTCCCCGGACATAGACTCGATCACTTATGTACTCTCCGGCCTGCTCAGCCGCGAGCGCGGCTGGGGCGTAAAGGGCGATACTTTCCTCTGCCTGCAGGCCATGGGACAACTGGGCGAGCCCACGTGGTTCCACACCGGCGACCGCGACCTGGCGGTGCACCTGCTTCGCTCGCGCCTTCTGGCGGAAGGTAAAACGCTTTCCGAAGCCACGTCAATCATCTGCGACAAGCTGAGTGTGAAGGCACATATTCTGCCCATGAGCGATTCGCGGGTCGAGACGCGTGTCGATACGCCTTCCGGCGAAATGAGTTTCGAAGAATATTTCGTGCAGCGCTGGTATCAGGACCCGGTAAAGTCGGTGCGCTTCGCCGGAGCCTCTGACGCTGAACCCGCGCCCGGAGTAATCGAAGCCATCACCTCTGCTGATGCGGTGCTCATCGCCCCCAGCAACCCCATCACCAGCATCGGCCCGATTCTCTCTGTACCCGGAGTTCGCGACGCGCTGCGCAGCACCCGCGGCAAGATCGCTGCCGTGAGTCCAATCATCGGGAACGCCCCGGTTGCCGGACCCGCGGGCATTCTCATGATCGCGCAGGGACTGCCTTGCTCGATCGCGGGCGTGGCCAAGGCTTATGAAGATTTTCTGGATCTCCTGGTGTGCGACACCCGCGACGTGCGGCCGGCCGAAGCGCTTCGCAAAGCCGGCTTGCGGGTGCAGTGTACCCAAACCATTATGCGCACGCCGGAAGACCGCGCCGACCTGGCCCGCGCAGTTCTCTCGTCTACTATAAGCGGTCTGCTTTCTGACCTGCCAGTTTCTGACAAGTCCGGTTCTGATAAACCTGGTTCTGACAAATCGGCGGCCCGCACCGCCTCTGATCAACCGTGATCCTCATTCCGGTCAAGAATCTGTCGGCGGCCAAGCAGCGTCTCGCCGCAGTTCTCGATCAGCCCGCGCGCACGGAGTTGGCGCAAGCCATGCTGCACGACGTTGTAGCAACGCTTGCCGCGTGGCCACGACGTCCGGCCTGCGCTCTTGTGACCGGCGATCCTTTTGCCGTCGATCTCGCGCGGCAGCACGATCTTGAAATCATTCCAGACCCGGCGAATCCCGGCGAAACCGGCGCCATTGAAATGGCGACAAATATCTGCATAGCGCGCGGCATCGACAGCACACTCGTCATCCCCGCGGATATTCCGCTGATTCAAGCCGGCGAGTTGGAAGAAATTCTCAACCGCGCTCCCAAAGAAGGTTCGGTGCTGGCGCCCGCGGCCGACGGACGCGGGACCAACGCAGTCCTCCGCCGTCCCGCAAATCTCTTCCCTTTGCGCTTCGGAAACGACAGCTTCAAGCCCCATCTGGCCGCGGCCCGGGCTACGGGCAAACCCTGCATCGTGCTGCAACTGCCCGGCATTGCCGTCGATGTAGACAATCCCGAAGACTTGCAGCGCTTACTCGCCCACCCCGGCGAAACCCGCACCCAGACCCTGCTTCGACGGTGGACGAGGGACAACCGCTTTCTCGCGACAGGAACGGAGGGCCGGTGAGCAAGGCTCGCGCGAGTTCCACAAAACCAGATGCCGTGCGCAGGAAACAATCGGCGAACCGGCCCCATGCCGCACTCCATCTCATTCCGGTCCCCCTCGCCGATGAAATCAAATCCGGCGATTCTCTGCCTGACAAACTGCTCCAAGCTCTGCGGCAAAACCGCCTCGCATTCGCCTCCGGCGACATTCTCGTCGTAAAACACAAAATTGTCTCCAAATCAGAGGGCCGCATCGTCGACCTTGCAACCGTCAAACCCTCTGCTGATTCGATCGCCTGGGCGAAAAAATACAACCTGGATGCCCGCGTCATCGAGCTTGCAGTGCGCGAGAGCCGCGCCGTCATCCGGCGGAAGAACGGCGTGCTCATCACTGAGACTAGCCACGGCTTCATCTGCACCAACAGTGGCGTGGACGTCTCCAACGTCGATGGCGGACGCCACGCCCTGCTTCTACCCGACGATCCCGACCGCTCCGCTCGCAAACTCCATCGCGAACTCAAGCAGCGCACCGGGGTCTCCATCCCTGTCTTGATCACCGACACATTCGGCCGTCCCTGGCGCGAGGGCCTCGTCGACTTCTGCATCGGCATCGCCGGGATGAAAGCTCTGCGCGACGATCGCGGCCGCAGCGATCCGCACGGCTACACTTTGCAAGCCAGCCTTGAGGCCGTCGCCGACGAACTGGCTTGCGCCGCCGGGTTGGTTTGCGGCAAACTCAACCGCACGCCGGCCTGTATCATTCGCGGATTCCCCTACGCGCCTGCCGACGGCCGCGTCCGCGACTTGCTGCGCCCCGCAGCCAACGACTTGTTCCGCTAGGCTCTCGCCAAAGGGCAGTCTATAGGAGTAATTTGGAATACCAACAGGTTTGGAGATCTCCGTGACCCGCCCACTCTCGATTTCGGAACTGGAAAGTTTCCCCTCCCTCGACTGGTTCGAGGTCGCGCCTCGAATTTCGCCCGAAGTGCGCTCATCGCTGGAAAGAATTCTGGAAACGCAAGACGGCGCCTCCATCTCACAGGAAGCCGCGTTCACGCTGGCCCATTCCGAAGGCGACGACCTGCTCGGACTACTCGCTGCCGCCAACCTGCTGCGTGCCGAACTCTCCGGCAACCTGGTCACTTACGTGGTGAATCGCAACATCAACTTCACCAACATCTGCTTTGTGGGCTGCAAGTTCTGCGCCTTCAGCCGCGGTCCGCGCGAGGCTGATACATATTTCCTCGATCCGGATCAGGTCGCGCAAAAAGCCATCGAAGCCTGGCAACTCGGCGCCACCGAAGTCTGCATCCAGGGAGGGCTGCCGCACGGCCTGCCTCCGTTCTACTATCGCGACATTCTGCGCGCGGTCAAGATCGCCGTACCGGCGATGCACATCCATGCCTTCTCGCCCATGGAAATCGTCTACGGTGTCGACCTCACCGGCATGCCGCTCGCCGATTATCTCTCGATGCTGCGCGACAACGGTCTCGGCACACTGCCCGGCACGGCCGCCGAAATTCTCGACGACGAGATCCGCCACATTCTTTCGGCCAACAAACTCTCGACCGCGCAGTGGATCGAAGTCATCCGCACCGCCCACCGCAACGGCATCCGCTCCACTTCGACGATGATGTATGGCCACACCGAAACGCCGGAACATTGGGTTCGCCAGATACTCTTGCTGCGCGAAATCCAATCTGAGACCGGAGGCTTTACCGAGTTCGTTCCACTAGGCTTCGTGCATCAGAACACGCTGCTGTTTCATCAAGGACTCGCGCGCTCCGGTCCCACACTGGCCGAGCACTTGAAGGTGCACGCCCTTTCTCGCCTCCTGCTAGCCGGTTCCATCAACAACATTCAGGTCTCGTGGGTGAAGCTGAGCCGTCGCCTGTCGCAACTCTGCCTGCACGCCGGCGCCAACGATTACGGCGGCACGCTGATGGAAGAAAACATTTCGCGCGAAGCCGGAGCCACCGCCGGCCAGTACACCAGCCCGGAAGATTTTCAATCGCTGATTCTTGAAATGGGCCGCGTCCCCGCTGAGCGCAACACCACCTACACGCGCATCAAGCTCAAAGTGCCCCTGGAAGAGTTCACTATGGAAGAAACGCTGGAGCCCGAATTTGCATGAGCGACGCCTCGCGTCCCATCGCCATCCTGGGTGGAACCGGTCCGGCAGGCATGGGTGTCGCCCTGCGCTGGGCGCGCGTCGGCGAAAGCATAATCATCGGCTCGCGCGATGCGCGTCGCGCACAGGAATCCGCTAACGACATTAACGAAAAAATCGGCGGTCAAGGTCGCGTCTCTGGCATGGAAAATTCCGCCGCCTGCGCCGCCGCCGATCTCCTCGTTCTCACCGTGCCCTTCGAGGGCCAAGCTACTCTGCTCAAGCAACTGAAGCCCGCGATCCGCCCCGGCAGCATTCTGATCGATGCCACAGTCGCACTCGCTGCGAGCGTTGGCGGACGCGCCTCCCGCACCCTGGGCGTCTGGCAAGGTTCGTCGGCGCAGCAGGCCGCAGAACTCGTGCCCAAGGGGGTGAGTGTCGCTGCAGCATTTCACAATTTGTCAGCTGAATTATTGAACGGAGACGATCCTCTGGATTGCGATGTCATCGTCTGCAGCGACGACACCAACGCAGCTCAACTCACGCGCGCGCTCGCCGCGAAGATTCCCGGTGTCCGCGCCATCGACGGCGGCAAACTCGAAAACGCCCGCATCCTCGAGCAGATCACCGCCCTGCTCGTCGGCCTGAACATTCGCCACAAAGGCCACGGCGGCATCCGCATCACCGGATTGCCGCCGGAAGCCTATCGCTAGAATCTTCTGCGCTCAAACCCTAGAACCCATACTTCAATGAGAACTGAATCAGCCGCGGTGTGCCCACAACCGTAGTGATGGGTGCACCGCCGTTCCCAACGACTCCGCCATCGCCGTTGAAGGTTTCCGGATTGGCGAATGATGGATGGTTGAACAGGTTGAAGAAATCCGTCCGGAACCGCAGACTTTGCCGTTCGCCAAGCTTGAAGCTCTTGTCCAGCGTGAAGTCCACGTTCTTCTGAGGCGGCCCAATGATGCAGTTGCGCGGCGTGTTGCCGTAGAGCGTAGCATCGCTGGGCAGGCCATTGGAGAGCGTCGCTAACGGATCTGACGTGTAGGCGGTGGGATTCACCCAATTCGCCAGCCGCGACGTGACGCTTCCTGAGCTAGGCGCATTGCCGCAACCGAAGCCCGGACTGAAAGTGGCTGTCGCGGACGGGCTCGCCAGCGCATAGGCACTCCCCCCGGCTGGATCAAAGATCGAGAAGGGCGCGCCCGATTGCAGGATTATCACTCCACTGGCTTCCCATCCACCGAGCGCTGCCTTGGTGAATCCGTTGGCATTGGCGAAGAAGGGCAACTGGTAAACGCCGCTGGTTACGAAGCGCTGCCTCCGGTCGAAATCGGAGAGGCCGCGGGACGCCGCTGCATCGGTCTGGTTGTTGACTCGCGTCACGAATGCCACTGAGGCGGTAGAAACGTCGTCAATTGACTTGGACCAGGTATAGGCGCTTTGGAAATACAGCCCCTTGCTGAAGCGATGCGCCAGCGTAGCTTGCAGTGCGTTGTAATGCGAGTCAGAGTTTGGCGCGAAGTCTTCGAAATCGGCGGGTGCGATGCCCAGAAAAGGCGCACGCGCGCTTACATTTTCACCGGTCGAATCCACGATCGTGCACGACTGACCCGCGGCCTGCAGATTGGCACAACCCTGGCCGGTAACGACCACTGGATTCTGCGGCGTGGCCAGCGTGGCCTGGTCGGAATCGTAGGTCGAACGCAAACGGCTGCCCTTCGTGCCTACGTATCCCAGCTCCAAGAACCAGTCCCGCCCGAGTTCTTGCTCAATCGTGAAGTTCCACTGCTGGGTAGTGCCTGCAATCCAATGCAACGGGACGGCGAGTTCGATCAAACTATTCACCGTGCCGTTGAAGTTAGCGCCGCATTGATCCGCCGCAGTAGAAGCGACTTGGTTGCCAAGCGTGCACGGGGAAGCGAAACTCTGCAGGATCGATGCCACCGGCACATAAGCTTGCGTGGGCGCAGCGCCAAGAGGTGGAATGCCAGGAAGCGGAAAAGCCGGGTTGCCGTTGTTGGCCGCAAACAGGTCGGCCAGACAAGTTGAGGTCGCAGCACAAGTGCCCAGAATTGCTGGCTCGAAATTCACTCCGAAGGGGTAGGTCGGAGGAGAAATTGCTAAATTGTCTACCGCTCCCAGGTCTTCACGGACGCTGTAAATGCCATACCCGCCGCGAATCGATGTCGTATGGCGTCCCGCGACGTCATACGCAAACCCGATGCGCGGCTCCTTCACCGAGGCGTATTCGTTGTCGAGTCCGGCCTGATTGAGAGTCCCAGTGATGCCGGAGAGCGCAAACTTGTTGACGCACTTCGGCCACACGTAGGGTTGCCCCGTCACGTTCGCCAACTCAGGGTCGACATTACCGGTATGGCAAAGCGTGTCGTAGGGCGCACCCAGATACTCGTTGCGGAAGCCAATATTCACAGTCAGCGTCTTGCTGACCCGATAATCATCCTGTGCAAACCAGGAGTAGCCGGGAACGCGATAGTCGTGGTTGCCCAGGCCTCCTCCGCCTTCGCCGAAGAACGGCGACCCCGCAAGAAAGCTTTGAAAATCAGTCGCCAACGTAGGGGGCGCAAAGTAGACCAACCCGTTGTCTGCGATCGGTAAGTCCCGCCGCATCGCAACTCGGTCGATTTCGCCGCCAAAGCGCAGCTGATGCGCGCCATGCGTCCAGCTCACGGTGTCAAGAAACGTGTAGTTGTCGGACAGCGCGGTTTGCTCTTGAGTGGGATACGCTCCAAAGCCAAAAGTACCGAACTGCAGGCGGTACATATTAGGGTCGGCGTTTGCGGTCGGGAGGTTGATCCCGACCTCAGCACCGGTGACCGGCGCTTCGTTATTCAGCTTGTCGCTGATGATGTTGACCCCGGCGCGGAACTCGTTAATCAAAGTATTGCTGAAGACGTGAGTTTCGGTAATGCTGCCAAAACGGCTGTGCAGGGGAACTTCGAGCGGAAAGTTCAGATTAGTCGTACCTGGCAGTCCTCCAGTCTGAATTCCAAACGAATCCGCGCCGAAAGGCTCGTACGTATCCGAGTTCGACCAGAAGAAGCGCTCCGACAAACGGTCCTTGCCGCCGCGAAAGTCCCGATCCCAGGTTTCCGTGAACTGATTGTCGCTGAACTTGCCGGGATCCGTGACCACAAAAGGAACCGTCGTCAGGCATGGTGTAGAGGTTGGCACATTCGTGGGAAGCGGATAAAGATACCCACCCGCTCCAGCGCCGAACTGATTGCTTCTAAAGTTAAGAATATTGAACGCCACGGGATCTACGCTCGGCACGTCGCAGTCCGTCGCCATCAGGGTCGCCGACTCGCGGTCTTGTACAGGAACGTAGTAAATGCTGGGACTGTTGATGAAAGTTCCCGCCGAGTCTCCGCTGCGCTGGCGCGTTCCCTGAAGGTTGAAATAGAAGTAACCGAACTTGGCGCCGGATCCGATCGGTCCGCCTATGTCACCACCGAAAATATTCTGCTTGACGACGACCTTTCCCAAAAAGTAGTCATTCGCATCCAGCGCCGTGTTTCGGAAGTACTCCCACAGGTCGCCGTGAAAACTTGAGGTCCCGCTCTTGAGGGTGGCGTTGATGTTGCCGCCACCGTTGCGCCCCTGCGTGGCGTCGTAGAGGCTGGTGCTGACCTTGAATTCCTCGATCGAATCTGGACTGGGCAGAGGGGTATAAGTCAACTCGCCAAAGGCATAGTCAGCGACCGTGATGCCATCAATCAGATAGTTGTTGTTGTCCTCTCTCCCGCCATTGACGTGAATAAAGACGTTTCCGCGGCCCAACTGCGCGGCATTGTTTAAGTCAGCAGAGGCGCCGGTGGAAAGCGTCAATAGTTGCTGAAAGTTTCGCGTAGCCAGGGGAAGATCGGTAATCGTCTGAGCTCCCAGCGATTGACCGGTAGTGGCATCCGTGGTATTCACCTGCTCCACCTGGGATTGCACTTCCACCACTTCTTTCACCGTACTCACTTTCATAGCCGCGGTCATGCGCGTGGTTTCTGTTATGCGCACCACCACGCCGGGAAACCGGGTGTCGGGAAACCCCGCCGCATTCACTTCCACGGTGTAGCTTCCTACGGGCAGCAGCGTAGCCGTGAACATACCAGACGCGTCGGTCGTCGCCTGCCGCAGAACTTCGCCCGTAGCCTCGCTCTTGATGCTGACTTTGGCGTTGGCGATTACGGCCCCCGATGCGTCTTGAACCACGCCAGTGATGGCGCCGGTGGCGCCTCCTTGCGCGAACATCATTCCAGTGAAGACCGCCAGGAAAACAGTCGATGCCACCATCTTCCAAAGTGATTTCATCTTGTCCTCCTATCGGACGATTATCCGCTCCTCGCTCACTCAAACGATGCAGATTGACGAGCGCGACTGCACGATGGCATAACACGCCGATATATCACGATCCTTCACCGGTGTTCAAGAAATATGCTTGCGCTTCGCATGCACACCTTGAATCTAGAAGAAACGAATTATTGATCGGGGTGGACTACTTCTAGGGTCTCAGTCTAAAGAGTTTTGCAAATCTCACGAGCAACGCGCAGCGCCGGCGGGAGCCATGCTCTCGTGCGCAACTTCAGAATCTAATCTTCCACTGCTTGTGCCGTCATCTCCGAGGGTTCGCCGCCGGCCACGGCCTGAGCAACAATCAACCGCCGCGCTTCCACTCTGATCTTCGGCAAATGCAGCCCGAACCAGCATGCGCCCAACACCGATGCCAACCCGCCGATCGCTACCGTGCGGGGCGCACCTAAACGCTCGGCCAGCGCGCCGCCAAAAAGCGCTCCAATCGGAGCCATGCCCATGAACATCATCGAATACACGGCCATCACACGCCCCCGCAGAGCGTCCGGAACCATCACCTGGATCAGCGTGTTTGAGCACGCCATCTGCAGCATCATGCAATAGCCCACCGGCAGCAACAGAATCACCGAAACCCAGAACGTGCGCGACAGAGCAAAAATAACAAGACTCGCTCCAAACCCGGCGCAGCACCATGCCACCCAGCGTCCCAAACCTTTTACGCCCTCGCGGAAAGCCAGGGTCAGCGCGCCCAGCAGCGCTCCTACTCCAGTCGCGCCCATCAGGATTCCCAATCCGCGCGCCCCGCCGTGCAAGATCTGGTCGGCGAAGATCGGCATCAGCACCACGTAGGGCATACCCACCAGGCTCACCAATCCCAGCAGCAGCAGCAGCGCGCGAATCGGCGCTGTCTGGTTCACGAAACGGAACCCCTCCATCATGTGCTCCAGCGGCGATGCCATGGCCGCGCGGACCGGGCTGATCACCCTCATCAGAAGCAATCCGATAATCACGGCGATGTAGCTCACCGCGTTGGCAAAGAAGCACCAGCCTTCGCCGATCCTGGCCACAAGAATCCCCGCAATTGCCGGACCAATCACGCGCGCGCCATTGAACATCGAGGAATTCAGCGCGATCGCGTTCATCAGATCTTCCTTACCCACCATGTCCACCAGAAACGATTGCCGCCCCGGAATATCGAATGCATTCACGATGCCGAGCAAACTCGCCAGCACAAACACGTGCCAGACCTGGACTTTGTGGAAGAGCGTGAGCGCCGCCAGAATGGCGGCCAGGAGCATCGCCGCCGTTTGCGTGGCGATCACGATCTGGCGCCGGTTGAAGCGATCCGCGGCGATCCCGCCCAAAGGCGCAAACACAAACACCGGAACCTGGCTCGCAAAACCCACTGACCCCAGCAGCAGGGCTGAACCGGTCAGCCGATAAACCAGCCACGATTGTGCAACGCTTTGCATCCACGTGCCGATAAGGGAGATCAGTTGTCCGCTGAAGAAGAGCTGGAAGTTGCGATGCCGCAGCGCCCGCCCAGCCACCTGCCAGCGCGATCCGCGCTCGGGGGGCGATTCCACGCCGGTTACTGCCCCATTTTCCTGAATTGGGACCCTCGACTCAGACATTTATCTTCTTTCGATGACGCTGGCGGCTCTCTGGGATCACTATAACGTGTACGCCGGCGCCGAATGTTCCACAGATATATTCTCCACATCCAAGTCTCCCACGGATCAGTTCCATCTTCCAGGCCGGCCCAATTTTTGACTTCCCAGACCGCCCGGACTGCGCTACAGTTGCATTTGCTTTCTCCCCGGCGATCCCATCAAGGAAGGGACACGACCATGACGACTCCTCCGGTTGGTGTTGAACGCCGCATTGGACAACGCTTTCCCTTTAACCTCCCAGTCTCCTTGCGCGAAGTTGCGACCGCCTCTGAGGGACTCGGTTTCACCCAGGATCTCAGTTCTCGCGGAGCTTTTCTGTTCACCGACATGGCGTTGAGTGAGGGCGCGGAAATTGAGCTCACGCTAGAAATGCCCTCCGAGATCACGCTCGGCGAAAATATGCGTGTCCGTTGCCGGGGCTCCGTGCTGCGCATCGTCAAGCCCACGGATCACGCCAAAGATAGTGGCTGGAAACGCGCCGCCTCGGCCGAGACCGACCCCAATTTGCCCGGAATCAAAGCCGCTGAAAGCAAGTTTAGCGAGACCAGGATCGGCGAGACCAGGGCCATCGAGACCAAGATTGGCGAAACCAAGATTGGCGAAACCAAGATCGGCGAGACAAAGATCGGCGTCGCAGTCTGCTTGAAGGGTTACGAGTACCTGCCCGAGACTGAAAGCGGTTCCCCCGACTTTCGCCGCATTTCGGCCTTGCACAGCCCTGGCGAGGCGCAACGTCCGGCCGCGCCCGCACCCTTGCCCGGCACTCCGCGCGTTGCGGCCAGCTAGTCCGGCGATTCTGCTGCAAATCGCAGGAAAATCCCGGTCTGGTCTGTCGCCCGTGAACTTAAGTTCGTTCACCGCATCACAGACCTTTTCAATCTTCGAACCTTGGCTTAGAATGTTACCCACTTGCGGCGGCTCGTAGAGGAGTATTCCAGCTGTGCACCTCTGGTTCACGTTTTCTATTCTGCAGATCGCTACTCTCCCGTCTCCGCAGGAATTGTGTAAACCCATTTGGTCGGACTGTTACTTAGGTCACTTGGCGAACAGTACTTTCTCTTTCTAACATGCAAACACCGAGAGAAATCAGCGAGAATCGCGCCATGCATGGGATCGCCGTCGCCCTCTTGACCGAGGACGGGGAACATTTATCCGAATTGCAGAGACGGGTGGAGTCCACCCGCCTGGGTCGGGTCGTGTTCAGCAACGTCGGCTTTCCCGCCGGACCCACCGACCCCATCCTGCGCCAGATTCAGGATTTGCGCGCCGAAGTCGTCGTCGTTGATATCTCTGCCGAGAATCCTCAACGCGCCATCAAAGCCATCGAGCTGATTCAAACCAACACTCTGCAACTCGCCATCTTTGCTAACGGCAGCATGCAGCAGCCCGCCACGATTGTGGCCAGCATGCGCGCCGGAGCCGGGGAGTACCTGGATCACAATGCCGGCTCGGAGGCTCTGCTCGAAGCTCTCACGCGTTTCAGTTCCAACCGCACCCGCACTCGCGGGGGCGCGGGCAAGGCTCGCATCTTTACGTTTCTTAGCGCCAAAGGAGGCGCCGGCGCCACCACCGCCGCCGTGAACACCGCCGTTGCCCTGCAGCAGTCGCACGGCAGCGTGGTTCTGGTGGACTTTGCTCCCGTCGGCCACGCCCAACTGCATCTCAACCTGCGCCCCAGTTTCGGAGTGCCCGATGCCCTCGAGAACCTGCACCGCCTCGACGCTTCCCTGCTCGAAGGCCTGATGACCACTGCTCAGGACGGCTTGCATCTTCTTGCTGGCCCGCAGCAGCCTTATCATGCCATCCCCACGCCTGCCGAATTGGCCCGCCTCTTTGACCTGCTGGTAAATCATTACCGTTACGTCGTGGTCGACGCGTCGAGCCGCCTCGATTCCACCACACGACTGCTCTCCGATCTCTCAAATGCTGTGCTCATGGTCGCTCAAACCGACGTGGTCACGCTGTGGAGCGCGAGCCGCATTCATACCTTCCTCGAAGAAGGCGCCGGCCGCAACCGGCTGCGCATGGTTTTGAATCGCTACAAGAAGATCCCCGGCTTCACCGACGAAGACATCGAGAGCGCCACGCGCTGCAAAGTCTTGTGGAAGATTCCCAACGCGTTTCACTCCGTCTCGCCCGCCATCGATCACGGTACGCCTGTAGTTTTGCAGGAAGGTCTGGAAGTGAGCCGTTCGTTCCGCGCACTGGCCGCGGCCTTGGCCGAGGCTTCCACCACCGCCGAAGGCGGACTCGATCTCGTCTATGGTCAGGAAAAGCCCGACGTGAAAAAGAAAGTTGCCAACCGGCTTCTCATCACCCCGGCCCGCGCCGGACAATAGGCGTTGCGCAAATTCCAGATTCTCAGCGCCCCCTCTGTGCCGTCATCCCGACGTCCCGCGTTTTCTCCAGAGGGACGAGAGCCTGCCCTGAGCGAAGCCGAAGAGGGATCTCCCGCGCATACACAGACTCCTTTTTTAACTGACGCCCGTCGCATGTCCTCGTGGCTACCCCGAAAGCTCTTTTTCCATCTAACATACAGAGATGCGCGAAACCTCGGGCTCGCTACAGGAAGCAGAGACTGAACCATCGGCACCGGAGTTGCGGGTCGAGGCCGCACCCGCCGCTTTCTGGCCCGATGTCTTCGTCGACCGCGGACTGCCCTGGCGCCGCTTCGCGCAGTCCGGCGCGTATCACGTTCTCGCGCTCGTTTTGATCTGGGCAGGATCGCGCTTCCTTGCTTTACAACCTCATCCCGCCGCCCAACCCGCGTTCACTCACGCCGACGTCGTCTACTACGCGCCTTCGGAGTACCTGCCTCCGCTCGATACACGCCACTCGACCCCTACGCGCGTGCGCAATGCCGATCCCGAATACTCCGCGCAGCCAATCATTTCCGTGCCTCCCGAGGCCGACAACCGTTCGCAAACCATCGTCACGGCGCCCAACATCAAGCTGCAGCGTGACGTTGCGATGCCCAATGTCGTCTCCCTGTTCGAAAAAATGCCCGGCAGCCCGCAGATGCCAATCGGCCCGGCTCCGGCAGTTCCCGCGTCGGAGATTTCGCGTCTAGCGCCGCAAATGGAACGCGCAGTGATTGCACCGCCTCCAGCCATGGAAACCAATTCTGCCCGCCGCGTTGGCGATCTCAACATCGGACACAGTTCGGTGATTGCGCCAGCCCCGCAACTTGCCCTGGACGAACAGCGCACCGCAGCCGGCGCCCGCAGCACCGCCATGAGCAAACACTCGCTCCAGGTAATTGCTCCGCCGCCCTCCCTGGCCGCATCAGGACGCGCCCACTCTGGACAGAGCACGACCGGCCAGAGAATGCTCGCACTCAACCTCCATCCCGCAGTGGCCGCGCCCGCCGATTCGCCAGCCGGCAATCGCCGCGGCAACTTCGCTGCTACTCCGGAAGGACACCGCGGAGCGTCCGGTGCGCCCGCCACAAGCGCTGGAAACGGCAAAGAAGATGGAAGTGGGTCCACCAGGAACAGCGGCACCCTGCCTTCGGGCTTGTACGTCGGCGATCCCGCTGCGAAGAGCTCGAGCGCCTACTCCGTCAATCCGCGTCTGCTCGCGAACGCGCGTTCCCCGCGCATGGGCATGGGCAAAGACCAGACACTCCAACCAACGAACGCCAGCAAGCTCTCGGATGTGGAGCGCGCCGTCTTCGGCGACCGCAAGTACTACTCTCTCAGCCTCAACATGCCAAATCTCAACTCCGCTGGCGGCAGTTGGATCATCCGCTTCGCCGCCTTGCAGAAAGATTCGGCCCCGGCCAGTCCTTCTTCGCGCGTCGCCGCGAACGATCCATCTGCAGACGGTTCATCCCAAGGCGATCTCTCCGCGCCGGTAGCTACGCGCAAAGTCGATCCCGCCTATCCACTGGAACTGATGCGGCAGAACGTAGGCGGCACCGTCATCCTCTACGGGGTCATCCACACCGACGGCACGGTTGGCAGCGTGCGCGTATTGCGCGGAGTCGACGATCGCCTGGCCCAGTTCGCCACCGAAGCAATTGCCAAGTGGAAGTTCGAGCCGGCAACCAGGAACGGCGCTCCCGTGGATGTAGAAGCAACCTTCTGGATCCCATTCCATCCCACAAAAGCGAACCCCAACTTCTGAAGGCACGTCTCAGGTCTCAGGTCTTGGGTCTTGGACTTCAGCCTCGCCTAACCAGCCCAAATCGCTGATACTTTTCAGGGCGTCATCGCGGGTCGGGTCAGACAACTTATTTTCAGGCGCGGGGTTCCTATTGGCTTAGGGGTTCTGACCGATGGCTGCTGCGACGGAATTCGTTTAACCCTGAGGCGCTCTATGACGTTGACCCCCGATTGTTCTAGTAATCTCGATCGCCATTGGCTGTCCACGAATTAACTTATCAAAGGGGGGTAAATTGAAAAAAATCCTCAACATTTGGAAAGCTATTGCCGCCTGGGTAAACAGCCTTCACGCGGACGCCGCTCTTGATTCCCTGCGCAATGTGTTGGCAGTAGTCGGAGGCGCAACGATTTTAGCTGATTTCGACACGATAAAAGTTTGGCTTATTTTGCCGATGCTTGGCTTTGCTTTTCTCATTTGGTTTCTCGATTACGAGCGCCATTTTCATGGACAGACCGCCGAGGAAGCAAGAGCCCCGCGATGATCCTTTCTCCGACAAGTGCTCCCCGCTCTCACGAATGTTCTGATCCTCCGCTGCCCTTGCAACAAAACAGCACCAACAATTATTACGGGTGCGCCCTGACTGTCGAAAACAGGCGTTTACACTCATTCACCCGCGCCTGAGCCGTGACGGACTGACGAAACCAGGCGTTTACACTCATTGAGAATTGGCCATCAAGGTCAATGAGTGAAATGATTCCATAACAATGTCGGCTCCCAGGCCCGAGTAAACTTTGGAGGCGCAAACCAACCAAAGGGCTCGGAGGAAAGGAGCCGAACATGCTGATTAT
>Ga0209693_10000231_pt1 | contig 21902 bp, 21 predicted proteins | sample HubBroMetageWRM3_FD_188345 | JGI IMG/M metagenome (GOLD analysis project Ga0209693, IMG submission 188345) | Warmed soil microbial communities from the Hubbard Brook experimental Forest, New Hampshire - Hubbard Brook CCASE Soil Metagenome WRM 3... | ecosystem: Environmental > Terrestrial > Soil... | reverse complement strand
CCAGCTGGTCATCAACCGCGAGTGGGGCCTGGCCATGAACGAGAACCCGCTGCAGGGCTCGTTCATCGTCGATGAGCTCACCGACCTGGTGGAAGAGGCCGTGCTGGCCGAGTTCGAGGCGATCAGCGCCCGCGGCGGGGTGCTGGGCGCGATGGAGACCGGCTACCAGCGGGGCCGGATCCAGGACGAGTCCATGCTGTACGAGCAGCGCAAGCACGACGGCACGCTGCCGCTGATCGGGGTCAATACGTTCCGCAACCCGGCCGGTACCGTGGCCGCCCCCGCCGAGCTGGCCCGCGCCACCGAGGAGGAGAAGAAGTCCCAGCTGGAAAGGGTTCATGATTTCACCGAACGCCACCGCGACCAAGCTCATGCGGCACTGGCCGAGCTCAAAGAAGCGGCGCGATCCGGCGGCAACGTGTTCGCCGTCCTGATGGACGCCGCGCGGGTGTGCAGCCTGCAGCAGATCACCGAGGCGTTCTTCGAAGTCGGCGGTCAGTACCGCCGAAACGTCTGAGGAAAGGATCTTTCCATGCCTGAAATCACCCGGGTCGGCGTCGCAGGCTGCGGGCTGATGGGGTCGGGCATCGCCGAGGTCTGTGCGCGCGGCGGTCTCGACGTCGTGGTCCGCGAGGTCGATGACGCGGCCGCCACGGCCGGGCGCGCCCGGATCCAGGCCTCGCTGGCCCGCGCGGTCAAGGCCGGGAAGCTCACCGCCGAGGACCGCGACGCCGCGCTGACCCGGATCCGGGTCACCACCCAGCTCGAAGACCTGGCCGACCGCGAGCTGGTGATCGAGGCCGCGACCGAGAACCCCGCCGTCAAGGCCGCGCTGTTCGCCGAGCTCGACCGGGCGGCCGAACGCCCCGACGTGATCCTGGCCACCAACACCTCCTCGATCCCCATCATCCAGGTCGCCCAGGCCACCACCCGGCCCGAGCGGGTCGTCGGCGTGCACTTCTTCAACCCGGTGCCGGTGCAGCGCCTGGTCGAGGTGATCCCGTCCGTGCTGACCAGCCCGGAGGCCGTCCAGCGCGTCACCGACCTGGTCACCAAGACCCTGGGCAAGACCGTGATCAAGGCGCCGGACCGGTCCGGGTTCGTGGTCAACGCGCTGCTGGTGCCGTACCTGCTGGCCGCCATCCGGATGCTCGACGCCGGCTACGCCACCGCTGAGGACATCGACCTGGGTATGACCCTGGGCTGCGCGCACCCGATGGGACCGCTCCGGCTGTCCGACCTGATCGGCCTGGACACGCTCAAGGCGGTCGCGGACTCGATGTACGAGGAGTACAGGGAGCCGCTCTACGCGCCGCCGCCGCTGCTGCGCCGGATGACCGACGCCGGGCTGCTGGGCCGCAAGTCCGGCCGCGGCTTCTACGACTACCAGACGCAGAACTGACCACGCCGCAGGACTCCGGTAACGTCTGGACATGACCGGGCCGCAGCCGCCGCAGGACGATCTTGGCCACCTCGTCCCGCTGACCACCCCCCAGGACGATCTCGGCCGCCCCGTCCCGCTGACCACCCCCCAGGACGATCTCGGTCACCCGGTTCCGCTGACCCGCCCGGCCCGGCGCGTGGTCTCCCTGGTCCCGTCCCTGACCGAGTCGGTCGCGGTGACCCGCCCCGGGGCCCTGGTCGGCGCGACCACCTGGTGCACCCACCCCGCCGGCCTCGACGTGGCCCGGGTCCGCGGCACCAAGAACCCCGACCTAGCCGCGATCCGGGCCCTCGAGCCCGACCTGGTCCTGGCCAACCAGGAGGAGAACCGCCGCGTCGACGTGGAGCGCCTGCGCTCGGCCGGGATCCCGGTCTGGGTCACGGTGATCCGCGACCTGGACGAGGCGGTAGCGTCCCTGCGCCGCATGTTCAGCCGAGCCCTGGGCTGGCGCGAACCCCCGTGGCTGGCCCAGGCCGAGCGGGCCTGGGCGCAGCCCGTCCCCGGCCCGAGGGTCCGCGCCGCCATCCCGATCTGGCGCGACCCGTGGATGGTGGTCGGCTCGGGCACGTTCACCGGCGACCTGGCCACCCGCCTCGGCCTGGACAACGTCTACGCCGGCCACCCCGGCCGCTACCCCCGCGTCGACCTGTCCGACCTGGAAGCGCGCCAGCCCGACCTGATCGTCCTGCCCGACGAGCCATACGCCTTCAGCGCCACCGACGGCCCCGAGATGTTCCCCGCCCGGCGCGTCGCCCTGGTCAGCGGCCGCGACCTGACGTGGTACGGCCCTTCCCTAATCACCGCCCGCCCAGCCCTGCAATCCCGCTTGCAGGCCGCCGTCAGCTCGTAGCCCTGGGTCCGGTCCGTGCTCGGTCAGCGCGCGGGCCTGGTCCGGTCCGCGCCCGGTCACCCAGCCGGGCTGACGCCGCCGTCCACGCTGAGCACCTGACCGCTGACGTACGAGGACTCCGCCGAGGCCAGGAAGGCGATCACCGCCGCGACCTCCTCCGGCTGGGCCGCCCGGCCGGCCGCGATGCCCGCCACGATCCGCTCGTGCCGCTCGGCCGGCATCCGCCCGGTCAGCAGCTCGGTCCCGGCCGTGTACCCAGGGGCGACCACGTTGGCCGTGATTCCCTCCGGCCCGAGCTGCGCGGCCAGCGACAGCACCCACCCCCCAAGGGCCGCCTTCGCCGCCACGTACGCCGGGCTGGCACCCCCGGTCGCCGCCGCCCGCGACCCCACGATGATCACCCGTCCCCCAGGCCGCCGAACCATCGGCAGCAGCGCCGAGGTGAGCAGGACCGCGGTGAGCACGTTCTTCCGGTACGCCTCCAGCCACGCGGCCGCCAGCTCACCCAGGCCCGCGCCGGCCCGCACCGAACCCCCCGCGTTGTTCACCACCACGTCAATCACCGGGTACCGCTCCCGGATCACCTCGACCGCCGCAGCCGTGTCCGCCGGGTCGCTCACGTCGCCCTGCACCCAGCTGAGCTCCCCGTTTCCCGGCGCCCGGTCCTGGTTGACCTCCTCCGCCGCGGCGCGCAACACCTCCGCCCGGCGCCCCAGGATGACCACGTCCATCCCGTCGCCAGCCAGCGCCGCCGCCGTCGCCCTCCCGATGCCCGTCCCGCCCCCCGACACCACCGCCACCCCATCCGCAGAACCGCCCGCCATCGCCCGCCTCCTCCCGTCCTGAGCCGGCGCCTCGCGCCCTTCCCGTCCCGAGCCGACTTTTTGTAGCCTGACCCTACCTACGCTCGGAAGGCCAGCTGCCCATGGACGCGATGTTCAGCCCGCGTACCGAAGCGGCCGTCGCCCGCGCCCGCCAGCACTCGGTGGGCGACCTGCTCCACCGCAGCACGAGGCCTCCTAGGCGACCCGATCCGCCGCGGCCGGAGTCAGGGCTCGACGAGCGCCGCGCGCAACGCGGCGAGGTCCCGGCCCCCCAAGCCGTGCGCGGTCAGGTAACCGGCGCCGCTGCCGTACCGTCCGTGCAGTTCGTCGAGAAACGCGGCCATGGACTCCTCGTCCGCGGTGGCAGCGCCCTTGATGCCGCGCGACAGCGCCTGCATGTCCCGGTAGGTCGCCAGCCGGAGCAGTCGGGCGCTGATCTGCTTCATCCGCTGCCCGGTCAGGGCGTAGTCGGCGATGATCGCCTCCCGGCCGACCCCGACCGCGTCGAGCACCACCGCGGCCAGCACCCCGGTGCGATCCTTGCCCGCCGCGCAGTGGAAAATAGTCGGCGCGCTCATGTCGTCAGCGAATACACGGACCGCCGTCACGATATTCGCGGCGCTGCCTTCCAGCAGTGCGACATAATGGCCTACGATATCCATTTCAGCGCCGTCCGCGACTATATCGGACCGGACATTTCCCGCCGAGGACAGCGGCAGGGAGAAATAGCGGACTGCGGGAATAACGGAAAGCGCCGAGCCTTCCCGCGCCGCCTCATCAGTCAGGCGCAGGTCCACGACCGTACGTACGCCCAATTCCTCGGTGAGATACGCGACGTCGCCCGCCGTGAGGTCCTGCAGCGTTCCCGCTCGCAGCAGCCTGCGGAAACGGATGCGCCTGCCGCCGGCCACCGCCAGCCCGCCCAGGTCGCGTGTATTGTCGGCGCCCTCCAGGTCGATCCAGCGCTGATTATGGGTTACCGTCGTTCCGGTTATGCTCAACAGTTATCGTCCTAATGTCGCCTTGTTTTTCCCTCACTAACTTAGCCGGCCTAATTAAATAAGAGGTAAACGGGCTGCGAACAAGGGCTGGTCAAGCCCACCCTGTCCGTGTGATTCTTGACACATTTCCGGTCGCCTCCCCGAGAGCCAGGGGCTGCGGTTGTTCTCGTTTATGAGGTTGCCGGCGGCCAGTGTCCTGGCGGGGTTGCGTGCGGCAGGGTGGCTGCCGGACCCGGGTTGCGGAGGTCAGGGGATCAGGACCGTCTTGCCAGCCAGGCGCCCGGCGACGGCTTCGTCGTGGACGGCGGCCAGGTCGGTCAGCGGCCGCCGCTCGGCCACCTCGATCTGCAGGTCTCCGGCGTCGACGCGGGCGACCAGCTCGGCGAGCTGGGCAGCGTCGCTGCGGGAGAAGACCTTCACCGTCCGCACCCCGCGCCCGGCGTCGTCGAAGTCGGGGAAAGTGGTGCTAACGAAGGCTCCGCCGTCGGCGGCCAGGCCCGCCAGCTCCGCGGTCTCTTCCGGGCTAGTGCGCACCAGGTTGAGCACCACGTCGAACTGCTGCCCAGCCACCGCCTGCGGGAGCGGAGTGGCGGTGTGGTCGATAATCCGGTCCGCGCCGTAGGAGCGGATGCGGTCGAGGCTGCGCTCGCTGACGGTCGCGGTCACGGTGGCGCCTGCCTGCCTGGCGAGCTGGACAGCGTACCCGCCGACTGCGCCGCCTGCTCCGTTGACCAGGATGCTCTGCCCGGCCTTCAGGCTGGCGTGCTCGAACAGCGACTGCCAGGCCGTCAGGCCGGCCGAGGGCAGTGCCGCGGCGTCGGCCAGCTCGACCGCGCGAGGGGCGGCGGCCAGCGCCTGGGCGGGCGCGACGGCGTACTCGGCGGCGGCGCCGGGCGCGGTCATCGGCAAGAACGCCACCACCGGGTCGCCTGCACTCCAGCCGCTCACGCCCTCGCCGGCCTCGGTGATGACCCCGGCCACGTCGTAGTTCGGGATGTGCGGGAAGGCGACCGGGAACAGCTGCTGCACGAAGCCTGCGCGGATCGCGACGTCCAGCGGGTTGAACGCGGCGCCGGCCACCTTCACCACCACCTGCCCGGCACCCGCTACCGGGTGGTCAGCCTCCTCGTAGACCAGGACGTCGCTGTCGCCGTAGGAGTGGTAACGCACTGCCTTCATGATCTCTCCTCACTTGGTGCTTCGAAGTTGAAGCATGTAAAGAACGGTAACCTGCTTCGACTTCGAAGCAATACCCCTCGGGTGGGTGACGCTCGTCACATGCTTTGAATTCGCAACATGTAGGATGGGCGGGTGAGCGCCGCCCAGCCCGACACCGACACCAGTACCGACCTCGGCGCCCACACCGGCGCTGACGGCGTCCAAGCGCTCGATCCCAAGCAGCTGGGGGCCTATTTCGTGCTCACGGAAGCCGTCAGCCTGCTCCAGCACCAAGTCGAACAGCAGCTACGCACCGAGGGCGACCTGAGCTATGTGCAATTCCAGCTCCTGGCCCGCCTCGCCGACGCGGACGGTCCGCTGACCATGACGCAGCTAGCCGACGGCGTCGTCTACAGCCGCAGCGGCCTGACCTACCAGGCCGGCTTGCTGGAAAAGGCTGGCCTCATTACCCGGGGCCCTTCCCCTGACGACGAACGCGCCACCCTGGTCACCATCACAAACAACGGCCGGGCCCTGTTCGGCCGCGTCCTGCCCGGCCACATCCAGGTCACCCGCCTGCTGTTCGACCCGCTGACCAACGACGACCTGCACCACCTCGGCGACATCATGACCCGCGTCCGCGACCACATGCGCGCCCGGCCACCCCGCTCCGCCGCCCCCCGCAAACGCCGCCCCAACCCGACTACTCCGGCCACGACACAGGACTGAACCGCCACCCGATGTCCTGGCCAGCCGACTGCACGATCCTCCCCCTCGTTGATGGCCGCCCGACTCGCGCTATAACGTGGAAACTAGGTGGCGCGGCGCCACCACGTCGCCGCCGAGGAGGCCGGATGTCGGCAGATCCGTCCAGCTCACCCTCGCTGCGCGCGTCTGACGCGGATCGCGACCGGGTCATCGAACTGCTGCGGGCCGCCGTCGCCGACGGCCGGCTCGACTCGGCCGAGTTCGACCAGCGGCTGGACGCGGCGCTGGCTGCCCGCACCATCGACGCGCTGGCCCCGCTCACCGCCGATCTGATCGCGGCGCCGGGCCGCGACGGCTCGCTCGCGCTGCCGCTCGCTGGGACGCCTGCTGAGCCGGCCGCCGAACTGCTCACCATCCGCGAGCGGCATGGCTCGGTGCGCCGCGACGGCCGGTGGACGCTGCCGCACCGGCTGGTGCTGCACACCGCGTGGTCCGACGTGATGCTGGACCTGACCAGCGCGGTACGCAGCGGATCCGAGCTGGTCATCGAGCTGGAGGTGCGCGGCGGCAACGTGGAGCTGGTCCTCGCGCCGGGCATGGTGGTGGACGCCAACGAGCTGGCGGTGCGGTTTACCACACTGGCGATCAGCAGGGACGCGGGCGACAACACACCGGAGACGCTGCGCGTCCGCCTGGTAGGCCGGATGAAGCACGCCCGGATCGACACTCGGTGGCTGGCGCCGCGTGGGTCAGATTCCCCTGCCGACCGGTAACGCTCTTCCTGGTGATCGCTGCGCTGCCGTCCCGATGATAGATATGGCACCAGCTGCCGGCGGATGGGCCGGCTTCCTGTCAGCCGCCTCCGATGAAGCCCCTGCGGGTACGGGCCTACGATCGTCGGGGAGCTTGGAGGTCGTCATGACGGATCCGGAGGTGCTCATCCCGGCGCGCCAGGGCCGGGCCGTGCGGGTGGCGCGCGGAGCCGCCATCGACGTCGTTAACACGCACGGGACCCAGGTGGTCGACTTCTGGGCGCTGTGCTCGCCTAACACGTCCGAGCACCTGTCGATGGAACATACGCGCATCGCCATCGGCCGGCTCATGCCCCGCGTCGGCGACGCGCTGGTCAGCAACGCGCGGCGGCCCATACTGACCGTGGTCGCGGACACCAGTCCCGGCGTGCACGACACGCTCATGGCCAGCTGCGACGCCGAACGCTACCGGCAGCTGGGCTTCGAGGGCCGGCATGACAGCTGCCGCGACAACTTCGAGGCCGCGCTCCGCGACGTCGGCATCGCGCCGCCGTCGCTGCCGTCCCCCCTCAACCTGTTCATGAACGTGCCGTGGTCCCCGGACGGGTCCCTGCGGTTCGAGCCACCGGTCAGCCGCCCCGGCGACCTGGTCTGCTTCCGCGCCGAGACCGACCTGGTGGTCATCATGTCGGCCTGTCCGCAGGACCTGACCCCGGTCAACGGCGCCGCCCAGCGGCCCGCAGACGTGCACGTCCGGCTGCACCACCCTGATAGCGGAGCTGGGCACGATGGGTGAGACGTTTGTGCTCTTGCATGGCTCGTGGCACGGCGGCTGGGCCTGGGAGCCGACCGCGTGGTGCCTGCGCGAACTCGGCCACACCGCGTATACGCCCACCTATCCCGGCCACTGGCCGGGCGCCAACCGTGCGGGTATCACTCACGACGCCTACGTAAGAGCCGTCACGGATTTCATCGAGCAACGGGATCTGCGCGACGTGGTTCTGGTGGGGCACAGCTTTGGCGGCTCGGTGGTCAGCCGGGTGTCACAGGTCATACCCGGCCGGCTCAAGCGCCTGGTGTTCCACACCGCCTTCGTGGTCGAGGACGGCGCCAGCGTCAACGACAATATCCCGCCCGAACAGACCGACATGTTCGGAAAGACCGCGAGCGAGAGCCCGGACAACACGGTGGAATGCCCCTGGGAGGTGTTCCGCGACTTCTTCATCCAGGACGCCCGGCCGCAGGACGCGCGGTCGGTGTGGGAGCGCCTGGTGCCGCAGCCGTTCCAGCCCTGGGACGTCAAGCTCGACCTCGGCGAGTTCTACCGCGCCGGGCTCCCGAAGAGCTACGTCGCGGTCGCGGAGGACCGGGCGCTGCCCGAGGGCACGTGGCATCCCGGCATGTCGTCCCGGCTGGGCCCGTGCAAGATCGTGCCCATGTCCGGCAGCCATGAGGTGATGTTCACCCGGCCCGCCGAACTGGCCCGCACTCTCACCGAAGCCGCCCACGACTGAAGATCAGGAACAGTCATCGCGGGACCGCCGCCAAGCCGACCAGCCCGCGGTCGGCCATCAAAGCCCGCGCGGCCAGCATGCCCGCGCTGAGCAGACCGGGGACTCCGGGGTGGACCCCGCCGCCGCCCAGGTAGAACCCGGACACGGGGGTTCGCGTGTCCGCGCACGACGGGTGCGGTCGCAGCGTGAGGGCCTGCGCCGGGCCGAGGGCACCCTGGCGCACGGTGCCGGCACCGGTGGTGGCGAACCGGCGCCGCAGATCCCCGGGCGCGTCGGCGAACTGCGCGATCAGCTGCGCCTCGCGCAGCTCCGGGAACTGGTCGCAGAGGAAGTCCCAGCACCGCTCGCGATAGCGCCGCCGCTGCCGGTCCCACCCACCTTCCGGATAAGACAGCGGCGCGAAGGTGTCGAAACGCAACGTATGCAGGGGCCCGTACGGACCTGGCGAGGCCTGCAGCGGGTCGTGAGCCGTGGTGACGCTGAGCAGGCCAGCGGGCCGTTCCGGAAGCCGCCCGCTGCGGACCGCCGCGAGGTGATCGTCGAGATCCTGGACCGAGCTGAAACCAACCAGCCGCAGGTAAGGCTGGCCGGCCGGCGGCAGGCCGACGATGCCGAAGTGCGCCGTGAAGCAGGCCAGGTCGTCGAAGGCCCAGTCCCTCCCGGCCGCCGCGAGCTCGGCGGGGACCAGGGCCGGATCGAGCAGGGCGGTGAACGTGGTGCGCGGGTCGAGGGTACAGATCACATCCCGCGCGCCGATCTGCCGTCCGTCCCGGCCAGAAAGCACAAAGCCCGGACCGGACCGTTGCACCCGCGTCACCGGCGCCGACACGTGGCAGTCGGCCCCGGCGCTGGCCGCCAGACGGAACAACGCGTTCGGCAGGTTCTTCGAACCGCCGGCCACGAGCACGGGGGAGAACCACCGCGCGACCATGAACCCGCCCACCGCGCCGATCGGCTCAGAAGGCCGGCCGAACCCGCTGGCCGCGCACGCGTACCGGAGCGCCAGCCGGCCTGCTTCGCCAGAAGCCAGGGCCGCCAGCCCGCCCGGCGTCAGCTCAGCCAGGTCCGCCGCGGCGCCCTCGCCAAAAGACCGCCAGCCGGCCACCAGCGACTGCTCAGGCTCAGGCGCCCGGTACAGGGCGGGAACGCAGGCCCGGCTGACCGAGGCGAACATGGCCCGCACCGCGTCCCCGAGCCCGGCCCCGCCACGTCCGATGACCAGCTCACCAAGCACTTCCGCGGCCACCGAAGGTTCGATGAACGCCACGCCCTGGTCGGCCAGCCCCAGCTCCGCCACCACCGGATTGGAAGCGCCCAGCGGAATAGCCGCCTGAGCCTGGTTGTAGGTGAACGGGGTCGAGTAGTCGTCCGACGTCATCGTGCCGCCCCGCTCGAATCGCTGCTCGAGCACGGCCACCCGCGCGCCCGCCCGCGCGAGATACGCGGCCGCGGTCAGCCCGTTCGGCCCCCCGCCGACGATGGCGACATCATAAGCCTCGGTCATGACAAAGACCGGGCCAGCAGCCGCGGAAGATTGTGCTCATACCATTCGAACGGCCGTGCCTTCCACCAGGGCTGGTCACGTACGCCCAGGTCCTCGGCGACGACCTGGGCGGCGTTGTAGCCCGCGGCCATCCAGCTCAGGCCCACCGGCCAGACGCCGTTGGACATGTACAGCCCGGGTACCGGCATCCGGTACGGCATCCGCCCCAGAATCCACTGGTCCTCGCTGAAGTCTCCGCCCACCACCTGGCCGAACTTCGCCGACCGGTTCAGCCGCCAGTTGTCCAGCGGCGTCCAGTCGTACCAGTCGAGCACGCTGGCGTCCCAGTCCTTCACCAGCTGGCTCATGACCGAGTTGCGCGCGGTCACCAGCGAATGTCGCAGCGGCCCGTCCCAGGCCCGCGGCCCGCCCAGCCCGTGCAGGGCGTACGGGAAGCATTCCTCGGCGCGCAGCACCGTGTAGCCCTCGGGGGACGTGCTGGTCGGGTCGGCCGGGGCAGGGTAGGTGAACTCCATGAGCTGCCCGGCGGCTTTCCAGGTGTCGTTGCCGAGCATGTCGACCATGTACTGCTTGGTGCCCTCCCACGAGTCAAAGGCCCGGTACACCAAGATCGCGTCGTCGATCAGCGGGTCGAAGTCGGCCGAGGCCCACGACACCCGCCGGTCGAGCAGCCACGAGGTCACGTGCGAGCCGCGCAGCCCCATCTTCCAGTAGCGCATCTTCGCAGCCAGGAGCGGATCGGCAGCCGAGATCACCTCCTCCCCGGCCAGCCGCAGCGTCTCCGGCACGCCCGCGTTGCAGATCACCCCCCGCCGCGCGCGCACCTCTCGGCCGGGGTACAGCGAGTCCGGAGACAGCCGCACGCCGACCGCGCGGCCGCCGGACAAAACCAGAGACGAAACCGCTGCCGACGTCCATATCTCCCCGCCGTGATCCAGGAAGCACCGGGTCAGCGCGTCGACCTGGACCTCGTTGCCGCCGATGCCGACGCCCGTGGTGTAGTACAGCGCGAACGTGGTGCCGAACGCCCCCTGCCCCCGCGCGAATGGCGCGCCGTGCTCCCAGAACGCCACCGGCGTCATCAGGATCTGCCGGCACGCATCCGAGGAAAAAGTGCGCTCGCACAGCTCAGGTCCGGTCATCTCCATCATCTGCTCGACGGGGAAGTCCATGGCGTAGGCGCACAGCTCGAACACCCGCGGCAGCCGGGAAGGGTCCGGGTGCGGCGAGAACGAGCTCAGCTCGTTGAACTCGACCATCGTCTCGTGCACCCGGGACTGGATCTCCAGCATCCGCTGCCCGTCACGGGCGCTGTGCCGCGCGAAGTTAGAGGCCGTCCGCGCCGGATCCTGGCAGATCAGGCAGTTGGTGCCGTCCCGGTAGGTGGTCGCGAGCACCACCGGCGACGCGGCGAACCGGAACCCGTAGCGCTCCAGTTCCAGGTCGGCGATCACCGGCGAGTTGCCCGCGAACGAGACCCCGACGTGCGGGCTGTCCAGGACCTGCGGCCACGTCTCGTGCGTGCAGCAGAACGACCCGAGTTCGGCGTTGGCCTCGACCACCAGCACCTGCAGCCCGGCCTTCTGCAGGTAGGCCGCGGCCGGCAGCCCGCCTGACAGCCCGCCGCCGATGACGATGACATCGAAATCAACCCAGACAGCCATCTAAAACCCGCTTAGCCAGCAGCGCGATGATGTCGAAGATCACCGTGGCGGCGGCGATCGCGGTGATCTCGGCGTGGTCGTAGGCGGGAGACACCTCCACCAGGTCCGCGCTGACCAAGTTCACATCGGTCAGCCCGCGCAGCACGCGCAGCAGCTCCCGGCTGGACAGCCCGCCCGCCTCCGGCGTCCCGGTGCCGGGCGCGAAGGACGGGTCGAGCACGTCGATATCGATGGACAGGTACACCGGCAGATCGGCCACCCGCGAAGTGATCGCCTCGATCGTCCCGGGGACCCCGAGGTCGTCGATGTCGCTGGCCCGGATCGTCCGGAAACCAAAGCGCAGGTCGTCGTCGAGGTCGGCGCGGCCGTAGATCGGACCGCGGATGCCCACGTGCATCGAGTGGTCCTCGATGAGCAAACCTTCCTCGAACGCCCGCCGGAAGATGGTCCCGTGCGTGGTCGGTGCGTTGAAGTAGGTGTCCCAGGTGTCCAGGTGCGCGTCGAAGTGCACCAGCGCGACGGGGCCGTGCGCGCGGACCACCGACCGCAGCATCGGCAGTGCGATCGTGTGGTCGCCACCGATGGCGATGACCTTCCGGTCGCCCTGCAGCAGGTCCCCGGCGTGCCCGGCGATCTGCGTCATGGCCTCGTCGATCGAGAACGGCGTCACCGGCACGTCCCCGGCGTCGACCACCTGGATGGCCGTGAACGGGCTGGTGTCCAGCTCGACGTGATGGCCGGGCCGCAGGTGCCGTGAGGCCTGCCGGACCGCCATCGGGCCGAACCGGGCTCCGGGCCGGTAGGAGGTGCCGTTGTCGAACGGCGCGCCGAGCACGGCGACGTCGTAGTCCGGGACCCGGTCGATTTCGGGGAGTCGGCCGAACGAACCAGACCCGGCGAACCGGGGCACCTTTCTGCCATCCACCGGACCGACCGGCTCGCTCACGTGCCCAGGCATGCGAATCTCCCATCCGTAAGGTTCAGGCGCGGGTCCGGGTCACGCCCCCATTGGGCTGCAGGATCTGCCCGACGATCGCGCTGGACCCCGGTCCGGCCAGGAACGCCACCGCCGCGGCGATGTCGTCCGGGCTGGCCAGCCGGCGCACCGGGATCAGCTCGCTGTAGACCCGGCGCATCTCGTCCAGGGTGAGGCCGGCGTCGTCGGCGTCGACCTGCAGCTGCTCGGTGTCGATGAAGGACGGCGCGATCGCGTTGGTCAAGATGCCCTGCGGCCCCAGTTCCCGGCCCAGGCCCTTGGTCAGGGCGATCAGCCCGGCCTTGGACGCGGCGTAGGCGGTGGCGCTGGGGTGGCCGATGACGCCCCAGCCGGAGCTGATGATGACGATCCGGCCGTGGCCTAGGGCACGCATCCCGGGGATGACCCCTTGGATGATCCGGAAGTGCCCGGAGAGGTTGACGTCGATCTGACGCCACCACTCGTCCGGCTTGGACTCCAGGAACGGGCTCATCGACATCGCCGCGGCGTTGGCCACCAGGACCTCGACCGGCCCGAGCCGGTCCGCGACGGCCCGCACCATGGCCGGCCCGGTCACCGGATCGGAGATGTCTGCCACAAAAGCAAGACCGCCGGTCCGTTCGGCCAAATTAGAAAGCCGCCCGTCGTCGGTCAGGTCGTTGACCGCGACCGTGAACCCGTCCGCCGCCAGCCGCAGCGCCGTGGCATGGCCGAGGCCCTGGGCCGCTCCGGTAATCAAAGCCACCCGTGGCACGTCAGATCACCGCCCCGGCGTTCGGCGAGAGCACCTCACCGCAGTACATGGACCCCTCGGTAGCTAGGTAGTACACCGCGGAAGCGATCTCGGACGGCCTGACCAGCCGGCCCAGCGGCAAGGTAGACAGATACGAGGGCTCGCGCCACAGGGAGTCCGGGGCCAGCAGCGGCGTGTCGGTGGGTCCCGGCGCCACCGCGTTCACCCGGATGGCGGTCTGCGCGACCTCCATGGCCAGCGACTTGATCAAGCCGAGCACCGCGCCCTTGGCCGCCACGTAGTGCAGGTCGGTCGCGCTGCCGGCCAGGGCCAGTTCGGAGGAGATGGCCACGATGGTTCCCTCGTCCCGGCTCAGCATGTGCGGCAGCACCGCGGCGCAGCAGTTCACCGTGCCGCCCAGTATCACCCCGAGCATCCGGTCCCACTGCGCGACGGTGATGTCGGCGACGTCGATCCCTTCCTCGTAGTACCCGGCCGCGGTGACCAGCAGGTCGATCCGCCCGAACCGCTCGATGACCTGATCCGCAGCACCGAAGACCGCAGCACGGTCCGACACGTCAGCCCGCACAGACAAGTCGGCATCCGACGCGTTCAGGTCGATCCCCGCCGTCTGCCAACCGTGCTCTCGCATCACCGACGCGCAGGCCCGCCCGATCCCGCTGGCCGCGCCGCTGACCACGGCAACGGGCGTCACGGATCCTCCACCGACGTCTCGGCCGCCAGCACGTCGGTCCGCTGGACCGCCATCGCGGGCGAGCCCGGCCGGAACGACCGCAGGCAGATCAGCCCGCCGAGCACGCCCAGCACCCCGGTCATGATGATCGCGCCCCAGTTGAGGTACCACTCGCTGTTGACCGCCCGGGGCCACAGCAGGTTCACGATCTCGGCGCTCAGCCAGACCACGGCAATGGACGTGATCAGGGGTATCCAGCGCGCCCCCCACCCGTCGGCGGTGGGTGACTGGCCACGCCACTGCTTCCACGCCAGCGCCACGATCGGCATGTAGTAGGACAGGATGAAGCCGAACGCCGAGAACGACACCAGCAGCGCGAACACCTTGGACGCGCCGGCGAAGATCAGCGCGCCGGCGATGATGACGGTCAGCCCGATCGCGTACCTGGGCAGGTGCTCCCGCCCGGACAGCTTGCCCAGCAGCCGGGTCCCGGGCAGCAGCTGGTCCCGGGCGCTGGCCCAGATCGCGCGGGTCACCGCTGTCTGCACCGCGATCATGCTGGAGGTGAAGCCGATCGCCAGCGCGATGAGCAGCGTGCGTCCCGCCCCCGATCCGTAGGCATACACCAAGGTGGTGGCGATCGGGTTGGCGTCCTTGCCCGAGACCGCCGCCGGGATGTCCGGCATCGCGAGGACCAGGCCGAGGCAGGCGACGATGACGAGAACCCCGCCGACCGCGAGCGAGAGCACCACCGCCTTGGGCAGCACCTTGCGCGACTCCTGCACCTCCTCACCGATGGAGGCCGACGCCTCGAACCCGATGAACGAGTACGCGATGTACGCCACGGGCAGCAGGAACGGCCCGAACAGCCAGCCTGCGCCGTGCCCGGTACCGCCGGTGTTGAAGATGATCGACAGCGGGTTGATCCGGTGGGAGATGAGCAGGGTGAGCCCGATGCCGGCGGAGGCGACCAGCTCGCAGACCAGCGCGATGTAGATCAGGCCCTTGAGCAGCCGCCCGCCGAACACGTTGGCGATCGAGCCGAACAGCAGGACCCCGATGGCCACCAGTTCGACGACGATCTGGGACGGCGCGGTCACCCCCGCGGCGCCCAGGATGTAGGGCGCGGCGGTGATCGGCAGCACCGCGAGCGTGAGGGTAAGCCCCCACATGTAGGCCCAGCCGGTGAACCACCCGTACCGGGGGCCGATCAGCTCGCGCGACCAGGCGTAGACGCTGCCCTGCAGCGGCCACTTGGAGACCAGGTTGCCGAACACACCGCACACCATCAGCTGTCCGACCAGCACCAGCGGGAAGGCCCACAGGAACGCCGGCCCGGCCGCGATCAGGCCGATGGCGAAGACGGTGTAGATGCCGACGATGGGGGAGAGGTCGGCGAAGGACAAGCTGAACGCCGAGCGGAACTTGAAGTCCCTGACCGGCTTCTGCTCCAGCGGCTCAGTGATAGAGGTCTCAGTCATCATGTCCCCTCAGGGGTGGGCGGGCGTGCGACCCAGTAGGCATCCGCCGGGATGACCGGCTGCGGGCAGGTCCGCGGGGCCAGGTTCAGCGACGCCGTATGCCGGGCCACCTCGCCGACGGTGGTGATCCAGAGCCCGTCGAGCGCCTTCATCCGCTCGATGAGCCGCTCCAGGGCCTCGGCCCGGGATGGCCGGCCGGACAGGAACGGGTGGCAGCACAAGACGAACGCGGCGCCGAGGCGGTGCATCGCGTCCAGCTCGAGCGTCCACATCTCCAGCGCCTTCGCGGGGCTCTCGATGACCCCCGAGCCGATCAGTCCGGGCAGGAAGGCGTACTGCTCCCAGTCGTCCAGACCCCACGACACCGGCACCTCGACCAGCGCATCAGGCAAACCGTCCACCGCGAGCGCGTAGGGATGGTCGGAGTCCATCAGGCTCGAGTCCCAGCGGAACCCGCGTTCGGCCAGCAGCCGGGGCGTGTGGTAGTTCATCTCCCACATCGGGGCGCGATAGCCCTGCGGCCGGACGCCGGCCACGTCGTGCAGCGCGCGCAGTCCGAGGTCGATCATCGCGGCCTCGGTCTTTTCGTCCATGCCGATGGTGTTCTCGTGGAAATAGCTGTGGTGCGCGATCTCGTGACCCGCCTCGGCCACGGCGCGCACCACGTCCGGGTAGCGGTGCGCCGAGTAGCCGGGGATGAAGAACGTGGCCGTGAGGCCGTGCCGCTTCAGCAGGGCCAGGATCCGGGGCACGCCTACCAGCGGACCGTAGGACTGGTGGCTCATCGGTGACATCCGGCTGATCGAGGAGATGTCCGCGGTCAGGACCGCCGCCTCGGCGTCCATGTCAAAGGTGAGGCAGGCCGCGGCCCGCACCCCGGACGGCCAGGAAATGGGCCCGGGCGGCACGCTGCTGCTGGCGAGCCCGGCACCGGGCGGGGACGGTTCGATGTGGTTCACCGGCGGCTCCAGCGCTGTACTTATCTCCCGGCGTTGCCGGTGACGGTACGGGTTTGCACAGGCCGGAACCATCCGACCTGGGCGCAATCTTTCCGTGGCGTCTCATACTGCGGTATGAAGGGTGTTCATCCGTGTGAGGTCCGCGAGGAGCCGCGATGTCGATCACGGTTCGTGAGTTGCTGCAGCTTCCGCACCTGCGGCTGACGTTGACGGCCGGCGCGGCCGGCCTGGACCGGCAGATCAGCTGGGTGCACAGCTCGGACCTGCCCAACCCGTGGCAGTGGCTGGAACCCGCCGAGCTCCTGCTCACCAACCAGGAGGGGCTCACCCCCGGGGACGGGGCCCAGGTCAGGTTCCTCGAACGGCTCGCGGAGACCGGTGCCAGCGGCCTGGGTGTCGGGGTGGGCATGGGCGGCCCGCCGGTTTCCGTCCAGACCGTCCGGCGAGCAGACGAACTGGCCTTCCCGCTGATATCGGTGCCCTACAGCGTGCCGTTCACGGCGGTCGTCCGGGCCGTCGCCGACGCCAACGGCCGCGAGGAGGCCCGCCTGCTCGGCCGGGTGGCCCGGCTGTACGAGCTGCTGCGGACGTCGGTCATCGCCGGCCGCCCCGGATCGGAGATGTTCCGTCGGCTCGGCGAGGAACTCGGCGTCCGGCTGTACCTGGTCGACCCGGAGACCGGGCTGTCGCTATTCGGCGACACGGAAACCACGTCGTTCGCCGCGGCGCTGGTCGCCAGCTACGCGGCCCACGGGAACGCGATACCCGGCGTCCTCCGCCTGACCAGGACGCAGGATGCACCGGGCGATCCCGCCGCGCTGGCCGTCGAGGTGCCCGGCGCTCAGCCGAGCGTCCTGATCGCCGAGCCGGTCGACGGTGAGCTGCCCAGCCTGGTCCTGCTCCATCACATCGCGACCGGCGGAGCGCTGGAGCTGGCCCAGCTCGCGGCGGTGCAGGAACGGCAGCGCAGGCTGGGCGCCGATCTGCTGAGCCAGCTGCTTGACCGCGGGATCGACCCGCGCCTGGCCCAGTCCCTGGTCACCGAGGCCGGCCTGGACCCGGCCGCGAGCGTGCTGGCCGTCGCCCGGGCCGAGACCGACCAGGACTGTGCCGACCTGCACCGCAAGCTGGCCCGCTCGCACCTGCCGCACCTGCTGCTGGACCGCGATCACCTGCTCTACGTCGTGCTCCCCGAGGCGGCGCTGGACGGTCACCTGGCGTCCGCGCTCGCCGAATCGGCACGCATTGGCAGCAGCGCCCGGCTGGCCACGGCGGCCCGCCTGCCCGAAGCCGTGCAAGAAGCCCGGTGGGCGCTCGGCGCGGCCGAGGCGGAGAACCGGGCGCTGGTCCGGTACGGGGACCAGACCGCCCTGCTGCTGCCCAGGAGCGTGACCGAGGCCCAGGCCCTGGTGTCCCGGATCCTCGGCCCGCTGGTCACCAACGACGCCGAGCACGGCACCGCCTACGTCGATACGCTCCGGGTCATACTGCAGCACAACCGGTCGTGGCAGCTGGCCGCCGCGGAACTGCACATCCACAAGCAGACGCTGGGCTACCGCATCCGGAAGATCGAGCAGCTCACCGGGCGCGGCCTGACCAGGACCGAGCACCTGGCCGAATGGTGGTTCGCGCTGCGAGCCCATGACCTGCTCACCGGCCGGATCCCAGGCTGACCCGACTTTAATCAAAATCTTTTTCTGCCGAACGAAGCGTGGTTCGTCCTCCGGTCCCGGGTCCGGGCACCCCACCCGGATTCGACATAGGTAAACGTGGTACGGTTCTTTCATAGGTTCACGAAAGGTCCGGCCGAGAAGCACATCGTTCCCCGGCGGATCCGAGAAGCCCTCGAGGAGGCACCCCATGCCCGCAACCCCACCCGCCCCGCTCTCCTATGACGTCTTCGTGTCGGACGGGCCCCCACGAGCCGGTGATGAGCGCATGCCGGACGGCTCCCCGCTGGTGTGGTCGCCGCTGTCGTCCACGCTGATCTCCGGGGCGCAGGACGCCGTTCTGGTCGACCCGCCGTTTACTCGCACGCAGACCGAGCGCGTCGGCGACTGGGTCGAGAAGTCCGGCCGACGCCTGACCCACATCTACGTCACTCACGGGCACGGCGACCACTGGTTCGGCACCGGGGAACTGGTCAAGCGCTTCCCGGGCGTCACCGTCTACGCCACCGCGGGCACGATCGAGGTCATGCGCCAGCAGGCGGGCCAGGGGCGTGAGCAGCTATGGGACCGCATCTTCCCCGGCCAGATCCCCGAGACCCCGGTGCTCGCCCAGCCCATTCCCGCCGAGGGATTCCTGCTGGAGGCAAACCCGGTCGTGGCCGTCGAGACCGGGCACAGCGACACCGACCACACCACGGTGCTGCACGTGCCCTCGATCGGCCTGGTCGCCGCCGGCGACGTCGCGTACAACGGCGTGCACCAGTACATCCTCGAAGGCGGTCACGGCGGCCTGCAACAATGGCTCCGCGCCATCGATCGGGTCGCCGACCTGCACCCGCGCGCCGTCGTCGCCGGCCACAAGAACAAAACCCGGCCCGATAACCCGGCCATCCTGGCCGAAACCCGGCAGTATCTGCAGGATGTTATCCGGTTGCTCGACGACAAGCCCACCGCCCGGGAGTTCTTCGACCAGATGATCGCGCTCTACCCCGACCGGCTCAACCCGAGCCCGGTCTGGTACGGGGCACTCGGGCTGCTGGGTGGATGACCCAGCGGCGGCCCAGCACCCAAACGTGAGGCCCGAGGAGGTGATGCCTATGCCATGGTCCGCGACGAGCCGCTACGGCCTGGCTCCTGCTCCAGGTGCCCTGGGCCTGGCCCAGGATCTGCTCAACACCGCCCCGGCCGGGCACAAGCCTGACCTTCTCGCGGACCTCGCCAGCGCCCGGACGTGGGTGAGCGAGGCCACCGCGCAGTGGTCCGCGGCCACCGGACTGCCCGTCCCCGAGGTGGTGCTGGACGCCGGCGATCTTCACCTGCTGCGGGCCTTCCGCGACGACCTGCGCGAGGTGATCGCCAAAGAACACGATGGCGCGCCGGACACCGGGCCCGCGGCGCCGGACACCGGGCCTGGGGCGCCGGTGCTGTACACCGCCGCCGCCGCGCTCCAGCTCGGAGCGGACGGATCCGTCCGCCTCCACCCGCAGGAGACCGGCCCGCAGGCCCTGGTCATGCTGGTCCTCGCGGCGCTCTTCGAGGACCAGCAGGCCGGCACCGGGCGCCGCCTCAAGACCTGCCGCAACCCCCGCTGCCAGGTCGCCTTCTACGACCGCTCGCGTAACGCCAGCGGGGTCTGGCACTCCGTCCGGGTCTGCGGTAACGCGATCAACCTGCGCGCCCACCGCGAGCGCCGGCGCAGTCAGGACCAACCCTGACCAGATGGTGTACAACGCCTGCGAATAACGTGGAGACCGACATCAGGGTCGGGGCGAACCTTCGCATCTCAAGAGCCAGCGCCCAGCCCCAGATCCCAGCAAAGTAGAGGTAGAAGAGATGTCCGAGCAGGCCAACGTCGCCGCCCCGGCCACCGCCGGGGACATCATGCGCTCGCCGCTGACCACGGTGGAACAGAACGACCACGTGGCTGCGGCCGCCTACCTGATGAAGCACGCGGGCGCGACCGCCGTCACGGTCCTGGACCCCCGGACCACGCAGCCGGTCGGCATCATTACCGAGGCGGACGTTGCCCACGCGGTCGCCGACGGGAAGGACGTGAACACGACCCGGATCTTTGAACTGATGACCGTTCGCCCGACCGTCATCAACACCACGACCAGCGTCCGTGACGCGGCGGAGGTCATGACGCGCGGCCACTTCCGGCACCTGCCGGTCATCCACGACGGTGGCCTGGTCGGCATCGTCGACATTACCGACGTGTGCGTCGCATTGCTCGAAGCCGAGGTTCCCCAGCCGCCCGCCGGCACGGTCCCGTCAGATTAGTCCTCCCCGCAGCGCCGAAACGGGAAGCCTGCGGTGATTCGGCGCCGGTGCGGTGGTGCCTGCGGGTGCGGTGATGCGCCAGCGGCCCGCGGTGCACTTGGTCCCAGGCTGCGCGTCCCGGGTTCCGCGGCCGGGGGAGTTACCCGCGCGCCGCGGCCAGCTCCTGCAGGCGCCGCCGCGCCACCTTGCCGGTCGGGCCGACCGGAAGCTCCGGCACCAGGTGGAACGCGGCGGGCCGCTTGGGCCGGGGCAACGCCGCCTCGCAGGCCTCGCGCAGCGCGTCCTCGAGCGGCTGGCCCGGATCCGGCCCGGCCGGCACTACGTAGGCCACCGGGCGCTCGCCGAGCACCTCGTCGCGGGCCGCGACCACGGCGGCGAACCGCACGCCGGGCTGGGCCAGCAGGACGTCCTCGATTTCCCGCGGGTAGATCTTCTCACCGCCCCGGTTGATCACGTCGTCGGACCGCCCGGCCAGGAACAGGTAGCCGTCCTGGTCCAGGTGCCCGAGGTCGCCGGTCTCCAGCCAGCCGTCCGGGTCGATGGCCCCGGCCGGGCCGCCCTCGGCGTACTCGCTGATCACGCCGCGGCCCCGGATCTGCACCCGGCCGACGGCGCCGGCCGGACACGGGAAGCACCCCTGCCCGTCCGGCTGGACGATCCGGACCTCGGCCCCGGCCGGCAGGCCGGCCGAGCCGGCCTTACGCGGTCCGTGCAGCGGGTTGGCGGTGATCATGCTGGCCGCCTCCGTCATCCCGTACGTCTCGACCACCGGGATGCCGAACGCCCGCTCGAACCGCCCGAGCACGGACGCGGACAGCGGAGCGGACGCCGACCGGACGAAGCGGACCAGGCCGGGCGACGGTGCCGCGGCAGGGTCGGCGGCCAGCACGGTGATGATCGCCGGCACCGCGTTGATCCAGGTGACCTGCTTGTCCTTGATGATCGCCCAGAACCCGCGGCGGCTGAATCTGCGGTCGAGCACCAGGCAGGCCCGGGCCGCCAGGGTCGCCAGCAGCCCGACCACCTCGGCGTTGACGTGGAACAGCGGCAGGCAGCAGTAGCCGCGGTCGGCCGGGGTCAGCCGGTGGTGGATCGCCACGCCGACGGCGACATGCGTCAGTTGCCGCTCGCTGAGCAGGACTCCCTTGGGCGACCCGGTGGTCCCGCTCGTACACAGGAAGATCCCTCCGGCCGCCCGATCGCCCCGGGCAGGCCCCGGCCCGCCCCGGGCTGGCCCCGGATCGGCGTTCGGGTCGGGCCTGCTGAGCACCGGCAAGCCCGGGGGCAGTCCCTCGGGACCGTCGCTGACGACCGCCACCGGCCGGGCCACCGCGAGCACCCGCGCCACCTCGGCAGCCGGGGCGCCGGGATCGAGCGGGACCGCCACCCGCCCGGCGCCCAGCAGGCTCACCAGCGCGATGGCGTAGTCGAGCGGGTCCGCTAGCTGGACGCCCACCCGGGCCCCGGGCGGCACCCCGGCGTCGTCCAGGCACCGCTGCCAGGCCCGGGTGCCGCGCCGCAGCCCGGCGTAGGTCACGGTCCGCGGGCCGTGCGCATCCTCCAGGTACGCGGCGCCGCTCCAGCGGGCCGCCGCCCCGTCGATCCATGCTGCTATCGAAGCCATCGGCTTGCTCCTTATCTCTCAGGCCGGTACCGGTACCGGCACCCGCCACGGCACCTGCTTGCGCCC
>Ga0209693_10000230_pt1 | contig 22050 bp, 21 predicted proteins | sample HubBroMetageWRM3_FD_188345 | JGI IMG/M metagenome (GOLD analysis project Ga0209693, IMG submission 188345) | Warmed soil microbial communities from the Hubbard Brook experimental Forest, New Hampshire - Hubbard Brook CCASE Soil Metagenome WRM 3... | ecosystem: Environmental > Terrestrial > Soil... | reverse complement strand
TGAAGACGCCGGCGAGACCAGGGCTGGCGCGTAAGTGAAGACGCCGGCGAGACCAGGGCTGGCGCGTAAGTGAAACTGAGTTTAGGTTTAGTTCTGATGGACCGCCAGACCAGAGGAGGCCTTTATGGAGTGGCGGAACGATGAGTTCGACCTCGGCGGGGTCAACCACCTGGCTCTGGTCTGCTCGGACATGAAGCGGACCGTCGAGTTCTATACCGAGGTGCTCGGCATGCGGCTGATCAAGACGCTCAACCTGCCGGGCAACTCGGGCCAGCACTTCTTCTTCGACATGGGCGGCGGCAACGCGCTGGCGTTCTTCTGGTTCCCCGACGCGCCGGATCCGGTTCCCGGGGTGTCCGCGCCGGTGACCGTGCCCGGCATCGGCGAGTGGACCAGCGCCGTCGGCTCGATGAACCACGTCGCGTTCAACGTGCCGGAGGAGCGCTTCCTGGAGTACCGGGCCAAGCTCAAGGCCAAGGGCGTGCGGTGCAGCCCGATCCTCGACCACGACGACAGCGAGTTCGGCGTCGCCAGGGAACTGCACGACGGCGTGTTCGTCCGTTCGTTCTACTTCCAGGACCCGGACGGGATCCTGCTGGAGTTCGCGTGCTGGCGGCGGGTCATGGGGCAGCCGGGCGACGTCAGGCACGAGCCAAAGACCGCCGCCGACCGCACCGGCGTGCCAGCCTGAGCACGTGCTGTCCTGGGTCCACGTCCTGGAGTGGCGGGCGGCGGTCACCCCGGACGCGGTGGCCCTCACCGACGACCGCGGCGGCGAGCTGACCTACGCCGGCCTGGCTGCCGCCATGGAGCGGGAGGCGGCGGGTTACGCCGCCGCCGGCGTCCAGCCGGGCGACGTCGTCCCGGTCATCGCGCGCAACCAGATCGGCTGGGTAACCGCGATGTTCGGGCTGGTCCGGGCCGGCGCGCTGCCCGCCGCCGTGAACTGGCGGCTGGCCGCGCCTGAGGTGACGGCGCTGCTCGACCTGATGCGCCCGTCCGCCGTGGTCAGCGACGCCGACTGCGCGGGGCTGGCCAAGCAGGCGCTGGCGGGTTTGGCCGGCGCCGAGCCGGCCCTGCTCGGTCTGGGCGAGCCAGCGGCGCCCGGCGAGCCGGCTCTGCTTGGTCTGGGCGAGCCAGCGGCGCCCGGCGAGCCGGCTGGGCCAGCCGGCCCGGGAGCGGTGATTCCGGCGCGGCCCGTCGAGCGGCTGCGCGGCCCCGAGCCGCTGATCCTGCTGCACACCAGCGGCACGACCGGACGGCCCAAGCTGGTGCCGCTCACCCACCAGATGCTGGTCGCGGCCGACGTTTTCATGAAGCTGGAGGTGCCCGAGGCGACGGTCGGCACCAGGCATCTCAGCGCGCTGCCGCTGTTCCACGTGGCCGGGCTGGCCAACCTGGGCTACGTCCTGTTCACCGGGGGGCACCTGCACGTGCTCGGCGGGTTCGAGCCGGCCGGCTTCGTCGACGAGCTCGCCTCCCGGCAGATCCAGCTGACCCAGCTCGTTCCCACGCTCATCCAGGCGGTCACCGACGAGGTGAGCTCCCGCGCGCAGCCGCCGGACCTGTCGCACCTGATCGAGATCGTCTACGGCGCCTCGCCGATCCGGCCGGACCTGCTGGAACGAGCGGTCCGCACGCTGGACTGCAGGTTCCGGCAGAACTACGCGAGCAGCGAGACCGGCCCGCTGCCGATCAGCTCGCTGTCGCCGGACGACCACGATCCAGCGCGCGGCCGCCTCGCCACCGCGGGCCGGCCGTCGCTCGGCTGGGAGGTGCGGCTCGGCGACCGCGGCGAGATCCAGGTGCGCGGCGCCGCGCCGCTGCCCGGCTACTGGAACGACGCCGAGGCCACCAGCCGGGCGATGACCGCTGACGGCTTCTACCGGACCGGCGACGTCGGGGTCATCGGCGACGACGGCTACCTGACGATCGTCGACCGGCTCAACGACGTGGTGATCACCGGCGGCGAGAACGTATACCCGGCGGAGGTCGAGGCCGTACTGGCGAGCCACCCGCGGGTCGCCGACGTCGCGGTCATCGCCGTGCCCGACGACCGGTGGGGGGAAACCGTGCACGCGGTCGTCGTGGCCGGCCCCGGGCTGGACCCGGCGGAGCTCATCGACTGGGCACACCAGCGGCTGGCCGGGTTCAAGTGCCCGACCGGGGTCAGCGTCGTGGCGCAACTGCCCCGCAACGCCACCGGCAAGGTGCTCAGGTCCGCGCTGCGCGAACCGTTCTGGGCCGGGCGCGACCGGCGGGTGTCGTGACACCGGCCAGCACGCGTGGGCGTAAAGGGCGGGAGACCGATGAGGCGTTCCGCCGGGCCGCGCGCCACGTGTTCGCCCGTGAGGGGTACCTGAACGCGAAGATCAGCGACATCGCCGCCGAGGCGGGCCGTTCGGTCGCGTCGTTCTACAACTACTACGACACCAAGGCCGACCTGCTGATCGCGCTGGCCGAGGAGTTCCACGCCGAGGCCACGCAGATGGCGGCGCTGCCGTACCGCAGCGGGCTAACCCGCGAAGAGGCGCTGCGCCAGGCCGTGGCCGGTTTCTGGCGGACCTACGCCAAGCGGCGCGGCGAGCTCATCGGCATCTTCCAGGCCGCGATGCTCGAGGGTGAGTTCCGGGACCGGTGGCTCAAGATGCGCGCCGAGGCGATCACGCGGATCGCGGCGGAGATCCGGCGGGCGCAGGCCGAGGGCTACTGCCCCGGGATTGACCCGGTGCTGACCGCGTCGGCACTGTCGGCGATGCTGGAGCACTTCTGCTACATCTGGCTCGGCCAGGGCGGCGAGCTTGGCGACATCCAGTTCGACGACGAGCGGGCGCTGGACGCGCTGGCCACGATCTGGGTGAAGGCCGTCTACTGGCGGCCCTGACCGCACTCGATGATCAGGTTGCGTTCGGTGATGTCGTGCACCGCGGTGACCTGCAGGCCTGCGCCGTCGGCGAGGGCCGAGTAGTCCTCGAGGGTGCGCTCGCGGCCGCCGGCCAGTACGAGCATGCGCAGGTTCATCTCGGCGAACGCGGCAGGGTCGCCGCCCGGGGTGCCGTGCGATTCGACCACGAGCACGCGGCCGGTACTGCCCGCCGCCTCGGCGCACCGGCGCAAGATCGCGGTCGCGGCGGCGTCGTCCCAGTCGTGGATGACGCGGTTGAGCAGGTACGCGTCCGCCCCGGGGGGCAGCGGGTCGAAGAAGCTCTGGCCGACGACCTCGCACCGGCCGGCCAGGCCGAGCCCGGCCAGGTACTCCCGGGCGCGGGCCGCGGTCTCCGGCAGGTCGGCCAGGGTGCCGCGCAGCCCCGGGTTGCGCTGCAGCACCTCGGCGATGAGCGTCCCGGTCCCGCCGCCGATGTCGGCCACGTGCCGCACCGCTGCCCAGTCGTAACGTTCCGCCACCGCGCTGTTCCCGCCGTCCACCGCCATGGTCGCGTCGAAGGAGGCGCTGATCGCGGGGTTGGCGTCGAGGTAGTCCCAGAACGGCAGGCCGAAGACCTGCTCCCAGGCCGGCTCGCCGGTGCGCACGGTATGCGCCAGGCCGGTGAACGCCAGGTCCATCCGGCCGCCGAAACCGTCCAGGTCCAGCCACACCGCGCCCGGCTGGCCGGTGCGCAGCATCGCGGCGGTCTGGTTGGCCGCGAACCGTCCCGGGCGCGGCTCGGTGAACACCCCGTGCGCCACCAGGTGGCGCAGCACGCGGGACAGGGCCTCCGGGTCGGCCCCGGCACGTTCGGCCAGGTCGCCGATTGCGGCGCCGTCGCCGGTGCCGTCATCGGGCATGAGGTCGGCGAGCCGCAGCGTCGCGGCGACCCGGAGCGCCATCGGGGTCACCAGGTCCATCAGCGGCCCGAGCACATGCCATGCAGACACCACCGCCTGGCCCGTTCCCGCGTCCGCGCCTGCCCCAGGCGCAACCGGCTGGCCCGTTCCCGCGTCCGCGCCTGCCGCAGGTGCAACCGGCTGGCCCGTTCCCGCGTCCGCGCCTGCCGCCGACGGCCGGCCGCTGCCGGTTCCTGCTGTCTGGTCGCCCGAGGTCATCGGCATCCCTCCCGGTGCCATTGTCGCCGTCCGGCTCGGACGCCGGCTTGTACAAACCGGAACGCCTGGTCGGCGTGACGGCCGCGAAGGCTTGCCATCATCCTATTCAAGTGTTAGCTTTATCAAGAAGTCACTTGAATACTGGATCGCAGGGAGACCGCTGGCATGGCGCGAACGCCCGAGGAGCACGACCGGCTGGACCGGGCGTTCGCGGCGCTCGCCGACCCGGTGCGCCGGGCGATCATCGCCAGGCTCAGCACCGGGCCGGCCACGGTCAACGAGCTCGCCGAGCCGTTCCCGATCACCGTGCAGGCGATCTCCCAGCACGTGCAGGTCCTCGAGCAGGCCGGGCTGGTGACCCGGACCCGGGAGGCCCAGCGCCGCCCGGTCCACCTGGACCCAGCCGCGCTGGAAGCGGTGACCGCGTGGATCGACACTTACCGGCTGCAGGCCGAGCGCAGCTACCGGCGGCTGGACGCGGTCCTGGAGACACTCAAGGAGGAACAATGAGCACCAACCCGACGCACATCACCGCACCGGACGGCACCCCGTTCATCGAGGTGGTCCGCGAATTCGACGCCGCCGTCGGCCTGGTCTTCCGGGCATCGACCGACCCGGAGCTTGTCGCGCGGTGGCTGGGCCCACGCGAGCTGACGATGCGCGTCGTCGAGTTCGACGCCCAGCCGGGCGGCCGCTATCGCTACGTCCACACCGCGCCCGACGGCGCCGAGTACTCGTTTCGCGGCGTCTTTCACACCGTCAGCGAGGCGCTGATCATCCAGACCTTCGAGTTCGAGGGCGCGCCCGGGTCGGTGAGCCTCGAGACCAGGACCCTTGACGACATCGGCGGCCGCACCCGAATGCACCAGAACGCGGTGTTCCCCAGCGTCGCCGCTCGCGACGAGGCCCTGGCCTCCGGGATGAAGCACGGCATCACCGACTCGATGGACCGCCTCGGCGAACTGCTGAGCTCTGGCGCCGTCCGGCAGGGAAGGTGACCCACCTGCACTACCGCCTGAGCAAGTGAGATGGGAGTGACCACCATGACCGGGAACAGAGCGGACGCGCTGGCACGCCTGGACGTCTTCGTCGGCGAGTGGGTCATCGAGGCCCGCTTCCCTGGCGATCAGCCGACCATGGAGGAGGGCCCGCGGGGACGCAGCCGGTTCGAGTGGGATCTGGGCCGGCAAGTCCTGCTGCAGCGCACCGAGGTCCCGGTCCCGGAGGCGCCCGACAGCCTGACGATCGTCAGCGCCGACCTGGGGACCGGCGCGTACACGCAGCACTACTACGACTCCCGCGGCGTGACGCGCCTGTACGCGATGACGCTCGACGACCGGGTGTGGACGCTAACGCGGGAGTCGCCGGACTTCAGTCCCCTTGACTTCGCGCAGCGGTTCACCGGCACCTTCAGCGCGGACGGAACCGCGATCAGCGGCGCCTGGGAGAAGCGCCTCGACCGCGACTGGCACTGGCAGCACGACTTTGCCCTCACCTACCGCAGGACCGGCTGACGGGACAGTTCCCGGAACGCTACGCGACCCCCAGCTCAACCGACCCGAGCCGGTCGATGCTGGCCACGACCACGTCGCGGGGCCGGACCGGCACCGCGGCAGTCAGCCCCCCGGAGAGCACGACCTGGCCGGCCAGCAGGCCCTCGCCTGCCGCGGCCAGCGACCGGACCAGCCAGGCCACGGCGGCCGCCGGGTGACCTAGTGCTGCCGCTCCAGCTGCGGTGCCCACCACCTGGCCGTTGTGCTCGAGCACCACGCCAATCAGCCGCAGGTCGATGCCGTCGAGCGGCACCGGTGACCCGATCAGGAACCGCCCGGCCGACGCGTTGTCGGCGATGAGGTCCGGCACCGTCACTTGCCCGCCCAAGCGGGAGTCCAGGATCTCGATCCCGGAGGCGACGCTGGCCGTCGCGGCTAGCACGTCAGCAGCGGTCACGGCCGGGCCAGACAGGTCCCTGCCCATGATGAACACGATCTCGGGCTCGGCCCTGGGCTGGATCAGCTCGTCACTCGCCAAGGGCTTGCCGAGGTCGAGCGCGTTCGAGCTGGCCAGGAAGCCGCGCACCGGAGAGTCGGTCCCGGCCTGGGCCTGCTCGGCCCGTGACGTCACGCCGAGCTTCCAGCCAGCCAGCGGGCCCGCCGCCTCGCGGGCCAGCCCCTGGATCGCGTAGCCGGCGTCCACGTCGAGCCCGGGCGCCTGGTCCGACAGCGGGGCGATCGGCGCCCGGCCGAAGGCCGCCTTGGCCAGCAGGTCGGCGAGCTCGCTGTTGTCCTCGGTCATTAGGCCTCCGTCACGCGCACGGTGACCGGGCCGAGCCGGTCGAAGTCTGCCCGGAACACGTCGCCGGCGGCCATCGGCACCGCCGCGTGCATGGATCCGGTCATCACCAGGTGACCGGGTTCCAGCGCGATGCCGTGCTCGCCGAGGGTGTTGGCCAGCCACGCGACCACAGCCAGCGGGTCGCCGAGCGCCGCGGCGCCGGCGCCGGTATCGACCAGCTCGCCGTTGCGGGTGAGCACCATCCCGATCAGCCTGGTGTCCAGGCCGGCCAGCGGCACGATCCGGCTCGAGATCGCAACCGCGCCGTTGGAGGCCAGGTCGGCGACCGTGTCCGCGAGCTTGATCCGCCAGCCGACGATCCGGGAGTCGATGATCTCCATCGACGCCGCCACCCCGGCGGTGGCCCGGCTCGCGTCCGCGACGCTGACGCCGGGGCCGGCCAGCCGCTCGCCCAGCACGAACACGATCTCGGCTTCGAGCCGCGGCTGGATGAACCTGGTCAGCGGCAGCTCGGCGCCGCTGGCGTACACCGTCGACGCCAGCACCGGGCCGTAGTCGGGCGAGCTGACGCCCACCATCTGCTGCATCGGCTTGGACGTCAGCCCCACCTTGTAGCCCGCGATCCGCTCGCCGTCCTCGAGCAGCATCCGGACCAGGTGCTCCTGCACCGCGTAGCCGTCGTCCATGCCCAGGCTCGGGTCGCTGTCGGTGAACGGCTCGACCGGGACGCCGGTCCGGCGCGCCTCGTAGAGGATCGAAGCCGCGGCGTGCGGGTCGGCGATCGGCATGAGCCATCCCTTCTGTCGCTCCCGTTGCCGGCTGAGGATTCCAGCCGAGCTTACGGGACACGGACGGCCCGGCGGGCTGGTGCATATCCCCCTCTCGGGAGAGGTGCCAGACTGGTCCTGAGCCGGTCGGGCGTTAAGGAGGCCGCAGTGCCGCTTGGGGAAGTCCGGTGACGGCGCGGCTGACCCGCAGCCCGGGAGCGGCAGCCCGGCTGCGCGCGCTGCTCGAGTCCGGCCAGACGATCGTGGCGCCGGGGGCGTTCGACCCGCTGGCCGCGCGGCTGGTGGAGGAGGCCGGGTTCCCCGCCGTGTACATGACCGGGTTCGGCACGTCCGCCGCGCTCATCGGGCGACCCGACGTCGGGCTGCTCACGATGACCGAGATGGCGGGCAACGCGGGCCGGATCGCCGCGTGCGTGGACATCCCGGTGATCGCTGACGCCGACACCGGCTACGGCAACCCGCTCAACGTGATCCGCACCGTCGGTGCCTACGAGGCCGCCGGGGTCGCCGGGATCCATATCGAGGATCAGGTCGCGCCGAAGAAGTGCGGCCACATGGATGGCAAGCAGGTCATCAGTGCGCAGGAGATGGCCGAGAAGGTGCGCGCCGCCGTCGACGCGCGTGCCGATCCCGAGTTCGTGATCATCGCCAGGACCGACGCCCGCGCGGTCGAGGGCCTGGAAGCCGCGATCGAGCGGGGCAGGCTGTACCGCGACGCCGGGGCCGACGGCCTGTTCATCGAGGCGGTGGTGTCCGAGGCGGAGGCCGAGGAAGTGGCCATGGCCTTCCCCGACGTGCCGCTGCTGTTCAACTGGGCCGAGGGAGGCAAGACCCCGCCGATCGGCCTGGACCGGCTGACCGAGCTCGGCTACCAGATCGTCATCTTCCCGATCGGCACGCTGCTGGCGGCCACCGCCGCCATGCGACGGATCCTGCGGGAGATCGCGCAGGCCGGAACGCCGGCCGCGGTCATGGGCGAGCTGCCGTCGTTCGGCGAGTTCCTTGATTTCATCGGGCTGCCCGAGGTGCGTGACGTCGAGCAGCGCTACATCGCGAAGGACTGAGAACCGGGAGGGTACGGATGGCAGCGACGTTCGAGCGGCCCAGCGTGACCACGGAACTGGCGAAGGCGATGATCGAGGCGGCCGAGCGCAAGGCCACCGAGATGGGCCACCCGTTCGTGATCGCCGTGGTGGACGACAGCGGGGTGCTGAAGGCGTTCAGCCGGATGGACGGCGCAGCCCTGCTGTCGGTGCAGGTGGCCCAAGACAAGGCGTACACAGCGGTCGGCTTCGGCATGGCCACCGACGCCTGGCACGACTTCGTCAAGGACGACCCGCCGCTGGCCATGGGCGCTGCGCCGGGCATCGACCGGCTCGTCGTCTTCGGCGGCGGGTACCCGATCAAGGTCGGGGGATCCGTTGTCGGCGGTATCGGCGTCAGCGGCGGCCACTACAGCCAGGACATGGAGGTGGCCCAGGCCGGCCTGTCCGCCGTCCCGTCCGGCTGACGAAGCCCTCCCGCGGCACCCGCCCCTGTGACCCAGCCTTCCGGCCTTCAGGTCAGGTGGCCAGCTCGCTGCCCTGAGCGTCGCTGCCGGGAATCCTGGGCCTGCGCCAGGACACCTGGAACGACGCGCCACCGAGCGGCGAGTCGCCGATGCGCCACTGGCCCGCGGTGGACTGCACGATCGAGTCGGCGATGGCCAGGCCGAGCCCGGCGCCCCCGCCGTGCTCGGTAGCACGGTGAAACCGGTCGAACAGCCGTTCCCGGTCCTCCGCCGGGATGCCCGGGCCACTGTCCTCCACGGTCAGGGTGACCCGTCCGGCCCGTCGGCCGACGCTGATCCGCACCGTGCCGTCGTGCCCGGCGTGCCTGCAAGCGTTGTCAACCAGCACTCCGGCCAGGCGGTCGATCCACTCTGGCGGCGCGCTGATCCAGGCTGGGTCGGGGCCGTCACCGGTCACCACGATGTCGGAGGCGCGGGAGCCCGCCACCGCGCCGAAGCGCTGCGCGCAGTCGGCCGCGATCGTCGCCAAATCGAGGGGCTCTTCTCGCGGCTGCGGTGGCTTGGAGTCGAACCTGGCCAGCCACAACAGGTCCTCGACGATGCTGCGGAGCCGCTCGGCCTCGCCCTCGATACGGACCAGCGCCGAGCGGTAGTCGGCTGCCTTCCGCGGCGCGCTGAGAGCGAGGCTGGTCTCGGCGCCGATGACGCTGAGCGGCGTCCGGAGCTCGTGCGAGGCGTCCGCGGTGAACTCGAGCTGGCGGCGCCGCGACTGCTCGACCGGCGCCAGCGCCCGCAATCCGATGACCAGCGCCCCGATGAAGGCCGCCAGCAGCAGCACCGGTGCCGCGAGTGCCTCGCCGACGCCCAGCACGGCCTCGATGTGGTCCTGTTCGCCCAGGCTTTGGCCTGCCACCAGCACGGAGCCGTCATAGCGCATGCTGTCCAGCCGGAACGTGCCATGCGCCAGCTGGGCCGTCAGTGCCGACCTGACCACCGCCACGCTCGAGGTAGGAAGCCTGGGGGCGCCGGCACTCAGCCGCGCGAGAGCGCCGTGCGTGCTCATGCGCCACAGGTACAGCGGAGGCGCGTCGCTGTCATCGTCGTCGTCATCATCGGTCACGGCCGGGCCGTTCTCGAGCACGTCGGCCAGGCGCTCCTGCAGCCTCGCGTCGACCCCCGCCACCAGGCGTGCGGTCACGGCCCGGTCGAGCACCGTGACGCAGCCCGCGTACACCAGGCCGATGAGCAGGCTCGCGGCCAGTGCGATCCGCGCGGCGTGCGCGGATCCCGGCGGCAGGGACCATCGCCGCCGGGTCATGCGCCGACCATCCGGTACCCGACGCCGCGCACGGTCTCGATTCTGACCATGCCGCCCGCCAGCTTGGAGCGGAGCCTGGCCAGGTGCACGTCTATCGTGTTCGATCCCATCGCGTCGGCCTCGTGCTCCCACACGTGCAGCGCGATCACGCGCCGCTGGACTACCGCCGGTGACCGCCGCATCAGCATCTCCAGGATGCCGAGCTCGGTCGTGGTCAGCGCGGGTCGGCGCGTGCCCACCTGCACGTCCCGTGTCGCGGGATCGAAACGCAGGTCGCCGACCACCAGCTGGGGCGCCTGCAGGGCGCGGGGCCTGCGCTGCAGCGCCCGCATCCGGGCGAGCAGCTCGCCGAAGTCGAACGGCTTGACCAGGTAGTCGTCCGCGCCTTGGTCAAGGCCCGTGACCCGGTCCGCCGGCGCGTCACGCGCGGTCAGCATCAGCACCGCGGCCTCCGACTCGCGCCGCCGCAGCCACTGCAGCACCTCGAGCCCTGACATCCCCGGCATCCGCCAGTCCAGAACCACGACCGCGTACTCATAGCTGCGCAGGAACCGGACGGCGGCCTCGCCGCTGGCCACCGTGTCCACCACGTAGCCGTTCTCCTGCAGTCCCCGGGCGAGTGCATCTCGCAACCCGCGGTCGTCCTCGGCGACTAGCACCCTCATCCGTCACCCCGTTCTCATCTGCGCAGACGGCGCCAGACCGGTCTGGGTATCAGCCGCAGCGCGACCGCGAACACTCGCAGCACCGGCGGAACCCAGACCACGGCCGACTCGCGCGCGAGCCCCGCGGCCACCGCCCTGCCGACGACGGCAGGCGTGGTCGCCAGCGGCGCAGGCCGCAGGCCGCGCGTCATCCTGCCGATCACGAAGCCGGGCCGGACGAGCAGTACCCGCACGCCGCTGCCGTGCAGCGAGTCGGCAAGCCCTCGCGCGAACGCGTCGAGCCCGGCCTTGGTTGCCCCGTAAACGAAGTTAGCCCGCCGCGGCCGGATCGCGGCCACCGAGGACAGGACCACGATCGTGCCGTGGCCCTGGGCGCGCAGGCGCGCCGTGGCGGCGAGCAGCGTGGTGACCTGCCCGGTGAAGTTCGTCTGCACGAGCAGGCCAGCCCGCTCCGAATCGCCGTCCAGCACGTCCTGGCCTGCCAGGAGGCCTGCCGCGGAGATGACCAGGTCGACGTCCCCGTCGGCGAAGGCCTTGTCTATTACTGCCTGGTGGGTGCCGAGTGCCGCGGCGTCGTACTGCAGCGTCCGCACCCGGCAGGCCAGCCTGTCGGCTGCCGCTGCCATGCGTTGCTCGTCGCGCCCGGCCAGCAGCACCTCGGCGTCCGGCGGCAGGTGTAGCGCCGCCAGGATTTGCTGGCCGATCTCGCTGGCGCCGCCGAACAGCAGCACCCGGCGATATGAGCAGCTCGTGGTTATTCCGCGCACAGCCCCAGCCTCCGGCCGAGATCGGACTGGAACACGCCGTCTGGGTCAAGCCGCGCCCGCGCCGCCCGCCACGCGGTCTGAGGACCGTACATCACGTCGAAGGACGCGCGGCCAAGCCGCGCGTCCTTGGCCAGGTAGACGCGGCCGCCCACGGCGGTGACCGCGTGGTCCAGTTTGGCGAGCGCCGGACGGAGGCCGGGCCTGCCCGCTGGCATGTCGATCGCCAGCGACCAGCCGCGCATCGGGAAGGACAGCGGCCCCTTGCTGGCCTGGCCAAAGCGTTTGAGTGTCCCGAGGAACGGGGCACAGCGGTGCCGCTGCACGGTCTCCAGGGCACGGGCGATGACGTTCTCTGCGCCGTCCGGCACCACGAACTGATACTGGATCATGCCACGCGGGCCGATCGCGCGGTTCCAGCCGTCCAGCGCGTCCAGCCGGTGAAAGAACGTCGGCAGGTCGGTGACGGCTACCCGGTAAGTGGTCGCCTGGGAATACCACAGGCTGTTGAACCAGCGGGCCGACAGGGGCGTGACCGGGCAGAACGGCATCGCGGGTGCCCGGCGGGCATGAGGGGCGCGGTAGGTCAGGCCGCCGGGCTCCCGCAGCGGGTCCGGCCCGGCCAGATGATCGCCGGTGTCCACGATGCCGCGGCCCAGCGACCTGCCCGACGCGGTCGTGTCGACCCACGCCACCGAATACCTTTCGCGCGTGCCGGTCATTGCGGCCAGCAGCCCGTCGAGATCCGTGTGCCGGCCGGACGTGACCTGCATCATCGCGCTGCGCACGGCCATCATCCTGATCTTGACCGCCAGGATGAGGCCGGTCAGCCCCATGCCCCCGACCGTGGCGTGAAACGCCTCCGGGTCGCTGTCCGGCGTCAGCGTGCGCAGCGCTCCGGTGCCGTCGATGAGCTCGATCTCCTCGATCCAGGCGGCGATGCTGCCGTCGGCGTGCTGGTTCTTGCCGTGCACGTCCGCGGCGACCGCGCCGCCGATGGTGAGGTGGCGGGTCCCCGGCAGCACCGGCAGGATCATGCCGTGCGGCACGGTCTTGGCCAGCACCTCGGCGAAGCTCGCCGACGCCGAGGCCCGCACCGTGCGCGCTGCGACGTCGAGTTCCACCGCCGGCTGGGTCAACGGCGTGACCACATGCCCGTCCCGGTTCTGCGCTGCGTCCCCGTAGCTCCGGCCGGCTCCCCGGGCCAGCACGCCCCGGGCGGGACGGCTGGCCACAAATTCCTGCAGCGCACAGCGGTCCATCGGGCCGGAGACGATTGCCCGCGACGGTCTCGTCCGGCCCCAGCCGGTCAGTACCTGATTCGCACTCATTTACAGCCCCGCCGCGAACATCGTCAGCCAGGCCAGCTCACAGTAGACCATCACACCGTCCCTAGCGATCAGATCTTCGACCGGCTTGCCCGACGTGCGGGCGGTGAGCCTGTCGAAGCGGATGATTGCCACCCCCAGCGCGATCGCGCTGGCCAGGTGCCAGCCGCGCATCCAGGGGTTTTGCTCTCCCAGCGCCCACAGCACGTAGGCCCCGGTCATGGCGCACGCGACGGCCCGCTGGCCGAGCCGCAGCACCTTCGCGCTGTACCAGCGCATCACCGGGCGGTGCCTGGCCGCCGCGTCGTCCAGCATGGCCAGCTCGGTGTAGCGCTTGGCGATCGCGACCATCAGCGCGCCCAGGCTGCAGACGACCAGGAACCAGCCGGACGGCGGCACGTGTGTCGCGATCGCGCCGCCGGCGGCGCGCAGCACAAAGCCCGACGCCACGAGCACCAGCTCGACCACGGGGATGTGCTTGAGGACCATCGTGTACAGCACCGAGAACGCGAGGTAGACGCCGATGACGCCGGACAGCCGTGGCTCGCCGATCGCCAGGCCGGCGGTGAGCCCAGCGGTGATCGCCAGCCCGGCCACCACCAGCGCGTGTGGCTTGGGCAGCCGGCCGGAGGCCACCGCACGGTGGCGCTTGACCGGATGCCGCAGGTCGCGCGCGGCGTCAGCCACGTCGTTGACGAAGTACACCGCGGCCGACGCCGCGACGAAGGCGCCGGCGGCCATCAGCCCGTAGCCGAGGCCGTCATCACGCCCGAACGAGGCACCCGCCAGCGGGGCGGCGAATACCAGGAGGTTCTTCGGCCACTGGCGAGGCCGCGCGGTCTCCACCACCGCCGCGAGCCACGCCATCGGCGCCGGGTACTGGGCGGCCGCGGCGGGCGCGCCGGCTCCTGACAGGCGAGAGCTCATCGCGAGTACACAGCCGTAAAGTCGCGCCCGGAGACCGAGTAATACCGGCGGGCGGGCTGCACCTGGTCGGGCAGCAGCGCGACCGGGGTGGGGTCGGCCGGATGGCTCGGCACGTAGTACATGAAGGACGTCCAGTCCGGGTTGATGTCGAGCTGCATGGCCGTCACTGCCCCGGCCCGCTTCAGCAGCTCAGCCAGCTCCCGGACGTTCAGCGCCGGGCCGTAGGCGAACACGATCTGCCCGGTGGCGGTGACGCCGATGCCGGACCGCCACACGTAGTAGCCGCCGCCCAGCGTCGCTCCCCAGCTGGTCTCCACGTTGCTGTCGACCGACCCCGGGATGTGGCCGTGGGTGACGATCAGGTGCAGGTTCTGGCGCACCCCGACGACCTCGGCGGTCATCCGCACCGTCTCGCCCCACACCCCGATCGCGACGCGACCGTCCCGGTAGTACACGACCGAGGCGGTGCCGTCGGTCAGGCGCCCCCTGGTGGCGCCGTTGAGATAGAAGCCGCCGTCAGACTGGGCGATCTTGAAGCCGTTGTTGAACGTGGCCAGCAGGCCTTCGCGGGTGCCCACGGCGATGTCTGGCGCCGCCTTCCAGTCGCCCGGGCCCGGGTCCTCGACGCCGGGCCGTAGCACGAACCTGAGCAGGTTCTGGTTCAGCAGCGCGATGCCGGCTACGTAGGAGGAGTACACGCTGCTCGCTCGCAGGTAGGTGCCGTAGATCGCGGGCTGGCCCTCGACCGTGCCCAGGACCCGCCACTGGCCCTCGCCGGGGAGTGGCCGCCCGGCGAGTGACCTCAGCGATGCCGGCGGTGCGGACGACGCGGCGGTGGCCCGGCCGGACGGGGCCGTGGCCGGGCTGATACGAGGCCCGGCGAGCGAGAATGCGGGCTTTCCGCCAACCTTGGGCGACTGGTAGCTGAGCCATTCGCCGAACGTGACCAGCGGGCCAAGGTCGTGGTCGCGGGCCCATTCCGCGAGGCGCTCCGACAACGTGCCGCCGCCGGGGACGGTGAGTGCGTTCCCCACCGACCAGGACACCAGGAACAGGAACACGGCAAGCACCGCGAGCACCGTGCACACCACCGGCCGCTGACGCAGCGGCCGGCGTTTTCTTGCCTGCCGTCGGTGATCCGGCGTCTCGTCCGGAACCGGCCGGGTGCCCCCCGTTCCGGCCCTGACATCAGACCCGGATGTGGCCGATCTACGCACGCGTCCTCCTGTCGTGCTGTCGTACCGCCGCACGCAGGTCTACCCAGCGAACATGAAGGGAGCATTACGCCGCGCAACCGTGTGCTGATGCGTGGTAATCGTGATCCCATGCGATCGCAGCCGACGGGCACCCGGGCAGAGACCGCCGCCGTCAACGTGGCCGGGCTGGTCCAGGGCATCACCCTGGTGACCTTCCCGGCCGCCAGCACGATCTTCACCGCCAAGGGCTCCTACGACCTGTCCAGCAGCCAGTACGGGCTGATGTTCGTCCCGCAGGTGATCACGGCGGTGACCGCGGCGCTGCTCGGCGCCGGCCTGATCGGGCCCGGCCTGGCCAGCAGGCTCGGCGAGCGGACGGTCTACCTGGCCGGCCTGGTGGCCGACCTCGCCGCGATGCTGCTGCTGATCGTGAGCTGGCTGGTGGTGCACCAGCACGCCGCGGCCTACGGGCTGCTGCTGGCCGCGACCGCCTGCCTGGGCGCGGGCTTCGGCCTCGCGGTCCCGGCGCTGAACACGCTGGCGGCCGCGTTCCACCCGCAGGCCGTCGACCGGTCGGTGCTGGTGCTGAACGCCCTGCTCGGGCTCGGCACCGCGCTCGCCCCGGTCTTCGTCGCGATATTCGTCGGCCTAGGGTTCTGGACCGGCCTGCCGATCCTCGCCGCCGTCCTGCTCGTGGGCCTGCTGCTGGTCAGCCTGCGGCTGCCGCTGCGCCCCGCGCCTCAGCCGGGCGCCGGTGCGCAGCGAGCGGACACCGACACGGAGCCGGCCGCCGGCGCGCTGTCGGGCACCGGTGCGCAGCCGGCCGCCCGATCTTCGGCGACGAGCGGCCGGATCCCCGCCGGGCTCTGGCTGTTCGGTGCGTTCGCGATCCTGTACGGGTTCTGCGAGACCATGAACGGCAACTGGTCCCAGCTCGACATCACCTCGCTGGGCGTGGCGTCGACGACCGCCGCGGTCGCGCTGACCGCGTTCTGGGCCGTGGTCACCGCCGGGCGGGTGCTGTTCGCCGCGATCCAGCGCTGGCTGCCCAGCCGGGCGACCTACCACATCCTGCCGTTCCTGCTGGCCGGGGCGTTCCTGGTGATCGCGGTGCTGCCCAAGCACGCCCCGCTGGCGTCGGTCGGGGCCTTTGCCCTGGCCGGGCTCGGCTGCTCGGCGCTGCTGCCCCTGACGATCAGCATCGGGCAGGAGAAACTCGCGCACTACCAGGTGTTCGTGGCCGGCGGAGTGATCGCCTGCTACCAGTTCGGCTACGGGTTAGCCGCGTTCGGCGTCGGCCCCCTCGTCGACGCCGGTGTCCGGCTGCCGGTGATCTTCGGCTTCAGCGCGGCGGTAGCGGCCGGCATGGGCCTGCTGTCGCTCGCGGTTGCCCACAAACGCCCGTCCCCCCAATCGCTGCATCCCTGCCCGGCCCCTCCGTCACCACGCCCCCACCCGTAACGGTCATCCGCCACCTAAACCGCGCGGCCGCCTCGCGGCTCCGTACGCGACGCCCCGGATCGCGGGCGATGAATGAACCGAAAGACGGGTCAGAGGCCGTCGGATGGTACATCCATAAAGATCAATTCCGGCGCCTACCGCACCGGTTGCGTCACGGGACGCATGCGTCACTTGCGAACCACCGGCCGGCTCGCGCGGTCGGGAAAGCGGAGGGCGCGGGTGGTGCGGGTCTGCGGGCGGTGCGGGGTCGGCGGCGTGTCGCGGCGGCGGGGCCGGCATGATGGCGGTGTGACCGAACACTACGACGTCATCATCATCGGCACCGGGGCCGGCGGCGGCACGCTGGCGCACACGCTGGCCCCGTCGGGCAAGCGGATCCTGCTGCTGGAACGCGGCGACTACCTGCCGCGGGAGAAGGACAACTGGGATCCGTCGTCGGTGTTCATCGACGGCCGGTACATCTCCAAGGACACCTGGTACGACGCTGACGGAAAGCCGTTCCAGCCACAGGTGCACTACTTCGTCGGCGGCGCGACCAAGATGTACGGCGCCGCGCTGTACCGGCTGCGGCCCGAGGACTTCGGCGAGATCCGCCACATCGACGGGCCGTCCCCGGCGTGGCCGCTGAGCTATGACGACTTCGAGCCCTGGTACACCAAGGCCGAGTGGCTCTACCAGGTGCGCGGCACGCACGGCGAGGACCCGACGGAGGGGCACTGGTCGAAGCAGTATCCGTGGCCGGCGGTGTCCCACGAGCCGCGGATCAAGGAGATCGCCGATGCGCTAAGCGAGGGCGGTTACCACCCGTTCTCCGCGCCGTGCGGGGTTCTGCTGGACGAGGCCAACCGGCCGAAGAGCACCTGCATACGGTGCAACACCTGCGACGGCTTTCCCTGCCTGGTGCACGCCAAGTCCGACGCCGAGACCATGGCCGTCCGCCCGATCATCGATCGCGACAACGTGACCCTGCTGGTGAACGCGGAAGTGCAGCGCCTGGAGACCGACCCGGCCGGAGGCACGGTGACCGGCGTGGTGGTGTCCCGCGGCGGCCAGCGTGAGGTGTACGCGGGCGACGTCGTGGTGGTCGCGGCGGGCGCGGCCAACAGCGCCCGGATCCTGCTCCGGTCGGCCTCCGACCGGCACCCGGCGGGCCTGGCCAACGGCTCTGACCAGGTGGGCCGCAACTACATGTTCCACAACAGCAACGCCGTTGTCGCGCTGGACAAGCAGCGCAACGACACCGTGTTCCAGAAGACGCTCGGCCTCAACGACTTCTACTTCGCCGGTGACGGGCGCGAGTGGCCGCTGGGGAACATCCAGATGATCGGCAAGTCGAACTGGGCCGCGATGAAGGGCGAGGAGCCCAAGCTGACCAAGCTGGCGCCGCGCTTTGCCCTGGAGGAGGTCGCCCGGCACGCGGTGGACTTCTGGCTGACCACCGAGGACGTGCCCAAGCCGGGCAACCGGGTCACCGTCGACGGCGACGGGAACATCCACCTGGCCTACAAGCAGACCAACGACGAGGAAGCCAAGGGCCTGTACGGCGAGCTGCGGAAGATCATCAACCACGTCGGCCTCGCCGCGCACCACCTGCTCGAGAAGAACTTCTACATGAACATGAGCATCGCGATCGCGGGCTGCGCGCACCAGGCGGGCACCTGCCGGTTCGGCGCCGACCCGGCCACGTCGGTGCTCGACGCGAACTGCAAGGCGCACGAACTGGACAACCTGTACGTCGTCGACACCAGCTTCATGCCGAGCATCGGCGCGGTGAACCCGGCCCTGACCGCGATGGCCAACGCGATAAGGGTCGGCGAGCACCTGCAGCAGCGCCTCGCGTGAGGATGGCGGTCAGGTGGGGGCTGCGGGGCGGGAGTTCCAGATGCGGCGCTGCAGGCGCATGACCAGCGCGCCGACCAGGATCAGCACGACCACGTTCAGCAGCAGCTGGTAGGTGGAGCCCAGGGCCCGGTCCCAGTCCGCGTACGCGATCGACAGGCCGATGTTGGCCGCGGCCGGGATCGTGGTGACCGAGATGAACACGCCGATCAGCGCGCCCGCCCGGGACTCGGTAAGCGAGACCACGCCGGCGATGCCGGCCAGCACGGCTACCACGACCGAGAACACGTCGGGGCTGCTGATCAGCGCCGAGACCGGGCGGACACCCTGGTAGAACGCCTTGGGTGTCTCGCCGGACCCCCGGATCACCAGGCCGAAGAGCATGGTCAGGACGAGCGCCGCCAGGAACCCGACCACCAGCGCCATCAGGCCGCGGGTCACCTGCCGACGGTTGCGGCGGTCGATGCCGAGCGCGACGCCCATGATCGCGTTGTACTCCGGCCCCACGACCATGGCGCCGACGAGGAGGATCTGCGAGTTGATCAGGATGGCGACGGCGCCGATCAGGCCCGCGATCGCGAGCAGGGTGTAGAAGCTGGGCGCGTAGACGGCGTCGGAGCGGATCTTCGCGTCGACGACGTCCCAGACCGGGGCGATGTCGCGCTGCACGACGCCGAACTTCGCCGCCGGGGACGGCCGCTCGCCGACGACCGCGTCCACGACCTCGATCGCCACCGGGCCGGCGCCGGGTTCACAGCACGCCTTGAGCCGGGTGAGCACCGAGTTGGCGGCCGACGACCGGACGTCGCACTGCACGGCGTCGCCCGCTGGCCGACGGGCCGCGCCGGGAAGAACCACCAGGTTCGACACGCCGGGCTCGGCGGCCAGCAGAGCGACGACCCGTTCCGTCACCTCACCAGCGGTCACGACGCGCAGGTGAAAGGTCACCGCGCGGGCTCAGGACTCGAGCAGCACCTCCTGCACCGAGCCGAAGCCGTGATCGAGCTGGTGGTCGAGGTTGATCGCGGCGTTGATCATGGACAGGTGGCTGAACGCCTGCGGGAAGTTGCCTATCTGCTCACCGGTGGAGTTGATCTCCTCGGAGTACAGGCCGAGGTGGTTGGTGTAGGTGTGCATCTTCTCGAAGGTCAGCCGCGCGTCGTCGAGGCGGCCTGCCCGCGCGAGCGCGTCGACGTACCAGAACGTGCACAGCGAGAACGTGCCCTCCTCGCCGGCCAGGCCGTCCGGTGAGGCGGACGGGTTGTAGCGGTAGACCAGGCTGTCCGAGACCAGCTCGCGGTCCATGGCGGCCAGCGTCGACAGCCACATCGGGTCGCGGGGCGCGATGAAGCCCATCAGCGGCATCATCAGCAGCGAGGAGTCGAGCACCTCGGTGTCGTAGTGCTGGGTGAACGCGCCGATCTTGGAGTTCCACCCGCGCTCCATGATCTGGTTGTAGATCTTGTCGCGTTCGGTGGTCCACTTGGCCAGGTTGGCCGGCTTGCCGCGCCGTTCGGCCAGCCGGATGGCCCGGTCGAGCGCGACCCAGGACTGGAACCTGCCGTAGGTGAAGTTCTTGCGGCCGCCGCGGGTCTCCCAGATCCCCTCGTCGGGCTGGTCCCAGTGGTCGCAGAGCCATTCGGTGATGTTCGCAATGGACATCCAGCCCTGGTGGGCCATTTCCCCGGTGCGCGCGTCGGCCAGCGCGATCGCGTCCATGGACTCGCCGTAGATGTCGAGCTGGAGCTGGTCGGAGGCGCCGTTGCCGATGCGCACCGGGCGCGAGCCACGCCAGCCCTCGAAGTGGTCCAGCGTCTCCTCGGTGAGGTCCGAGGAGCCGTCGACCCGGTACATGATCCGCAGCGGCCCCGAGCCGTTGCCGGCCTGCTCGGTCGCCCGCTCCCGCAGCCACTGCATGAACTGGGCGGCTTCCTCCAGGTAGCCCAGGCCGAGCAGGGCGTAGATGGAGAACGAGGCGTCCCGGATCCAGGTGTACCGGTAGTCCCAGTTGCGCTCGCCGCCGATCTGCTCCGGCAGCCCGGCGGTCGGCGCCGCGACCAGCGCACCGCTCGGTGCGTACGTCATCAGCTTGAGCGTCATCGCGGAGCGGGTCACCATCTCACGCCAGCGGCCCCGGTAGGTCGACCGGTGCAGCCAGTCGTTCCAGAAGCGCGCGGTCTCGTCGGAGAGCGCCTGCGCCTCCTCGGGCGGGACCAGCCGCTTCGGCAGGCCGCCGTTGGACTCCAGCACGACACCGCCGATCTCGCCCTCGCGCAGCGTGCGGGTCCACTGCAGGCCCCCGCCATCCGGCTCGATCGCCAGCTCCAGGTCGCGCAGGGACACCCCGACCGGCGCGATGCCGCTCACCGAGAGATCCATGTCGTCGGTCTGGAACACCGCTCCGTGCTCGGAGTAGTCCAGCTTGTGCGGTGTCCTGCCGTAGTTGAAGCGCGGCTTGATCTGGATCCGGAACTTCATCGTCCCGCGCACGACCTTGATGTTGCGCACCAGCTTGTGCCGGTCGGTGGCCTTCGCGCCGGCGATCGGCATGAAGTCGTGCACCTCGCCGACCCCGTCCGGGGTCATGAACCGGGTTACCAGGATCGCGGTGTCCGGCAGGTAGAGCTGCTTGCTGACGTAGTCGTCCCGGTCCGGGGCGATCCTGCAGAAGCCGCCCTTGTCGGCGTCGAGCAGCGAAGCGAACACGCTGGGGGAGTCGAACCGGGGCGCGCAGAACCAGTCGACGCAGCCGTCCGTGGTCACCAGGGCGGCCGTCTGCAGGTCGCCGATCAGCCCGTGGTCACCGATGTTGGGGTAGCGGTCCAAGATCCTCACCTCGTGGGGTAGTAGTGGTTCAGCTGGTCAGCCGGCTGACCAGGTGCTCGCCGACGCGGATCGCGTTGGCCATGGCGGTCAGGGCGGGGTTCACCGCGCCGATGCTCGGGAAGAAGCTGGTGTCCACGACGTACAGGTTGTCCAGCTCGTGGGCCTTGCAGTTCACGTCCAGTACCGACGTGGCCGGGTCGGCGCCGAACCGGCACGTGCCCGCCTGGTGCGCGACCGCGGCCACCGGGATGTCCATGCTCATGTAGAAGTTCTTGTGCAGCACGTGGTGCTCGGCCAGGCCCACGTGGTTGAGGATCTTCCGCAGCTCGTGGTACAGGCCGTCGGCTTCCTCGTCGTTGGTCTGGCGGTAGGCCAGGTGCACGTGGCCGCCGGAGTCGACAGTGACCCGGTTCTCCGGCTCCGGGATGTCCTCGGTGGTCAGCCAGAAGTCCACCGCGTGCCGGGCGACCTCGGCCAGGCTCCACCGCGGGGCGAGCTTGGTCAGCGTGGGCTCCTCGCCCTTCATCGCCATCGCGTTGGACTTGCCGAGCATCTGGATGTTGCCGAGGGGCCACTGCCGGCCGTTGCCCGGGAGGTAGAAGTCGTTCAGGCCGAGCGTCTTCTGGAAGACCGTGTCGTTGTCCTCGGCGCCCAGCGCCACGATCGCCTTGCTGTTGTGGCACATGTAGTTGCGGCCGACCTGATCCGAGCCGTTGGCCAGCCCGTTCGGGTGCCGGTCGGAGTCGGAGCGGAGCAGGATCCTGGCGCTGTTCGCCGCCCCGGCACACACCGCGACCACGTCGGCCTCGTAGATCTCGCGCTCGCCGCCCCGGCTGACCACCACGCCGGTCACCGCCCCGCCGCCGGGGTCGGTCTGCAGCCGCTCCACCTCGGCGTTCACCAGCAGGGTGACGTTCGGCCGGTCCAGCAGCGGGCGGACCGCGATGGTCTCGGCGTCGGACTTGGCGTGCACCAGGCACGGGTAGCCGTCACACCAGGCGCAGCGGATGCACGCGCTGGCCGGCCGTCTCGCCTCGTCGAGGAGGATGCCGCACGGCGCGTGGAACGGGTGGTAGCCCCCGCCCGCCA